>Ga0209378_1000621_pt1 | contig 26094 bp, 25 predicted proteins | sample GraSoiAngelo_156_FD_186170 | JGI IMG/M metagenome (GOLD analysis project Ga0209378, IMG submission 186170) | Grasslands soil microbial communities from the Angelo Coastal Reserve, California, USA - 14_1009_13_40cm (SPAdes) (version 2) | ecosystem: Environmental > Terrestrial > Soil > Grasslands ...
CTGTTCACGCAGACGAAGGATCGGCGGGCGCGCGCGCTCTGCCGGTGGATGGCGGAAGCGACGAGCTCCTTGCCGGTGCCCGATTCGCCCGTGATCAGGACGCGCGCGTCGGTGGGCGCGACGCGGGCGATCAGCGCCCGGAGGTCCTCCATCGCCTTGCTCACGCCGACCAGCGGGTCCGCGTGCCCGAGCGCTTCGTGGAGACGCCGGTTCTCGGCGAGCGTCCGCGAGAGTGCGAGCGCCGCGCGGAGCGTCGTGAGCACCCCTTCGGGCGTCAAGGGCTTCTCGAGGAACTGGAACGCGCCGAGCTTGGTCGCTTTCACCGCGTCCGCGAGATTCGCCTTGCCGCTCATCATCACCACCGGGAGGTCCGGCGCCATACGTTTGAGCTGGTCGAGCGTGGCGAGGCCGTCCGGTCCGCCGGGCATCATCAGGTCGAGGAGCACGGCGTCCGGTGGATCCCGCTCGACCGCCGCGAGCGCCGCAGTTCCGTTCGCGGCCTCTGCGGTGTCGAATCCCTCGGACTCGAGCAGCGCCGCCACCATGCGGCGGATGTTCGCCTCGTCGTCGGCGAGCAGGATGCGAGGGCTCATGCGGCCGCCAGTACGACGGAAAATGTGGCTCCGCCGCCCGGCGTCTCGGCGACGGAGATGGTCCCGTGATGCGCCTCGATGGTCTGGCGCACGAGCGCGAGCCCAAGGCCGGTCCCGTCCCGTTTGGTCGTGAAGTACGGCTCGAACACGCGCTGGCGCAGCTCGTCGGGAATGCCGGGGCCGTGATCGGCAATGGTCACCAGGAGCCCGGATCCCTCGGTGGTGACGCCGACGTCGATCGCCCCCCGGCCGCCCATCGCCTCCGCGGCGTTCCGGAGCAGGTTCGCAAACGCCCGCCGCAGCGGGTCGTAGTGTCCGAGCAGCCGGGACGACCCGCCATTCGCCCGTACGCGCACATCGACCGCCGGAGGCACGGCGGTCTTCCCCAGGTCCATCAACAGATCCACGAGATCCACCTCGCTCTTCGGTCCCTCGGGCAGGCGGCCGAATTCCGAGAACTCCTTGGCAAGGCGCTCGAGCCGCTCGGTCTCCGATTCCATGACATCCACGGCGACACCCGACCGCCCGTCCGCCGTACCGCCAGACCGCCGCAGTTGGTCTACCGCGATCCGCATCGCCGTGAGCGGGTTCTTGATCTCGTGCGCCACCCGTCTCGCGACCTCCCGGAACGCCCGCAGCCGCTCCGCCTCGAGCTCGCGGTCCCGCGCCGTCTCGAGGGCGGTCGCGAGCTCGCGCAGCGCCTGGCGCAACGCTTCGAATTCCGGCGCGCCGCGCGTCGGCGGACCCGCCGGCAGCGCCATCCGGCGCCGAATGAATCGCGTCCACCCCACGAGCTCGTCGATCGGCCGGGAGAGCTGACGCGACAGGTGGCCGGCGACCCGAATCGCCGCGATCACCACCAGCGCGCCGAACACGACTACGACCGCCGCGAAGCCGCCGGCGTAATAGTGCAGGTACGTTTCGGCGCGGCGCGCGAGCGTCACGGAATTCGAGAGCTGCTCGAGATGCTCACGCAGCGCCGCGCGCTCGCGCGTGGTCAGGTGCGTCGTGTCCACCCGGTCCACCATCTGTCGGGCCGAGGCGGCGACCTCCTCCAACGCGACGCGCGCCCCGGCGGATGGCGCCACCGTTCGGACGGCGAGCGCCCAGCCCACCACGGCGAGGATGGTCGGCACCGCAGTGAGCGCCACCAGGATCACGAAGATCCGCTGCCGGAAGGGAAGTGGCATGGTTGACGGGCCAATCTAGGGGCTTGGCTTCCGTGTGACAATTCGACACACAACAACGGGAGCAGGGAGCGGGAAGCGGTACGTTATGGTGCATCGGAGGGTCCCGCTCCCCGCTCCCCGCTCCCGATTTCGAGAGGAGATCATGAAGAGCCACACCCACTATCTCTGGTTCAATACGAAATCCCGACAGGAGATCATCGACATCACCGATGAGGTGGCGGACCAGGTCGGCAAGAGCGGTGTTGTCGAGGGCTTGGCATTGGTCAGCGCCATGCACATCACCGCATCCGTGTTCGTGAACGATCACGAATCGGGGTTATGGTCGGATATCCTCAAGTGGCTCGAGACTACGATTGCCCCCTGGGACCCCAAGCGCTATCGGCATAACGAGACGGGGGAAGACAACGCGGCGGCCCATCTGCGAAGTCTTACCGTCGGGCACGAGGTGATCGTGCCGGTGACCGCCGGGAAGCTCGACCTCGGGCCCTGGCAGCGGGTGTTCTACGGGGAGTGGGACGGGCAGCGCAAGAAGCGCGTGATCATCAAGGTGCTGGGGGAGTAGCCGAAATGAGAGTGCTCTCGGCTTGCCAATCGGGCTTGCCTTGCTTTGTCTTGATGAGCCAACCCCGGTCCTTGCTTGCCCACAACGTCATCACCGTTTCGTCGCCGATTCGCATCTCGACTCTCCAGCAGTCGAATCGCCCGGCGGGCACGTCGATGCGCTCGTTCCCAACGACTCTGAAGTCGAGCGGTGGGAACGGTGACGCGCCTGGAACCCGACCGATCAGGCCGACGGAGTACACGCTCCCCTGCCACCCGCGGGCGAGCGGCAAGGCCTGCAGGAGCAGCGGAACGTCGAAGCGAGCCCACCGCACCACCAACGGGTCGTCTGCCGCGCCGGGAAGCTTCGCGCTCGAATGCCAGCTCCGAGGATGAGGGCCGGTGATGTCCACTGCTTCGTGCACGCTGTCGGGAGTGAACTGTCGAACGACGTGGATGCGGTCGCCGGTCAGCGACCAAGAGAGGGGCCGGAGCGTTTGCCGTGCAAAATATGTGGTGTCCGGCGGAACGTAGATCGTGTCGTTGGTCGAAGACCAGCCGCGCACGAACGCCACGCGTTGAATCATCACCCAAACAGGCTGTTCGGCCCGCTGCCCCTCGTGAACCGTTATCCTCAGGCGGCTGCCGCATTTGGTGAGCACATCATCGGTCGTCGTGCAGGTCTCATATGTCCAGGTGCCTGCGTGAGCCCGTGACCCGTCGAGATGATGGACGAGATCGTACCGGGGAGTTCGGGCTGGCCCCGCCTGCTGCGCCATCGCGGCCCGAGGCAAGAAGGACAGGGCCGCCGCGATATCTCCATAATCGGTCTCGGCACCAGCGGGGGACCGCTCCCCGGTGCGGATGTTGATGACGAGGGCCAGAACCGCGGCGGCCGCGAGCGCGGCAATGATCCAACGCGTGTGGTCGCGCTCGGTACGCGGTAACGCAACACGGACGCCGGCAGCCCTGCTGTCGAGGATACGTTGCAGCAGACCGGGTGGCGCCTCTGACGACGCAAGTCCCTGTAATTCTCGTCGAAGCGTTTCGAGCGTCGCTCTACTCATCGCCCGTCCCCCAATACCTTGCGGAGGCGGGCAAGCGCGCGGGCCGCGCGCACCCGGGACGCTCCGACGCTGATTCCGAGTAGATCAGCCACCTCACGGTGCGAATACCCTTCCACCTCCTTCAGCATGACCACTATCCGTAACGGGTCGGGGAGGGCATGCACGGCGCTCTCCAGAACAGTGGCATCAGGGTCGGCGGGAGGTCTTGCCGCCTGATCCGCGAGCTCCAACGGGACCTCGCGTCGTCGCGTGCGGGCCCGCAGCCGGACGAGCGCGACGCGAGCCGTCACCCGCTTGAGCCAGCTCGTCCACTTGCCCCGCTCTTCATAGCGCGCCAGCGCCTCGGGCAAGCCGACGAACACATCGTGGACCACGTCCTCGGCGTCCTCGCGTGTTTCGGTCAGCCGGTAGGCCAGCCGGTAGAGGGCGGCTCCGTACTCCCTGTAGAGCGAGGCGAGTGCCTCCGGACTACCGGCCCGGACCGCCTCGATCAGCGCTCCGAATTCGCCACCCGCCGCCGAGGCGCTCATCGGTCTTTACGCCAATGCCGTTGGATGGCAAAACGTTACATCGGGCCGCCAGTGCTGCCGACAGGCGTTTCGGCCTACCTCTTTCCACGCAAGTTGTTTATTTTCAAAGGTTCCCAACGTTGTGAGGGACGTGGCGGACGTGGAAACGGGTCATTTGGCGGCGCTCTTTGCGCGAGCCGCAACGGAGCACCCCGACCGAGAGTTTCTCGTATACGGGTCGCGCCGGATGACCTACGGGCAGGTGGAGCGTGAAGCGGTCGCGCTTGCTGAGTCGCTGGCCAGTCTCGGCCTCCAGACCGGCGACCGATTGGCCGTAGACCTGCCGAACTGGCCGGAATGGGTGGTCACGTTGCTCGCCGCGGCATTTCGCGGCGTGGTGCTCGTCCCGCTCGATCCCTCTCTCACTATTCACGAGCTCAAGTACCAGCTGCGGCACGCCGAAGTGCGCGCGGCCGTGGTGCCCGAGAGCTATGACGGAACGGACTTCCTGGAGTTGTACGACGAGCTGCTGCCGGACTTGCCCGAGCTGCGCGCCTTGATTCTCGTAGGCGCGAGCGATCGCTGGCTCGACGACCGCGTGTATCGCTACGCGGATTTGATTTCGAAGCGCCCCCGCCCCGGGACTCCCGGTGCGATCGAGTCCGGCGATCCGGCCACTCTCCCGCTGGCGATCCTCTACACGTCGGGAACGATGGGCAAGCCGAAGGGCGTGACCCTGTCCCACGGCAGCATTACCATGACGGCTCGCGCCTCGTGCGAGGCGGTGCGGCACACCGGCGAAGATCGGGTGCTAGGCGCGGTCCCCGTGTTCACGATCTTCGGCGTGCACGTCGTGGCCGTCACCATCACCGCCGGCGCGACGCTGGTGCTGCAAGAGCGCTTCGACGCCGGCCCCGCGCTCGAGTTGATCCGACACCAGCGGGTGACCGTCGTCCACGGGGTTCCCACGATGTTCGAGCTCCTCATGCGCCATCCCTCGTTTGAGGAGTCGAGACCGGCCACCTGCCGGTCGGGCCTCGTGGCCGGCAGCCCGGTCTCGCCCGACCTCGCCCGCCGCATCCGGCAGTGGTGTGATGTCCAGATCGCCTATGGACTCACGGAGACCGGGCCCACCGTGACGGTGACCCGCTTCGAGGATACGCCGGAGCGCCGGGCGCAAACGGTGGGCCGGCCGATCGCCGGCGTGACCGTGAAGGTCGTCGACCTGAAGAGCGGCAGCCTGCACGGGCCGGAGGCCGTGGGCGAGCTGGCGGTGCGGGGACCGAACGTGATGCTGGGCTACGACCGGATGCCCGGCGAAACGTCGCGGTCCGTCACCGCCGAGGGATTTTTCTTGACGGGCGACTTGGCCCTCGTGGACGAGGACGGCTACGTCAGGATTCTGGGCCGCCGGGCGGAGGTCATCATCCGCGGCGGCTACAAGATCTATCCACGCGAGCTGGAGGACCTCCTCCGGACGCACCCTACCGTAGGCGACGCCAGCGTCGTCGGCATCCCCAACGAGACGCTCGGGGAGCTGATCTGCGCCTGCGTCGTGCCCACGGAGGGATCCATCGTGACGGGCGACGAGCTCAAGGACTTCTGTCGTGAGGCCGTTGCCGACTACAAAGTGCCCGACCTGGTGCGCTTCTTCGACGCCCTGCCCCTGACCGGAAGCGGCAAGGTGAAGCGACGGGAGCTCGCGCAGGTCGTCGGCCTGGAGCTGAGTACAACCCCATGACCCAACCGCCGCATTCGTACCTTCCACGGCAGCACAAGGAGCCGCCGGCCCACGCGCCGAACGCGGCACTCCTGATCGACTTCGACAACGTGACGATGGCCATTCGCTCGGACCTGCAGACGGAGCTGAAACGGCTCCTCCAGTCCGACATCATCCGCGGAAAGGTCGCCGTCCAGCGCGCCTACGCCGACTGGCGGCGCTATCAGCAGTACGTCGTCCCACTCGCCGAATCCTCGATCGACCTGATCTTCGCGCCGGCCTACGGGTCCAACAAGAAGAACGCGACCGACATTCGTCTCGCGATCGACGCGTTGGAGCTCGTGTTCACGCGCCCCGAGATCGGCACGTTCATTCTCCTCTCGGGCGACTCGGATTTCTCCGCCCTGGTCTTGAAGCTCAAGGAGTACGGCAAGTACGTGATCGGCGTGGGAATCCGCGAGTCGTCGAGCGACCTGTTGATCCAGAACTGCGACGAGTACTACTCCTACAACGAGCTGGCGGGATTCACCAAGGAGAGCGACATCACGCACGAGCGCCACGACCCCTGGGAGCTCGTGGTCGAGGCCTTGAAGCAAATGACGGCGCACAACGACGTCATGCGCTCCGATCGGCTGAAGCAGGTGATGCAGGAGATCGACCCGAACTTCGACGAAAAGGACGCGGGGTTCTCGCGGTTCTCGAAGTTCGTGGTCGAGGCGGCCCACCGGGGCCTCATCAATCTCACCAAGCTGGACAACGGGCAGTACGAGATCGCGCTGGGCGCCGGCGTGCCGGGTGCGGCCGCGCAGCCATCGCTCCTCGGCTCCGTGGAGCGCTCGAGCGATCGCGAGCGCACGGGCCGGCGCGGGGGCGGGGGCGGGGGCCGCAGGGGTGGAGGGGGTGGCCGCGGGCAGGAGATGCCGGAGCCCGTGGGCGAGGCTCCGCCGAGCGCGGCGCCGACTCCCGCTCCCGCGCGCGAGCCGCGGCGGAGTGCCTTTTCATTGGACGGCGCCTTCGGCCTCATCAAGCAGGCGATCGGCCGGTTGGGTGGGGAGTCCCGCCCTGTGAGCGCCGAGGAGATCGGCGAGGCGATGGCCGAGATCAAGGGCGACGACCAGCCCGTCGAGCCCGCTCAGGTGCAGAAGCTGCTGCGTCAGGCGCACGACCGCGAGCTGATCGACCTCGCTAAGGAGGACGATGGCGGGTACACCGTCAAACTGCGAGAGCCGGCGCCGCCAGCCGAGCCCGCCGCGGTTACAGACGCCGAGGAGGCGCTCGACCCGCCAATGCCCGAGTCGTCCGCACCGCCGTCCATGCGTCCCCAAGCGCCACCCGCGGGCGGTATCCCCGCTCGGGGCGCGCGATTCCGCCGCGGATCCCGTGGGCCACGCGTCGCACCCCCAGAAGTACCCAAGATCGGCGTGGTCGAGGTTGATCCTAACTTCAAGCCCCGCATTGAGTTGCTTCCACCGAAACCGGCTGCGCCACCGCTCGGCTCGGACGCAGTGCCGGGTGTCGCGCCGTCCGGAGGCGTAGGCCGCCGGGAGCGAGGAGGCGAGGGACGGGGTGGCGAGCGTAGCCGCGGTGGGCGGGGGGGAGGCCGTAGTCGTCAGGGAGGCGGGGCGGGCGGCAGAGACGAGCGAGAGACGTCGCTCGGCGAGCGGGGAGAGCGCGGCGAGCGGGGTGGAAGGGGTCGCCGCGGAGGCCGTGGTCGAGGCGGTCGCGGGCGTGGGGCAGGTGGTGGAGGGGGAGGGGGGGGCGCCTCCAACGGGGAGCGTGGCGAGCCGCGCGATGTGTTCGAGCCGCGGATCACGACGTCGGAGCCGCGGCCGCCGTCACCCGCTCCGCCCCCGGCTGCCAAGCCGCCGGCCCGGGAGGCCGAGAGCGAAGGCGAGGGAGAGTCCTTCTGGTCGAAGGTGAAGCGCGGGCTCACTGGCGGGGCGTGACGAGTCGAGCGCTCCCGGCGTCCTTCTACGCGCGACCTACTCCCGAGGTCGCGCGTAGGCTTTTGGGGCACGTGTTAGTGAGTGATCTCGGGGGCCGTCGCACCGCCGGCCGGATCGTCGAGACGGAAGCATATCTCGGTCCCGAAGACCCCGCGAGTCACGGGTACCGGGCGCGGCGTACCCGCCGTAACGAGAGCCTGTTTGCCCGCCCCGGCACCGCGTACGTCTACTTCACCTACGGCATGCACTGGTGCTTGAACGCGGTGACGGAGCGGCCCGGGTTTCCTTCGGCCGTGCTGATCCGCGCGCTCCAGCCGCTCGAAGGGCTCGACACCATGCGACGCCGTCGGAGCGGTGCTGCCGATCGTCAACTCTGCTCCGGGCCGGCCAAGTTGTGCCAAGCCCTCGGCATCACCGGGCGACAGGACGGCGCGCCGCTCACGCGCGGACGGCTGCGGATCGAGCGAGGCGACATGCGACAGCGACCAGCCATCATGACGACACCCCGAATCGGCATCACCCACGCGGCCCAGTGGCCGCTGCGGTTCCTGATCGAGGACTCTCCATGGGTCTCCCGTTAGGCCTGCTGCTGATGCTCCAACAGCCCATCATCGTGGACGGCCACATCGATACGCCACAGCGCATGCTCGACATGAAGGCCGACATCACGGCGCGCCTCGAGGACGGGCACGTGGACGTCCCGCGCATGCGCGAGGGGGGACTGACGGCCGCGTTCTTTTCGATCTGGGTGGATGCGCGCTACGGTCGGGGGACCGCCTTTCAGCGGGCGATCGACCTGATCGGGGCGGTGCGGGCCCTCGCCGACACGAACCCCGAGGTCGAGCTCGCGACCACCGCGGATCAAGTGCGCGCCGCGGCCGCCCGCGGCCATGTCGCCGCACTGATGGGCGTCGAAGGCGGGCACGCCATCGAGAACTCTCTCGAGAAGCTCGATTCGCTGTACCGCCTCGGCGTGCGGTACCTGACGCTCACGTGGAACAACGGCAACGACTGGGCGGGCTCTTCGACGGATCCGCATCACCATGGGGGATTGTCCCCGTTCGGGAAGCGCGTGGTGCGACGAATGAACGAGCTGGGGATGCTGGTGGACGTGTCCCACGTGTCCGACTCGACGTTCTGGGACGTATTGGCCATCAGTAGCAAACCGGTGATCGCTTCGCACTCGTCCTGCCGCGCGCTGGCACACCACCCGCGTAACCTGAACGACGAACAGCTCCGCGCCATCGGTCGAAACGGGGGCGTGGTCGGGATCAACTTCTATCCGGTGTTCCTGGACGACCACTTCCGCAATCAGTACGAGGAGCTACGCCGCCGTCTCAAGCCCGAGACCGACGCGATCCGCACCCGCTACCGTGGGCATCCGGGGGAGTCGGCGTTTGAGGTGGACAAGTTCGTGGGCCAGCACGCGGAGAGCCTCGACGTTCCATCGATCGACCGGCTCCTGGACCACATCGACCACGCGGTGCAGGTGATGGGCGTCGACCACGTCGCTCTGGGCAGCGATTTCGACGGGATCAGCGTCCTGCCGCTGCCCATGAAAGACGCGACGTCGCTGCCCGAGCTCGTCCGGGCCCTCGAAGGCCGCGGCTACTCGGACGGCGACGTCCGCAAGATCCTGGGTGAGAACTTCCTGCGCCTGCTTACTGCCGGTCCGTGATCCCTTCCTTCGAGCTGCCGAGCGAATAGCGGAGGCCACCCTGGATGGTGTGCGTCGTGCCCTGGATCAGAAAGCTCGCCGCCGCCGACGTCAGAATGTAGTGGCCATACAGGGCGAGGCGTCCCTGCTTGATGTCGATCCCGCCCATCCACCAGAAGAACGCCTTCGTGCCGGCGTCCTCTGCCGCTGCCTGTAGCGTGGCCACGTCGCCCGGCCCCGCGCACGTCGCACAGCTCGTCTCGATGTTCAGCGCTTCCATAATCGCGAACCCACCGCCGGCGAACGGCTCGACGCGCATCTGCGCCGGGAACGCGAGCACGCCGACCATGATACGTCGCAGGTTGTTGAACGAGACGTTCCCAGGGTTCACGCCCCCCCCGGGTTCGACGACGGTCGCATGTCGCGGACTGATGAAGAACGATTGCTCGAAGGAGGCGTACAGAGCGGTCTTCTTGCCGGTGATCAGCCAGTGGCCACCGAACGTCGGCTCAAAAGAGTAGCTGTCGAAGTTGGTGCGGAACACGAAGATACCGGCTTCACCGCCCCAGTACCATTTGTGTTGCCAGTCAGTCGCGCGCTGCTCGTAGGTCGGGCCGCCCTGGCGCGGCTGCGGCGCTTTCGGCACCTGACCTCCGGCCGCGAGGATCGAGTCGCGCTTGGCCTTGGGGATCTCGGGGACCTTCTCCTCGGGCACGCCGCCGCCGCCGAGGAAGAACGACAGGCCTGCCGACCCGCTGGCCTGGAAGACATTCTGCCCTGTGAGACAGCAGTTCTTGGGCGCGTAGTAGCCGCGGGCCTCGAGACGCAGTGCCATGTGGTTCCCGATGAAGAAGCGCTCGCCGATCCCGCCGTGCACCGCGTTGAGCGCAAAGTTGTACGGCGGGTTCACCCCCATGTCGATTCGCGAGTAGCCCCCCAGTAAGTACAGAATGCTCTTGTTGCCGCCGGAGTTGAGGATAAGGCTGACGGATCCGATCCGTACTTGCGTGTGGTTGATGTTCGGCGGGATCGGGCTGGGCGCGTTCTTGAGATTCGCAAATGAGACGTTCCCGTCGACTTCGATACCGAAGACGTCGTTCAGGAAGAAACCGAGCCGCCCGCCGCCACCGAACTGGTTATCGAGCTGGAAGGCCTGATCGTAGCGCGTGAAGATGCCGTATCCCCCGAACTCGAGCTGGTGCGCATGCTGCGCGCTCACAGTCCCGGCCGCGCTAACCACCAGCACCCCAAGTACAGTGACTACCCGCATGGGCTGACTCCCAGGATCGCGTTCAGAGAGGAAAAAACGCCCACCAAAATAGGGAGTTTGTCTGGAAAACGCGATACCCCTTCGGTTTAAGCCTCTGACTCTTGAAAGTACTTGAAGGTGGGGTCGTCCTTTGGGAGGCTCAATACCCGAATGGATACAGAAACTGGAGCTAGATCAGGCCCAGTTTGGCGCCGACCCGCTTGAACGCCGCCAGGGCGAAGTCGAGGTCATCCCGGGTGTGCGCGGCTGAGAGCTGGCAGCGGATGCGGGCATGTCCCTGCGGGACCACCGGGTAGCCAAAGCCGGTCACGAATACGCCCTCGTCGAGGAGCAACTCGCTCATACGTATCGCCTTGGCCGTCTCCCCCAAGATCACTGGGACAATCGGCGTCTCGCCCGGCAGCGGCTTGAATCCGAGCCACATAAGCTGGTCCCGGAAGTATCGGGTGTTCTCTCGCAGTCGGGCCACGAGCTCGGGATGGTGCTCGACGTGGCGGACGGCCGCCAACGCACTCCCTGCCACGGTGGGCGGGAGGGCGTTCGAAAAGAGCTGGGGTCGGGAGCGCTGAGTGAGGTAATCAGTGAGCGCGGCGGGGCCGGCCGTGAACCCCCCCGCAGCACCGCCCAGCGCCTTGCCCAGCGTGGACGTGATGATGTCCACGTCGCCGAGCATCCCGTAGTGATCGGCCGTGCCGCGGCCCGAGGGGCCGAGTACGCCGGTGGCATGAGAGTCGTCCACCGCGACGACCGCGTCGTGCTTCCGCGCCAGCGCAACGATGTCGGGCAGCCTGGCGAGATCGCCCTCCATCGAGAAGACGCCGTCGGTAAAGATGAGCCTCAGGCGCGCTTCCTTCGCGCTCGCGAGCTTTTCCGCGAGGTCGGCCATGTCCGAGTGGCGATATACCGCGGTCTGGCACCGGGTGACCGCCTTGGCGAGTCGGACCGAGTCGATGATCGAGGCGTGGTTCAACTGGTCCGAGATTACAATGTCCTGCTCCCCCAGCAGAGTGGGGCATAATCCCTCGTTGGCGTTCCAGCAGCTCACGTATGTGAGTGACGACTCACATCCGACGAACCGGGCGAGGGCTTCCTCGAGTTCGCGGTGGATCGTGAAGGTCCCGCAGATGAATCGCACCGACCCCGTCCCCGCACCGAACTCGTCGAGCGCTCGTTTTCCGCCCGCGACCACCTCGGGTGTGTTGCACAGCCCCAGGTAGTTGTTGGACGACAGAATGATGATGTCGCGCCCCCCCCGGCCTTCCATGCGCGCGCGCGCGCCTTGCGGAGACGCCAGGTAGTTCAGGCGCTTGTAGACGCCGTCCCGGCGGAACTGATCGAGTTCGGCGGCGAGCCGAGCGACAAAGCTCATGCGATCTCCAGGATGATCTTGCCCGCGTTTCCCGAACGAATGGCCGCGAGCGCCTCGTCGATCTTGGCCAGGGGGTACTGATGCGTGATGACGGGTCGGGGATCGAGCAGGCCGGCGGACAGGTAGCGGCGCATCTGATGCCAGGTCTCGTACATCTTTCTGCCGATCACGCCGTAGACCGTGATGCCCTTGAAGATGATCTCGTTTGCGAAGTCGATCGGCACCTGACCCTTCGGCAGGCCCAGCAGCTGGACCCGGCCGCCCATGCGCACCGCCGCGAACGCCTGGTGCAGCGCGGACGGCACGCCGGACATCTCGCATACCACGTCGGTACCCTCACCGGCGGTCTCGTCGAGCACGGCGCGCACGACGTCGTCCGTGGCCGCGTTGACGGTCACGTGCGCGCCCATTCGGCGGGCCAGCTCGAGTCGGGTGGCGTTCACGTCCGAGGCGATGACCTTGGCGGCGCCCGCGGCCCGGGCGATGCCTACCGCGAAGCAACCGATGGGCCCGCAGCCGACGACGAGCACGGTGCTGCCCGGAATCTCGGCGCTCAGGACCGTATGGAACGCGTTGCCCATCGGGTCCATGACGGCGCCCACGGTCGTGGGGATACCGTCGAGGGGCAACACGTTGGTCGCCGGCATCGCGATGTACTCCGCGAACGCACCGTCGCGATCCACACCGATGATACGCGTGTTGCGACAGATGTGACTGTTCCCGGTACGACACTGGAGGCAATGTCCGCAGACGATGTGACCCTCCGCCGTCACCAGCTGACCGCTCTTGAGCTCCGAGACGGCGCCGCCCACGGCCACGATCTCCCCCGCGAATTCGTGGCCCACCACGACGGGCGGCTTGATGCGTCCCTCCGCCCACGCATTCCAGTCAGCGATGTGGACGTCGGTGCCGCAGACGCCCGCGTGCCTCACCGCAATGAGCACTTCGCCCGGGCCCGGGGACGGCTTGGGCACGGACGTCACCGTGAGGCCGGGGGCGCGCTTCTGCTTGACGATCGCTTGCATGCCAAGAGGGGAAGAGGGATGGGGAACGGGAGCGCGTCAGAAGATGGAGCGCGTGAAGCCCCCGTCCACCTGCAGCACGGCACCCGTAATATAGCTGGCCCGCTCGGACGCGAGAAACGCGACCGCGGCGGCGAGCTCTTCCGGCCGGCCCATGCGCCCGAGCGGTATCCCCGTGATCATCTCCCGCATGACCTCCTGCGATGCTCGCTGCTCCCGCTTGGCCCGACTTTCCGTGAGCTCGCTGATCCGCTCCGTCGCCATGAACCCGGGGCATACGACGTTCACCGTGATCCCTTCGGCGGCCACTTCGTCGGCCAGCGCTTTGGCGAAGCCGAGGACACCCGCGCGGGCGGTCGTGGACAGGATCAGCCCGGGGAGCGGCTGCTTGGCCGCCACCGACGCGAGGCAGATGATCCGGCCCCACTGCCGCTTGTGCATGAGCGGGACCGCGGCGCGGGCGAGATGCACGGTGGACAGCAGGTTCAGCTCGATCGCCCGATGGAATGCCTCCGCGGTCTGCTGAGTGAACGCGGCGGCAGGGGGGCCGCTCGCATTGCAGAACAGGACGTCCAGGCGTCCGAGCTCGTGGTGCACGCGGGTCACGAGCCCGGCGGCCTGCGCTTCTATGCCGACGTCGGCGACGAACGGGGCCACGTTCTGGCCGGTTTCGGCGGCGAGCTGCCGCGCCGCCTGGTCCACCGCGTCCTGATGGCGGCCGTTCAGGGCCACCCGGGCGCCTTCCTGCGCGAGCGCCTTCGCCACGGCGCGGCCGAGCCCCTTCGTGCTGCCGCACACGAGTGCCACGCGGCCGACGAGACCGAGATCCATGGGAGGGAATCTACGGAACGCGGAAGACCGCGGTTAGGCTAGTCGGAAACCGCGACGTGCGCCGGCTCGAGCCGCACCGCGCAGCATTTCAGCTCCGCCATCTTCGCGTACGGATCGAGGACGGGGTTCGTGAGCAGGTTGGCCGCCGCCTCCCGGAAATGGAACGGGACGAACACCTGGCCCCGCGCGACACGCTGGGACAGGCGGCACGAGCTCACCATCGTGTTGCGCCGCGAGGTGAGGCGCACGAGGTCGCCGTCCTGAACGCCGAGCTCCCGTGCGTCCTCGGGATGGATTTCGACGATCGGGGTCGGCTCGCGCTGATCGAGGCCCGACGCCCGGCGGGTCATCGTCCCCGTATGCCAGTGGTACAATTGGCGCCCGGTGTTCATGACAAAGGGATACTCGTCGTCCGGCAGCTCCACCGGCGGCGCGTACTCTACCGGCACGAAGGTCCCCCGGCCGTCCGCGGTCGGGAAGCGGTCGTCGAACAGGAACGACGTCCCGGGCGAGTCGGGCGTCGGCACCGGGTACTGCAGGCCCGCGCCCTCGAGCCGCTCATAGCTGACGCCTCGCCAGGACGGCGTGACCTGCGCGATCTCCCGCATCACGTCCTGCGCGGAGGTGAACGGCGTATCGAGGCCCAGGCGGTTCGACAGCTCGATCAGGATCTGGAGGTCGCCGCGCGCCTCTCCCGGCGTCGGGACCGCGACGTGCGCGACCTGAATGCGGCGCTCCGTATTGACGAATGTGCCGGTCTTCTCGGCGAAGCTCGAGCCGGCGAGCACGACGTCGGCATAGCGAGCGGTCTCGGTGAGGAACAGGTCGTGGACCGCGAGGAACTCGAGCTCCTGGAACCAGTGCTCCGCATGCGCGATGTCGGGGTCGGAGATGATCGGGTTCTCGCCCATGATGTACATCCCGCGGACGCCGCTCTCTTCCTTGACGATCTCGGTCACCATGAGCCCCTCCTGCAAGGAGAGGGACTCCGCCGGCACTTTCCACGCCTGGGCGTATTCGGCGCGGATTTTGGGATCCGTGACGGAGCGATAGTCCGTGTAGACGAACGGGATGGCGCCGACGTCGGACGCGCCCTGCACGTTGTTCTGGCCCCGGATCGGCATCATCGCCGCGCCCCACCGCCCGATCATGCCGCAGCCGAGCATCAGGTTCAGAAGCGAGGTCACGAGATCCGTGCCGTTGGCGTGCTGCGTGAGGCCCATGGCCCAGAGCGTGCTCGTGTTCGGCCCCCTCGCGTAGATTTCGGCCGCTTCGCGGATCCGGTCGGCGGGGACGCCGGTGATCTTGGCCGCCACCTCCGGGGTCATCGCCTGCACCGCCTTGCGCACTTTGTCAAAGCCGTGCGTGCGATCGGCAATGAATCGCCGGTCCTCGAGACCCTCCGCGATGATGTGGTTCAGCATGGCGTTGAACAGGGCGACGTCCGTCCCGGGCTGCATCTGCAGGTGGAGGTCGGCCCGGCCCGCGAGCTCGGTCTTCCGTGGGTCGGCCACGATCAGCCTCGCGCCACGCTCGTGGGCGCGCTTGATCGCGGCGCCGAACACCGGATGTGACTCGGTGGTGTTCGCGCCGGCGATGAAGATGACGTCCGCCGCATGCTCCACTTCACGCATCGAGCCCGATGCAGCGGACGTGTTGAGCGCCCGCTGCATCGCCGCTACCGAGGTGGAATGGCACAGCCGCGTGCAGTGATCGATGTTGTTGGTTCCGAGCGCCCCCCGAAACATCCGCATGATCAGGTAGTTCTCTTCGTTCGAGCATTTGGCGGACGAAAAGCAGGCGAGCGCATCGCCCCCGCGCTCGCGCTTCAATCGTAAGAGCTCCTGCGCCACGAGCTCCATCGCCTCGTCCCATGTGGCCTCTCGGAACGGCTCGTACCAGGACGCCGGGGTGGCCACCCGGTCGCGAATGTCCATGTCCACGCGCTCGAGCAGCGGGAGATCGCGGACCGCTTTGCCCACGGCCCGAGGGGGGCCCGCGGGCTTCGGCTGCTGTCCCTCGCCTTCGATCGTTTGCCAGGGACCGCCACGGCGGTTGGGCCCCGTCCGGCCGCGCCAGATCCAGCGTCCTCCCTCTTTGACCCAACCCTTGCGGATCAGTGGGGCGGTGAGGCGGTCGTGGTGCTGCGGGAAATCGTAGCCGAACCGACCCTTGACGCACGTCGAGCCCTGGTTCGGCGTGTTCAGCTCGATGTCCGGGGACGTGACGCGGACCACCTTGCGGTCCGCCACGTGGAGATCGACCTGACAACCGACGCCGCAGTACGGGCAGACCGAGCGAACGGTTCGTTCGGGATGGCGGATCTTGTCGGGCGCGAACCGCTCGCGCGGCATCGCCTCGAAGATGGCGCCGGTCGGACACACCCGGACGCACTCGCCGCACCACGTGCAGCCCGCCTTGTCGGGGTCCCCGTCGGCACCGACGATGATCTCGGTGTGCTCGCCCCGCTGGCCGACGTCGAGCACGCCGACCACCTGGATGTCCTCGCAGGCCCGGACGCACCGGGTGCAGAGGACGCAGGTGCTCATGTCGTGCCGGATCATCGGGTCGCCGGGGCGCTCATCGCCATGACGGAGCGCCAGGTCGCGATCACCCACCGGCGTCGGGATGACTCCGTAACGGACGACGTAGCCTTCGAACTCGTTGCGCGGCCGGGCCCCCCCCCCCACCGCACCGCCGTTCCTCAGGTGATCCCCGGGGTAGCGCTCGAGCAGCAGGCGGAGCACGCCCTTGCGGTTCTCGACTGCCGCGTGCGACTCCGTGTGCACGACCATCCCATCGGCGACCTTCGTGGCGCACGCCGGCAGGAGCTTGCCCTGTCCTTCCACGGACACGAGGCAGATCCGGCAGTTACCCACGTTCGGCAGCTTGGGATACCAGCACAGGGTGGGGATGTCCGTGATTCCCGCGGCGCGCGCGGCCTCGAGAATCGTCTGTTCGGTATCGGCGGTAACCGAGCGGCCGTCGATGGTGAGGGTCGCCATGAGTTCGAGAAGCTTAGAGGTGAAGCGCGGGCGGGGCAACCGCCGAGGCGGTTAACTGTCGGAATTCCAACGACAAGGGCCGGCTCGGCGCCGGCCCTCAATGCCCTCAGTCGATGTGCTCGGGCAGATGTCGATGGGTGTGGTCCCCGTCACCCGACTCCGCTTCGTCGGTGAACCAGCAGTAGGCCCAGATCCTCGCCGGTCGCAGCATTGTCCGTCCCGCTCGCAGAATGATGCCGATCGGCTCGTGATCGTCGAGGACTAATGGCAGGGTGGTCATCGCGAGAGTCCTCAGTTGTCCGTTATCCGTGGTCCGTCTTGCGCCGGCCCTAGGCAAGCCTTCGGCCATGGGGGCCTGACTGCTTAAGCATTGACGGACAACGGATTACGGATGACGCCGGGAAGAGGACGGAAGGGAAGTAGCTACTCCGACACGTGTACCGCCGTGTCGAGCTGACGCTCCGGTTTGGTGGCCGTGAACCCGGCGCCCGCCTTCGTGCGGCGCCGCCGAACGATCTCCCAACCGCCGTAGAGCGCCTGCAAGGCCTCCGGCGCGAGTGGGATCACTTCGTTCGCAGCCGGGCTCGGTAGGACAATATGGACGCCCCCCGGCCGGGTACGGGCCTGCAGCTCCGCGAGGAGGGCGTTGCGGTCGCGGACGCGTGCCGGGGCGAGTGCCGCGGGATCGATCACTGCGACCCCCGGCGCCACGTCAGGGAACCAGCCCCCGAAGGTCACGACCAGCGCCTGGAACCGGCCGGCGAGCTGCTCACTGACGGCGCGGCTCTCCGCCCCTTCGACGGACGCGAGGTCGTGATCGAGCAGGAACACCTCGGCCTCGTGCGCCGCGATGAACAGGGCCGCCGGGAGGGCGGCCGCGCCGAGGACGACCGCCACGTCGCCGGGCTCGAGGCGGCGCACGGCGCTGACGAGCGGTCCGTCCGCCTCGAGGCCCCAGTGGGTCGGCGAGCGCTGGGCTGCGCGCAGGGCGCGATGCTTCTGGCGCCAGCGCGGAAACGACGGCAGCCGCAAGCGCCGGACGATGATGCGGTCGACGTGCTCGAGCAGCAGGACTTCGGTGAGGAGGTACTGCCCGGCGGCGCTCTCCTCGAGCTCCCGGACGGCTTCGTCGCCGATCTCCATGAGCTGCTCGCGCGTGAGCGCATTCTTGTACTCCTCGATGCGCTGGAGCAGGAATTCCTGATACTCCTGCTTGAGCGACCGCGGCGGCCGCCGTGTGATGCGGGAGCGGGAGTCCCCGGAGAGGCTCAGCACGGCTCGACGTGCACGGTGACTTCGTGGAGCCGCAGGTCGTGCTTGAGGCGCTCTTCCACTTCGTCGGCGATCGCGTGGGCGGATTCCACGTCCGCGTGGCGATCGACGGCGATGGTGACCTCCGCGTAGCGCAGGTCGGAGGGTCCCCGTGACCGGATGCCGTACGCGTCCTTGACGCCCGGCACGGCCTGGGCCGTGCGCTGAATCTCTCCAGTAGGGAGCGCGCGCTGATCCACGAGCACCGGAACGGTACGCGCGAGAATACGGTAAGCCACGAAGACGATCACGAGCGCCACGACGATCGCGATCGCCGAATCGACCCACCACCATCCGTGCCGCGTCAGCAGCACGCCGGCCACGACGCCCACCGTGATGAAGACGTCGGCGCGCGTGTGCGCGGCGTCGACGACCAGGAGCTCGCTGCCCAGCTCGACCCCGCGCCGATGCTCGTACCTCGTGATGACGATGTTGGCGCCGAGCGTGAGGACCAGGACGGCCAGCTGGAGATCGTTGATGTCCACCCGGTGCGTGCCCGTGATGAGGTGATTCACGGCGCCCCGCACGAGCTCGAAGCACGTGATCGACAGGAACCCGACGATCGCGAGCGCACCGAGCGTCTCGAACTTGCCATGGCCGTACGGATGGTCCTCATCCGGCTCCTTTGCGGCAACGCGGACGACGATCAGGGCCAGCACGTTGTTCAGCGCGTCCACGCAGGAGTCGACCGCGCTCCCGAGGATAGCCAGGGACCCGGAGGCGAACCCCACGGCCAGCTTGGCCCCGACGACCGCCACGTTGGCGACGAGGAGCCCGATGAAGACGCGCCGAACGAGGGCGGACGCCGGCATGGACAGGACTGCAAGGTTGTAAGGGACAGCGGTTTAGTCAATGCTCAATGTCCAACGCTCAATGATCATTGAGCATTGAGCATTGAGCATTGAGCATTGAGCATTGAGCATTGAGCATTGAGCACTCCCTCTCCCTAGTCGACGGCTCGCAGCAAAGCACCCTTCAGGTAGCCGGTCTCCGGCACGTTGATGAGTTCCGGATGGTCGCGACCGGCTCCTACCACCGCGAGGAGCTGGAGGCGACGCCCCGAATCGCGGGCCGCGTCGGCGAGCATTTCCAGGAAGGCCGTCCGGCTCACGTGGTAGGAGCACGAGCAGGTGAACAGCACCCCACTCGGGGACAGGGTGCGCATCGCGCGGAGGTTGATCTCCTTATAACCGGCGAGTGCCCGGGGGACGCTCTGCTTCGATTTGGCGAAGGCGGGTGGGTCGAGCACCACCGTGTCGAACGTTTCTTCCCGGCGCTCGAGCTCGCGCAGCAGGTCGAACGCGTTGGCCTCACGCCACGCGATGTTCGTGAGGCCGTTCAGCGCGGCGTTGTCGCGCCCCCGAGCCAGAGCGTCGGCGCTTGAGTCTACGGCCAGGACCTCGGCCGCCCGCCGGGCCAGATGGAGTGCGAACGAGCCATGATACGTGAACAGATCGAGCGCCCGGCCCGCGCCGGTGTGCTGCCCGACGAGCACGCGATTCTCGCGCTGGTCGAGGAACGCTCCCGTCTTCTGGCCCGCTCGCGGGGCGGCGAGGTAGCGCACGCCGTGCTCCTCGACCGGTACGGTGTCCGGTACCGAGCCCTTCGCCGCGACGACCTCGAGCGGCAACCCCTCATGACGCCGGACGGCTGAGTCGTTGCGGAGCAGGATCCCCTCGGGCGCGAGGGCAGTATCGATCCCGGCGAGTACGTCGTCGCGCACCTGCTCGAGACCCGCCGAGAGGAGCTGGGCCACGACGTACGGGCCGTACCGGTCGACGACGAGGGACGGGAGCCCGTCACCCTCGGCATGGACGACGCGATAGGCCGTGGCTGGGATGTCGGCACGTCGGGTCGCCGAGCTGGCGATCCGCTCGGCCCACCAGCTCGCGTCGATCGCCTCGCGTTCGCGCGTGAGCAACCGCAGCCGGATCTCGGACTTCGGGGAATAGAGCGCCTGGCCCAGGTGGCGTCCCCGGCGCTCGGTAACGGCGACGATCCCGGGCGCATCGCCGGGCTCGTCGTAGATGTCGGTGCGGTAGATCCAGGGATGCCCGGCCTGCCATCGCGCCGCACCCTTGGCCGACACCACAACGGGTCGCACTGCGGTGGTCGTCGTCACGGTCCGACTCCCCGACCGTCGGACGGCCCGCCGCGATCGGGCCGGAGTTTGGCCGCCTCTCGCATGTACATATGTTTCAGCTCGCCCTGCGGCTTCGCCGTGTAGAAGTGCAGGAGCACCCGGATGCAGCGCGGCAATCCGTCCGGGACGGCTACCTCGGCGGCCCCCAGCAAGGGCACGTCTCGCCAGCCGAGGAGTCGAGCGGCGCGCGCCGGGTACTCAGCCGTGAGATCGGGCGACGACGTGAAGATCGCGCTCTCGACGTCCTCGGGGCGGAACCCGTTCGCGTCCTGAAGCCCGCGCAACAGTTCCGCCGTCGCCTCGAGAATCGCATCCCGAGTATTGGCGGTGGCGGTGGTGGCGCCTCGTAGTCCACGCAAGATCTTGCTCATGGCCCTCGTCGATCGGCTGCGCTTGATGGTGATCACGGACGCCGCGCTCCTCAAGGGGCGGGATCCCGTCGAGGCGTGCCGTCGGGCGGTGGCAGGCGGAGCGACCATCGTTCAGGCTCGGCTGAAAGATGCCTCGGCGCGAGACCTGCTGGGGCTCGCGCGCGCGCTCGTCGACGCCCTGCCGGTCCCGGTGATCGTGAACGACCGCGTGGACGTGGCGCTCGCGGCCCGGGCGGCCGGCGCTCACCTGGGGCAGGAAGACCCGCCGCTCGATCGCCTCCGGCCCCACGTACCACCCGGCTTTCTGCTCGGGCTTTCGGTCGGATCACCGGCCGAGGCGGAGCGGAGCCACCGCTGGCCCGCCGATTACTGGAGTGTGGGTCCCTGCTTCGCCACGGGGACCAAGGCCGACGCGGGGGCTCCGCTCGGGCCGGAAGGGTTCGGCAGCCTCGCCAGGCTGGCACCGCCGGGCACGCCCGTGATCGCGATCGGCGGTATCACCCCCATGAACGCCGCCGCCGTCGTGAAGGCCGGGGCCGCGGGTGTCGCGGTGATCGGCGCGGTCTGGGGGGAGGACGCTAGTGACCCGGCGCGCGCTGCGCGCGCGCTGCGCGCTGCAATTGCTTGACGCGCTGGATGGCGGCCTCGTGTTCCGCGAACGTCGTGGAAAAGATGTGCTTCCCGTCCGGCTGTGCGACGAAGAACAGGAAGGGAACGTCTGCGGGATAGAGCGCCGCCGCGAGACTCGCGCGTCCCGGCTGGCTGATCGGCCCTGGCGGGAGGCCCGGGTGCAGGTAGGTGTTGTAGGCCGAACGCACGCCGAGATTCTTTTCCCACACCCTCGATAAGCGGCGGCCGTAGGCGTAGCTGACGGTCGGATCCGCTTCCAACCGCATCCCCCGCTCGAGACGATTCTTATACACGGCCGCGATGAAAGGCCGGTCGGGGTCATAGCGCACCTCGGACTCCACGATCGACGCCAGCGTGACCAGCTGGTGCCGGGTCATTCGTAGGGAGTCGAGCCGCGCCTGCCACTCGGGACTCCACTGCTCGATGAACTGATGGGTCATCACCCGCACGAGTTCCCGCGCGCCGATGTGCTGGGGGAGCAGGTACGTGGTGGGAAACAGGTAGCCCTCCGCACTGGTGGTCCCATCGGGCACGCCCAGCCCGCCGAGCAGCGTGGGGTCCCGCGCCGCGGCGACGAACGAATCGCGGGGGATCCGGAGCTGCTCGTGCGCCAAGTCCGCCACCTCGACGAGCCGCAGTCCCTCGCGCACGGTGAAGCGTTGCTCCACCCCGCGACCGCGCTCGAGCGCCCCGACGACGTCGGACCACGACTCGTCTTGTCGCAGCAGGTAGACGCCGCTCTTGAGCGCACCGCCGAGGCCGGACAGCCTGGCGTACAGCCGAAAGAGGCTGGGGTGACCGATCACGCGGTTCGCGGCCAGCGAGTCGACGGCCGCTTCGAGGGTGGCGCCGGGTGGGACGGTGACGGTCACCCGAGGGCCGTCGGAAGAGCCGCACGCAGCCGACGCGCAGACGAGCAGAATGCGGAGTGCGGAGTGTGGAATGCGGAATGGATGCACGCCCTTCGATTCCGCATTCCGCATTCCGCATTCCGCACTGGCCTTCACGTCGCTCCCCCCCGCTTCGCGTCGAGATAGTGCTGCAGCAGCAGCGTCGCCGCCATCATATCCACGTCGTGCTTGCGGCCCTTGGTCGATCCGCCCATCTCCCGCACCGTGCGCAGGGCGCGTGACGTCGTCAGGCGCTCGTCCCACAAGTCCACCGGTTTGCCTGAGACGCGCCCGATGTCCGCGGCCAACGCGCGCGCGGCGGCCGCCGCTTCGCCTTCCCGGCCCTCGGGGTCGAGCGGGAGTCCCACCACGACGGCAGTCACGGTATGGCGGTCGAGGAGAGTGAGGAGCTGGCGCATCGGGAAGCGTTTGCCGGCGCGGCGCGTGAGTGCGACCAGCGGCTGGGCGAGTGTCCGGCTCTCGTCGGACAGGGCGAGGCCGATGCGGCGCTCACCCCAGTCCACTCCCATCACCCTGCCCAGGACGTCACCCCTGGGCCATCGTTTGGAAGAACTCGGCGTTCGCCTTGGTGCGCTTGAGCCGCTCGAGCAGGAACTCGATCGCCTCGACGGGCGGCATGTCGGCGAGGAAGTTGCGCAGCAGGTAGACCTTGTTGAGCTCCTCCTTGTTGAGGAGGATCTCCTCCTTGCGGGTGCCCGAGCGCTGCACGTCGATGGCGGGGAAGGTCCGCCGCTCGGCGATGCGACGGTCGAGGATCACTTCCATGTTGCCGGTTCCCTTGAACTCTTCGAAGATCACCTCGTCCATCCGGGAGCCGGTGTCGATCAGCGCCGTCGCGAGGATGGTGAGCGAGCCGCCCCCCTCGATGTTCCGGGCCGCGCCGAAGAACCGCTTGGGCTTTTGCAGCGCGTTGGCGTCCACACCGCCCGACAGGATCTTGCCCGAGTGCGGCACGACCACGTTGTGAGCCCGGCCCAGGCGCGTAATCGAGTCGAGCAGAATCACGACGTCCTTGCCGTGCTCGACCAGACGCTTCGCCTTTTCGATCACCATGTCCGCCACCTGGACGTGGCGATCCGCCGGCTCGTCGAACGTCGAGGAGATGACTTCGACATTCTGGCCCTTCACATTCTCCTCCATGTCCGTCACCTCTTCGGGCCGCTCGTCGATCAGCAGCACGATGAGATAGACCTCGGGGTGGTTCTCGATGACGGAGTTGGCGAGCTTCTGGAGGAGGATGGTCTTGCCGGCCTTCGGCGGCGACACGATCAGGCCGCGCTGGCCCATGCCGATCGGACTTAAGATGTCCATCACCCGCATCGACAGGTCACCGTCCTTGCGCTCGAGCCGGATGCGGCGCTCCGGGTAGCGCGGGCGGAGGTTGTCGAAGGCGACGCGGTGTTTCGCTTTCTCGGGCTCGTCCCCGTTCACGACCTCGACCTTCAGCAGGGCGAGGTAGCGCTCCCCTTCCTTGGGCGGCCGCACCTGACCCATGATCGTATCGCCGGTGCGCAGGTCGAAGCGCTTGATCTGGCTGGGCGACACGTAGATGTCGTCGGGGCCGTACAGGTAGTTCCAGTCGGGGCTGCGGAGAAAGCCATATCCTTCGGGGAGGATTTCGAGGACGCCCTCCCCTCGCAGCACGGTGTCCGAATCGAGGAGCGATTGCTCGATACGAAAGATGAGATCCTGCTTGCGGAGCCCTGAGTAGTTGGTGATGTTCAGGGTTTCGGCCATCGCGTGCAGTTCCGCGACGGATTTCCTCTTCAGTTCAGCGATATCCACGTGTGTCGTTGCCTCGTAGCTCTACGGCGGGGGAAACCCCGGGGTGGGGGAGTGAGCGCGTTGAAAATGGAATCTGGGAAGTCGAAGGAATGCGAGAGAACTATAGTAGGGTTTACGAAACGCTCCGTCAAGGGCACACCGTGAACCTGAGCGCGTTCTTGCTGGCCTGGCGGACCACGTCACTCCCAGATCGGGAAGTCATTGACGCGCTTGTACATCCGGCGCACGCCGACCCCTCCCCGGCGCTCGAAGCCGCACTTACCCAGTGGCCCGGGAGCTCCTACTGGTCGGATGAGCCCGACGGGCGGCACCTCGTGCTCACGCGGCCACTGACCCGTCGCAAGGAGCGCTGGGGCGTGCACGTGGCGTTGTTCCTGGCGACGCTCGTGACCACCACCTTCGCGGGGGCCGTGCTCGCGGGGGCCATTGCCTACGACAACCCCTTGGACCTGTTCACGGGCACGTACCCGCTTCCGCGGCACCTCGTGCACGCGTGGACCGCGGGCCTTGTTTTCTCGCTACCGTTGCTCGCGATTCTCTCCTGCCACGAGTTGGGGCACTATCTCACGGCGCGCCGCTACAGCCTCGACGTCTCACCGCCGTACTTCATCCCCGTGCCGCTCGTTCCCTCGTTCATCGGAACCATGGGCGCGTTCATCCGTCTCCGCACGATGCTCTCCGATCGGCGCCAGCTGTTCGACGTGGGAGTGGCAGGTCCCATCGCCGGGTTCCTCGTGGCGCTCCCGGTTCTCGCCGTCGGACTCGTCCTCAGCCATCCGCTGCCGGGCCATGGTCCCTCGACCGGCCTGTTGCTCGGCCTCGACGGCGAGACAGCCGTCCTCGGTGACTCGCTCGTGACCCTGCTGCTTCGCTGGTCGACACATGGCACGGCACCAGCGTTGCTCGTCCATCCGGTCGCGTTCGCGGGGTGGCTCGGGATGTTCGTCACCATGCTGAACCTCCTCCCCATTTCGCAGCTCGACGGTGGTCACATCCTCTACGCCGCGCTCCCCCGTTGGCAGCAGCGTATCGCGCTCGGCTTCTGGACGCTCATCATCATCTTGGGCTGGTACTGGCGCGGGTGGCTCTACTGGGGGCTGCTCGTGCTCGTCTTGTCGCGTGGCCGCCTCGGTCACCCGCCGGTGCTCGACGCGCAGCGCCCGCTCCCGCGGTCACGGCGCGTGCTGGCATGGGTGGCGCTGGGGCTGTTCGCGATCACGTTTGCCCCGGTCCCCTTCCGCATTTGATCGGGAGCGGGGCGCGGGGCGCGGTACCTTGCGGTGGACTGGAGGAACCGCTCCCCGCTCCCTGCTCCCCGAACGTATTGCGTAAGTCCGCCATCCTTATATCTTTGCACAAACCAGCCCTAGGGCGCCGCATGCCCGGACAACCGGCACGCTACCCGCAGGACGCGACCGAAGCGGTCGTGCATGACCTCCCCCCCATCCGATTCGACGGCCAACTCATCCCCATTCGCCTCCAGGTGCGCCGCTCCGAGGACGGGATTTGGCGCGGTCGGGTGCTGTTCGGCGCCGCGGACACCGAAGGGGAACGCTCCACCGCCGAGATCTTTTGCGCCACCTCGGAGCCGGACCTGTGGCAATCGGTGCGCGACCTGCGCGACCATCATCTGCGCGATCTCTACCGCTCGCTCCTGTAGATGCCGGACGCGGCGGACCCGATCAGGAAGCTGCGGCACGACCTCTCTAACCCGCTCGCCGCCATCCTCGCCGAAACACAGCTGCTGCTCTTGGGCGCCGAGAAGTACGACGCGGAGACCGTGGCGGGCCTGAAGCAGATCGAAGCGCTCTCGCGCAAAATGCGCGGCATACTGGAAGCCCTGGACAGATGAATCGGTGAGCCGGCGCCACCGGCCGCGGTTCTGCCCGCCCGCGCGGTGGTGGAGTCATCCGCGCCATACACTGCGCATGGGGCCCCGGTGGTGGCGCTGGCCTCCCGTGCGGCGTCGATTCCCCTACTGAAGGAAGTCAGGGTGGGTGGCCACGCTCCAGCTTCCGCCCCTTTCCACCGGCGAGATCCTCGACGGCGCGCTCACGCTGCTGCGGCCGGGGCGCTCGGGGGCGGGCTCGATGCCTTGATCACGGTGGCGTCGCGTCAGGGAGCCTGAGCGCGATCGATCGACGGCACCGCGCGCACGCGGTACGCCCAACCGCTGGCGAAGTAGATCACGAGAAAGACGACCGACAGCACGCTCGTCGCATAC
>Ga0209378_1000630_pt1 | contig 26016 bp, 26 predicted proteins | sample GraSoiAngelo_156_FD_186170 | JGI IMG/M metagenome (GOLD analysis project Ga0209378, IMG submission 186170) | Grasslands soil microbial communities from the Angelo Coastal Reserve, California, USA - 14_1009_13_40cm (SPAdes) (version 2) | ecosystem: Environmental > Terrestrial > Soil > Grasslands ...
AAGATCGCCGCCTCCAGATCGTGCACCGCGACGGCGTTCCCGCCGAGGAACGCCTGGACGTACCCGTTCTGAATGAACCAGATCATGTCTTCGCGCGCCCGGGCGTGCACCAGGGCGGGGCCCACCACCCACAGGATCTTGCCGCCGCGGCGCTTCTCCTCGCCGAGCAGCTGCGCCAGCACGGCGTAGTCCACGGGCTTCTCGCGCGACACCTCGGTCTGCATGAACCCGAATTCGTTGGCGCTGTGCGCGCCGCCGAGGAAGCCCTCGGTATGGACGAAGATGCCCTCGCGGCCGTCCTCCTCGGTGCCCACCGCGACGAGCTGGCCCTGGCGCACGCGTCGGGGCTCGGTCACGACGAGATCCCCATCGCCGTGCAGCACGATGACACAGTCCATGCGCGGCAACCGCGGTCGACGCCACGCCCCCGCCGTCCGGACGTAGGTGGGGAGGTTGGTCGTCGAGAAGAACCGTTCGGGCAGCACGCCGTCGGCGGGAGCGGGCTCGAACCGCGCGTCCGGCGAGAAAGGCGTCACGGAACGACGTCGCGGTGCGACGTCAACGATCTCCCGTGACGATTCTCCGTGACGACTCTCCGCGACGCATTCACAACAATGAGACCGGATCGCGATCCACCACCACGCCCCGCGCCCGCACGCCGAGGGCGCGCACCACGCGACCGATGGCGCGCGGCTCCGTCGCCTTCACGAGCACGTGCCAGCGCCAGCGCCCCTTGAGACGCGCGATCGGGCACGGTGCCGGCCCGAGCACGCTGAGTGCCTCCCCCAGTCTCTCCGCGTTCATGCGGCGCAGCCACGCGGCGACACCCTCCGCCACCTCCTGGGCCCGGGCCTCCACTTGGTCCGACGCCACGAAACGCGCCAAGGCCACATGCGGCGGATACGCCGGATGCGGCGGAGCGCGCAGCGGCAGCTCGACCGCAGCGAACTGGGACACGGAGTGGGCCGCGGCGGCGCGGATCGCATGGTGATCCGGCACCCGGGTCTGGACGTACACCCGCCCCCCCTTCGGGCCCCGCCCGGCCCGACCCGCCACCTGGGCCACCAGCTGAAACGTCCGCTCCGCCGCTCGGAAATCGGGCAGATGAAGTCCGGTGTCCGCGTCGACCACGCCCACGACCGTGACATCGGGAAAGTCGAGTCCTTTGGCGATCATCTGCGTGCCGAGCAGGATGTCGAGCTTGCCCTGCGCCATGCGCTCGAGCACGCGGTGATGCGCCCACTTGGAGCTGGTCGTGTCCAGGTCCATGCGCGCGATACGGGCCGCGGGGAAGCGCAGCCCCACGAAGTGCTCGAGCTGCTGCGTGCCGAGGCCGCGCATGCGCTGGGTCTCCTTGCCGCACACGCGGCACGCGGTGGGAATCTCCTCCTCGTGGCCGCAATAGTGGCAGCGTAACGCGGGCGGCGTCTGGTGCACCGTGAGCGCGATGGCGCAGTGGGGGCAGTCGCGTACGTCGCCGCAGGCGGGACATTGCAGGTAGGTCGCGAATCCCCGGCGGTTGAGGAGCAGGATCACCTGCTCCCCGCGCCCGAGCGCATCGCGCACCGCCTCGTCCAGGGCAGTAGTCCAGGGAACGCCGCGCGCCTCGGGCACGCGCTCGGCGCTCCGCAAGTCCACCACCTCGACCGGCGGCAGCGGGCGGGCCCCGATCCGCTCGGGCAGCTCGAAGCGCACCACGCGGCCCTGGGCCGCGAGATGCAAGGTCTCGAGCGAGGGCGTAGCGCTGCCGAGCAACACGCGCGCTCCCTCGAGTCGGGCGCGCACCAGCGCTACGTCCCGGGCGTGGTAGCGCGGGGCGCTCCCCTGCTTGTAGCTCGGCTCGTGCTCCTCGTCCACCACGATGGCGGCGAGCCGCTGGACCGGGGCGAACACGGCGGAGCGTGGCCCGACCGCCACCCGCCGCTCGCCGCGCCGTAACGCCCGCCACGCGTCGGCCCGCTCGCCGTCCGAGAGGGCGGAGTGCAGCACGGCCACCTGGTCGCCGAATACACCGCGCACGCGCGCGACGGTCTGGGGCGTCAGCGCGATCTCGGGGACAAGGAGAATCGCACCGTTGCCCGACGCTACGACGCTACGAAGTACCTCGAGATACACGAGCGTCTTGCCCGAGCCGGTCACGCCCTGGATTAGAACGGGTGCCTCCACGGGTGTCGCCAGAATACCGGCGACAACGCGACGCTGGTCGGCCGTCAGCTCAGGGGGCGGGGGCGACGAGAGCCCGGCGAACGGATCGCGTGGGCGAGCCACGTCGGCGTAGCGTGCGAGCCCTTGCCTCACGAGGCCGTCGAGCACCGCCGGGGAGAGGCCCAATCGCTGGACCAGGTGGCGCAGCGGCACCGAGCCCCCCAGCGCCTCGAGCGCCTCGTATGCCAGCCGGCGCTTGGGCGACCGCTTGAACACGCGCTCCCGCTCGAGCAGCGACGGCACGGTCGCCACCAGCACCACCACACGGTCGGTGCCCTCGGCCGGCCCGGCCGGGCGCTGTACGTTCCAGAGGGCGCCCGGAAGCAGGGCGCGCAGCGCCCAGCCCGGCGGCGTCCCGTAGTAGCGGCTGATCCAGCGTCCCAGCTCGAGCATCGGCCCGGCGAGCGCCGGTTCCTCGTCCGGAGCGGCCACGATGGCCTTCGCGGTCACCGCCGGTGCGGCCACGTCGACCGCGGTGACCACACCCACCACCCGGCGTCGCTGCACCGGGACGACCACGCGCGCCCCGGGCACCACGCGGCCGGAGAGCTCCGGGGGAACCTCGTAGGTGTAGGGGCGGGGGACGGGGAGTGGGAGGACGACCTCCGCGAATCGCGACCCAGTGGTCCCATCGGGTAGGGGCGCAGCATGCTGCGCCCCTACACTTCCATCCGAGGCCAGTGTCGTCACTGACCCCGGGCGCAAGCCCGGGGTGTCGGGTAGGGGCGTCGCATGCTGCGCCCGTACGTCTTCACCGCCTGCTGACACCCAGCCCGGGCCCTGTGGGGAGTCGGATCTGCCCGCCGTCGATCGTGGCCCCGACGAAAGGATCGTTCGCGGTGAGCGCGGCGCCGTCCAGGTCGGCGGCGTCCACGAGCGGCGTGAAATGGGCGGCGGCCGTGATTCCGAGCGACGACTCGATCATGCAGCCCACCATCACCAGCATGCCGTGGGCCCGGGCGGTCGCGATCATGCGCAGCGCTTCGCGCAGCGAGCCGCACTTCGCGAGCTTGATGTTGATCCCGTCCACGGCGCCCGCCAGCCGGGGGATGTCCGCGGCCACGATGCAGCTTTCGTCCACCACCACGGGCAGGATACCCCGGCGGCGCACGGCGGCGATCCCCTCGAGGTCGTCCGGGGGAAGGGGCTGCTCCACGAACTCCACGCCGTATTCCTTCAGGATAGGCAGCATCTGCAGCGCGCGCTCCCGGGTCCACCCGGCGTTCGCATCCACGCGCAGCGGCTTATCGGTCGCGTCGCGGATGGCGCGCAGGATCTGCTCGTCGCGCTCCGTGCCGAGCTTGATCTTGAGGATCGGATAGGCCGCGGCCTCCGTCACCTTCTGGCGCATCTTCTCCGGGGTGTCGAGACCGATCGTGAACGAGGAGCGGGGCGCACGGGCGGGATCTAGCCCCCACAGCTTCCAGACCGGCTGGTTGAGCCGTTTGCCCACGAGGTCGTGCAGCGCCGCCGAAAGTGCAGCCCGCGCCGCTCCGTTCTTCGGCACCACCTCCGCAAACCGGGCCTCCGCCGCCTCGAGGTCGAACGGGTCCCGGGGCAGATGCGGCGCCAGCCGCTCGAGCACCGCCAGCACCGTGTCCGCCGTCTCGCCGTAGTAGCGCGACGGATCGGCTTCTCCCCACCCTTCCACCCCGTCGGTATCCGTGAGCCGCACCCACACCACCCGGTTTGCGTCGTCTCCCCCCCCGCGCGCGATCACGAACGGGTGCTTGGTCTTCAAGGTGACGACCTCGGCGGCGAGCTTGAGCGCCATGCGACCCCCGTCTACGCCAGTGCCTGCACGTGCGCGCGGGTGCCCGCCGCCAGCAAATCGAGCCGGTAGCCCCCCTCGAGCAGGCCCACGACGGGCGACGGTGCCACTCGTTCTCGGAACGCCCGCGTCCAGGACGCTACGTCGTCGGGCTCGAGCGTGAACCCGCCCAACGGGTCGCCCGCGAGCGAGTCGAACCCCGCCGAGACGAGCAGCAGGTCGGGGCGCCAGCCGGCACGCGCCGCGTCCACGGCGTCCAGCAGATCCTCCACGTACCGCCGGCGCTCGAGCCCCGGCGGACGCGGCACGTTGAAGACGTTTCCCACGCCGCGCTCGTCCGCGGCGCCGGTTCCCGGATACCAGGGGTACTGATGCATGGACACGTACCGGATGGTGGGGTCGCGCTCGACCAGGGCCTGCGTGCCGTTGCCGTGGTGGACGTCCCAATCGACGATCAGCACGCGCGCGGCGCCCAGCTGTTGCGCATGCCGTGCGGCCACGACCGCGTTGTTGACGAAGCAGAAGCCCATCGCGCGGGCCGCCAGCGCATGGTGACCGGGGGGCCGCGTGGCGCCAAAGGCCCGGCCGGATGCGAGCCCGCATTCCACGGCGCCGATCGCCACTCCCGCCGCCGCGAGCGCCGCGTCCCAGCTGGTCCGGCTCATCACCGTGTCCGCGTCGAGCGCGCCACCGCCCGCGTGCGCCAGCCGCTCCAACCCCGTCAGGTACTCCGCCGGGTGCACGCGCTGGAGCTGCTCCCAGGTCGCCGGTCGCGCCTCGTGCCACGTCAGGTGCCCTGCCAGGTCCGGCGACCGCAGCGCGCCGAGCACGGCGTCGATCCGCTCGGGGCGCTCGGGGTGACCGGCGCCGGGATCGTGCAGCCGACAGGCGGGGTGATGAACGACGGGAACGGGCGATGGGCCCATTCAGTTGTGCAGGTGCTTGCTGTGCAGCAGATCGCGAATCGACTCCGCCTCGGCCCGCAGCTCGCGCCGGGCCTGCTCGAGCTCCGCCATGGCCCGGCGGTAGCGCCGCCATCCCAGCACCACCAGCCCTGCCGCGGCCACGCACGCCACTCCCCACGCCACGAGCATCGTGCGATGGAGCGCCAGGCCGCTGTAAGTGAGTAGCACGCCGTCGAGCAGCAGAAACCCTACGGCGAACGTGGTCAGCGCGCGACTCGGCGTGCGGGACCGGCGCGACATGGTCAGTGCACCGGCTGGCGCCGCGCCGGCAACACGATGAACGGCGCGTTGGGCGCGACTCCGAGCGCCGCCAGCGTCGTCGACTCGTCCAGCACCTGCGCGCCGTGGAACTTCACGATGTACTCGTCGACCGGGACGTTCGACCGCTTCAACGCCTGCGCCAGCGCCTGGCGCTTGAGCTCCGCCACCGTCGTCGTGGGCTCGACCGCCAGGAACACCTGATCCCACACGTCCGTCACCATCACGCGTACGGCGAAACGCTCCGTCACCGTGCTCACGCCACCTCCACGCCGCTCTCGAGCGGGAGCGTGGAGAGAAACCGATCGAGCGCTTGATCGAAGAACAGCGTGGACGCCCGCACGCGCGTCGTTCCCCCCCCGTCGGCCCACGCCCGGATCACCACTTCCTCCCCACCCTGACCCCGCAGCACCGCGAACTCGGGTCCTTCCTTCTCTACGTGGGCGGCGGCATGCGGGACCCGCTCGGCAAAAAAACGCTTGGCCCGGTCCAGCACCTCGGCCGGCGGCAGTGCAACGCTGGTCGTGTGTGTCACAGTGAGAAAAAAGATAACACCTGCAAACTTGACACGGTTTGCCACGGTTGCAGCCCGAGGATTGTCATTGTGGCAAACCGGCGCCTCCACCATCCGGCACGCCCATTGCGTGGCCGCCGGGCGAGACCCGGGCACCGGGCGACACCGGGCCCCTCGTGTCGGAAACCCGAACCAATGCACCAAAGGAGGTAATGAGTTATGTCGATCCTTCCCCGCATTACGAGAGACCCGGCGCTGGCGCACTTTGTCGGTCTGAGCAACCGGCTCAGCCGGCTGTTGAACGACGGCCTGCTCGGCGCTGAGTGGCAGTCGCCGGACGGCGCGACGACGGCCTGGGTGCCGCCGGCGGACATCTTCGAGGAAGACAACGCCATCCGCATCATGGCGGAGGTTCCCGGTGTGCGCCCCGAGGACGTGAAGCTGACCGTCGAGAACAACGTCCTCACGATCCAGGGGTCGAAGCAGCAGGTGGCGGAAGAGCGCGCCGACCGCGTGCATCGCTACGAGCGCACCTATGGAGCGTTTGAGCGCAGCTTCACGCTGCCCACGACCGTGGACGCCAACGCCATCAAGGCGAGTTACGAGAACGGTGTTTTGACGGTGACGCTGCCGAAGGTGGAAAAGGCCAAGCCGCGCCAGATCGAGGTGCAGGTCGCCGCAAAGTAAGCGGCCCTGACCGTGCATGTAATGTAGGGGCGCAGCATGCTGCGCCCCTACGTTTCCCGGTGCGCCCCTACGCCTTTCAGGTGCCCCTACGACGTCTTGAGCAGCTCTGCCAGTCGTTCGGCCACCTGCGAATTGGGCACGGCGGTCGCTCCCGCTTCACGAGCGGCGCGTAACACATCGGGGCGCACATGCGAGCCGAACACCAGCACCGGTGTACGGCGCCGCACCAGCTCCCCGACCCGGTCGTCGGCGCGCCCCCCGAGCTCCACGACCGCGAGATCACACAGCACCTCGTCGCGCGTCACCTCCCCGCCCGCCGCCGCGACCACGCCAGCCAGCTTGGAGCGGAACAGCAGATCGGTCGTGACCAGCAGCACGCGCTTGCCCACGGATCAGCCCTTGAGCTTGTCGCCGACGTAGCCGGCCAGCCGATCGGCGGCGACGCGCTCCTGCTTGAGGGAGTCGCGATCGCGCACCGTGACGGTCCCGTCTTGCGTGGACTGGCCGTCGATCGTGATCCCGAAGGGTGTACCCGCTTCGTCCTGGCGGCGGTAGCGCCGTCCGATGGATCCGCCATCGTCGTAGAACGCGTTGTGCGACTTGCGCAAGTCGTCGAAGATGCGGCGGGCCAGCTCCGGCATGCCGTCTTTGTTCACCAAAGGGAAGACGGCCGCCTTGAGGGGCGCCAACGCGGGGTGAAACCGCATGACCACACGCTTTGCGCCTTCGACCTCTTCCTCCTTGTAGGCGTCGAGCATCACGACGAGGGCCGTGCGATCGGCGCCCGCGGACGTCTCCACGACGTAAGGCACGAAGCGCTCATTCGTCGTGGGATCCAGGTACTCGAGCTTCTTCCCCGAGAACTCCTGGTGGCGCGACAAGTCGAAGTTGGTGCGGTTGTGGATGCCCTCGAACTCCTGCCAGCCGAAGGGGAACTCGTACTGAATGTCGTAGGCGTCCTTGGCGTAGTGGGCGAGCTCTTCCTTCGTATGCTGATGAAAGCGCAGCTTCTCCGGCCGGATGCCCAGGCCCCCCAGCCACTTCATCCGCTCCTCGCGCCAGAACTCGAACCACTCGAGGTCCGTGCCCGGCTTGACGAAGAACTGCATCTCCATCTGCTCGAACTCGCGCGTACGGAAGATGAAGTTGCCGGGGGTGATCTCGTTGCGGAACGCTTTCCCGATCTGCGCGATGCCAAAGGGGATCTTTTGCCGCGCCGACTGCAGCACGTTCAGGTAATTGACGTAGATGCCCTGCGCCGTCTCGGGACGCAGATACACGACCGCCGCCGCGTCTTCCACCGGGCCCATGAACGTCTTGAACATGAGGTTGAACATGCGCGGCGCCGTGAGCGTGCCCTTGCTCCCGCACACCGGACACTGCGCGGTGGGCTCGCCCGGCGTGCCCTTGATCCGAGGATCGTCGGCCCGAAACCGGTTCTTGCAGTGCTTGCAGTCCACCAGGGGATCGGTGAAGCCGGCTACGTGGCCCGACGCCTCCCAGACTTTGGGATGCATTAGGATCGCGGCGTCGAGCCCCTCGATGTCCTCGCGCTCGTGCACCATGGAGCGCCACCAGCGCTCTTTGATGTTCTTCTTGAGCTCGACGCCCAGCGGCCCGTAGTCCCACACGGAGCCGAGGCCACCGTAGATCTCCGAGGACTGAAACACGAAGCCGCGCCGCTTGGCGAGCGACACCAACTTCTCCATGACGTTGTCGGCAGGGGGCATAGAGGGCCGGAAGATAGACGCGCCGCTAGGCGCCAGGCAACCCGAACGCCTGGCGCACCGCGCGCTCGGCGAGGACCGCGATGCCCGCGGCGTCCAGCCGCTTTCCCTCGCCGTCGAGCGCGTGCAGCCCGATCAGTCCTTCGACCCGGCCCGCGATCACGACCACTTTTTTCCTGGCGGCCTGCGCCTGCCGCACCACTTCACCCGAGGCCTTACCGACGAGCGACGTACGATCGAACGACCCCTCACCGGTGATCACCAGCTGCGCCTTTGCGAGCGCGGCATCGAATCCCACGCGCGACAGCACCCACTCCGCTCCCGGCAGCAGCTGCGCCTTGGCGAAGAACGCGAGTCCCGCGCCCAGCCCTCCCGCCGCACCACCGCCCGGCAGCGTTGTGAGGTCACCGTGGCCGTGGCGCGTCAGCAGCTCGCCGAGGCGCTCGAGACCGCGGGACAGCAGCTTCACGCCCTCCGGTCCAGCGCCCTTCTGCGGGCCGAACACGGGTGCCGCCCCCTCCGGTCCCACGAGCGCCGTCGTCACGTCCGCCAACGCGACCACGCGGGCGTCGAGCCCCCAGCCCCCGTCCATTACCGCTAACTGGACCAGCGAGCCTCCGCCCTCGGGGAGGGCAGCCCCCTCGGCGTCCCGCAGCGACCAACCCATCCCCCGGGCCGCGCCCGTGCCGCCGTCCACAGTGGCAGAACCGCCCAGCCCCACCACCACCGTCCGGGCGCCGCGCTCGACGGCCTCCCAAATCATCTCACCCACGCCGCGCGTCGTGGCCCGCAGCGGGTCGAGCTGATCCGGTTGCAGCAGCGCGATCCCGCAGGCGGTGGCGCTCTCGAACATCGCGGTCTCGGGGTCCATCCAGCCGAGCTTGCCCGACACCGGGTCGCCCAAGGGGCCCGTGACCTTGAGGTGCTCACGCAGCGACCCGGGTGGCAACACCGCATCGAGCAGCCCATCGCCCCCATCCGAAATAGGGCATTGCAGCACGGCGGCGCCCCCACCGAGATCGCCTCCGCGACCTGCCGAGGCCCAAACGTGCCCTTGAAGGCCGCCGGGGCAACTAGAACTACATCATCATCTCGCATTACGCAACAAATAATGCATTATGCGGTACATACGTCTATGATGGTCGCGTGTATCTCTCGCCGTGATCGCAGGCGCAGTCAAGGCACTCTTCTTGCCTCTCACGTCGGGGCAGAAAGCTTCGTCTCGCTCGCATCGGGTTCTAGGGCGCACGATGTCGAGCAGGCGATCACCCCCCAGGGGCAACTCTGGGGGGTTTGCTTTTGAGGTGGTCGCAAATCCGGCCGCCGTGCTCCCGGCCGTTCTCGATGAAGATCTTGTTGGCGTCGAACCCGGACGAGAGCACACCCGCGATGTACACACCCGGCACGTTGGTCTCCATGGTAGCGGGGTCGTGCCGGGGTACGCCGGTGGTCTCGTCCACCGCCACGCCGAGCGAGCGGAGTAAGCTCAGGTCGGCACGGTAGCCCGTAAGCGCCAGCACGAAGTCCGCCGGCACCGTCTCCCGGTCGCCGTCCGGCTCGCGGCGCACCACCACGTGCGAGCGCGCGATCTCGACCACGCGGCTGCACCAGCGCACGGACACCCGGCCTTCCTTCACGCGATTCGTGATGTCGGGCAGGACCCATGGTTTCACGCCACGGTCAAAGTCGCCCAGAAAATGCACCATCGTTACCCGCGCGCTCACGCGGGTGAGTTCGAGCGCAGCCTCGACGGCGCTGTTTCCCCCGCCCACGACCAGGACGCGCTGCTGCCAATAGGGGTGTGGCTCGACGAAGAAGTGCGACACGTGCGGCAGCTCTTCGCCGGGGACGCCGAGCAGGTTGGGCGACTCGAAGTACCCGGTCGCGCACACGACGTGACGGGTGGAGATCGTCTCCGGCGCCGTGGCGCCCGGGTGGCGCGCTACCAGCTCGAAGCCTTGCGGCGTCCGCTCGACCCGCACGATTTCGTGATACTGGCGCACGTCCAGCTCGAAGTGCTCCGCCACGCGCCGGTAGTACGCCAGGGCTTCGCGCCGCGTGGGCTTGTCGCCGGCCGTGACGAACGGGACCCCGATCTCGAGCCTTTCGGGCGTCGAGAAGAACGTCATGTACAAGGGATAGCGTTGCAGGCTGGAAACGACCGGTCCCTTGTCGAACAGCGAGCACGCGAGGTGGGCGCGCTTCGCAGCGACGCCCACGGCGAGCCCGCAGGGCCCCGCACCGATCACCGCAAGATCGAGCATCAACCGGACAGTGTCACGTCACTTCGATGATCTGGTCGCGGTGCGTACCGACGCTGACATACTGAATCGGGGCATGGGCCAGGTCCTGCAGGCGATCCAGGTAGGCCCGCGCGGCCGGCGGCAGGTCCGCCAGCCGGCGCACCAGGCTCAAGGAGCGCTGCCACCCTGGTAGCGACTCGTACACCGGCTCGACCCGTCCGAGCCGCTCCACTTCGGCGGGCATCGAATCGAGCGCTTCCCCGTCGAGGCGGTAGCCGACGCACACCGGGATTTCGGGGAACGAGTCCAACACGTCCAGCTTGGTGACCGCGAGTCCGGTGAGCCCGTTCACCCGCACGGCGTAGCGCACCACTACCGCGTCGAACCAACCGCAGCGGCGTGGGCGTCCCGTCGTGGCGCCGAACTCGTCGCCCAGCTCCCGGATCTTCTCGCCGAGGGGTGGAGGCGCCTCGGTAGGCAGGGGTCCGTTGCCCACGCGTGTCGTGTACGCCTTCACCACGCCCAGCACCGCGTCGATGGCGGTGGGGCCGATCCCGGCTCCGACCGCGGCGCCCCCCGCCGTCGTGTTGGACGACGTGACAAAGGGGTAGGTGCCGTGGTCGACGTCGAGCAGGGCGCCCTGCGCCCCCTCCAGCAGCACCGACTCGCCGCGCTGCAACGCTTCCCACACGACGCGCCCCGCGTCGATGGCGAGGGGCAGGAGCCGGGGCGCGAGCCGTTCCAGCAGCTGCACGTGCTCCGCGGCATCGGCCCGCTCGGGCGAGGCCAGCACCTCCAGGAACTGGTTCGCCGCCTGCACCCGGGCGCACACGAGCTCCCGCGCGCGCGCGGGATTTCGCAGGTCGCCCACCCGGATGCCGCGCCGCCCGTACTTGTCCTCGTAGGTGGGTCCGATGCCGCGCCCGGTGGTGCCGATCTTCTCTTTCGCTTCGCGCGCCCGGTCGAGCAGCTTGTGAAACGGGAGCGTCAGGTGGGCGCGCTCCGACACGTACAGCTTGTGCTGGGTCCGGACGCCGCGCTCGCTCAATGCATCGAGCTCGGTGAACAGCGTCTCGGGGTCGAGCACGACGCCGTTGCCGACGACGCAAATCGCCCCCTGGATGATCCCCGAGGGAATCTGGTGCAGCACGAACTCGCCGGCGGCGGTGTGCACGGTATGCCCGGCGTTGGCGCCGCCCTGGTAGCGCACCACGAGGTCGGCGCGCTCGGCGAGCACGTCGACGATCTTCCCCTTCCCCTCGTCGCCCCACTGGGCGCCGACCACGACCACGCAGTGCTTCTTCGGTCCGAACATGGCTCCCCAGCAAAAACGCCCCGACTCGCGGGGCGTTGTAGTATCCTCTGTGGGAAGCTAGACCGCCGGACGAATGCCGTCAACGGCGCGACCGCTCCATCTGGGGCGTCAGCGCGGAAAAGCCTCCGGAAGACCGCCGTCGACGGTAAGGATGTCCCCGGTGGTGAAGCGGAACCGCTCGCTCGCCAGCAACACGGCGAGGTCCGCCACCGCCTCGGCCGGGATGAGCGATACGTCCATGACGGTGCGGCGGCGGTACGCCTCGAGCTGCTGCTCCACGGAGACCCCGGCGCTGGCGGCCCGTTCCTCGAGAAACCGCCGGAACAGCGGTGTCTCGACCTGATCGGCGTTTATGGCGTTCACCCGAATGCGGTCGCTGCCCAACTCGACGGCGGCGACGCGCAGCGCCTGCAGTAGGGCGGCCTTGCTCCCGCCGTACGCCACGGCCTCCCGCCCGGGCACGAGCGCCGCCTTCGACACAGACGCCACGATCGAGCCGCCCGATCGCTGGCGTTGCATCACGGCTGCCGCGGCGCCCATGGCCAGGACCGCGCCGAGGTAGTGCACCTCGAGCTGGCGCTGGAGATCCTCGCGCCGGACGTCCGTCAGTCCCGCGAACCGGGGAGCCAGACCCGCCGTGTAGAACAGGCAATCGAGCCCGCCGAGCTCGAGGACGGTGCGACTCACCAGGTGAGCGAGACTCGCGTCGTCCCGGACGTCCACGCGGACGGCGACGGCGCGGCCCGGGCAAGCCGCTTGGACCTCCGTCGCCACCGTCTCCGCGGCCGCCTGGTCGAGGTCCGCGACCACGACGTGCGCGCCTTCTTCCGCGAACCGCCGGACGGCGGCCCGTCCGATGCCGCTCCCCGCCCCAATCACGACGGCGACGTGACGGGGGACGAGGAGCGACGCACGCTCCCGCGCGTCCTGCTCTTCGGTCTTGCGCCGCTCCAGGGGCCAGTGCTCGAAAGCGAACACCTCCGGCTCGGGAATGAACTGGAACGCGTCGATCGCTTCCGCGTTCGTGATCGTCTCGAGCACGGCCCGGTAGCACAGATTGGCCGTGACCGCGCCCCGCTTGTCCCGGAACGCCGTGATCATCCCCAGCCCCGGTACGAGCAGCACCTTGGCCCAGTCGTCGAGCGGCCGCTCTTCTGGGGCGGCGTAGCGCCGGTGATACTCCTCGTATTCGTCCCGCTGCTGCGCGATCTGGGTGCGGACGAAGTCGGCCATGCGGTCCGGCGGCGCGGACGGATCCAGGTCGAGCCACAGGGGAAGCCGGCCGGCGCGCAGGATGTGCTCCGGCGTGGCCACGCCGCGGCGGACCAGCGACGGCAGCCGCTCCGCCCCGAGGGCGGTCAAGATGTCTTCGGAGTCGTCGAAATGGAGGATCACCCGACCCCCTGCGGGCGGCCCGAGCGCGCCGCGCACGACGGGCAACACGAGTTCCGCGCACCGCCGGCGGACCTCCGCCGTGGCGATCGAGCGAGGGGTTGCCCCCAGCACGGCTCGACCGCGCCGGCTCCGCTCGAGGTAATCGTCGATGCGGCGCACGACACGCACCAGGCGCGCGTAGCACTCCGCCGGATCCGCTCCCCACACCACCAAGCCGTGATGTGCCAGCGCGAGGCCCATGGCCCGCGGTGAAATCCCGTCTACCATGCCACTCACCATCCGAGCCAACGGGAACCCAGGGCGCATGTAGGGGACGTAGAGGACCTCGCCCTGAAACAGCTCGGCGACGAGGCGCTCCGCCGTCGCGTCGCTCACGTTCGTAAGGCTCATCGTGGCGACGTCGTGCGTGTGCGCGATGACCCGATGGGGAAGCAGTGAATGCAGCGGCGTCTCGACGCTCGGCTCCGGCCCGCCGGCCTGCAGCAGGCAACTCGACATGAACCGCATCAGGTCGACGTCGCTCATTGCCGCGACGTCCCGCAGCGCAGCCAGCCGCGGAAGCGACAGGCGCGCGAACCCCTCGCGCCCGATCGTGCGTAGGTCGGTGCCGCTGCCTTTCACCAGCAAGGCTTCACCCAGCTTGATCGACGTGTTCCCGCCGCCCGGTTGCACGAGGCGTGGTTCCCGCCCGATGAGGTGGGAGAGGTAGACGAGCTGGTCGAGGTCGTCGGCGCCCGGTGCGGGGCCGCCAGCCCAATCGAGGGTCATGGCACTTAAGATGCGCGCTCCCCGGCGACGCGCGAGCTTCAGCCTGGAAAGAGCGCCGCCGCCACTCCTTCCGCCACTCGGCGGGCGCCGTCCAGCGTTAGTCGGGCGGCCGTATCCCGCAACGTATGGACGACCCGGGCGGTGCTCCAGTCGCCTCGCATGATCGTGACGCACTCGCGCGCCGTGGCCCCGAGCGCGAGCCCGTCTACGAGAACGGGGAGCCAGCGGGCGCGTCTCGCGGCGAGCGTCCGGGCCACCCGGTCGACCGTGGCCCCGGCGCGATGCAGCAGCGCGATCGTCGGGCCCCGGTCGTCGATGCCGTCGAAGTTGACGATGGTCGTGTCGGCGAGCAGGTGCGCCCGTTCTCGTACCAGGGCGCGAGCGCCCAGCAGGCCATACTCCTCGGCGTCCGGAAGGATCAACCCCACCGGGGCGTCGGGAGGCAGGGCGTCGACCGTGGCGAACGCCGTGATCACCCCCGCGGCATTGTCGACCGCTCCGGCCGAGCGATCTGTCACCCGGTTCACCGCCAGCAGGGCGGCTCCCGCGACGCCGGCTCCGCCGAGCATGCCGTCCAGCAGGCTGGGATGCACGCCCCCCAGCACGGCGCGCAGCGCGAGGCCGAGCAGCTCGACTGCACCGACCCCGGCGAGAGCCGCCGCCCCGAGGCGCGCGGCCATGGAGAGGGGCTGGCCCTTGGAGTCGTAGTGCGCCACCAGCCAGGTGGCCACGCGGGCGCGGGGACGGACGGCGATCAGGTTGACGCCCGAGAGCGGGACGCGGGACAGCCGGTACAGCAGGGACCGACCGGTGAAGCGCTGCTCCATGACGACGAACCCGCGAGCGGCGAGCTCGCGTTTGAGCACCGCGCGCACCTGCTCGGCGGAGGACGTGCCGGCGAGCCTGGGAACGGCCAGCTCGGCCAGCAGTCCCCGATAGTCGGTCAAGCGGCGACGAGCTTGGCGACGCGCTCCCGCTCCGCTGTCGCGACGGGCGCCAGGGGCGCGCGCACCGGCCCGCCGTACAGCCCCCCTCCCACCGCGTCCATCGCCGCCTTCACCCCCGCCGGCCCGAGCTTGGCAACGATCTCCCTGTCGAGCGGCACGAGACGCTCCTGCAGCTTGCCTGCCTGAGTGCGGTCGCCGGCCCGGAACGCCGCGAGAATGCCGGCGCATAGCCGGGCGGCGAAGCATGCCACGGCGAGCACGCCCCCATCGCACCCCAGCTCGAGGGCCGCATACAAGAGCGACCCCGAGCCGACGAGCACGGACCACTGGGGGACCGCGTCCCGGTACGCGGCGAGGTTCTTGGTGTCACCCGACGAGTCCTTCACGCCCACGATGTTGGGGTGGCTGGCGAGCTGCTGTAGCAGGGCGGCCGCGACGGGGAGGTGCGTGTACTTGGGGATGTTGTACACCAGTACCGGAATGGGACTCGCCTCCGCAACGGCGCGGTAGTAATCCACGAGGCTCGCCGGCGACACCGCCGCCGCGTAGTAGCTCGGGGGGCGCACCAGCACCGCGTCCGCGCCCTCCGCGCCGGCCGCGCGGCTGAGGGCGACCGCCTGTCGCGTGGATTCGGCACCCGTACCGGCCACGAGCCAGCGCTGGTCCGGCAGGACGTCCCTCACCCACGCGACCATGCGGCGCTGCTCGTCCGGGTCGAGCAACGCCGACTCCCCGGTCGAGCCGGCCACCACCACCCCCTCGAGGCCGTCCTGCACCAGGCGCGTGACATTGTCGCGCAGGTGGACCGGGGCGACTTCCCCCGTGGCGCGGTCGAACGGCGTGGTGATGGGAGCGAGCACGCCCGTGAGCTGCCGTGCCATCACCGCCCCATCACCGACGTGGGGTCGTCTCCGCCGGCGCGGCGACCCGGGTGCGGCGACGCTCGTCGCGCATCTGGCGCTCGAACTCCTTGAGGTTCGTGGCCGCCGCCACCGCCGCCTCGTAGGTCACCGCTTCGTCCATCACCAGCTCGATCAGGTGCTGGTCGAAGGTCTGCATCCCGTACTGTTCACGAGCCTCGGTGATGTAGTCGTACAGCTCCTGCGTGCGGGCGGGGTCCTTCATCAGGTCGCGCGCGACGGCGGTGCAGATCAAGACCTCCACGGCCGGCACCCGTCCGTGGCCATCGGCGCGCGGCAGCAGCCGTTGCGACACCACGGCCTGGAGCGCCTCACCCACCCGCAGGCGCGTGACCTCCTGTTCTTCGGGCGGGAACATCGACACCAGGCGGGTGATCGTGCTGACCGCGTCGGGGGTGTGCAGGCTGGAAATGACGAGATGCCCGGTTTCGGCCGCCTTCAGGGCCGTATCGATCGTCGCGGCGTCTTCCATCTCGCCGATCATGACGACGTCGGGGTCCTGCCGCAGCGCGGCGTGCAGCCCGGCCCGAAAGTCATCCGTGTCCACGCCGATCTCCCGCTGGGTCACCGAGCTGTTGATGTCGCGGTGCAGAAACTCGATCGGGTTCTCGAGCGTCACGACGTGCTTGTGCTGCGTCTGATTGATGTGGTTGACGATCGCCGCCATGGTGGAGCTCTTGCCCGAGCCCGTGACGCCGGTCACGAGGATCAGGCCGCGCTCGGCCGCCGCCACGCTGGGGAGAATCGCCGGCAGCTTGAGCGTATCGAACGTCGGCACGTCGAACGGGATGACGCGCATGACGATCATGAACGACGAGCGCTGCCGCAGGATGTTCACGCGGAACCGCCCGACGCCGGGCATGCCCCAGGAGCAGTCGTAGTCCCGCAGCTTGTCGAGCCTGACCCGATCCTCGTCGTTGGCGATGAGGTGTTGGGCGATGGCCCTGGTTTGCTCGGGCGTGAGGCGCTGCTTGGTGAACGGCACGAGCTTGCCGTCGATCCGGGCACGGAACACGTCGCCGGCCTTGATGTGGAGGTCGGAGGCGTTGCGGTCGATCGCCGCCTTGATGATCTGCTCGATCCCGCGTTGGTGCGTCGTGGCGGCGCTCGCGCGGGCGCCCTTGGACTTCTCTTCCACTTTAGTAGCCGGCCTCCGGGTCGACTGTGTTGGTGAGCGGGGACCCTGCAAGATAGCGGGTGACGTTGTCCACGATGAGGCCCGTCTCCCGGTCCCAGAACCGGGCCGTCACGGCCGCCACGTGGGGGCTCACCAGCACGCGCGGGTGGCGCCAGAAGGGATGGCCCGCGGGGAGCGGCTCCACCGTGAACACGTCGAGCGCTGCACCACGCAGGCGCGACCCGTCGAGCAGGTCCAGCAAAGCCGTTTCATCCAACAACTCTCCGCGGGACACGTTCACGACGATGGCCTCGGGCGGCAGGCGCTCGAGGACCGCCCGACTCACCGCGCCGCGCGTCTGGTCCGTGTGTGGCGCCGCAATGACGAAGCAATCGCTCTCGGCGGCAAGCCGCGGCAGCGCGTCGAAGCCCGACACCCAGCGAACCCCGGGCGGCCCTCCGCGCTCCGGCCGCCGGCGCACCCCAGCGACGCTCATCCCTAGCGCGATGGCACGTCGCGCGATCGCCCCACCGATGCCGCCCAGGCCGAACACCCCAAGCCGCAGCTCGGCGAATTCGCGCACCGAGACCGGGAGCGCCGTGAGCTCCCTGCTCGCCCACTGCTCCGCCAGGCCGCGCGCGAAATAGCCGAGGGCCGTGATCGTCCAGTCGGCGATCGGCTCGGCGTGCACCGCGGCGCTGTTCGTGAGTACGATCCCTGTCCCGGCAAGACTCGGCAGGCTCATCCACACACCCGCCGTGGCGGTATGCACCCAGCGCAGGGTGCCCAGCCCGGCAGCGATCACCCCCGGCGGAACGCCGTACCCGACGTAGACCTCCGCGCCGCGGACGGCCGCCACCGCCTCCGGGTTCCCCGAGCCGCCGTCCCCGTCCGAGGCCGCGGGCGCCTGGACCTGGACGACCTCCCAGCCGGAGCCGAGCGCTGCGCGGATGGTCTGCACGGTGGCGGGCGGGATCCGCCAGGCGGCGCGAGGCGAAGCGAGGTCGACCACCAGCCGGCGCGTCACTCGCCGGTGGACACCGTGCGCACGCCCGGGTGATGCAGCAGGGCGATCATCACCTCGTCGTGCAGCCGCTTCGGTCCGCGCAGCGTGAACTCGATCACCAGATCGACGTTCTCGCGCCGGCTCGCCTGACGCTCGATCTCGAGACCGGTGCGGCGCACCACCGTCTCCAGCTCGTCCAGCGCGGCGGGCTCGGGGCGGGCGTGCACCAGGAGGCTGCTCTGCGTGGACTGCCGCGCCACCAGCCGCTCGACGCGTCCCAGCCCCTGGAGCACGAGCAGCACCAGCAGCGTGGTGCCCGCGGCTTCCCAGTAGAAGCCGGCGCCGAGCGCCACGCCGATGGCGGCGACCACCCAGATCGTGGCGGCGCTGGTGAGGCCCACGACCGCGCCGCGCGCGTGCAGGATCGTTCCCGCGCCGATGAACCCCACGCCGGTCACGATCTGCGCCGCAATGCGCGTGGGATCGGCGGTCCCCGTGGCCATGGCGACGGACAGCTTGGTGTAGATCACCGAGCCGAGGCAGATCAGAATATTGGTCCGCAACCCCGCCGGCTTGCCGCCGAGCTCGCGCTCGAGGCCGATGGCGCCGCCGAACACGGTCGCGAGACACAGCTGGAGAAACAGCTCCAGCCGGAACATCTGGACGACGCCCGAGAGAAAGTGCTGCATCAGCCGTCCGCCTCCCCGAGAAAGCCCATGCGGCGCCGTACCTGGGCCATCGTGCGGCGCGCGAGCGCGCGCGCCTTGGCCGCACCACCGCGCAGCAGGTCCAGCACCCGGTGCGGTTCCGCGCGCAGCGCCTCGGCCCGCTCGCGGATCGGTGTGAGCGCCGCTATCATATTGTCCGCCAGCACCCGCTTGCAGTCGAGGCAGCCCCACCCCGCCGTACGGCAGTTGTGCGCCACCAGCTTGATCGTGTCGGGCGGGGAGAAGCCCTGGTGGATCGTGAAGATGTTGCAGATGTCCGGATTACCCGGATCCTTACGGGTGACCCGCGCCGGGTCGGTGGCCGCGGGCTTGAGCTTTTCCCAGATGGTCTCCGGAGATTCGAAGAGACCGATCGTGTTGCCCAGGCTCTTCGACATCTTGGCCTGACCGTCGAGCCCGAGCACCCGCTTGGCCGTGGACAGCAGCGCTTGCGGCTCCGGAAAAGCGAAGCCGTCCCCGAACCGGCTGTTCCAGCGGCGGGCGATCTCGCGCATCAGCTCAAGGTGCTGGAGCTGGTCCTCGCCCACGGGCACGAGGGTTGCTTCGTACAGGAGCACGTCGGCGGCCTGGAGAACGGGATAGTTCAGGAGTCCCGCGGGAACGCTCTCCTGACGCTGGGCCTTGTCCTTGAACTGGGTCTGGCGCTCGAGCTCGCCGAGCGGCGTGACGGTGTTCAAGAGCCAGTTCAGCTCGGCATGCTCCGGCACGTGCGACTGCACGAACACGATCGCCCGCTCGGCGTCGAGCCCGGAGGCGAACAGCCCGACCGCCATGTCGATCGTGCGCTGCGGCAGGGTCGCGGGGTCGTAGGGCTGCGTGATGGCGTGCAGGTCCACCACGCAGAAGAGGCACTCGTGCTGATGCTGCAGTCGCACCCAGTTCTGCACTGCGCCCAGATAGTTGCCGATGTGCAGCTCGCCCGAGGGCTGGATACCGGAGAAGACGCGCGCCATGGGCTCACAACCTACGCGGGTGGAGGCGAGCGCCGCAAGGTGCGAGAACTCAAAGACTTAGTCGATGTGGCCCGGCGCGCCGCCGGACGTGCGGCCGCCTTTCTCCGCGACACCACGCCACCCCCGGTGGCGGACTGGATCGAGAAAGGCCGCCACGATTTCGTGACCCAAGCCGACCGGCGGGCGGAAGCGCTGATCACCGAGGCGCTGACGCGCGACGTGCCCGGCAGTACGGTCATGGGCGAAGAGCTGTCGCCGCACGGCGCGGCCGCGGGGGAAGTGGCGTGGATCGTGGACCCGCTCGACGGCACGACGAACTATCTGCACGGATATCCGCAGTACGCGGTCTCGATCGCGTGCGCGCTGCGTGGCACGCTGCGCATCGGAGTCGTGCACGACGTGGTGCGTGACCTGGCCTATTGGGGGGGAGCGGGGCTCGGCGCCTGGCAGGGGGAGCGCCCCATTCGGGTGTCGCGCCTCACCGAGCCGCCCCACGCGCTGGTCGGCACCGGGTTCCCGTTCAAGCAGCTCCCAATTCTGCGCCGTTACCAGGACCAGTTCGCCGCGGTGATGGGAGCGACGAGCGGCATCCGCCGGGCCGGCGCCGCGGCGCTCGATCTCGTGGATGTAGCCGCGGGCCGGCTCGACTGCTTCTGGGAGCTGACGCTCGCGCCGTGGGACGTGGCGGCTGGCGTGGTGCTGGTCCGGGAAGCCGGCGGTATCGTGACCACATTGGACGGCTCGGACGACGTGCTGCAGCACGGTTCCCTCGTCGCCGGCAACCCACGGATGCACGAATGGCTTATGGGGCTGCTGAGGAGCGCATGAGAGTGCGGAATGCGGAGTGCGGAGTGCGGAGTCGACCGACGGATTCCCGGCTCGGAGCACGCCCTTCAACTCCGCATTCCGCATTCCGCACTCCGCACTGATCATGCCCTCCCCCCTCGTGGAGTGTGTACCGAATTTCTCTGAGGGCCGTGACGCCGCGACGATCGAGGCCCTCCGCACGGCGCTCACGACCGTCCCCGGCGTCCGCCTGCTCGACGTGCAGGCCGACCGGTCGCACAACCGCTCCGTGTTGACGTTCGTCGCTCCACCGGACGCGGCCGTGGAGGCCGCGCTCTCCGCCATGCGCGTCGCCACCGAGCGGATCGACCTGACCAACCACGCGGGCGAGCACCCTCGCATGGGAGCGACCGACGTGGTCCCCTTTATCCCCCTGCGCGACGTGACGATGGACCAGTGTGTCGCGCTCGCCCGGCGGCTCGGCGAGCGGGCGGCGGCCGAGCTCGGGATCCCGATCTATCTCTACGCCAAGGCGGCCATGCGGGCGGAGCGGGAGCGCCTGCCGGACATCCGCAAGGGCGAGTTCGAGGGCCTGCGCGAGCGCATCGGCACCGATCCGGCCGCCGATCCGGACTTCGGCCCGCGTCGCATCCATCCCACGGCGGGAGCGACGGCCGTGGGAGCGCGACCCTTCCTCGTGGCGTTCAACATCTACCTCGACACGGCCGACGTGGGCGTCGCCAAGGAGATCGCGAAGCGCATCCGTACCTCGAGCGGTGGCCTGCCGGCGGTTCAGGCCTCCGGCTTCGAAGTCGGGGGACGGACCCAGGTGTCGATGAACTTGCTCGACATCGACACGACTCCGCCGGCGGCGGTGTACGCCGCGGTCGAGGCCGAGGCCCGCGCCCGCGGCGTCGCCGTCGTGCGGAGCGAGGTCGTGGGTCTCGTGCCCGAGCGCGCGATCCTGGGCGCTGGCGCGGCCGCGCTGCGGCTGCCCGACGCGGCGGACCACCTGCTCGAGGCGAAGATCCGTGCCGCCGAGGGACCGACGCTCGACGGTTGGCTCGAGGACCTGGCCGGTGGTGCCCCCGTCCCGGGTGGGGGCAGCGCGGCGGCGCTCGCCGGCGCGCTCGCCGGCGCGCTGGTGGCGATGGTGGCCCGGCTGACCGTGGGGCGGAAGGCCTACGCCGCGGTGGAACGGCGCGCCGCGGACGTCCTCAGCGAAGCGGATACGCTGCGGGCCGAGCTGCGCCGCCTGGTCGACGACGACGCCACCGCGTACGCGAAGGTCAGTGCGGCCTACCGGATCCCCAAGGACGACGCGACCCGCGTGCGGGCCATCGACGCGGGACTCGTCGGCGCGGCGCAACCGCCAATCGAGGTCGCCCGGCGGGCCGCACGGCTGATCACGCTGGCGCGCGAGATCGCGGAGATCGGTAACAGGAATGCCCGCTCGGACGCCAAGGTCGCCGAAGCGCTGGCCCGGGCCGCTGTCGCCGGGGCGATCGAGAATATACGCGTGAACCTCGCCGGCCTGTCGGATCCCGCGCAGGGGGAGACGATGCTGGAGGCGATGGCCCGCCTCGAAAGGGAAATCAATCCGCGGTCGTGAGCACCCGCGGCGGCCCACCGTTCTCGAGAATGGCCACCGTGTGCTCGAAGTGGGCGGAGAGCGAGCCGTCCTCGGTGACCACCGTCCACTTGTCGTCGAGGGTGCGGATGTCGGCGCCGCCCAGGTTCACCATCGGCTCGATGGCGATGGTCATCCCCGGCACGAGGCGGGGCCCGCGCCGCGGCTTGCCGTAGTTCGGCACCTGGGGATCTTCGTGGAACGACGACCCGATCCCGTGTCCCACGAGCTCCCGCACGACGGAGTACCCCGCCCCCTCGGCCACCTGCTGGACGGCGTGCCCGATATCGCCGACATGATTGCCCGCGCGCGCCTGCGCCACGCCGGCCGCGAGGGCGGTCCGGGTGGTGGCGAGCAGCCGCTCCGCGTCCACGCTCACGGCGCCGACGGGAAACGTCGCCGCCGAGTCCGCGTGCAGCCCGTCGAGCCACACTCCCACGTCGACGCTCAAGAGGTCGCCCGTCTTGAGGACCCGTTTGGACGACGGAATGCCGTGCACCACCTCGTTGTTGATCGAGGTGCACAGGGTGGCGGGAAAGTCGTACAATCCCTTGAACGACGGCCGGGCCCCGGGGTGCGAGCAGATGAACTGCTCGGCGAGGCGGTCGAGCTCCTCCGTGGACACACCGGGGCGGACGTGGCGCTCCACGAGCGCGAGCGTCGCCGCCACGATGCGGCCGGCGGCCGCCATCGTCTCGATCTCGCGGGGCGACTTGATCGTGATCATCGCCCGATGATGCGCTGGATCTCGGTCGCGATCTCGTCCACGGTGCCGGTGCCGGGCACGCGCTTCACGATGCCGCGCTCGGCGTAATGGGCGATGAGGGGGGCGGTGTCGCGCTGGTACACCTGGAGGCGCGTCCGGATGGCGTCGGGCGTATCGTCGGAACGCCCTTCGTGGGCCGCCCGTCCCATCATCCGAGGCACCAGCTCTTCTTCGGGCACGTCGAGCAGCACGATGTGATTGAGCCGCTGGCCGCGCTCGGCCAGCGTGCGGTCGACCAGCTCCGCCTGGACGGCGGTGCGGGGGAACCCGTCGAACACGGCGCCCTGCTGTGCTCCCGCCTTGGCGAGCTCTTCCTTGATCATGCTCAGGATCACGCTGTCGGGGACGAGCGAGCCGGCGTCCATGTATTTCTTCGCTTCGCGGCCGAGCGGCGTCTCGGCCTTCACGGCGGCGCGCAGGATATCGCCCGTCGTGATTTTCGGCAGACCCAGCCGTTCGGCGAGGATCTTCCCCTGGGTCCCCTTGCCCGAGCCCGGCGCGCCTAACAGGAGGATGAACACCGCATGCCTACATGTAGCGCTGGCGGCCGCGGAACTTGACGCGCCCTTCCTTCATGAAGCCGTCGTAATGGCGCAGCAGCAGATGCTGCTGCACCTGCTGCACCGTGTCGAGGGCCACGCCCACGACGATGAGCAGCGCCGTGCCGCCGAATCCGAACGGCATGCCGAGGATGTTCGACACGACGATCGGCAGCATCGCCACGATGGTCAGAAACAGCGCACCCGGGAACGTGATCCGCGAGAGCACGTCGTCGATGTAGTCGGCGGTGGCGGCCCCGGGCTTCACCCCGGGAATGAAGCCGCCCTGCTTCTTGAGATTCTCCGCCAGGTCCACCGGGTTGAAGATGATGGACGTGTAGAAGTAGGCGAAGAAGATGATCAGCACGGCGCTCGAGATCAGGTACACCGGTGACGTGACGTTGAAATACTCGGCGAGGTGCTTCAAGGTCTGGTTGCCGCTGAAAGCGGCGATCGTGCCCGGCACGATGATGAGCGACTGGGCGAAGATGATCGGCATCACGTTGGCGGTATTCAGCCGCAGCGGGATGAACGTCTTCTGTCCCTCGCGGATCCGGCCCCGCCCCATCACCTTGCGCGGGATCTGGATCGGGATGCGCCGCGCCGCCACGGTCACCGCCACCGTGCCCGCCACCACCAGCACCATCACGACCAGCACCGCGAGCAGGGTCGGCACGCTGAGGCTGCGCGCCTGCAGCGCGTCGATCGTGCGGATCGTCTCGGGCCAGATGCGCTCCACGATCGAGAAGAAGATCAGCAGGCTCGCCCCGTTGCCGATGCCGCGCTCCGTGATCTGCTCGCCGAGCCACATGACGAACACGCCGCCGGTCGTGAGAGTGAGCACCGTGGTCAGCCGGAAGAAGAACCCCGGATGGGCAACGGCACCCGCGATTTGCTCGGTGAAGAGGGCGTAGCCGTACGCCTGGAATAGGCACAACACCACCGTGAGGTAGCGGGTCCACTGGGTGAGCTTTTTTCGACCCTCTTCGTCGCGCTGCATCTTCTCGACGACGGGGAACACGGGCGCCGCGAGCTGGAAGACGATGCTCGCCGAGATGTACGGCATGATGCCGAGCGCGAACACGGTCGCCCGGCCGAAGCTGCCACCCGCGAACAGGTCGTACAGGCTGAACAGCGTGCCCTGGGCTTGGTTCTTCAGATAATCGGCGAGGGCCTGGACGTTGACGCCGGGCGTCGCGATATGGGCGCCGACGCGGTACACCACCAGGCACAGGAGCGTGAAGAGAATCTTCTCCTTCAGCTCCGGCACCTTGAACAGGTTGGGCAGCCGGGGAGCGGTCATGCGGTCAGCTCGCGATCGTGCCGCCCGCCTGCTCGATCTTCGAGCGGGCGGAGGCCGACACCGTCACGCCCTTCACGCTGAACTTGCGCTGGACGTCCCCCATGCCAAGCAGCTTGATGGGGCGGTCCGGCCGGCGCACCAGCCCGGCGCCGAACAACGTGTCGGGCGTGACCTCGACGCCCTCGGCGAGCCGGCCCAGGTGCCGCACGTTCACCACCTGCGCCGGCAGCTTGAACGGGTTCGTGAAGCCGCGCTTGGGGATGCGGCGGATCAGCGGCATCTGCCCGCCCTCGAACCCGGGCCGGGTCTGGCCGCCGGTCCGCGCGGTCTGCCCCTTGCCGCCCCGGCCGGCGGTCTTGCCGATCCCCGAGCCGGGCCCGCGGCCCTTGCGGATGCGGGCGCGGTGCGAGCCGGGCGGCGGCCGCAGGCCCGACAGGGTGAGCGGCCGTATTTCCCCGGCGGGGCCGGCGGGCGCCTTGGCCTTGGGGGTCGCGCGCGCGCGCCGGGCTTTGGGCTTCACCTTTCCCTTCGCCTTCGCTTTCGCCTTCGGCATCGTCTACTCCCCTGCCTTCGCGGGCGTCACCTCGATCAGATGACGCACCTGATGGAGCATGCCGCGGAGCGCCGGATGATCCGGCTTCACCACGCTGTCCTGGTGATGCTTCAACCCCAGGGCCTCGAGCGTGCGGCGCTCGAACGCCGGCCGGCCGATTCCGGAGCGGACCTGGACGATCCGCAGCGGGCCCTTGCCCGGGGGCGGCAGCACGCGGTCGCGACCCGGCTTGCGCTTGCGGTATTTCCGAGTCGGGGGCTTCCTAGCCATGCGCCGCCCCCTGGCGGGCCTTGTAATGGATCGCTTCGAGCTCCACGCCGCGCTCGCGAGCCACGTGACGGGCCGTCGTGAGGTGCTGCAGGGCGTCGAGGGCGGCCCGTACCATATTATGCGGGTTGGTCGAGCCGAGGCTCTTCGTGAGGATGTCACGCACGCCGGCGCACTCGAGCACCGCGCGCACCGCGCCACCTGCGATGACCCCGGTCCCCGACGCCGCGGGCTTCAGGAGCACGCGGCCAGCGCCGTGATGACCGACGATCTCGTGCGGGATCGTCGTCCCCGTGAGCGGCACCTCCATCATCCGACGGCGCGCCGCTTCCACCGCCTTGCGCACGGCTTCGCTGACCTCGTTCGCCTTGCCCGTCGCGACGCCGACATGCCCGTGCCCGTCGCCCACGGCGACGAGCGCGTTGAAGCCGAACCGCCGGCCGCCTTTCACCACCTTGGCCACGCGGTTGATCGCGATGACGTTCTCGATCAGCCCGTCGCCCTCACGCTGGCGCTCCGCCGAATCGCGCCGCTCGCCGCCGCGTCCCCGGCCGCGTCCGCCACGCCCCCCCCCCCCCCCCCCCCCCCCCCCCCCCCCCCCCCCCCCCCCCCCCCCCCCCCCCCCCCCCCCCCCCCCCCCCCCCCCCCCCCCC
>Ga0209378_1000633_pt1 | contig 25906 bp, 20 predicted proteins | sample GraSoiAngelo_156_FD_186170 | JGI IMG/M metagenome (GOLD analysis project Ga0209378, IMG submission 186170) | Grasslands soil microbial communities from the Angelo Coastal Reserve, California, USA - 14_1009_13_40cm (SPAdes) (version 2) | ecosystem: Environmental > Terrestrial > Soil > Grasslands ...
CAGGTTACCGTTCGCGTTTTTCGCCTCCGGCGCGGCGGCGCTGCTGTTCGAAGTGCTTTGGTTTCGCGCGCTTGGCCGTGTGGTCGGCAATACCGTGTGGACGGGGGCGCTCGTGCTCACGGCTTTCATGCTCGGGATGGCGCTCGGCGGCGTGTTGGCCGCGCGCTGGGCGCGCCGGATCCGGCGTCCCACGCACGCCTTTGCAGCCGCCGAGATCACAGTCGCGGTTGCGGGATCCCTGCTCGTCTGGGCCCTGCCCGAATTGGAGGCCTTGATCGGCCAGTGGCTCTCGCCTCTGGTGGAACATTCCACGGCGCTTGCAGGGCTGCGCCTGCTGCTGGCGCTTGCGGCGATGCTGGTGCCTACGACCGCCATGGGCATGACTCTGGCGTTCGGAGTACGAATCCTCGCGCACCAGGACACGACCCGGGCATTGGGCACCCTGTACGCGGCCAATACCTTCGGGGCCTGCGTGGCCCCGCTTCTTGCCGAGTACTACTTGATCGGCGAATTGGGCCTGCGCGGAGCGGCGTTGGTCGCCGCGTGCCTCAATCTGCTGGCGGCGGTCCTTGCCTTGCAGTATCCGCAGCTTTCCCGCGCCGCTGAACCGGGCGTGGCGACGAGCTTTCGCTCGCCAGCCCGGCTGCTTGCCGCAGCCGCAGCCGCCGGTGCTTTGGCGCTGGGGTTGGAGGTCATCTGGTTTCGCCTGCTGATCCTCTATGCGCCGGGCAGCGATACCGCCTTCGCCCTCATGCTCACGATCGTATTGCTCGGAATCGCGCTGGGCGGCGCGCTCGCGCCGCTGCTTGCCCGAGCGTCCTTCGCCTGGGTCGCGGCCGGGAGCAGCCTGGCCGTGGTCACCGGGTACCTGGTCGCGGGGCCGCTGCATATCCCCGGACCGCCCGAGCTCGTCCACTACGCCATTCCCCTGATGCTGCCGGCGGCGGTGCTTTCGGGTTTCCTATTTACGCTGCTCGGCGCGGAGCTGCGCGCCGGGTCGGAAAATCCCCAACCGGCGATCGGCCGGCTTACGACCGCCAATACGCTCGGCGCGGCGGCAGGGGCTGCGTTGGCGGGTCTGGTTCTCCTGCCCCGGCTGGGCATCGAGGGGAGCCTGTTCCTCCTGGCTGCAGGCTACGCGCTGCTGCCCGTACTGCTGATCGACCCCCGCGCCTTGTGGCGGAGCCTGTGGCCGGTCGTGCCGGCCGCGGCTGGACTGCTGTTCTTTCCGTTCGGACGCATGGAGATGCATCTCGCCGAGGCGGCGTTCCCCTATCGATTGAGGAATGACGCGAAGGTCGTGCAGGTCACCGAGGGCCCGACGACGACGCTGCAGATTCTGCGCTACGAGCGCTTTGGCGAAGCCGCCGCCTGGCGGCTGCTGACCGACAGCTATTCGATGACCGCCATAGACCGTTACACGCTCCGTTACATGCAGCTTTTCGCCTGGCTGCCTCTAAGCTTGCACCCGGAACCGAGGCGCGCGCTGCTCATCAGCTACGGGGCCGGCAACACCGCGCAGGCTCTATTGAGCGAGCCACGGCTGACGCAACTCACTGTCGTCGACGTTTCGCCGGAGATCCTCGCCGCCAGCCGCTTCATCCACGGGGACCGCGACCCGCTGCAGGATCCGCGCGTGCGCCTCGTGAGGGAAGACGGCCGTCACTACCTGCGCACCCGGCGCGAGCAGTTCGACATCATCAGCGCGGAACCTCCGCCGCCCGTGATCGCGGGCGTGGTCAATCTCTACACCCGCGAATACTTCATGGCGCTCGCCGGGCGCCTTGCGCCGGGCGGGCTCGCGACCTACTGGTTGCCGGTAAAGCAGCTCGACCCCTCGGGCGCCCGAGCGGTCATCGCCGCTTTCTGCCACGCGTTCCCCGACTGCACGCTGTGGGTTGGCTCCAGCTACGACTGGATCCTGATGGGGGGCCGGGAGTTCAAACACCGTCCGAGCGCGCAGCACTTTGCCCGGCTATGGCGGGACCCGGTCGCGGCGCCTCGTCTAGCGGCCAACGGTTTCGAGCAGCCGGCCCAGCTGGGGGCGGCGTTCCTCGCCGATGCCGCGCCACTGCGCAGCTGGTATGGCGCAACGCCTGAACTGACCGATGATCGTCCCAAACGCCTGGCCGCAGAAGTGGTGTTCGATCGGCCCCTTGAAGAATACCGGCAATGGCTGCAACCTGAGCGCGCGCTGCGACGTTTTGAAGGCTCGACCTGGGTTGCAGCGCACTGGCCTGCCGAACTGATCCGGCAGAGCCTGCCGTATTTCGCCGTGCAGCCGGTGCTCAATGGGGAGATTCCAGCCGACCCGGTGAAGAGCCTGCGCGACGTCGATACCCTGCTGCAACATACGGACTTGCACATACCGGTCCTGTGGTTGCTGGATAGCGACGTGACCGAGCAGGAAATCGTGAATCGGCGCCTGGCGAACGATGGCGGTGAGCGCAGCCTTCGCCCGGAGTACGCCTACCCGCTTGGCGTTCGGGCCCTCGCGGACCGCGACTATGCGCAGGCTGCGGCGCTGTTCGCCGAGGCCGCCGAGCGGAGCCCCGGGCAGGCGGGCGCGCTCGCGGCTTATGCGCTGTGCCGCGCCGGATCGCCGCGGCGGGCGGCGGCGGTGAAGGGCGCAAACTTCCTGATGCCCGAGTTGCGTTGCTGGCGCTCGCCCTAGTGCGCTGGCCCTACCCCAGAATCGTCGCCCACCGCGGCGGCGGGTCACTCGCCCCCGAGAACACCCTCGCCGCAATTCGGCTCGCGGCGTCGCTCGGCTTTCGCGGTGTCGAGTTCGACGTCATGCTGGCCGGCGACGGCACGCCGGTCCTGATCCACGACGAGACGCTCGAGCGCACGACCGGAGTCAAAGGCGAGGTCGCGCGAACGCCGTACCGGGACCTCGAGAAGCTCGATATCCCGCGCTTTCAGGATGCGGCCCGGCTCTGCCGCGAGCTCGGGGTTTGGGCGAACGTCGAGATCAAGCCGGCCCAGGGGCATTCGCGCGCCACGGGCGAAGCCGTCGCAGGCATGGCGAGCGAGCTCTGGCGCGGCGCGCCGCTGCAGCCGGTGCTGTCGTCTTTCTCGAGCGTCGCGCTCGAAGCCGCCCGGGCAGCGGCCCCGGATCTGCCGCGCGGTCTCCTCGTGGATGAGGTGCCTGCGGACTGGCCAGGCCAGTTGCGCGCACTTGACTGCGTGGGTCTTCATTGCAATCAGCGGCATCTGGGCGAGCACGAGGCCCGGGCGATCAAGAAGGCGGGCTATGGCTTGCTTTGCTGGACGGTCGACGATCCTGTCGCCGCACGGCGTCTGCTGGGCTGGGGCGCGGACTGCCTGGTGACCGACGCCCTTAAGCTGATCGGACCGGGCTTCGCCTAGCCTCAGCGGCCGGCGAGGAATTTCTCGATCGAGGAGACGAGGCGCGGGTCGGTCGGCTCGACCCGCGTCTCGAAGCTCAGGACCTGGCGGCCGCCGCGGTCGACCAGGTACTTGTGAAAGTTCCACTGCGGAGCCTTGCCGGTCGTTTTGGCAAGCTCGGCAAACAGCGGATTGGCCGCCGCGCCACGCACGCTCGACTTGCCGAACATCGGGAAGTCCACCGCGTACTGGTTGACGCAGAAGCTCGCGATCTCCTTGTTGGAGCCGGGCTCCTGGCCGCCGAAGTCGTTCGACGGAAAGCCCAGGATCACCAGCCCGCGCGAGCGGTATTTCCGGTAAAGGTCTTCTAGCCCCTCGTACTGCGGGGTATAGCCGCACCGGCTCGCGGTATTGACGATCAGCACCACGCTGCCGGCGAACTCGCACAGCGAGCGCGGGCGCTCGTCGATGCTTTCCACCGAGCGGTCGAGCAGCGGCGGGCAGGCGGCCATCACCGGAACGTGGATCAGGAACAGAAGGCTAGTAAGGCAGCGGCGCATTCGGCTTGAGCGGCTGCAGCGCGGCCCGAAAATCTCTCTTGATGCGCTCCAGGGCGGCGAGGTTGTCGGCTTCGAAGCGGATCACGATCACCGGCGTGGTGTTGGAGGCCCGGGCGAGCCCGAAGCCGTCAGCATACTCCACGCGCACGCCGTCGATGGTGAGCACCCGCTCGGCGCCGGGGAAGGGCTGGGACGCCTGCAGCTTCGCCACCAGGGCATGGGGCTCGCCTTCCTCGAGCGCCCAGTGCAGCTCCGGGGTCGACGGCGCATTGGGCAGGCCTTTCAGCGCGCGCTCGGCGTCCTTTTCCTTGGACAGGACCTCCAGCAGGCGCGCCCCGCCGTAGAGAGCGTCGTCGAAGCCGTACCAGCGCTCCTTGAAGAACGTATGGCCGGACATCTCGCCTGCGAGCAGCGCGCCGGTTTCCTTCAGCTTCGCCTTGATCAGCGAGTGCCCGGTTTTCCAGATGGTCGGCTTGCCGCCGTGGCGCTCGATCCACGGCGCGAGCAGCCGCGTGCTCTTCACGTCGTAGATGATCTCGGCCCCCGGATTGCGGCTGAGCACGTCCTTCGCCAGCAGCATCAGCTGGCGGTCGGGATAGATGATCTCGCCGTCCTTGGCGACGAGGCCGAGCCGGTCGCCGTCGCCGTCGAAGGCCAGGCCGAGCTCGCTCTGTCCCGTCTTCAATTTCTCTATCAGCTCCCGAAGATTCTCGGGCTGCGAAGGATCAGGATGGTGGTTCGGAAAGCGCCCGTCCACTTCGCAGTAGAGCTCCTCCACCTCGCAGCCCAGCCGCCGGTAAAGCCGCGGCGCGAGCATGCCCGCGACGCCGTTGCCGCAATCGACCGCGATGCGAAACGGGCGCGCCAGCCTCACGTCGCCCCCAATGCGCTCGACGTACGCATCGAGGACGTTGGCGGTGCTGCGCTTGCCGCTTCCCTTGCTCAGTTTCCCCGTTTCGATGCTGCGGCGCAGCTCCTGCACGTCTTCGCCCCACAGCGTGGCGCCCGCGATCACCATCTTGAGGCCGTTGTAATCGGGCGGGTTATGGCTGCCCGTGATCGCGACGCAGCTGCCGCAGCCCAGGTGGTGGGCGGCGAAGTAGGCCACCGGCGTCGGCGCCATGCCGATGTCGATGACGTCGGCGCCCGCGCTGAGCAGGCCCTCGGTGAGCGCGGCGCTGAGCTCGGGTCCCGACAGCCGGCCGTCGCGCCCGAGCGCGAACGTCGGCGCGCCGCGCTCGCGCCCGAGGGCGCCGAGCGCGCGGCCGATCTCGCGCACGATCGCCGGCGTCAGGGTGCGGCCGACGATGCCGCGGATATCGTAGGTGCGGAAAATTTCGGCAGGAACGCTCACTGGCTTAAGAACTCGAGCAGGCGGCGCGGCAGCCAGTCATGCCTGCCCGGGAACGGGCCGGCGAGGAATCCGGCGTGGCCGCCAGTGCGCGGGAATTCTAGCACCAGCGATCGAGCGGCGTTTCGCGCCGCGGCGAGCAGGTCGCGCTCCGGAAGGAAGGGGTCGTTGCGCGCGTTGAGCAGGAGCGTCGGCACGCGCACGCGCTCAAGCCACGGCCCGCTCGAGGCGCGGCGCCAGTAGTCGTCGGCGTCGCGGTAGCCGTGCAGCGGCGCGGTCACCGTGTCGTCGAATTCCCGGAACGTGCGCGCCGCGCGCAGCTTGGCGCGGTCACAGAGCCCGGGGAACAGCGCGAGCTTGGCGAGCGACTTCGGCTTCAGCGTGGAGAGGAAATGGCGCGTGTAGACCTCGCGGTTGATGCCGCGATCGAGCGCGCGGCCCGCGGCGCTCAAGTCGATAGGCGCGGAAACGGTGGCCGCGCGGCGCACGATCGAGCGCGCCGCGTCGCCGCGCTCGCCCAGCCATTTGAGAAGCGCATTGCCGCCCAGGGAAATGCCGACGGCGTGAACCGGCGAAGAGAATTTCCTCAAGATCCAGTCGACTTCCTCGCTGTCGCCGGAGTGATAGGCCCGCGGCTTGCGGTTCGGCTCGCCGGAGCAGCCGCGCCAGTGCGGCATCGCCAGCCGCCATCCGCTCGAGAGCGCGTGCGCGGCGAACGCGCGCGCGTAGTGGCTGTCGGAGCAGCCTTCGAGGCCGTGGAACAGCACCAGCAGGCGCGAGGCAGCCCGCTCACCGGCAAAGTCGATGTCGATGAAATCGCCGTCCGGCGTTTCCCAGCGCTCGCGTTGCAATGCGACGCGGGCCGGCGGATGCAGCGCCGGGTAGACGGTCTGCAGGTGCGCGCCCGGCAGCCACCAGGGGGCCGCGTAGCCGTTCAATGAAGAATCTTCGGCGGCGCGTCGCGCGGCGCGGCTTCGAGCTGCGCAGGGGCCGGCGAGGCGTGGTGCACGATCATGCGCCATCCCGCCGGCGTGCGCAGGTAGACGTTGGTCGCGATGACCGGCGGGCGGGGGCGCGGGTCGCCTTCGACGGTGAAATTCTCGTGCACGCTGTGCACCGCGATCATCATCCCGGAAATGGCTACTTGAAGGCTGATCTGCACGCGGGCGCCGGGCCCGCCGGCAAAGATCCTGGCCCAGCCCCTCCGTACTTCGTCCTGCCCGGTGAGGCGCGGGCCGGTGGGATGGATGCAAACGATGTCCTCATCCTCGGCCCACACCGCCATCATGCCGTCGAGGTCGCAGCGCTCGAGCGCCTCGTAGAAGGCGTTCTCGGCGTCCTGCGCGGCCGGAAAAATCTTGCTGCTCACAGGGCGCGCACTTCGGCGAGCACGCGCTCGACCGACAGGTCGTTCATGCAGCGGAAATGCCCGAGCGGGCACACGCGCGCGTAGCACGGGCTGCACTCGAGGTGCAGCCATACGACCCGCGCGGCAGCCGAAGCGGGCGGCGTATGCTCCGGGTTCGACGAGCCGAAGAGCGCCACCTGCGGCCGGCCGAGCGCCGCGGCGATGTGCATCAGGCCGGAATCGTTGCTGACGACGAATGCCGCGCCGGCGATGAGGTCGATGGCCTCATCGAGCGTCGTCTTGCCGATGAGGTTGTTTCCCGGGATGCCGGCGCCCGACTCGCGGTCGCCGCCTGAACCCAGGAGAACGACCTCGATGCCCAGGCACTGCGCCAGCTCCTTGAAGTAGGGCCAGCGCTTGGCCGGCCCGTACTCCGCGCCGGGGCACAGCACGGCATAGGGACCTTCGAGCCCGAAGCGGCGCGTCGCGGCCGCCACCTCGCCCGGCGCGACGCGCAGCCGCGGCGCCGGCAGCGGCTGCTGCGGGGCTTTGCCAGGCGGCTCGGACAGGCGCGCGTAATGCAGCGCCATCGCCGCCGCCTGCTTCCTGTACAGCAGATTCAGCAGGCCATAGCGCGATTCGCCGACGTAGCCGCTGCGCAGCGGAATGTCGGCGAAAAAGGGCACCAGCGCCGACTTCCACGTGTTCGGCAGCACGATGGCCTGGTCGTAGCCGCGCAGCTTCAGCGTGCGGCCCAGCTTCCAGCGCTCGCGCAGCTGCAGCGCGCCGTGCCGGAAAGGCGCCGCGATCACTTCCCTCACCTCGGGCATGCGCCGCGCGACCGCCGCCACCCACTCCGGCGCGAGCAGATCGATCTCGACGCCGGGCAGTTTCTCGCGCATGCGGGCGAGAAGGGGCTGCGCCATGAGGGCGTCGCCGATCCAGCTGGGTGCGACGACGAGGATGCGTGGCAAACGCTTAGTGACCTTTTACGGGTGCGCCCTTATAGACGTACTTCGTCCCGCAGTACGGGCAGAGCACTTCGCGCTCCTTGGCGACGTCGAGGAACACGCGCGGGTGGCGCGACCAGAGCGGAGCTCCCGGCAGCGGGCAATGCAATGGCAGGTCCTTCCGCGTCACCTCGACCAGGCGGGCGTTGTCGGTGCTCACCGTTTTTTTGCCGCCACCGGAGTTAGCCAATGGCGATGCTTGTCGTCCTTGCCGTTCACCACGTCGAAGAATGCTTTCTGGATTGCCTGGGTGACCGGCCCGGCCTGGCCTGCGCCGATCGTGCGGCCGTCGAGCTCGCGGATCGGCGTCACCTCGGCCGCAGTGCCGGTAAAGAAGCATTCGTCGGCAATGTAGATGTCGTCGCGCGTCAGCCGCTTCGCCCCGACCTCGTAGCCGAGCCCTTGGGCCAGCTCGATCACCGAGGAGCGGGTGATGCCGGTGAGCGCGGAGGTGAGCTCCGGCTCCCAGATTTTTCCATCCTTGACCAGGAAAATGTTCTCTCCCGCCCCTTCCGCGACGTAGCCCTCGACGTCGAGCAGCAGCCCCTCGTCGTAGCCGTGCTGCGTCGCCTCCAGGGTCGCGAGCACCGAGTTCGGATAGGTGCCCGACATCTTGGCGCGCGCCATGGTGACGTTGACGTGGTGGCGCGCGTACGAGGAGGTCTTCACGCGGATGCCCTTGGTGAGCGCATCGGGCCCGAGATAGGCGCCCCAGGGCCAGGCGGCGATGGCGACGTGCACTCTGGCGCCGACCGGCGACACGCCCATCTTCTCCGAGCCGTAGAACGCGATCGGGCGGATGTAGCAGGCGTCGTGCTGGTTCGCCCGCACGACCTCGAGCTGCGCCTCCATCAGCTGCTCGCGCGTGAACGGGAGCTTCATCATGTAGATGTGGGCGGAATTGAACAGGCGATCGGTGTGCTCCTTCAGGCGGAAGATCGCCGTGCCGATCGCGGTCTGGTAGGCGCGCACGCCCTCGAACACCGCAAGCCCGTAATGCAGCGAATGCGTCAGGACGTGGGTGGTGGCCGAGCGCCACTCCACCAGTTTGCCGTCGTACCAGATCGAGCCGTCGCGGTCCGCCATGGAAAGCGGCCCGCCCGAGCCTTTGGCTTGCGGCATCAGTTGGTCTCCCTGCTGGCCTAAAGGGCTATTTTATATGCTGCCATAGCTCGCGCACCGCGGCGACGTGCGCTGCCACCTGCGCATGCGGCACTCGCGCGTATCGCGCACCGTTCAGGCGCAGGGCGTGCTGGGTGCGGCGGTACTCGCGATAGGCGATCCGGCAGCACTCGGCGAGCTCTTTCGGCAGCAAGCCGAGCTCGGCGCCCATGCCGAGCAGCGCGATATTGCCGAGATTTTTCGTGAGCGCAGGAAATTCATGCGCGCGGGCGAGCACCAGGTACTGCACCGTGAACTCGATGTCGATCATGCCGCCGGCATCGTGCTTGATGTCGAACAGGCCGGACTTGTTCGGGTGCGCGGCATGCATCTTTTCGCGCATCGCAAGAATTTCCTTTGCCAGCGCGGCCGGCTCGCGCGAACGCCGCAGGATGCGTTCCCGGATCGATTCAAAAACCTGTCCCACCCGCGAGTCTCCGGCGGAATAGCGCGCGCGGCTGAGCGCCTGGTGCTCCCAGACCCAGGCGTCATGCTCCTGGTAGCGCGCGAACGCCTCGATCGGGGACACCAGCAGCCCGGCGGCGCCGCTCGGCCGCAGCCTCAGGTCGGTATCGAACAGCACGCCGGCCGAGGTTCGCGCGGTGAGCCAGTTGTTGAAGCGCTGCGCGAGCCGCGCGTAGGTCTCCGGCGCCTGCTCGCGCGCATCGTCGTACAGAAAGATGAGGTCGAGGTCCGAGGCGTAGCCGAGCTCCTTTCCGCCCAGCTTGCCGTAGCCGATTACCGCGAAGCGCGGCGCGCCTTCGAGATGCCTGCCGCGCAGCTCGCTCCAGACCTGCTCCAGCGAGATCTCCAGGATCAGGTCGGCGAGCGCGGACAGGTGGTCGGCGAGCCGCTCGACGCTGAGCAATCCGGCCAGATCCTGCGCGAGCAGCCGGAACACCTGCGCCTGGTGCATCTCGCGCAGCAGGTTCACGCGGCGCTCGGTGTCGCCCTGGTGCGCGGCGAGCCGGGAACGCAGCTCTCGCGCGAAGGCGTCGAGCTCCGGCGGCGCGTAAAGCAGGCGATCGTCGAGCAGCTCGTCGAGCAGCAGCGGATGGCGCGTCACGAACTCGGCCGCCCAGCTCGAGGCGCCGATGATCCGCGTGACGCGCTCGAGCGCCTGCGGATTCTCGGCCAGCAGGGCGAGGTAGGCGGCGCGGCTCGCGATCGCTTCGACGAGATCGACGCCGCGGGCGAGCGTGGCCTGCGGGTCGGCGGTGGCGGCGGCTGCCTTCGCGAGCGCCGGCACCAGCGCGTCGAGCCGGCGCCCGGAGTCGGCGGGAAGCGCCGCGTAGCGCTGGCTGGAGCGCAGCGCGTCGAGTCGCGGATGCTCGGGCCACGCAGCGGCTTGCGCATCGCGTTCGGCGAACACGCTGTCGAAATGGCGCGAGACCGCATCGCGCACCGACTGCAGGCGGGCGGAAAAAGCCTCCCAGGAAGCAAAGCCGGACATCCTTGCCAGGCGCGTGCGATCCTCTTCGTCTGCTGGCAGGTCGTGGCGCTGCGCGTCGTCGAGGTACTGCAGCCTGTGCTCGACGTTGCGCAGCAAGACGTAGGCGTCGGCAAGCTCGCGCGCGGCTTGTTCAGGAAGAAGATTTTTCTTTGAAAGGACCGAAAGCACCTCGAGCGTTGGCCGCACCGTCAGCGCCGGATCACGCCCCCCGCGGACGAGCTGCAAGGCCTGCGCCACGAACTCGATCTCGCGGATGCCCCCCGGACCGAGCTTGACGTGGTCGGCAAGCTCGCGCCGCGCCACCTCGCGGCGCACTTCGGCGTGTAAACGCCGCATCGCGCCGAGCGTTGCATAGTCGAGGTACTTGCGGAACACGAAGGGCTGCACGATCCTCATCAGCTCCGCGTGATGCGAGCCGGTCAGCGCTCGCGCCTTCAGCCAGGCATAGCGTTCCCACTCACGCCCATGCGCGATCAGATAGGTTTCCAGGGAATCAAAGCTGCAGGCGAGCGGGCCCGCATCGCCGAACGGCCGCAGCCGCATGTCGACGCGGAAAGCGAAACCGTCCTCGGTGAGCTCGGCGAGCAGCCGGATCAGCTTCCTGCCGGCCGTCTCGTAGCGCTCCTGCTGGTCCAGCGCGCCCGGGTAGAGAAACACGAGGTCGATATCGGAGGAGACGTTCAGCTCGCGGCCGCCGAGCTTGCCCATGCCGACGACCACCAGGCCCTCGGCACCGAGCCAGCGCAGCGCGGTCGAAATCTCGAGCTCCGCAAGATCGCTCATCGCGCCGCAAACTTCGTCCAGATTCGCACGCCGCGACAGGTCGCGCGCCATGACGCGCAGCAAGACGCGCTGCCTCAGCCGACGAAGGCGGCGCCTCAGGCTCGCTTCGTCGTCGTGCTGCGCGCCCGCGAGCGCTTGCGCCATTTCGTCGCGCGAGAAGGCTGCGGGATCGGCGAGCTCGGCGCTGAGCTCGGGACGCGCCGCGAGGAGCCGCGCGGCGTACCGTGAACTGGCTATTTCCTCAATCGGTTCCGACATCTACGGTTAAAATGGAAGTCTGAAGCTCAATTCCACCATGAAGCCGTTGTGGCGCGCCATCGAAGCGCTCGCCTGGATCGCGTTTTTCGTCTTCGCGACGCTGGTGCTCGCGCTGCGCTTCTGGCTGCTGCCGGACATCGAGCGCTATCGCGGCGACATCGTCGCAGCGATCGAGCGCAGCGTCGGCCTGCCGATCAAGATCGGCGGCATCGAGGCAGGATGGCTCGGCCTGCGCCCGCGGATCAGCCTCTCCGACGTGCACCTCTACGACCACCAGGGCCGCGAGGTTCTGGCGCTGCCTTCGATCCGCAACGTCGTCTCGTGGCGCTCGCTGCTGTACGGCCAGATCCGGCTGCATTCGCTCGCCGTCGACGGGCCGCGACTCGACGTGCGCCGCGACGCGGACGGCGCCTTGTACGTCGCCGGCATGAAGCTCGCGGCCGACGGCGAGCGCCACTTCGCCGACTGGCTGCTCGGGCAGGAGGAGATCGTCATCAGCAACGCCGAGATCGAGTGGCGCGACGAGAAGCGCGCCGCGCCGCCGCTGGCGCTTTCCGCGCTGAACCTGCGCCTGCGAAATTCCGGCGACCAGCATTCTATCGGGCTCACGGCGCGTCCGCCGGAGGAGCTGGGCTCGAGCGTCGAATTGCGTGCCCAGCTGGAAGGCGGCAGCGCTACCGATCCCGCGGCCTGGAACGGCCGGCTCTACGCCCAGCTCGGCTACACCGACCTCGCTGCCTGGCGGGCGTGGATCGACTACCCGCTCGATGTGCGCGCAGGGCAGGGCGCGATCCGCGTCTGGACCACGCTCGAAAACGGCCGCGTGAAAGAGGGCACGGCGGACGTCGCGCTCTCCAACGTCAGGGCGCGCCTGGCGCATAATCTTGCGCCGCTCGAGCTCGTGTCCGTGCGCGGGCGCCTGCAGGGTCGCACGCTCCGCGACGGCTATGAATTCAGCGGTCGCGGGGTAGCCCTCAGCGCTGAAAACGGACTGGCCATCCCCGCCACCGATTTCCAGCTCGTCCTGAAGCCGGGAGCGACCGGCGCCGACGCCTCGGGCGCGGCGGCGGCGAACGTGGTCGAGCTCGAGCCGCTCGCGCAGCTCGCGGCCACGCTGCCCTTGCCCGCGGACGTGCGCCGGCTCCTGGCCGATCTGGCGCCGCGCGGCCGGCTGCTCGATACGAAGCTCGAGTGGGGCGGCGATCTCGCCGCGCCGAAGCGCATCGCGGTGCGCGGCCGCTTTGCCGATCTCGGCACGCGCGCGCGCGGCGAGGTGCCGGGGTTCTCGGGACTGTCGGGAAGCATCGAGGCGAGCGAGGCGAAGGGCAGCGTGTCCCTGGCGTCGCGCAAGGCCGAGCTCGATTTTCCGCGCATTTTTCCCGAGCCGCGCATCCCGCTCGAAACCCTGAACGGGCGCATCGACTGGGAGCGCCAGGGCGAGCACCAGGTCGCAGTGCGCTTCTCGTCGCTCAACTTCTCCAACGCTCACCTCAGCGGCAACGCCTCCGGTGCCTATACCTACACCGGCAGCGGCCGCGGCACGATCGACCTCTCGGCGCAGCTGAACCGCGCCGACGGCGCGCAAGTCGCCCGCTACCTGCCGCTGCCGGAGATCATGGGCAAGGCGACGCGCGACTGGCTCGCGGCCGGGATCGTCTCCGGGCAGGCAAGCGACGTACGGTTGCGCCTGCGGGGCGAGCTTCGCGATTTTCCCTTTGCCGACCCTGCCAAGGGCCAATTTCTGGTTTCAGCGCGCGTCGAAAAGGGCGTGCTTAACTACGCCAACGGCTGGCCGCTCGTCTACGACATCGACGGCGAGCTGCTGTTCGAGCGCGACAGGATGGAGATCGTCGGCCGCCGCGGCACGCTGCTGGGCGCGCAACTCGCGAACGTGCGCGTCGGTATTCCGAGCCTGGTCGCGCGCGAGCGGCTGGTCGTCATCAGCGGCCAGGCGGACGGAAATACCGGCGACTTTCTCAAATTCATCGACGCGACGCCGGTAAAGCGCATGACCGGCGGCTTTACCGAGTCGATGAGCGCCGTCGGCAAAGGCAAGCTCCACCTGAAGCTGGAGCTGCCGATCGGCAACCTCGCCGCCACGAAGCTGGCGGGCGAGTACCAGTTCGCCAACAACAGCCTCACCCTGCATCCGCAGCTGCCGCCGTTCGAGCGCGCCAGCGGCAAGGTCAGCTTCACCGAGTCCACGCTCACGGTGAACGACGTGCGGGGGCGCCTGTTCGGCGGCCCGCTCGCCGTCAGCGGCGGTTCGCGCCCTGGCGGGGGCGGTATCGAGGTGGTGGCGAAGGGCGAGGCGACGCTCGCCGGGCTGCGGCCGGTCTTCGACTCTCCGTGGCGCCGCTACCTGAGCGGTGCGGCGGCCTACAGCGCAACGCTGCAGGTGCGCGACGGGCGCACGCGGATCAGTGTCGAGTCGCCCCTGCGCGGCATCTCGAGCGCGCTGCCCGCGCCGCTCGCGAAAAGCGCGCCCGATGCGTTGCCGCTGCGCATCGAGGTGGTTCCAGCCGACGGCGGCGCGCGCGACCGCATTTCGCTCACGCTCGGGCGCCTCGCCGCCGCGGAATTCGACCTCCGGCGCCAGGGCGAGGCGATGGTCGTGCAGAAGGCGGCGATCTGGCTCACGCCGAGCCCCGGGCAGCCGGTGCAGCTTCCGGAGCAGCCCGGCACGCGGATTTACGGCTCGCTCGCCGCGCTCAACATCGACCGCTGGATCGCGCTGGCGAACAGTGACGGCGGCGGCGCGGTTGCCGTCGATCTGGATGTGAAGATCGGCGCGCTGGACGTGTATGGCAAGCGGATCAACGAGGTCTCGATGCGCGGTGCCGTCGATGCCGCCGGCTGGTCCGCGATGCTCACCGCCAGGGAACTCGCCGGGAACCTGTCCCACCGTAGCGGCCAGCTGATCGCGCGGCTCACGCATTTGCAGGTCCCGGAAGACTACCCCGGGGCCAAGCCCCAGGAGCTCAGCCAGCCCAAGGATCTGCCCGCGGTCGACCTCATCACCGAGCGCTTCATCTACCACCAGAGGGAGCTCGGCCGCGTCGAGGTGGTGGCGCAGCCCGCAGGCGAGGATTGGCGGCTCGAGAAGCTGGCGTGGGTGAGTCCCGAAGCATCGCTGACCGGAAAAGGCATTTGGCGTCCCGGCAGCCCGTCGCGCACGTCGGCGGACTTCGAGCTCGCCGCCACCGATTGCGGCAAGTTCCTCGAGCGCGTGGGCTATGCCAGCCTCGTCAAGGGCGGCAACGCGAGGCTGCAGGGCTCGCTCGCGTGGAACGGCGATCCGCTGGCAATCGACTACCCGAGCCTGTCCGGCCACGTGCAGATGCAGGCCGAGGACGGCCAGTTCCTCGAGGTCGATCCCGGCCTGGGCAAGCTGGTGTCCCTGATGAGCCTGCAGGCGCTGCCGCGGCGCCTGACGCTCGACTTTCGCGACGTGTTCTCCAAGGGCTTCCAGTTCGATCGCATCGCCGCCGACGCCCAGATCAACCGCGGCCTGATGGCGATCAGGGAGTTCCGCATGCGCGGCTCGGCCGCCCAGGTCGAGATGAGCGGCGAGGTCGACCTCGCGAACGAGACGCAGGACCTGCGGGTACGAGTGGTGCCGAGCCTGGGCGACTCGGCGTCGACGGTGCTGGCGTTCCTCAATCCGCTGCTGGTATTTCCGGCCGCGCTGGCGCAGCGCATCCTGAAGGACCCGCTCGGCCACATTTTCGCTTTCGACTACTCGATCAGCGGCACCTGGGACGATCCGAAGGTCGCCAAGATGGGCGTCAACGCCACGCGGGTCAACGACGAAGTCGTGCCGGACAGCAAATAGCCATGCCGAGTTCGCGAGTCGCCGCGCTGCAGATGGTCTCGACGCCCGAGGTGATGGCGAACCTCGGGTCGGCCGACAGGCTGATCGCCGCGGCAGCGGCGGCCGGCGCGCGGCTGGTGGCGCTGCCAGAGAACTTCTATCTCATCGGCCGGCACGAAGCCGACAAGGTCAGGGTGCGCGAGCCCGAGGGCGAGGGCCCGATCCAGGGCTTTCTCGCCGCCGCCGCGCGGCGCCACCGCGTCTGGATAGTCGGCGGCACCGCCCCCATATCGTGTGCGGACCCGGGGCGCATCCGCAGCGCCTGCCTGGTGTTCGACGATACCGGGAGGCGGGTGGCACGCTACGACAAAATGCATCTGTTCCGCTTCGAGGCGGGCGACGAGCGCTACGACGAGTCGCGCACGCTCGAGGCGGGCGAGAGCGCGGTCGCGGTGCAAAGCCCCTTCGGGCGTCTCGCGCTGTCGGTCTGCTACGATGTGCGCTTCCCCGAGCTGTATCGCGGGCTCGGCGATTTCGACGCCATGTTCGTTCCATCGGCCTTCACCGTGCCCACCGGCGCCGCTCACTGGGAAACGCTGCTGCGCGCCCGCGCCATCGAGAACCAGGCGTACGTCATTGCGCCGGCTCAAGGCGGGTGGCATGCGAGCGGCCGCCGTACTTACGGGCACAGCATGATCGTCGACCCGTGGGGCCAGGTCCTGGCGGTGCGCCCCGAAGGCGAAGGGGTGCTGCTCGCCGAAATCGACACTGAGCGAGTACAAGAGGTGCGCGCGTCGCTGCCCGCCGTTGCGAACAGGAGACTGAATTGATCCTCGAAACTGCAAAGAGCACCTTGCTTGCCCCCTTCGAGCTGGAATCCGGCAAGCTCGAGCGGGTGTTCGGCACGCTCGCCGCCCGCAAAGTGGATTACGCCGATCTCTATTTCCAGCACTCGCGCTTCGAGGGCTGGAGCCTGGAGGAAGGCATCGTCAAGTCGGGCAGCTTCAACATCGAGCAGGGGGTGGGGGTGCGGGCCATTTCCGGCGAGAGGACGGCTTTCGCCTATTCCGATGAAATCAGCTTCAACGCGCTGCAGGATGCTGCAAGAGCGACGCGCGCGATTGCCGCTGCGGGCCAGGCCCGCAGGATCAAGTCGAATCAGAGTTCTCTTCCCGTGCCGCTGTATCTTGCGATTGATCCGACCGCCTCGCTCGGCTCCGCCGACAAGGTGGCGCTGCTCGAGAAGCTGGAGAGGAAATGCCGCGCCCTCGACCCGCGCGTCACGCAGGTGATGGCGAGCCTGGGCGGCGAGTACGAGGTGGTGCTGATCGCGCGCGCCGACGGCGGCATCGCCGCCGACGTGCGGCCGCTGGTGCGCCTGTCGGTGCAGGTGATCGCCGAGCAGAACGGCCGGCGCGAGACCGGCTCCGCGGGCGGCGGCGGACGGGGGGACTATTCGCACTTCACCGAGGCGAGGCTCGATGAATACGCGCGCCACGCGGTGTCGCAGGCGCTCACCAACCTGGAGGCGCGACCCGCACCGGCCGGAACGATGACCGTGGTGCTCGGTCCCGGCTGGCCGGGGGTGCTGCTGCACGAAGCGGTCGGCCATGGTCTCGAAGGCGACTTCAACCGCAAGGGCAGCTCGGCGTTCGCCGGGCGCATGGGACAGCGCGTCGCCGCGCCCGGCGTCACGGTGGTCGACGACGGCACGCTGCCCGGACGACGCGGCTCGCTCACCGTCGACGACGAAGGCAATCCGACGCAGCGCACGGTGCTGATCGAGGACGGCGTGCTGCGCGGCTACATGCAGGACAGCCTGAATGCGCGGCTGATGAAGATGCCGCTCACCGGCAACGCTCGGCGCGAGTCCTTTGCGCACGTCACCCTGCCGCGCATGACCAATACCTACATGCTCGCCGGCTCGCACGACCCCAAGGAGATCATCGCCAGCGTCAGGAAAGGCCTTTACGCGACCAACTTCGGCGGCGGGCAGGTCGACATCACCAACGGCAAGTTCGTGTTCTCGGCTGCCGAGGCCTACCTGATCGAGGACGGCAAGGTCACGCACCCCGTGAAAGGCGCGACGCTGATCGGCAACGGACCCGACGCGCTGACGCGCGTCAGCATGATCGGCAACGATCTCGCGCTCGACTCGGGCATCGGCACCTGCGGCAAGGAAGGGCAGAGCGTTCCGGTGGGCGTTGGCCAGCCCACCTTGAAGATCGAGGGCCTCACGGTCGGGGGTACTGCCTGACGCATTTTCTCCCGGATGGGGAGTCCGTTGCGCAGGAGATCCCCGACGGCGCGCTGATCGGGCTGCCGCCGGATTACTCGCTGCCGGCGATGGAAGTGGTGCGGGCCTTGATCCGTCGGCGCGCTCGGGGACTCAAGCTTTTGGGTGTTCCCGTACTGGGATTTTCTGCAGATCTCCTGATCGGCGCAGGTTGCGTCGCGGAAGTCGAGACCAGCGCGGTCTCGCTGGGCGAAGCGGGGCTCGCGCCGCGCTTCACCGAAGCAGCGCAGAAGGGCGAGATCAAGATACGCGATGCAACCTGCCCGGCGATTCACACCGCGCTGCAGGCGAGCGAGAAGGGCGTGCCTTTCATGCCCCTGCGAGGCGTTCTGGGTTCGGACTTGCTGTCGGAAAGAGCGGACTGGAAAGTGCTGCAAAACCCGTTTGCCGAGGGCGCAGACCCGATTCTTTACGTGCCGGCCATCGCGCCGGACATCGCTCTGTTCCACGCGCGCTGGGCCGATGAAGCCGGCAACGTCTGGATCGGGCGCCGCAGGGAGCTCGCCACCATCGCGCACGCCGCAGAAGCAACTTACGTGACCTATGAAGAGAAGCGCCCCGGCGACATGCTTGAAGATGAACTTCTCGCCCCTGGAATATTGAACTCGGTGTACGTAACGGCGGTGGCACGAGCTGAGCGCGGCGCCTGGCCGCTCGGCGTCGCGGAGGTATACGGCATCGACGACGCGCACCTCGCGCACTACGCGCGCGCCGCGAGGACGCGTGAAGGCTTCCAGCGCTACCTGGACGAATTCGTTTGTACAAGAAAGAAGAACTCCTTGCCTGCGTGATTGCCCGGCTGATCGGCGAGGCGCGCCACGTCGCCATCGGCGCCGCGTCTCCGATCCCTGCGAGCGGGGCGCTTCTCCTGAAAAGCCAGCAGCCGTCATTGCGCGTCTCGCTGCATCAGCGCCGGCGCGCGAATCCATTCACCGAAGGCTCGCGCGAGCTGTTCGACCTCGCCGGGCAGGGGCGCATCGACGTGTTTTTTCTCGGCGGCGCGCAGATCGACGGCGAAGCCAGCATCAACCTGGTGCGCGCCGGAGAGAAGCGCTTTGCGGGTTCCTTCGGCTCGGCGTTCATGTACCCGGTGATCCCGCGCACGATCCTCTTCCGCGAGGAGCACTCGCGGCGCGCGCTGGTGCCCCGCGTCGAGTTCGTCTCGGCACGCGGCGAGCCTTTCGCCCTGCTGACCGGCAAGGCGCTCTTTTCCTGGCAGAAGGAGGCGCGGCGCTTCTGCCTGGAAAGCGTGCATCCGGGACATGACGTCGACGAGATCCACGCCGAAACGGGTTTCGGCTTTGATTCGCCCGCTCGCGTCTCGACCACCCCCGGCCCGACTGCGGTGCAGCTGGCGCTGCTGCGCGGCCGGGTGGCGAAGGAAATCGCAGCCGACTATCCGGAGTTCGCTGCCCGGGTATGGGACGCCTGATACCATAGGCAGCGCGCCGAGGAGCTCAGCATGGACACAAAAACCAGGCATTTCGACCGGACCACCGAGGACGTCGGCAACATCGTGCTGCTCGAGCACGTCAACGTGACGCAGCCCGACCAGCGGCCGACGACGCTGTTCTACGTGGTGGCGCTCGGCGGCACGCGCGACCCGTATATTTTCGTCGGCCTGGAGAACATGTGGGTCAACTACGGCCGCACGCAGATCCACATGCCGAGCCGCGACCCGCAGCCGCAGGTGGTGCGCGGCACGATCGGCTTCGTGGTGCCCGACCTCGAGGCGCTCAAGAAGCGCATGGCGCGCGTCGCCCCGGGTTTGCAGGGAACGAAGTTTTCATGGAAAGAGAAGGACGGCGTCGTAGAAGCGACCTGCCCGTGGGGAAACCGCGTGCGCTGCCACGCGCCGGCGCCCGAGTTCGGCGACACCGAGCTCGGGATCGTGTACGTGGAGTTTGACGTGCCGCTGGGCAGCGCCGAGGGGATTGCGCGCTTCTACACGGAATTGATCGGCGCGCCCTCGAAAGTCGTGAAACGCCACGGTGCGCCGTCGGCCGAGGTGCCGATCGGGCGCGGCCAGCGCCTGTGGTACACGGAGACGCGCGAGAGGATCCCGCCCTACGACGGTCACCATATCGAGATGTACATCGCCGACTTCTCGTCACCCTACAAGAAGCTGCTCGAGCGCGGCCTGATCACCATGGAGACCGACGAGCACGAGTGGCGCTTCCAGAGCATCGTCGATCCGAAATCGGGGAAGCCGCTGTTCGAGATCGAGCACGAAGTGAGAAGCCTGAAGCACCCGCTCTACGCGCGGCCGCTCGTCAACCGCAACCCGCTGCAGACCAACACCGCCTATCAGCGCAACCAGGACGCGTTCCGCGGCAAGTACTGAACGAGGAGAGGAGACGATGAGACGTTGGCTCGCGTGGCTGCTGCTCGCACTCCCGGTTTTCTCCTTCTCCCAGGACAAATACCCGTCGCGCCCGGTCACGCTGGTGGCACCGTTCCCGCCCGGGGGCTCGGTCGAGCTCACCGGCAGGCCGCTCGCGGCTTCGCTCGAGAAGGCGTTCAAGCAGCCGGTGGTGTTCAGCAATCGCGTTGGCGCCGCCGGCGCGGTCGGCACGGCCTACGTAGCGAGCTCGGAGCCCGACGGCTATCGCCTGCTCATCAACATCTCGGCGATCCTGGTGGTGCCCGAGGCGGACAAGCTCTTCGACCGCAAGCCCGCCTACACCATGGACCAGCTGATGCCCGTGGCGCGCATCAATGCCGATCCAAATGCGCTGCTCGTGAGAACCGAGGCGCCGTGGAGGTCGGTGGGCGAGCTGATCGACGAGGCGAAGAAAAAGCCCGGCCAGCTTTCGTACTCATCGTCGGGCGTATACGGCTCGACGCACGTTCCTGCCGAGATGTTCATGCAGGCGGCCGGCATCCGCATGCGCCACGTGCCGTTCACTGGCGGCGGGCCGGCGACCAACGCGCTCGCCGGCGGCCACGTCGACATGCATATCCAGAACGTCCCGGGATCGATCTCGTTCATCCGCTCGGGCAAGCTGCGCCCGCTCGCGGTGACCTCGGCGCAGCGCGCCCAAGCGCTTCCCGACGTGCCGACGATGAAAGAGGCCGGCGTCGACATGGACTACGGCGTGTGGCACGGCGTGTTCGTCGCCGCGAAGACCCCGCCCGAGATCCTGAAAGTGATCCGCGACGCGGTGCGCAGCGCGGTCGCCGATCCCGAGTTCGTCGGCGCGATGCAGAAGATCTCCTCCCAGGTGGCCTACATGGATCAGCCCGAGTTCGAGAAATTCGTCGCGCGGGAAAGCCGCGCCATGGCCGCGCTGGTGAACAGGATCGGCCGCCTCGAGGAGAAGAAGTAGCCTGAAGCTCACGCGCGACCGCTCGGCCGCGCTCGCTTGGCTGGCGCTCGGCGCCTGGGCGTATTGGGCCGCCGGCGCCTACCCGGCCGGAACGCTCGCCCAGCCCGGACCGGGCTTCGTGCCGCGCCTGCTCGCGGTGCTTCTCATTGCCGCGGCCCTGCTACTCATGGTCCAGAAAAGCAGACCCGCGCGCCCGATGGATCTCTCCGATGCGCGCATTACCGCCGTGATCGTGCTGCTCCTCGGCGCAGCGACTTTCGCGCTCGAGCGAGCGGGCTATCGCGCTACCGTCTTTGCCTTCCTGCTCGTTGTCCTGGCAGCCGTGGAGCGCCGACCACCGTGGTTGTCCATTCTCCTATCGGGCGGCTTTGCGCTCGGCTCGTTCTATCTCATCAACACCGTGCTGCGCGTGCCGCTGCCGGTGTCGCGCTGGGGCTGGTAGGTGGAGATCCTCAGCAATCTCGCGCTCGGCTTCTCGATCGCGCTCACGCCGCAGGTCCTCGCCTACGCGTTCATCGGCTGCCTGTTTGGCACGCTGGTCGGCATGCTGCCCGGCGTCGGGCCGCTCACCGGCATCAGCCTGCTCCTGCCCGTTACCTACGGGCTGAACCCGACCATCGCCATCGTGATGCTCGCCGGCGTCTACTACGGCGCCATGTACGGTGGCTCGACCACCTCGATCCTGATGCGCATCCCCGGCGAGGCGGCTTCCGTGATGACCTGCATCGACGGCTATGCCATGACCCAAAAAGGCCGTGCCGGCCCCGCGCTCGCCATCGCCGCCATCGGCTCGTTCATCGCCGGCACCGTATCGGTGGTCGGGCTGATGCTGCTCGCGCCGCCGATCGCCGCGGTGGCGCTCAAGTTCGGGCCGCCGGAGTACGCGGCGCTGCTGACGCTCGGGCTGCTCGTGCTCGCCTATCTTTCGAGCGGCTCGACGCTGAAGATGCTGCTCATGGCGCTCGTCGGCCTGCTGGTCGGCCTGGTCGGCATCGACCAGATGAGCGGCTTCGCGCGCTTTACGTGGAACGTGCCCGAGCTCGCCGACGGCGTTGGCGTCGTTCCGGTCGCCGTCGGCCTGTTCGGCATCTCGGAAATCATGCTGTCGGCGCGCTCCTCGGGCGCTCTCAAAGTGCAGAAACCGCGGCTCGCCGACCTGGTGCCCTCGCGCGAGGAAATGCGTGCCTCGGCCGCACCGATCCTGCGCGGCACGCTGATCGGCTTCCTCGTCGGCGTGGTGCCGGGCTCGGCGCACATCATCTCCTCGTTCGTGTCGTACGCGCTGGAGAAGAAGATCTCGAAGCATCCCGAGCGATTCGGCCACGGCGCGGTGGAAGGCGTAGCGGGCCCCGAATCGGCCAACAACTCGGCGACCTCCGGCGCCTTCATTCCGCTGCTTGCACTCGGCATCCCGTCCGGGGCAGTGCCGGCGGTCATGCTCGCCGCGCTCATGATTCACGGCATCAGCCCCGGGCCGCAACTCATGCAGAGCCGTCCCGACATTTTCTGGGGCTTCATCGCCAGCATGTACGTCGGCAACGTGGTGCTGCTGATCCTCAACCTGCCGATGGTCGGGCTGTTCGTGAACCTGCTGCGCATTCCCTATGCCTATCTCTACCCCTTCATCCTCGCGCTGTGCCTGCTGGGCGTGTATTCGACCAACCAGAGCACGGTCGACGTCTGGATCGCAATCGGCTTCGGCGTGCTCGGCTACTTCCTGCGCAAGCTCGAGTTCGATACCGCGCCGCTGGTGCTCGGCGTGATCCTCGCGCCGATGCTCGAGCTGGCGATTCGCCAGTCGCTCGCCATGTCGGGCGGCGACTGGAGTATTTTTGCGAAACGCCCTATCGCCGGAACGATGCTGGCCCTCGTCGCCGCTCTGCTCATCTACAATCTGCTCAGCCGCGGCTGGCGCACGCGCGTCGGACTGGAAGAGAAATGAGGTTCGCACTTCTATTGCTGGCGATCTTCGCTGCTGGCTCCACCGCGGCGCAGACCACGTACCCGAGCCGGCCGGTGACGATCGTGGTGCCGTTCTCGCCGGGAACCGGCATCGACATCCTCGCGCGCACGCTGGGCGAGCGATTCAGCGCACGCTGGGGCGTCCCGCTGGTGGTGGAGAACAAGCCCGGGGCAAGCGGCAACATCGGTGCAGAATCGGCGATGCAGGCGGCGGCGGATGGCTACACCCTCCTCATGACGGCCACCAGCTTCGCCACCAACGTCGCGCTCGCCAAGCGCCTGCCCTACGACCCGCAGAAGAGCTTTGCACCCGTCGCGCTGGTCGCGACCGGCACGCTCGCGCTGGTAGTTGCACCGACGAGCCCTGCCAGGACAATCAAGGAATTCGTCGAACTGGTGCGTGCAAAACCTGGCGTCCTCAACTATGCCTCGACCGGCAACGGCACGGTCCAGCACCTCACGATGGAGCTGCTCAAGCAGGCGCTCGGCATCGACCTGGTGCACGTTCCCTACAAGGCGAACGCGGGCGCGATCACCGACGTCGCCGGCGGGCATGTCGAGGCGATGATCACGCCGGTCCATACCGCGGGGCCGCTGGTGAAGCAGAACCGGCTGCGCATGCTCGCCGTGCTCTCCGCGGAGCGCTCGCCGGTGTTTCCTTCGGTGCCGACGCTGAAGGAGGAAGGCTTTCCCGATCTCGAGGTCGAGGTGTGGTACGCGATGCTCGCGCCGGCGGGAACGCCGCAGCCTGTCGTTGCGCGGTTGAACTCGGAAGTGCAGGAAATTCTTGACAGCAACGAAGTGCGAGATGCCCTCGCAAAGCAAGGCCTGTCCCCGGTCGGCGGATCGCCAGAACGGCTCGCGGAGCTGCTGCGTACCGAGCTCGCGCGCTGGCCGCGCGTCGTAGCCAAGGCAGGAATCAAGGCGGACTGACATGAACAAACCCCTGCGTCTGTGGAACGACTACGATCGCCCCCATGCCGACTTGCGCGAGGCGATCGAGCGCATGGAGCGCGCCGGCGAGCTGCTGCGCATCCGCGGCGCCGACTGGAAGCTGGAGATGGGCGCGCTTGCCGAGATCGTCTACCGGCAGGACAATCCGCCGGCGATCCTGTTCGAGGACATCCCCGGCTACCCGGGCTGCCGCGCGGCGTCGGGCCTCACCAATTCCGCGCGCCGGATGGCGATCACGCTCGGCTTCCCGGTGCCGTCGCATCCGCTCGACGTGGTGCGCGCCTATCGCGACCGGATGAAAGTGCATAAGCCCATCCCGCCTCGCGTAGTAAGCGACGGGCCGGTCCTGGAAAACGTACTGAAAGGCAGTGATGTAAACGTCCTGAAATTCCCGGCGCCGCTCCTGCACGAGCACGACGGCGGGCGCTACATCGGCACCGACGACCTGGTGATCATGCGCGACCCGGAGGAGAACTGGGTGAACTGCGGCACCTACCGCTCGATGGTGCACGGCCCGGACAGGGTCGGGCTGTGGATCTCGCCCGGCAAGCACGGGCGGCAGATCCGCGAGAAGTACTTCAGGCAGGGCAAGCCCTGCCCGGTGCTGATCAGCTGCGGCCACGATCCGCTGCTGTTCCTCGCCGGCGGCAACGAGATCCGCTTCGGCCTGTCGGAATACGACTTCGCGGCCGGGCATCGCGGCGCGCCGTACGACGTCGTCGAAAGCGAGCTCCACGGCCTGCCGATGCCGGCGCACGCCGAGATCGTGCTCGAAGGCGTGATGCATCCGGAAGACACGCTGCCCGAGGGCCCGTTCGGCGAGTTCACCGGCTATTACGCCGGCGAGCGCAGCGAGCAGCCGGTGGTGCGCGTCGAGCGCATCTATCACCGCAACGACCCGATCCTCGGCCTCGCCTGCCCGATGGTGCCGCCGTCCGACTTCTCGTACTCCAAGTGCGTCATGAAGGCGGGCATGATCTGGGACGAGGTCGAGCGCGCCGGCCTCTCCGGCGTGCGCGGCGTGTGGGTGCACGAGCCGGGCTGCGCGCGCATGTTCAACGTCATCTCGATCAAGCAGGCCTACGCCGGCCATGCGAAGCAGGCGGCGCTGCTCGCCGCAAGCTGCCAGTCCGGCTCCTACCTCGGCCGTTTCGTGGTGGTCGTCGACGACGACGTCGACCCGGCGAACCTCAACGAGGTGCTCTGGGCGATGTGCACGCGCTGCGACCCGGCCGAGGACATCGACATCCTGCGCCGCACCTGGAGCGGGCCGCTCGATCCTCGTCTTGCCAAAGGCGTGACCTGGAACTCGCGCGCGGTCATCGACGCCTGCCGGCCGTTCGAAATGCTCAAGGACTTTCCCCCGGTGGTGAAGGCCTCGGACGAGCTACGCAGCAAGCTGCGGCAGAAATTCAAGGATCAGTTAAAGATGCGATAGTCACAGCAGTACATCGCTGCCGATGGATTTGAGATGCTCATCAATCGATTTGCATCTCTCATGAATACTAGGCTGCGGCCAATTGCGGACATCTGAACTTGGTGGGAGCATTCCCTGCTTGCTTTGGTCCGCCACCGAATGCGCTCCCCGCGCTGCGCGGCGGTCCACCTGACCTCGGAGGCATTCATGTTCAGTTTCCCCGCCGTGAAGCGCTGGCAGGGTTTCGCCTTGCTGCTGTTGACGATACAGGTCCCGGCGTTCGCGGAAGGAATTGATTTGCAGAACACCCGGAGTTTCCAGGGGGGGCCGATCAACAACGAGACCGTGAGTCAACTCAGGGTCAAGTGGGTCTACCAGACAGCACCCGACACGGGAACGGCAAGCAACGCCCAGGGCAGCATCTCGTCAACTCCGGCCGTCGACGGTCCGTATCTCTACTTCAATGACATGACCGGCTACCTGACCAAATTGAACCGCTTCACCGGAAAGCTGATCTGGAGAAAGAATTATGTGAACGATCTCTCGGTCCCGGGTTTTGTCGCGAAGGGTTCCCGCAACACGCCGTATGTCAAAGGAGACCTGATCATTGTCGGAAGCAACATGGGGTTGGTTGACCGCCTTTGCCGGCTCACCCCAGGGGCCACGCCGAGTGCTCTGGGTTGCGCTTCGGGAGATGGCGCCATCGTTCTCGCGATCAATAAGCGAACCGGTCAAGTCGTCTGGAGAACGAAAGCCGAAACGCATCCTTCAGCGAAAATCACGGGATCGATCAGCGGGCACGAGAATATGATCTTCGTGCCGGTCGGCAATTGGGAGGAAGATTGGGCCAGGGCCTACC
>Ga0209378_1000635_pt1 | contig 25880 bp, 23 predicted proteins | sample GraSoiAngelo_156_FD_186170 | JGI IMG/M metagenome (GOLD analysis project Ga0209378, IMG submission 186170) | Grasslands soil microbial communities from the Angelo Coastal Reserve, California, USA - 14_1009_13_40cm (SPAdes) (version 2) | ecosystem: Environmental > Terrestrial > Soil > Grasslands ...
CTGTAGGCTGGGCAATACCTTTCACTGCGTTTAATTCTGTTAAATCAATGAATGATTGAGTCGCCAAATCATATCGAGCGATACTCACTGCATTAGGATCAGTGGCATGATCAAAGCCCAGTCCCACGAAATATATTATTCCGTTGGAAGAAATGGTTACCCGGGGATCGGAGGAACGTTCAAATCGCCCACCAAAGCAAGACACATTTCTCATCGGAATCATGGAGCCAAACGTCGCACCACCATCCATTGAAACACGCATATAAATATCATTTGCACCACCAGCGCGCGTATAGCGATCCTGCTGCCAAGCGGCTACGACAACGGGTGGAGAAAGGGGAGACGCTGGATTTAGCGCTACATCCAAATCGGGCTCGACTTCACTATTCAATATTGGGTGGCTGCTAGCAGTATTAGAGGTTGGTGCGCATGGAAAAGGGGATAAACCGGTGATGACTTGGCGGACTGTAGTGGTGTTGGGTCCAGCCGCCATTACCATAGAAGATAAGAGGGCCAGAGATACGCCAGACACAAGCCAGGAAATCGTTATGATCTTATGCACAATAGTATCTCCTCGTTAACTTATCTCCTCGTTATCATCGCCGACGGGCCTCAGCCACGCGAACGTCCCTTCGAGGCGCCGTCGAAAAGTGCGTCTCATCCCTCCCCGCGCCAACCCTCCAGGCAGCGGATTCAGCAACACGAATTTTTCGCTTCTTCCGTATAAAATCCGGAGAACACCGCAAACGGGTCCGGTAAGATCCTCGAATCGGACTCAGCCCGACTTGCTGATCGTCGGACTGACCTGGAGGTAGAGGCCACCGCCGTCGCAGTGATAGCCCGGCTGCTTGATTTTCTCGACCAACTTCGCCGACAGGCGGTGAATTGCACGCGCCATTCCTACCCCCATTTCTACCTACACTTGGTGGCAGGACTGTGCCGGACCGATTTGGATGTGTCAAGACACTGAGCCGATTTTCATAGAGGGAAATCGGTTTTTGTCGGACGTCTTTGGACTTGCTTGCACAGGTTCTGGCGGAGAGTGAGGGATTCGAACCCCCGAGCCCTCGCGGGCTAACGGTTTTCAAGACCGCCGCATTCGACCGCTCTGCCAACTCTCCCTAGGTTCGCCGCTCTGTCAAGCTCAAACTCTCGTTGAAATTTCTCATTGCCGCCCGCATATTAGCGCTACCGGACCACAAGTGCTTGAAACTTGGGGCGGCTTTGGTAGTCTTATGCGCAAGGAGGGATCGATAACCATGGAACTGAAACCGATACGCACCGGCGACCCGGTCATCAGCCGGGGCGTCACTTACGACGCGGCGGAGATCGCCGCCGCAGAGCAGGGCCAGAAAGTCCTGCGCAACACCTACTTGCTGCTTGCCTTGACGATGGTGCCGACGGTGATCGGCGCCTTCATCGGCATGGCGACGGCCGGCGTCATCATCGCGCATCCCATCATCAGCACCTTCGTCATGCTCGGCGCGGTGATCGGCCTGCAGTTCGGCATCGCCGCCAACCGCAACAGCGCGCTCGGCATTCTGCTGCTGCTTCTCATGACCGGGCTGCTCGGCTGGTGGCTCGGGCCGATCCTCAATTTCGCCCTGGAGATGAGGAACGGCGCGGCGCTGGTCGGCTACGCCGCGCTCGGCACCGGCGCGATCTTCCTCGCCATGGGGGTCGTCGCGACCACCACGAAGCGCGATTTCGGCTTCATGGGCAAGTTCCTGTTCGTCGGCATGATCGCGCTGCTGATCGCGATGCTCGCGAACATGTGGCTGCAGATCCCGGCCCTGGCGCTGACCATCTCGACGCTGGTGATCGTGGTGTTCTCGCTGTTCCTGCTCTACGACCTGAGCAGGATCGTGCGCGGCGGCGAGACCAACTACGTGATCGCCACGACCGGCGTCTACATGAGCCTGTTCAACATCTTCGCCAACCTGCTCAATATCCTGCTCATGCTGGGCGGCGAACGCGACTGATCCGCCGGGAAACCATGAAAAGGGCGCTGCGGCGCCCTTTTTGTTGCCGGCTCATTCGACCTTGACGCCGGCGCTCTTGATCACCCTGCTCCAGCGCGCGAGATCCTCGCGGATCACCGCGCCGAATTGTTCCGGCGTGTCGCCGACCGGCTGCACGCCCAGGCTCGCGAAGCGCTCCTTGACCTGCGGCGTGGCGAGCGCCTTCACAGCGGCCGCATGCACCTTGGCGACGGCGTCGGCCGGCATGCCGGCGGGCCCGACCAGGCCGGTGAAATTATCGATCTCGAAATCGCGCAGGCCGGCTTCGGCGAACGTAGGCGTGTCCGGCAGCGCGCTCTGGCGGCTGCTCGAGGCGACCGCCAGGGCGCGGATCTTGCCGCCGCGTACGTTCGGCACGGTGGAGCTCGCCTGGTCGAAGAGCAGGTCCACCTGCCCGCCGGCAAGGTCGACGAGCGCCGCGCCGGTGCCTTTATAGGGCACATGGCTGAACTTCAAGCCGGTCATCATCTGGAACAGCTCGCCGACGAGATGATTGGACGAGCCGTTGCCCCCCGAGGCCATGCTCAGCTGCCCGGGCTTTTCCTTCGCCAGCTTGACGAACTCGGCGAGCGATTGAGCCGGCAGTCCCAGCTTCACCACCAGGACGAAAGGCGTGATCGCCAGATTGGAGATCGGCGCGATGCCCTTGACCGGATCGTACGGCCAGCTCGGGTAAAGATTCGGCGCCACGGCTAGAGAGCTGTTCGAGCCCATCATCAGCGTGTAGCCGTCCGCCGGGGAGCTCATCATCGCCTGCGCGCCCACCATGCCTGCAGCGCCAGGACGGTTCTCGACCACCACCGGCTGGCCGAGCGCGTCCCCCAGCGCCGGCGCGACGGTGCGTGCCGTGATGTCCACGTTTCCGCCCGGCACGAACGGCACGATGACGCGGATCGGCCTGCTCGGATAAGGCTGCGCCCACGCCGTGCTCGCCAGCGCGAAGCATAGGACCGTAAGCCATCGTTTCACTTTCGTTCTCCTCTATCGCTCGAACACGGCGATGCTCTCGACGTGCGCGGTATGCGGGAACATGTTCACGACGCCGGCTGCGGCGAGCCGGAAGCCCTTAGTGTGCACCAGAACCCCGGCATCGCGCGCGAGGGTGGCCTGGTCGCAGGACACATAGACGATGCGCCGCGGCCAGTCGTCGGGCAACGATTTCACGATCTCGATGGCGCCTTCGCGAGGCGGATCCAGCAGCATCTTTTGAAATGGTCCGTAGGTTTTAACGTCCTGCTTGAAAAGGTCCACGGCCTCAAACTGCGCCACCGCACGGTTGGCGACGGCATTCTGCTGCGCCCTTTCCACCAGCTCGCGGCTGCCTTCGAAGCCGATCACCTGGGCGCCGCGGGTGGCGATCGGCAGGGAGAAATTGCCGAGCCCGCAGAACAGGTCCGCGACGCGCTCGCCGGGCTGCGGGTCGAGCAGGCGCACGGCGCGCGACACGAGGATCCGGTTGACCGCGTGGTTGACCTGGGTGAAGTCGGTCGGGCGGAACCGGATGTGCAGGCCGAATTCCGGCAGGTCGTAGTACAGCTCGCTCGCTTCCGGATGAAAGGCATGCGCCGTGTCCGGCCCGCCGGGCTGGAGCCAGACGTGAACAGAGTTTTCATCGCCGAAGCGGCGCAGGAGCGAAAGATCGTTTTCCGACAACGGCAACAGATGCCGGAACACCAGCGCGGTCGCGTTGTCGCCGACGGCCACCTCGATCTGCGGCACCCGCTCCCGGATCGACAGCTTTTCCACCAGCTCCTTCATCGCCGGGATCAGCGCGGAGACGCTGGGAGGCAGGACATGGCATTCGCGCATGTCGGCGACGTGAGTGGAGCGCCGCTCGCGGAAACCGACCATCACGCCGCCCTTCTTCTCGACGCGGCGCACCGAGAGCCGGGCTCTGCGCCGATAGCCCCACTCCTCGCCGTAGACGATCGGCAGCAGCATTTCGGGCTGCACTTTTCCGATGCGCGCCAGGTTGTCCTCCAGCCACCGCTGCTTCGCCGCCATCTGCGTCGCGGCATCGGCGTGCTGCGTCGCGCAGCCGCCGCACACGCCGAAGTGCGGGCAGCGCGGCGCGCGGCGGCCGGCGGACTCGCTCAACACTTCCACGGCCCTGCCGAGGTCGAATTTCGGCTTCTCCCGGAAAATCCGGCAGGCGACGCGCTCGCCTGGCAACGCGCCTTCGACGAACACCACCTTGCCTCCCGGGTTGCGCGCGACCCCGCGTCCCTCCGCGTCCAGCGCGTCGATGCTCAGGATCAGGTTTTCCAGAGCGACAGGAACTCGCGCCAGTGCGGCAGGTTTTGTCTTTCCAGCGTTGTCTTCAGCAGATTGCATTCCTGGGCGTACTGGTCTCTGGTGAATGCGCCGCGCTGCAGCTGGAAGCGAAGATACAGCAGATAGGTGTTCGCGCAGTCGGTCTCGCAGTAGTCGCGGATGCGCCGGATCTCGCCCTGGCGGTAGCGCTCCCATACCGCGGCCCCGCCCATGCCGAGCTTGCCCGGGAAGCCGGCGAGCCGGGCCATCTCGTCGAGCGGCACGTTGTTGCGCGGCTGGTACAGGGCGAGCACGTCCATCAGGTCGAGGTGCCGCGCGTGGTAGCGGTTGACGTAGTTGTTGTACCTGAAGTCGCGGTCGTCCTCGCCCTGGTCCCAGAACTTGACCGCGCAGCCGCCGCACAGGAGCGTGCGGCAATTGAGCACCGGCAGATCGAATCCCGTGCCGTTCCACGACACCAGCTGCGGGGTGTACTTGTCGATGCCGTCGAAGAATTTCCGGATGATCGCCGGCTCGTCGCGCTCGGGCTCGGCGATCGAGAACACCTGGACGCTGTCGCCTTCGCGCAGCACGCAACCGATGACGATGATGCGCTGCAGGTGCGGCGGCAGGAAATCGCTCCCGCTCGAGACGCGGCGCTTCTGGAAAGCGAGCTCGGCGACGTCGGCGTCGGGCAGGTCGGCAGGCAGGTCGTAAAGGCCGCGGATCCCGGCGCAATCCGGAACGGTCTCGATATCGAAGGCGAGGACCGGCGTCATCAGTCCGGGAACACGCCGGTAGTGAGGTAGCGGTCGCCCCGGTCGCAGATGATCGTCACGATCAGCGCGTTCTTCAGCGCCTTCGCCACGCGCAGCGCGACGTGCACCGCCCCGCCGGAGGAGATCCCCGCGAAGATGCCTTCTTCGCGCGCCAGGCGCCGCGTCATCTCCTCGGCCTCGGCCTGGCTCACGTATTCCAGCCGGTCGACGCGCTTCCTGTCGTAGATCTTCGGCAGGTAGGCTTCGGGCCACTTGCGGATGCCCGGGATCTGCGAGCCCTCCTCGGGCTGGCAGCCGATGATCTCGATCCTGCGGTTCTTCTCCTTGAAGAAGCGCGAGCAGCCCATGATGGTTCCGGTCGTGCCCATGCTGGAGACGAAATGCGTGATCCCGCCTTCGGTGTCGCGCCAGATCTCCGGCCCGGTGGTCTCGTAGTGCACGAGCGGGTTGTCGGGATTGGCGAACTGGTCGAGCATCGTGCCCTCTCCCTCGCGCACCATCTTGTCGGCGAGGTCGCGCGCCGCCTCCATGCCGCCTTTCTGCGGCGTGAGGATGATCTCGGCGCCAAACGCGCGCATGCTCTGGCGCCGCTCGGCGGACAGGTGCTCGGGCATGATCAGCACCATGCGGTAGCCGCGCGTGGCTGCCGCCATGGCGAGCGCGATGCCGGTGTTGCCCGAGGTCGGCTCGATCAGCGTGTCGCCGGGCTTGATGCGGCCGCGCTTCTCGGCGTGGCGGATCATCGAGATCGCGGGCCGGTCCTTCACGGAGCCGGCGGGATTGTTCCCCTCCAGCTTTGCCAGAACGATATTCTTGTTCTTGAGATTTTCCGCGCCCGGCAGCCGCTGCAGCCGCACCAGCGGGGTCTCGCCGATGAAATCCTCGATCGTCTTGTTCATCTCTGCTGCAGCGCCTTCACGTACGCGGCGACGCCCTGCTCGACCGGCATGAACTGGGCGCTGTAGCCGGCGGCGCGCAGCCGCGACAGGTCGGCCTCGGTGAAGCTCTGGTACTTGTCGGCGAGGCCCGTGGGAAAAGGGACGTACTCGATGAGTCCCTTGCCGACCAGCTCGGGCACCGGGAGCTGCGTGCCCTGCACCGAGTTGATCACCGCCGCGGCGAGCTGGTTGAAAGTCTGCGCGCGTCCGGTGCCGCAATTGAAGATGCCGGACAGCTCGCGCCGCTCGAGGAACCAGAGGTTCACCTCCACCACGTCGTCGACGTGGATGAAATCGCGGCGCTGCTCGCCGTTGCCGTAGCCGCCCGAGCCGACGAACAGCTTCACCCGGCCGAGCTCCAGCAGCTGCCGGTAGGCGTGGAACGCCACCGACGCCATGCGGCCCTTGTGCGCCTCGTTCGGCCCATAGACGTTGAAATAGCGCAAGCCCGCGATCTGCGCGGTGCGCGCTGCAAGCCGCTCGCGCACCGCCTGGTCGAAGAGGAACTTGGAATAGCCGTAGACGTTGAGAGGCCGCTCGCCGTGCCGCTCCTCGCGGAACTCGGGGCCGGAGCCGTAGACCGAGGCCGACGACGCGTAGAGCAGCGGCACTTCCTCTTCCTGGCACCACTCGAGTAGGATTCTCGAGTAGCGGTAGTTGTTCTCCATCATGTAGCGGCCGTCGGACTCCATGGTGTCGGAGCACGCGCCCTGATGGAGCACGGCGTCCACCGCGCCCTCGTACCGGTCGAGCTTGGCGATGAACTCCGCCTGGTCGACGTAATCGGCAATGTCGCAGCCGGCTAGGTTCCTCACCTTGTCCGCCTGCTGCAGGTTGTCCACGGCGATGATGTCCGTGATGCCGTGCCGGTTGAGCGCCTCGACGATCTTCGAGCCGATGAAGCCGGCGGCGCCGGTGACGACGTAGTACATCAGCCTTTCCCGAAAAGTTCCTGGTAACTCGCCGCCGCGGTGCCGAGCTTGCCGACGACGATGCCGCCAGCGCGGTTGGCGATGCGCACGGCGTTCTCCAGCCCGACGCCCGCCGCGAGCATGACCGCCAAAGCGGCGATGACCGTATCGCCGGCCCCCGTGACATCGAAAACGTCGCGCGCCTCGGCCTTGATGCCAACGGCGCCGCCGCGCCGGTACAGCGTCATCCCGTCCCCGCCGCGCGTGAGCAGCAGCGCTTCGAGATCGAGCTTCTCGCGCAGCGCCTGCGCACGCCGCCCCAGGTCTTTCTCGTCGTGCCAGCTGCCGACCACTTCGCGCAGCTCGGCCAGGTTCGGCGTCAAGATGCTCGCGCCTTTATATCGCGAATAGTCGTCGCCCTTGGGATCGACCAGCACGCGCTTGCCGGCGCGGCGTGCGCTGCGGATCATCTCCGCGATGTGCGCGAGGCCGCCCTTGCCGTAGTCCGAGAGGATGACCACGTCGCAGTCGGCCAGCGCCTGCTTGAACTCCTCCAGCTTCGAGGCCAGCACCTCGCTCGAAGGCGGCTTCTCGAAGTCGATGCGCAGCAGCTGCTGCTTCCTGCCGATGACGCGCAGCTTCTGCGTCGTGTGCAGGCCGCGGTCGCGATGCAGGCTCGCCTCTATGCCCTTGCCCTTGAGAAGCTTCTCCAGCCTCTCGCCCGGCTCGTCGCGCCCCACCACCGAGAGGAGCCGGATGCGCGCGTTCAGCTCCTTGCAGTTCCACGCGACGTTGGCCGCGCCACCCAGGCGCTCGTCCTCGTGATCGATGAGGACCACCGGCACGGGTGCCTCGGGCGAGATCCTGGAGACTTCGCCGAACCAGTACCGGTCGAGCATCACGTCGCCTACGACCAGCACCCGCGCCTTCGACGTGTCGGGGGCTTTCAAGACTTCCTTCCTATGGGGAAATACTCCAGGCCCTGCGCGCGCACCGCGGCCGGGTCGTAAAGATTGCGGCCGTCGAAGATGGCGGGTGTCTTCAGCTTTTCCCTGATGGCGGCGAAATCCGGGCTGCGGAATTCCTGCCATTCGGTGACGATCGCCAGCGCGTCCGCGCCCTCCAGCGCATCGTTCGCGCTGTCGACGATTTTCACGTTGCCGTTTTTCTCGAACAGCTTTCTCGCCTCATGGCCCGCGGCCGGATCATAAGCCTGCACGCTCGCGCCCTCCCGCGTGAGATCGTCGATCAGGCTGAGGCTCGGGGCCTCGCGCATGTCGTCGGTGTTGGCCTTGAAGGCGAGCCCCCAGAGCGCAATTGTCTTTCCCGACAGGGAGCCGAAATGCCGCCTGATCTTGCCGGCGAGCACGTGCTTCTGCGCCTCGTTGACCGCCTCGACGGCGGCGAGCAGTTTCAAGGGGTGCCCGGCCTCGTCGGCGCTGCGCTGCAGCGCCTTCACGTCCTTGGGAAAGCACGAGCCGCCGAAGCCGGCGCCGGGGTACAGGAACTGGTAGCCGATGCGCGGGTCCGAGCCGATGCCGCGCCGCACTTCCTCGATGTCGGCGCCGATCGCTTCCGCGAGGTTCGCCACCTCGTTCATGAACGAGATGCGGGTGGCGAGCATCGAGTTGGCGGCGTACTTGGTGAGCTCGGCCGAGCGCACGCCCATCACGATGACGCGCTCGCGGTTGCGCTGGAACGGCGCATAGAGCCGGCGCAGCAGCGCGACGGCGCGCGCGTCGTCCGAGCCGATGATGATCCGGTCCGGGCGCATGAAGTCCTCCACCGCCGCGCCCTCCTTGAGGAATTCCGGGTTCGCCACCACCGTGAAATCGCTGCCGGTGCCGCGCTTCTTCAATTCCTCGATGATGGCCTGTTTCACCTTGTCCGCGGTGCCGACCGGAACCGTCGACTTGGTGACCACGACCTTGTAGCCCTGCATGTGCCGGCCGATGGCGCGCGCCGCGGCGACCACGTGCCGCAGGTCCGCCGAGCCGTCCTCGCCCGGCGGCGTGCCCACCGCGATCAGCTGCAGCTCGCCGTGCGCCACGCTCGCCGCGACGTCGGTGGAAAAGCGCAGCCTTCCCGCTTCGCGGTTGCGCCTGACGACCGGTTCCAGGCCGGGCTCGAAGATGGGAATTTTGTTTTCGTTCAAGAAATTTATTTTTTTCTCGTCCACATCCAGGCAGAAAACGCTGTTGCCCGCGTCTGCGAGGCAAGCGCCGGTAACGAGTCCTACGTAGCCGGTTCCTATGATCGTGACGTTCATGATCTGTTCAAGGAGTTAGATCGAATTCCTCGGTTCGGCGCGGCGGGTAGGTCTCCCAGCCGCCGCAGGCGGGACAATGCCAGTGAAACTGGCGTGCCTTGAAGCCGCAGTTCTCGCAGCGGTAGCGCGCGAGGCGGCGGGTGTGGCCGTGGACCAGGTTGCGCACCAGCTCCAGGTCGCGCCGCCGCTCGGGCGAGCCGGCGGCGATGATCTGCGCCTCGAGCAGCCGGTCGAGGCCGAGCAGCGTCGGGTTGCGACGAAGTTCGTCGCGCACCAGCGTGTACGCCGCCTCGGCACCCTTCTCTTCCAGCGTCTGCTGGAACACGGTGTCGAGCAGGTCGAGCGAGGGATAGCGCTCGAGATAGCCAGCGAGCAGCCTCAGCCCGTCCTCGCCCCGCCCTGCTGCGCCATGCGCCTCGAGCAGCCGCTGCGCCGCGAGCGCGATATATGCCGGGTTCTGCGACTCGATGCGCTTCCAGTGCTCGATCGCGACGTCGAGATTATTCGAGCTTCTTTCCAGGTCTCCCAGCTGGAGGCTCGCCCTAACGCATTTGCGGTTGGCCTCGAGCGCCGCCTCCAGGTGCCGGCGCGCCGTGTCCGGGCGCGACTGCGCCGCCTCGGAGGCCGCCACCTCGCACAGGTACTGCGCCACGTCGCGATTGCGCGACTCGCCCGATTCGGCTGCCAGGCGGCGCGCCATCTCGATCGCCCGCGCCCAGTCTTTCTCCTGCTCGTAGATCTCCAGCAGATGCGCGCGCGCGGTGGCGGCATGCGGCCCGTCGGAGAGCCGCTTGAATACCTGCTCGGCGCGATCGAGGATGCCGGCCTTGAGGTAGTCCTGGCCGAGCTCCGCGAGCGCTATTACTTTCTGCTCCGCGCCCAGATCGGCGCGCTCGAGCAGGTTCTGGTGCATGCGGATGGCGCGGTCATACTCGCCGCGCCGCCGGAACAGGCTGCCGAGCGCGAAGTGCAGCTCGATCGTCTCCGGGTCGACCTTGACCACCTCGATGAACGCCTCGATCGCCTTGTCGGGCTGCTCGTTGAGCAGGAAATTGAGCCCCTTGAAGTAGGAGCGCGGCAGCGCCCGCGACTCGGAGACGATCTGCTTGATGTCGATGCGCGCCGCGATCCAGCCCAGGCCGAAGAACAGCGGGAAGCCGAGCAGCCACCAGAAATCGAACTCCATCGCTAGAGGCCCGATACCGGCGGCGCCGGCGGTTCGGCCGGGGAGACCTGCTTCTTGAGCGCTGCAATCTGCCTTTGCTGCCTGGCGAGCGGCATCAGAAGCGCGAGCACGCCGAACAGCGCGCCGGCGCCGAAGAAGGCGAACAGCACCAGCACCAGCGGCGCCTCCAGCGCGAGGCCGAAATAGAAGCGCAGCGTCACCGGCTCGGCGTTCTTCGCGGCGAACGCCACCAGCAGCAAGAAAACGGCTAGGCGGATCGCCCAGGTGACGATGCGCATGGCGCCGCCGGCTTCGCGAGCGCCCTAGCGAACGGGCTGCGAAGCGCGCTGCGGCGGCGCGGCCGGGGCTTCGGGGGTCGCGCCGTCCACCCGCTCGCGCAGTTCCTTGCCGGCCTTGAAGTGCGGCACGTACTTCTCGGGCACCTGCACCTTCTCGCCCGACTTCGGGTTGCGGCCGGTGCGCGGCGGCCGGTAATTCAGCCCGAAGCTGCCGAAGCCGCGGATCTCGATGCGGTTGCCGGCGAGCAGCGCCTGGGTCATCGCGTCGAGAATCATCTTCACCGCGTACTCGGCGTCCTTCGCGACCAGCTGCGGATAGCGCTGGGCGAGGCGCGCGATCAGTTCGGACTTGGTCATGGCGGCCCTTCCCCCTTGGTGGCTGGTCCCGCTTATTGCTGCGGGTTCGAACCGCTCTTGTCGAGCTTCGCGCGCAGCAGCGCCCCGAGGTTGGTCGCGCCCGCGCTCGCCGCCGCCTGCTCGCTGCGCAGCTGCTTCATCGCCTCGGTCTCCTCGGCGAGGTCCCTCGCCTTGACCGACACGTTGATCGACCGGTTCTTGCGGTCGACGTTGATGATCATCGCCTGCACCGTATCGCCCTCCTTCAAGTGGGTGCGCAGGTCATCGACGCGCTCGCGCGAGAACTCCGAGGCGCGCAGATAGCCCTCGACGTCGCCGCCGAGCGCGATCACCGCGCCCTTGGCGTCGACCGACTTCACCGTGCCGCCGACCAGGCTGTTCTTCTCGTGGCTGGCGATGAAGTTGGTGAACGGGTCGCCCTCAAGCTGCTTGACGCCGAGCGAGATGCGCTCGCGCTCGACGTCGATCGACAGCACCACCGCCTCGACGTCCTCGCCCTTCTTGAAGTTCTTCACCGCTTCCTCGCCGGCCGCCGACCACGACAGGTCGGACAGGTGGACCAGGCCGTCGATGCCGCCCGGCAGGCCGACGAAGACGCCGAAATCGGTGATCGACTTGATCTGGCCCTTCACGCGGTCGCCCTTCTTGTACTCGCGCGCGAAGTCCTCCCACGGGTTCGGCATGCACTGCTTCATGCCGAGCGAGATGCGCCGGCGCTCCTCGTCGATCTCGAGGATCATCACCTCGACCTCGTCGCCGACCTGCACCACCTTGGACGGATGCACGTTCTTGTTGGTCCAGTCCATCTCGGAGACGTGGACCAGCCCTTCGATGCCCGACTCGACCTCGACGAACGCGCCGTAATCCGTCAGATTGGTTACTTTTCCAAATAATCTTGTTCCCTGGGGGTAGCGCCTTGCGATGCCGACCCAGGGATCCTCGCCCAGCTGCTTCAGGCCCAGCGACACTCTGTTTTTCTCGGCGTCGAACTTGAGCACCTTCGCCGTTACCTCGTCGCCGACGTTGAGCACCTCGGAAGGATGCTTCACGCGGCGCCAGGCGAGGTCGGTGATGTGGAGCAGCCCGTCGATGCCGCCCAGGTCGACGAACGCGCCGTAATCGGTGATGTTCTTGACGATGCCCTTCACGGTCGCGCCTTCCTGCAGCGAAGCGAGCAGGTTCTGCCGCTCGGCGCCGGCGGTCTCCTCCAGCACGGCGCGCCGGGACACGACCACATTGTTCCTCTTGCGGTCGAGCTTGATGACCTTGAACTCCATCTCCTTGCCCTCGTAGGGCGTGGTGTCCTTCACCGGGCGCAGGTCGACCAGCGACCCCGGGAGAAAAGCGCGGATGCCCCTGGTCATCACGGTGAGGCCGCCCTTCACTTTGCCGGTGATCACGCCCTGCACCTTCTCGCCGGTCTCGAGAGCTTTCTCCAGCTCGAGCCAGGCGGCCATGCGCTTGGCCTTGTCGCGCGACAGGCGCGTGGCGCCGTAACCGTCTTCAAGGGCCTCGATGGAAACGCTGACAAAGTCGCCGGGCTTCACTTCCACCTGCCCGGCGTCGTTGCGGAATTCGTCTACGGCGATGATGCTCTCCGACTTCAGCCCCGCATTCACCACCACGAAGTTCTCGTCGACGCTGACGACCTCGGCGGTGATGACTTCGCCGATGCGCATCTCCTTGCGGTTGAGGCTTTCCTCGAAAAGCGCCGCAAACGATTCGCCGGCGCTGGACGTTAGATTCGAGGTCGGAGCTGGGGAAATACTGGCCATGTAGGAAAAAACCTTTTCAAGCCGCACGTTTAGCAGCCGCGCTGCGGGTCAAGTTAATGAAAGGCCGCGCGTCAACGCAGCCCGCCTGTCCTTTCCCGATACCAGCGCACGATCAACTCGGCGACGGCGTCGATCGAAAGCGCAGAAGAATCGAGCACTTGCGAGTCCGGCGCGGGAACCAGAGGTGCGACCGCGCGGTTTCTGTCGCGCGCATCCCGTTCCGCCAAGTCCCGGGAAAGGGAGCGAAGATTAGCAGGGATTCCTTTGTCGATCAACTGCTTATATCGCCGCTCGGCCCTCACTTGCGGGCTCGCTGTCAAGAACAGCTTGAGCGTCGCGTCGGGAAAAACAACAGTTCCCATGTCGCGGCCGTCGGCAACCAGCCCGGGCGGCCGGCGAAAGGCGCGCTGGCGCTTTAGCAGACGCTTCCTGACCTCGGGAATTTTCGCTACTTCGGACGCGCGCTTGCTTACCGCCTCGCTGCGCACGTCAAGAGTAACATCTTGATTCGACAAGAAGATTTTCTCTCCCACGAAATCCACGGCCATGCGCTCGGCGACCTCCGCCAAGGCCTTCTCGGCGCGCACCCTGTCCCTCAACGACAAGAGCGCGATCAAGCGGTAGAGCGCGCCGCTTTCGAGATAGTGAAACGACAGCTCATCGGCCACGCGCCTGGCGATCGTGCCCTTGCCGGAGGCCGAGGGACCATCGATGGCGATCACCGGCGCGCCTGTCATGCGGCCGCGATGCTGGCAAAGGCGCTGAAATACTCCGGGAAGGTCTTGGCGACGCAGCCCGGGTCGTTGATGCGCACCGGCACGCCGCCCAGCGCGGCGAGCGAGAAACTCATCGCCATGCGGTGGTCGTCGTACGTATCGATCACCGCGGTCTTCAGCTTCCCCGGGGAAATCCGCAGGGAATCCCTTCCCTCCTCCACGCGCGCTCCCAGCTTGCGAAGCTCCGTCGCCATCGCCGCGAGCCGGTCGGTTTCCTTCACCCGCCAGCTGCCGATGTTGCGCAGCGTGCTCGGGCCGTCGGCGAACAGCGCCATTACCGCCGCGGTCATCGCGGCATCGGGAATGTGGTTCAGATCCATATCGACCGCCTTGAGCTTCTTTCCGCCGGCAGCTTCTATCCAGCCGTCCCCCATCGATACCCGCGCCCCCATGCGCTCGAGGACCTCGGTGAAGCGCACGTCGCCCTGGATGCTGTCGCGGCCGACGCCCTCGACGCGCACCGGCCCGCCGCCGATCGCGCCGGCGGCGAGAAAGTACGACGCGGACGAGGCGTCGCCTTCGACGTAAATCTTTCCCGGTGAGACGTAGCGCGCCGCCGGGACCTCGAACGAGTGCCATTCCCTGCGCGCCACCTCGACGCCGAAGCGGCGCATCACGTTCAGGGTGATTTCCACGTAAGGCCTGGAAATCAATTCGCCCCGCACCTCGACCCTCGACTTCGAATCGAGAAGCGGCAGGGCCATGAGCAGCGCCGTGAGAAACTGCGACGACACGTCGCCTTTCACCGTCACCGGCTCATTCAGCTTGATGGCCGCGGGATGCAGAGCGAGCGGCGGGTAGCCGTCCGCACCGAGGTATTCGACGTCGGCCCCGATCCCGCGCAGCGCGTTGACCAGATCGCCGATCGGGCGCTCGTGCATCCGCGGCGCGCCGGCAAGGCGGTATTCGCCGCCGGTCATCACCAGCGCGGCGGTGAGCGGCCGGAACGCGGTGCCGGCATTGCCGAGGAAGAGCTCGGCTTTTTTGACCGGGAACGGGCCGCCCACGCCCCGAACGCGCCGCTTCAAGAATCGAACTCCCAGCTTCGAGAGAGCGCCGCGCATGACGCGGGTGTCGTCGGCGTCGAGCAGCCCGCTCACCTCGGTATCGCCGGAGGCGAGCGCAGCGAGAAGCAGCACGCGGTTGGAGATGCTCTTCGAGCCGGGAAGCCGCACCTTGCCCGCCGCGCGGCGGATCGGCTTCAGCTCGAGGCTGTCCATCAGGACTCGAATTCGCCGTCGAGCCAGCGCTGCCGGGCGGCGCGCGCCTCGGCGAACAGCTTTTCAAGCGCCGCCGAATCGGCTGCTCCAACGATTTTTCTCATGGAGCCCAGGTTTTTCGAATAGCGGTCGATCTCTTCCAGCAGGCGGTCGCGGTTGGCGATGCAGATGTCGCGCCACATTTCCGGATGGCTCGAGGCGATGCGGGTGAAGTCGCGGAACCCGCCGGCGGCGTAGGAAAAAAGCTGCGCCGCGTTCTCGCGCGCCGCGATGTCGTGCACCAGCGCGAAGGCGAGCACGTGCGGCAGGTGGCTCACCGCCGCCAGCACGCGGTCGTGCTCATCTGGATTCATTTTCGCGATGCGCGCGCCGCAGGACTCCCATGCCCGTTCCACTTTGCTCACCGCCGCGGCAGAGTTTTCAGGCAGCGGAGTGAGAACAACTCTCTTGTTCCTGAACAGCTCCGGCGTCGCCGCCGCGACGCCGCTCTTCTCGGCGCCTGCGATCGGATGCCCCGGGACGAACTGCGCAATTTTTCCCTTCAGCGCGCTGCGCGCCGCGACGATGACGTCGCGCTTCGTGCTTCCGGCATCGGTGACGATCACCGTCGAATGAAGGTTCATCGAAGAGAGAATTTTCGGGTAGTGCGAGACCGGGGTGGCGAGTAAAACCAGGTCCGCGCCGCGCGCCGCGGCGGCCGGATCCGGAGCGATCGAATCGATGGCGCCGCGCTCGAGCGCGAGTTTCAGATTGGCCGGGTTGCGGCCGACGCCGACGACGTGCGATGCGACCTTCGCCTGCTTCAGCGCCAGGGCAAAACTGCCGCCGATGAGGCCGACGCCGATAACGGCAAGCTTCATTCCTTCAGGCTGGCGGCGAGCGCGGCGAGGAACTTGTCGTTTTCCTGCGGCGTGCCGATGGTGACGCGCAGGTGCTCGGGCAGCCCGTAGCCGCCGCCCACCGGCCGCACGATCACGCTCCGGCGCAGCAGGCGCTTATAGATCTCGGCCGCTTTGCCGACGCGCAGGGTGAGGAAGTTGGCATGCGACGGAATGAAATCGAGCCCGAGGCGGCGGGCGCCTTCCTCGAGCTGCTTCAGGCCTTGCAGGTTCTCGGCGAAGCTGCGCGCGACGAACTCCATGTCGTCGAGCGCGGCCCTGGCCGCGGCGAGCGCGACGCTGTTCACGTTGAACGGCTGGCGCACGCGGTTCATCACGTCGGCGACCGACGAATTCGCGAGCGCGAAGCCGACGCGCAGCCCGGCGAGGCCGTAGGCCTTGGAGAAGGTGCGCGTGATCACCAGATTCGGATGGCGCCTGATCCACTTCGTGCTGTCGGCGCGCAGCTCGGGCGTCAGGTACTCGTTGTACGCCTCGTCGAGCACCACGATGACGCGCTCGGGGACGCGGCGCAGGAACGCCTGGACCTCGTCCGCGCGCGCCAGGGTGCCGGTCGGATTGTTGGGGTTGGCGATCCAGGCCACGTAGGTCTCGTCGTCGATCGCCTTGGCCATCGTCTCGAGATCGTGGCCGTAGTTCTTCGCCGGCACCACGATCGCGCGCGCGCCGCGCGCCTGCGTGGCGAGCGGATACACGGCGAACGCGTGCTCGGACAGCACCGCGGCGCGGCCGGGTCCGAGGAAGGCGAGCGCCACCAGCTCGAGCACGTCGTTCGAGCCGTTGCCGAGCACGATCGACGACGGGTCGACACGGTAGCGCGCAGAGAGCGCCTGCTTCAGCTCGAAGCCGTTGCCGTCGGGGTAGCGCGCGACCCCGCCGATCGCCGCCTCGATCGCCGCGCGAGTCCGCGGGCCGATGCCGCGCGGGTTCTCGTTCGAGGCGAGCTTGACGATGCCGGCTTCGTCGAGCCCCATCTCGCGCGCCAGCTCGGAGATCGGCTTGCCCGGCTGGTACGGCGCGATCGAGCGCACGTACGAGGGCGACAGCTCGCACGGGTCGATCAGCATGCCGAGGGGTAAGAGCCGAGTATTTTCAGGTACGGCGCCTTGGAGCGCAGTTCGGCGAGCGCTGCGGCAACGCCCGGGTCCTTTTGGTGGCCCTCGATGTCGATGAAGAACATGTACTCCCACAGCGCGGCGCCGGCGCGCGACGGGCGCGACTCGATGCGGCTCATGCTGACGCGGTTTTGCGCGAGCGGCGTGAGGAGCGCGTGCACCGCGCCGGGCCTGTTCTCGGCAGACATCACCAGCGAAGTGCGGTCGTTGCCGGTCGGCGCCGGATCGAGGTTGCCCAGGACCAGGAAGCGCGTGGTGTTGTTCGGCGCGTCCTCGATGGAGCGCGCCAGCACGTTCAGCCGGTAGCGCTCGGCGGCGGCTTCGCCGGCGATCGCGGCACTGCCCTCCTCGGTGCTGGCGCGCTGCGCCGCCTCGGCGTTCGAGGCGACTGCAACGCGCTCGGCGCCGGGCAGGTTCTGCGCCAGCCAGCCGTTGCACTGCGCGAGGGATTGGGCGTGCGAGTAGACGCGCCGCACGGCCCGCAGGCTCTCCCCCTTGCAAAGGAGATTCTGCTGCACGCGCAGCTCGATCTCCGCGCAAATGCGAAGCGGCGTGGCGAGCAGCAGGTCGAGCGTGCGGCCGACGACGCCTTCGGTCGAGTTCTCGACCGGCACCACGGCGAACTGCACGGCGCCCGACTCGCAGCGGCGGAACGCTTCATCGACCGAGCCCGACGGCTGGCCCTCGACCGCGCGGCCGAAATGCTTGCGCACCGCCTGCTCGCTGAAGGTCCCCTCGGGCCCGAGGTAGGAGACGCGGATCGCTTCCTCCAGGCCGCGGCAGGCCGAGATCACCTCGCGGAATACGGCCGCAACGCGCTCCGCGGGAAGCACACCAGGATTCTTGGTGATTCTTCTCAATATTTCAATTTCCCGCTCCGGCCGGTAGGCCGGCGCGCCGGACTTCAACGCGCCGATGCGCTGCGCGAGGCCGGCGCGGCGGTTGAGCAGCGCCGCCAGCTGGTCGTCGAGCGCATCGATCTCGCGGCGCAGCTTTTCGATTTCGTCAGACATCGGCGGGAAGATAGCGCACCGCCAGCACGCCTTTCAATTGGCACAGCTCGTCCAGCATCGCGGCGGGAACCGGGCTGTCCGCATCCACCAGCGTGTACGCCATCTCTCCCCTGGACTTGTTCAGCATGTTGTGGATGTTGATCTTGCCCCGCCCGAGCGCGTGCGAGATGGCGCCCAGCATGTCTGGAACGTTGGCGTTGGCGATGGCGAGCCGGTACGGCGCCTCGCGCGCCATGGCGGCGTCGGGGAAGTTCACCGCGTTCTGCAGGTTGCCGTGCTCGAGGTAGTCGCGCAGCTGGTCGACCACCATGATGGCGCTGTTGTCCTCGGCCTCGCGCGTCGAGGCGCCGAGGTGCGGCAGCGCGATGACCCCGGCATGGCCGAGCAGCCCGGCGCTCGGAAAATCGGTCACATACCACCTCAGGCGGTGGCTGTTCAGCCCCTCCACGACCGCGTCATCGGCGACCACGCCGTCACGCGAGAAATTGAGCAGCACCGCGCCGGCGCGGAAGTGCTCGATGTTCCTGGCGTCGATCATGTGGCGCGTCTTCTCGCCGAGCGGCACGTGCAGCGAAACGAAATGGCTCTGCTTCAGCACTTCGTCGACGGCTCCGGCCTTGCGCACCTGCGAAGGCAGGCTCCAGGCCGCGTCGACCGTGATGTGCGGGTCGTAGCCGAGCACGTTCATGCCCAGGCGGATCGCCGCATCGGCGACCAGGCTGCCGATCTTGCCCAGGCCGATGATCCCCAGCGTATGTCCCGGCAGCTCCGAGCCGGCAAACTGCTTCTTGCCGTCCTCGACCTGCTCCTCGAACTCCGGGGAAGTTTTCAACCCCCGGACAAAATCAATGGCGGGCGGCAGGTTGCGCGCGGCGAGCAGCATGCCGGCGAGCACCAGCTCCTTCACCGCGTTCGCGTTCGCGCCCGGCGCATTGAACACCGGCACGCCGCGCTTCGACAGCGCGGCCACCGGGATGTTGTTCACCCCCGCCCCGGCGCGGCCGACGGCCTTGAGGGAAGGCCCGAACTCGCGCCTGTGCAGGTCGGCCGAGCGCACCAGGATGGCCTGCGGATCCTTCGCCTCCTTCACCACCGCGTATTGCTCCGCGGGAAAGCGCTTCAGGCCGACCTGGGCGATGTTGTTCAGCACCAGGATCTCGCATTTCTTGGCGCGCCCCTTAGCCATGCTTGGCTTCGAATTCCTTCATGTATTCGGCGAGCCGCTGCACGCCCTCCAGCGGCATCGCGTTGTAGATCGACGCGCGCATGCCGCCGACAGAACGGTGCCCCTTCAGCTGGACCATGCCGCGCTCGGCCGCCCCCTTCAGGAACAGTTCGTCCAGGGACGAATCCTTCAAGGTGAAAGGCACGTTCATGCGTGAACGATCTTCTCTTGCGACGGGGTTGCGGTAGAAGCTGCTCGAATCGAGGAAGTCGTACAGCAGCGCGGCCTTTTTTTTATTTCTCTTTTCAACCTCCCCGACGCCGCCCTGCTGCTTCACCCACTTGAACACCAGCCCGGCAATATAGATCGAATAGGTCGGTGGCGTATTGAGCATCGAATCGGCCCCGGCCTGCAGCTTGTAGTCCATGACCGACGGCGTGCCCTTCGCCACGTCGCCCAGCAGGTCCTCGCGCACGATGACGATGGTGAGCCCTGCCGGCCCGACGTTTTTCTGCGCGCCGGCGTAGATCAGGCCGAACTTCGAGACCTCGAGCGGCCGCGACAGGAAATGCGACGAAGCGTCCGCCACGAGAGGAATGCCGTTCACGTTCACGACTTCATGATATTCAACCCCGCCGATGGTTTCGTTCGAGCAGTAGTGGACGTACGCGGCGTCCGGCCGAACCTTCCATTGCTTGGGGGCGTAGGTGAAATTGCGGTCTTCGGAGCTGGCCGCGATGCCGACATCGCAATAGCCCTTCGCTTCCTTCACTGCCTTCTTGGACCATTCTCCCGTGAGCACGTAATCGGCCTTGCCCTTGCCGCGCAGCAGGTTCATCGGCACCTGCGCGAACTGCAGGGTCGCGCCGCCCTGCAGGAACAGCAGCTTGTAGTTCTGCGGCACGGCGAGCAGCTCGCGCAGGTCGCGCTCGGCGTCGGCGGCGATGCCGACGAATTCCCTGCCGCGATGGCTCATCTCCATCACGCACATGCCGCTGCCGTGCCAGTCGAGCATCTCGTCGCCGGCGCGCGCCAGCACCTCGGCGGGAAGCATTGCCGGCCCGGCGCTGAAATTGAAGATACGCGACATCAATGCACGGTCGGGCCGGAGGGCGCCGGCGGCGGCTCCGCGGCGGCTTCGCCGTCGCCGCCGTTGCCGTTGCCCTCGAGCTCGCGCTCCTCGATCCGCTCCAGGCCGGCGAGCTTCTCGCCGTCGCTCAGGGAGATCAGCGTGACGCCCTGCGTGGAACGGCCCTGCTCGCGGATCTGCGCCACGCGGGTGCGGATCAGAACACCGCCGGTCGAGATCAGCATCACCTCGTCGTGGTCGTCGACCAGCACCGCGCCGACCACCCTGCCATTGCGCTCGGAAGTCTGGATCGCGATCACGCCCTGGCCGCCGCGGCCGTGGCGCGGATATTCGCCGATCGGCGTGCGCTTGCCGAATCCGTGCTCGGTCGCGGCCAGCACCGATTTCGATTCATCGTGCGCCGCGAGCATGCACACCACCCGCTGGCCCTTGCCGAGCCGCATGCCGCGCACGCCGGTCGCCTGGCGGCCCATCGGCCGCACGTCGCCTTCCTGGAACCGCACCGCCTTGCCATCCGACGAGAACAGCATCACGTCGTACTTGCCGTCGGTCAGCGCCGCCCCGACCAGGTAGTCGCCCTCGTCGAGCCCGACCGCAATGATGCCGCTCGGCCGCGGGCGCGAGAATTCGGCAAGCGGCGTCTTCTTCACCGTGCCCTGCGAGGTGGCCATGAACACGTAGTGGTTCTCGTCGAACTCCTTGACCGGCACGACCGCGGTGATCTTCTCGCCTTCCTCCAGCGGGAACATGTTGACGATCGGCTTGCCGCGGCTGGAGCGGCTGCCGGCGGGCACTTCGTACACCTTGAGCCAGTACAGCCTGCCGCGGTTCGAGAAGCACAGCAGGTGATCGTGCGAATGCGCGACGAACAGGCGCTCGATGAAGTCGTCCTCCTTCATCGTGGTGGCCATCTTGCCGCGCCCGCCGCGGCGCTGGGCGCGGTAGTCGGCAAGCGGCTGCGACTTGACATAGCCGCCGTGCGAGAAGGTGACCACCATGTCCTGCGGCGCAATCAGGTCCTCGATGGCGATGTCCTCGGCGACGGTCACGATCTCGCTGCGCCGCGCATCTCCGAATTCCTCTTTTATCTTCTTCAGCTCTTCGGCGATGATCGCCATGATGCGGCTGGGCTTGGCGAGGATGTCGAGCAGGTCGACGATGTTCTCGATCACCTCGCGGTACTCGTCGCGGATCTTGTCGCGCTCGAGGCCGGTCAGCCGCTGCAGCCGCAGCTCGAGGATCGCCTGCGCCTGCTCGTCGGACAGGTGATAGCCGTCGTCCTGCATGCCGAATGATTCGGGCAAGCCCTCCGGGCGGAACTGCTGGGGTGTCGCCTTATGGAGCATTTCCCCCACCAGAGGCGAGCGCCAGGAGCGGCTCATCAACTCCCGCTTGGCGTCGGCCGGGGTGGCCGCCTTCTTGATGAGATCGATCACCTCGTCGACGTTGGAGAGCGCCACCGCGAGGCCTTCCAGCACGTGACCGCGCTCGCGCGCCTTGCGCAGGTCGTAGACGGTGCGCCGCGTCGCCACCTCGCGGCGGTGCGAGATGAACGCCTCGATCAGCTCCTTTACCGACAGCAGCCGCGGCTGGCCGTCCACCAGCGCCACCATGTTGATGCCGAAGGTATCCTGCAGCTGCGTCTGCTTGAAGAGGTTGTTGAGCACGACCTCCGGGATCTCGCCGCGCTTGAGCTCGATCACCACGCGCATGCCGGAGCGGTCCGATTCGTCGCGGATGTCCGAGACGCCTTCCAGCTTCTTCTCGGTGACCAGCTCGGCAATGCGCTCGAGCAGCGCCTTCTTGTTCACCTGGTAGGGCAGCTCGTCGACGATGACCGCCTGGCGGTCGCCCCGGCCGACCTCCTCGAAGTGCGTGCGCGCGCGGATCACCACGCGGCCGCGGCCGGTGCGGTAGCCCTCGTGCACGCCGCCGAGGCCGTAGATGATGCCGGCGGTCGGGAAATCGGGCGCCGGCATCAGCTTGATCACTTCCTCGATGGCGCAGTGCGGCTGGGCGAGCAGGTGCAGGCAGGCGTCGACCACTTCGCCGAGGTTGTGCGGCGGGATGTTGGTCGCCATGCCCACCGCGATGCCCGAGGAGCCGTTGACCAGCAGGTTGGGAACGCGCGTCGGCAGGACCGCGGGCTCGAACTCCTTGCCGTCGTAGTTCGGCGTGAAATCGACCGTCTCCTTGTCGATGTCGGGCAGCATCTCGGAGGCGATCCTGTCCAGCCGGCATTCGGTATAGCGATAGGCCGCTGCCGCGTCGCCATCCACCGAGCCGAAATTGCCCTGGCCGTCGACCAGCGTGTAGCGCATGGAGAAGTCCTGCGCCATGCGCACCAGCGCCTCGTAGGTCGCGGCGTCGCCGTGCGGGTGGTACTTGCCCAGCACGTCGCCGACGATGCGCGCGCACTTCACGTACGGCCGGTTCCAGGTGTTGTTCGCCTCATGCATCGCGTACAGCACCCGGCGGTGGACCGGCTTCAGGCCGTCGCGCACGTCGGGGAGCGCGCGGCCCACGATCACGCTCATGGCGTAATCGAGATACGAGCGCCGCATCTCCTCTTCGAGGCTGATCGGCAGGGTTTCTTTGGCGAACGGTTCCATTTCTCGGTCGATCGGCACGGGCGCCTGGGAGGGCGGAAAAGCGCGTCCGGGGAAAATGAAATTTTATCATGCGAAGCCTCGGATTTCCCTCTAAAAAATGTTGTGCCGGACGGCGCCACTGTGCTTAAATTCGGCGGTCGTCAATACATAAGAACAGGGAGACCCCTTGACCACCAAGCTGACTTTGTCCGCGGCGCTCGCCACCGCTGCGATGACGTTTTCGCTGGCCGCCCTCGAGGCCGCCGCGCAGGGATACGTGACCTCTGCGCCGGCGGGGTCCGTCTGGAAGAGCGGCTCAGGCGGCTGCGTGCGGACCGGCTACTGGACGCCCACGCTGGCCGATGCCGATTGCGATCCGGATCTTGTGCCGAGAGCGGCGCCTGCGGCGCCCCGGCCGCGCGCGGAAGTCGCGCCGCCGCCGCCGCCGCCCAAGGCGGAAGTCGCGCCGGTGGCGCCGCCTCCGCCGCCGAAGCCGGCGCCGCTCAAGCCCGTGCCCCTCACCCTCGCTGCGGGGGAGCTGTTCGCGTTCGATCGCGCCACGCTGACCCCGGCCGGCCGCGCAAAGCTCGAAAAAGAAGTAGTCGACCGCGTCAAGGACTATTCCGACATCCGCGTCATCAACATCAACGGGCATGGCGACCGCCTCGGGGGGACGCAGTACAACCAGCGGCTATCGGAGCGCCGCGCCGAGGCAGTGCGCAACTACCTGGTTTCGAGGGGCTTCGACGGCTCGAAGATCGAGACCTACGGCTACGGCAAGACGATGCCGGTGAAGTCCTGCCCCGACCAGAAGAGCCGCAAGGCGGTCATCGAGTGCCTGACGCCGAACCGTCGCGTGGAAATCGAGGTACAGGGAACGCGCAGATAATCGCGCGACAATAGAAGCACGCGAGGCCCCGGCGCTCCCGGGGCCTTTTTTTCATGGCCAACGGCTCACTTCTTCTTCCGCGCTGGGTAGTGCCCGTCGAGCCCGCGGGCAAAGTGCTCGAAGACCACGCGGTGGCGATTCGCGATGGCCGGATCGAGGCGATCGCGCCCGCGCCGGAGGCGCGCGCACGATTCCGGGAACACGAGCCCGTCGAGCTTGCGGGCCAGGTCCTGATTCCCGGCCTCGTCAACGCCCATACGCACGCCGCCATGACGCTGATGCGCGGGCTTGCCGACGACCTGCCGCTCATGCGCTGGCTGCAGGAGCACGTCTGGCCGGCCGAAACGCGGCACGTGTCGCGCGACTTCGTGCGCGACGGCACGCTCCTCGCCTGCGCCGAGATGCTGCGCGGCGGGATCACCTGCTTCAACGACATGTATTTCTTTCCGGACGCGGCGCTCGAGGCGTCTCTTGCAGCGGGAATGCGATCGGCGCACGGCATCATCGTCATCGAGTTTCCCTCGGCCTACGCGTCCGACCCCGCAGACTACCTGCGCAAGGGCCTCGCGATCCGCGATCGTTACCGCGACCACGAGCTCGTCTCCTTCTGCCTCGCGCCGCATGCGCCCTACAGCGTGTCCGACGCGACGTTCCGCCAGGTGGCGACGCTCGCCGCCGAGCTCGATCTGCCCGTGCACGTGCACGTCCACGAAACCGCGGACGAGATCGAGCGCTCGATGAGCGAGCACGGGGTGCGGCCGATCGAGCGCCTGCGCCGCCTCGGGCTGCTCGGACCGAGCCTGATCGCCGTTCACGCGGTTCACGTTCGCGCCGAGGAAATCCAGCTGCTTTCGCGGCACGGCTGCTCGGTCGTCCACTGCCCGTCTTCCAATCTCAAGCTCGCCAGCGGATTCGCGCCGGTGGCAGCGCTGCTGAAGGCGCAGATCAACGTCGCCCTCGGCACCGACGGCGCGGCGAGCAACAACCGCCTCGACCTGTTCCAGGAGATGCGCACCGCAGCGCTGCTCGCCAAGGCGGTATCGCGCGACGCCGAGGCGATGCCGGCGCACGCGGCGCTGCGCGCCGCGACGCTCGCCGGCGCGCAAGCCCTCGGCATCGCCGCCACGACCGGCTCGATCGAGCGCGGCAAGGCGGCGGACCTCGTTGCCGTCAGCATGAGCGCGCCCGAGCTCGCGCCCTGCTATGACCCGGTGTCGCATCTGGTCTACGCCGCGGGGCGCGAGCACGTCACGCACGTTTTCGTGAACGGCGAGCTGCGAGTGCGCGACGGAGTTCTGCGCGGCGGCGCGTTTTCCGGCTTGGACACTCGCTGGCAGTTATGGCAGAATGCGCTCGAGCAACACAAGCAACGCGCAGACTCCTGATACGAAAAGGTTTTCGGAACCGGAGGGAGAATGATCAAGAACAGTTGGCTGCTCCTCGTGGCGTTCGCGTTTGCAGCCGGATGCGCGACGCAGGAACCCCCGAAGCCCGCTCCCCCGCCCGCGCCACCCCCGGCCCCCGCGCCCGAGGTCAAGCCCGCGCCTCCGCCGCCCGCGCCGAAGCCGAAGCCGGCCGCCGAAAAGGTCACCTTTGCCGCCACCGTCGGGTTCGATTTCGACCAGGCCGTCGTCAAGCCTGAAGGCAAAGAGAAGCTCGACGACCTCGCGAGCAAGGTCCGCGGCGTCAACCTCGAGGTGGTCATCGCCATCGGCCATGCCGATGCGATCGGCTCGGACGCCTACAACCAGAAGCTGTCGGTGCGCCGCGCCGAAGCGATCAAGGCCTATCTGGTGTCGAAGGGCATCGAGCCGAACCGCATCTACACCGAGGGCAAGGGCGAGAAGCAGCCCGTGACCGGCGACAGGTGCAAGAAGATGGGCCCCGAGCACCGCAGCAACAAGAAGCTGGTGGCCTGCCTGGCGCCTGATCGCCGCGTCGAGATCGAGGTCATCGGCACGCGGCAGCCGTAAGCCCTCTCCGGCTCCAGCAAGCCCCGCTCCGGCGGGGCTTTTTATTTGCGAAAATCGTTGCATGAACGCGGACCCTGCGGAACTCGCCAAATTCAACTCGCTCGCGCACCGCTGGTGGGATCCGCAGGGCGAATTCAGGCCGCTGCACGAGATCAACCCGCTGCGCCTCGGGTGGATCGATGCGCACCTCGGCCTGAGCGGGAAGAACGTGCTCGACGTCGGCTGCGGCGGCGGCATCCTGGCCGAAGCGATGGCGCAGCGCGGCGCGCGCGTCACGGGCATCGATCTTTCCGACAAGGCGCTGAGTGTCGCGCAACTGCACCTGCTGGAGAGCCGGCTGCCGGTGCGCTACGAGAAGGCCGTGGTCGAGGACTTCGCCGCC
>Ga0209378_1000636_pt1 | contig 25828 bp, 19 predicted proteins | sample GraSoiAngelo_156_FD_186170 | JGI IMG/M metagenome (GOLD analysis project Ga0209378, IMG submission 186170) | Grasslands soil microbial communities from the Angelo Coastal Reserve, California, USA - 14_1009_13_40cm (SPAdes) (version 2) | ecosystem: Environmental > Terrestrial > Soil > Grasslands ...
GTCGTGGATGCCGGGGCGGAGGGCTTCGTCCGGTTCCTCGACGGCATCAAGCGGCTGATCGAGGAGGGCCCGGTGGCGCAGGGCGCGGTCGACCGGCTGGTGCCGAATGCCGCGGCGCAGGCGGATGTCGCCCCAGAGCGCGACTACCAGTTCTGCACCGAGGTCACGGTGCGAAGCCCCGGGCTTCCTTCGAGCCTCGAGGCGCGGCAGGCGCTCCGCAGGCTCGGCGGGTCGATCGTGGTGCTGCAGACCGGCGATCTCCTCAAGGCGCATATCCACACCGACACTCCGGACGCCGTGTTCGCGCTGGGCGCGGGTTGGGGGACGGTCGAGTACACCAAGGCGGAGGACGTTCGCGCCCAGCGTCGCGCACTCCGGGCCCGGCGGTCAATCGTCTTCGTCACCGACACGGCGTGCGACCTCCCCGACTCGCTGGTGCTCGAACACGGAATCGGCTTGGTCCCGACCCAGCTGATTCTCGACGGCCGCGTCTACCGCGACCGGCTGGAGCTCACCGCCGCCGAGTTCTTCGTCCGGCTCCGCTCCGGGTGTGACGCGACCACCTCCCAGCCGACCCCGCAGGCCTTTGAGGACGCGTTCCGTGACGCGGTGCGGGCGGGTGATCACGTCATCGCCATCGTGTTGTCCCGACTTCTATCTGGCACGTACGCCAGCGCGGAGGCCGCGGCACGGCGGGTGGACCCGGAGGGGCGGTGCATCACCGTGCTGGACAGCCGGTCGGCGAGCCTGGGTGAAGGCCTGCTCGTGCTGCGCGGGCTCGACCTCGCCGCCCAAGGCTGGTCGCCGGGGGCGGTCGGGCGGGAACTCGTGCGAGTGCGCGACCAATCGGGGGGCCTCTTCACGGTGGACAACTTCGAGCGCCTGGTGCGCTCGGGGCGGGTGGGCCGGGTGCGCGCGTGGCTGGGTACCAAGCTCAACGCCAAACCCATCATGGGGTTCGCCCTCGACGGCGCGGTGGCGCCGTTGGGGCGGGCGCGCGGCCGCGTCGCCGTGCGGCGGCGAGTGCTCGAGCTCCTCGACCGGGCGTTGGCGGGAGCGCCGCGCGCGCTCCGCCTCGGCGTGGCGCACGCCGACATCCCCGAGTTCGCGCGCGACCTGGCCGCCGAACTCGCCGAGCGCTACCGCCCGACCCAATGCATCGTGAGCCCGATCACGCCGGTCATCGCCGCCCACGCCGGGATTGGAGCGTGGGGCGTGTTCCACCAGATCGAGGACGGAACAAACCGATGAGCGTCGCGCTATGACTAGCGGGAGTCGGGGCGGCCGCGCGGCGCGGCGGCGCGTGGTGGACGCGCGCCGGGCGCTGCGCTGCGTCACCGAGGCGCTGCTCGACCGCAAGGCAGTCGATCCGCTGGTCCTCGACCTGCGTGGCCTCACCGCGGCCACGGACTACTTCGTGATCGTGTCGGGCACATCGGACGCGCACGTGCGGGGGATGGCGGAACACGTGATAGAAGCCCTGGCGCCCGAGGGCCTTTCTCCCCATCATGTGGAAGGACTGCGGCAGGGCCGGTGGGTGCTGCTCGACTACGTGGATTTCGTCGTCCACGTGTTCCATCCTGAACTGCGAGAGTTCTACCAGCTGGAGCGACTCTGGGGAGACGCCCCGGTGCTCGCGACAGGCGCCCTGGGGGGTCGCTCGAAACCATGAGCCGGATGCGATGGACCGCGGCAACGGCGGTGGCGCTGGCGCTCGCCTGCGCGCTGCCCGCCGCGGCGCAGTACTTCGGGCAGAACAAGGTCCAATACCGCACCTTCGATTTTCGCATCATCCAGACGGAGCACTTCGACATCTACTACTACCCGGCCGAGCGGGCGGCCGCGCTCGACGCGGCCCGCATTGCCGAGCGCTGGTACGGACGCCTCTCGCGCGTGCTCCACCACGAGTTCCAGGGCCGCAAGCCGATCCTGCTGTACGCGTCGCATTCGGACTTCCAGCAGACCAACGCCATCGGCGGCGACATCGGCGAGGGCACCGGCGGCGTCACGGAGTTCTTCAAGCACCGGATGGTCCTCCCGTTCACGGGGGCGTACGAAGAGCTCGAGCACGTGATCGGCCACGAGATGGTCCACCAGTTCCAGTACGACGTGTTCAGCCGGGGCCGTATCGGCGCCGGGGTGCAGACGCTGATCAACGTGAACCCCCCGCTGTGGTTCATGGAGGGGATGGCGGAGTACCTGTCGATCGGCCCGCTCGATCCGCACACCACGATGTGGCTGCGGGATGCGGCGTTGGAAGGGCATCTCCCTACCATCGAGCAGCTCACCTACGACCCGCGGATTTTCCCCTATCGGTTCGGTCACGCCATCTGGGCGTACGTGGGCGAGCGTTGGGGCGACGAGGTGATCGGCGAGATTCTCCAGTCCTCGACGGCAAGCGGCATCGAGGGGGCGTTCCGGCGCGCGCTGGGGATGTCGCTCGACGACTTGTCGAACGAGTGGCGGGACGCCGTCCAGACCACCTTCCTGCCCCAGCTCGCCGAGCACTATCGCGCGCGGCGCATCGCGCAGCCGCTCCTGACGGAGAAACGATCGGAGGGCACGCTGCACATCGCGCCGGCGCTGACGGCGGACGGGAAGCAGATCGCCTACTTCAGCGAGCGCCACTCGTTCTTCGTGGACCTCTACCTCGCGGACGGGGAGAGCGGACGCGTGCTGCGGCGGCTCGTCAAATCGACGCTCAACAGCAACTACGAGAGCCTGCGCTTCGTCAACTCGGCCGGGTCGTTCTCGCCCGACGGGCGCTTCTTCGCCATCGCCGCCAAGCACAAGGACCGCGACGACCTCGTCATCCTCGACGTGAAGCGAAGCAAGGAGGTCCGGCGCATCCGCATCCCGCTGAACGGCCTGACGACGCCAGCCTGGTCCCCCGACGGGCGGCAGATCGTGTTCACCGGCTACGATGGGGGCCTCTCCGACCTGTTCGTCGTGAACGCCGACGGCAGCGACCTGCACCGCCTCACCAACGACAAGGACGCCGACTTGCAGCCCGCGTGGTCGCCGGACGGCAAGTCCATCGCGTTCGTGACCGACCGCGGCCCCGAGACCGACTTCAATCAGCTCCGGTTCGGGAAGATGCGCATCGCCCTGTTCCACCTCGACGACGGGGCGATCGAGCTGCTCCCGCACATGGAGCGCGGCAAGAACATCAACCCCGTGTGGGCGCCTGACGGGCGGTCGCTCGCGTTGGTCTCGGACCGCACCGGTATCAGCAACGTCTATCTCTACGACTTCGGCGACGGCAACCTGTACCAGCTGACCGACGTGTTCACCGGCGTGTCCGGCATTACGCCGCTGTCCCCCTGCCTCTCGTGGGCCCGCCAGGCGGACCGCATGGCCTTCGCCTACTACGAGGACGGGGAGTACAACGTGTACGCGGTGGACAACCCCCGGTCGCTGCGGCGCCGGCCGTTCCGAGAGCCCACGACGCCGCCCCTGACGTCCCTGCTCGCGGCGAGCGAGCGCGACCGCGATCGTGACACGGCTTCCGCGGGTGCGTCGCCGGGCGCCGCCACGCCGGGCGACCGGTCGCGTGCGGCGAGCTCGGTGTACCGCTCGCCCGTGGGGTTTCGTCCTTCGAGCGCCTCCCCGGAGAAGGCCGAGTCGACCGCCGCGCCGGCCCCGGTCACCGTGCGCGGGCTGCTCGACTCGGCGCGGGCGCTGCCCGATACGAGCGAATTCACGTTCAAGTCGTACCACACACGCTTCACGCCCGACTACGTGGCGCGGCCGACCATCGGCTACGAGCGCGACAACTTCGGGCGCGGGTTCTTCGGCGGCACCGCGCTCTCGCTGTCCGACATCCTGGGCAATCACACCCTGCTGTTCTCCGGCGCCGTCAACGGACGGATCGCCGAGGCGCAGGTGCTCGCCGCCTACATCAATCAGACGCGCCGCTTCAACTGGGCCACCGGCTTCAGCCAGGACCCCCTGTACTTCTACGCACCCACCACGGAGCAGCAGGTGGGCACGTCCGACACGTTCCTCCTGACGGTCGGCCTGCGGCGCTTCGTGCTCCGGGACGCGTTCGTCCAGGCCTTCTACCCGTTCAGCCGCTTCAACCGGGCCGAGTTCGGCCTGCACGCGACCAACATCAGCGACGCGACGCTGCAGGTTCAATACCTGGTCGACCGATCCGGAAACATCTTCGCATCCTCCGATCTGCAAACCGTGAGCAGCCCGGACATCAACTACGTCACGCCGTCGTTCGCGCTGGTGCACGACAACTCGCTCTTCGGGTGGGTCGGCCCGTTCGCGGGCGGACGGTCCCGCCTCGAGATCGCACCGACGATCGGCTCGTGGCGCTTCGTGCAAGGGCTCGGTGACGTGCGGCGCTATTTCTTCGCGCGCCCGTTCACCTTCGCCTTCCGCGGCCTGTTCTTCGGCCGCGTCGGGCGGGACGCCGATCAGTTCCCCGTGTTCATGGGAAGCACCGAGCTCATCCGGGGCTACACCGCCGGCTCGCTCATCAATAACGAGTGCGCCAAGTCGGCTCCGACCGGCACGCGGACCGGGTGCTCCGAGCTCGACCAGCTCATCGGCTCGAGGGTCGCGGTCTTCAACGCGGAGCTCCGGTTCCCGCTGACCCGTAGTCTGGTGTTGGGGTTCCTCCCCGTCGGGCTGCCGCCCATCGAATCGGCCCTGTTCTACGACGTGGGGCTCGCGTGGGACACGCGCTCGGTCATCCGCTGGCAGCGTGACGCCTCGGAGGATGCGGAAGTCGTGCGGATGCCGCTGCGCAGCTGGGGTGGGTCGGTGCGGGTGAACTTCCTCGGGTTCATCGTCCTGCGGTTCGACTACACCAAGCCGCTCAACCGGTCGCACAACAATCCGTACTGGACGGTGAGCTTCGGGCCGACGTTCTAACTCCGTATCGCTAAAACACTTGTATTGGCCCCGCCGGTTGTCTATCTTGTGCGGCGAGGCGATTTGCGTACCAGCGCGTGGTTCCCGCTCCTGACCGGCTTGGCGCTCTGGGGCTGCCGCTCCCGGCCGCCCGCAGGCGCGCCCTCGCAATCCAAAGCGCCGGAGGCCCTTAGCAAAGGGCCGGCGGTGGGCCCGCGCAGCCCGGGGATCGCCATCCGCGTCGCGGCGCAGGGCGGCCCGGTGCGAGCCTTCCGCCTTCCCGCCCTCGTCGAGATCCCGAACGCAGTGCGGGGCAAGCTCCCTCCTGTCGAACGTGTGGTCGGCCTCGACATCGAGTCGGAATTCCTGTTCGTGTCGACCGGCAAGCGGGACTTGCTCGCGCTCGACCTGGAGAGCGGGCGTGTGGACACGGTGGCAACGGGCATCGTGCAGGCGGCGCTGGGGCCGGACGGCACGCTCTACACCGTAGATGGGAAACGGCGGATCGTGTCGCTCGCGCGTCGCGTGCGCTTCCCCTGGCCGCAGCCGCTGGGCGGCATGCCCATCGAGCTGTTCGGGGCCACGGACCAGCGGCTGGTGGCGGTCGATCCCCCCAAGGTGATCACTGCGGCCGCCGACCAGCCGTCCACCAGCCGCAACATCCCCGTCGGCGGCGACGTGGCCGCCACTCGTTGGGGGGATCTCCTCGCCGTGGCGACGGATTCCGGGGTGGCCCTGCTGGACCCGGTAGGACGCCGTGAGCCGGCATTTGTACGGCTCGAGGATCATCCACGGGCTGTCGTGTTCTCTCCTTCGGGGCATCGCATCTACGTGGCGCGCCGCACCGATCCAGGGCTTGCCGTGATCGACCGCTACGAGCGCGAGGAAATCGACGGGGTACCGCTGCCGACGCCTGCGGCGACGATCCGACTCGATCCGCTTGGACGCTGGCTGCTCGCCCGCCCGACGGTGGGTGATTCCGTATGGGTGGTGGACCTGCCGGTGAAGCGGCTGACGGGCGCGGTCGCAACCGAGTGGCGGGCCGACCTGCCGGCGGTCGCGCCGGACGGCTCGCTCCTGGTGCGCCAGAATGGCGACGTCGTCGCGTACCGGCCCGACTCGCTCGTGGCGACAGGCCGGGTGAAGGGGGCGGGCGCCGATTTCTGGACGCTCACCGCCTGGCGGCCGCGCGCGGCTTACGGCTCCGCATCGGCCGAAGCGCAGCCCGGCCAGCCAGCGCCCACCGGGGCGACGCCCGCCGACACCGCTCTCCCGCCCGGTGCCGAGGGGCCGCTCTACGTGCAGGTATCCACTTCGCAGAACGAAGCGTGGTCGGGCGAGATGGCACAGCAGTTGAGCCGCGCCGGCCTGGCCGCGAAGGTGCTGCCGCCCAAAGGTCCAGACGACGGCTATCGGGTGGTGCTGGGCCCCTACCCCACGCGAGCTCAGGCGGAAGCAATCGGGCGCAAGCTCGGCCGGCCGTTCTGGATCTACCAGCCGGCGCCATGATGGCCCGCGCGCTGCCGCGATCCCGACTCGACAATCTGATACCCTCGCTCGTCGAAGCGCAGGCCCTCGTCGCCCTCGTGCCGGCCACGGGTGACCTGGAGTGGGCCGCCGCCGCGGCGTGGGACGTGGCGCGCGCGGCCGCGCGGCAAGGCCAGCGGCGCGTCGCCCTGGTGGATCTCTGGGTCGAGGAGCCGAAGCTCCACGAGGTCGTCCGGCTCACGCCGACCGAGGGAATCGTGGATGCCTTCGAGTACGGCGTGTCGCTCACCAAAGCGGCCCACGAGATCGACCACGTCTTCTTCATCGCGGCAGGCGCGTACACGACGCACGCGGGGGACCTGTTCGGCAACCCGCGCTGGAAAAAACTGCACGGCGGGTTCCGGGTCGAGGGCGCGCTGCTCCTGCTGTACCTGTCGGCGGGCGGGCTCGCCCGCCTCTCGGCCCTGCCCGATGGGCTGATCGTGCTCTCCCCGGAAGGCTTCGAGCCCGAATCGTCAATCGGGCTCGGGATCACGGCGACCGTAGAGCGCGGCACGCCGCTGCTCGGCGTGGTGCGCGAGCGCTGGACACCCGCAGCACCCACGCTCCCCGAACCGCTGTCGCGTTCGGCGCGCCGCTCGCATTCCGCTCCGCTGCCACACCCGATCCCGGATTCGCCCTACCACTCGCCCCGTCCCTCCCGTCGGACGCGTCCGCTGGTCGTCGTCGCGGCGCTCGCGGCAGGTGTGGCCGGAATCTGGGCGCTCCTCGGCATCGGCGCCGAGCAGCGGTCGAGCCGCCTACCGGTGCCGCCCGCGGCGCCGGCGCTGCCGGCGGCGCGCCCCCAGGCCTCCATCCCCAAAGCGGATTCCCTCCCCTGGACGGTGCAGCTCGCAGCATACGCCAGGCTCGACAAGGCGCTCGCGCTCGCCGACCGCCTCCTCGCCGCGGGCATGCCGGCGTTCGTCACCCCGATCGCGCTCCCCGGCCCGCGCGGGTCCGCCGTCTGGTACCGCGTGTTGGCGGGCGCGTATGCCACGCGCGACTCGGCCACGGCAGCGCGCGCCGCGCTGTGGACGCGCGGCCTCGCATCCCGAGGTCAGGGTGACGTGTTGAGCGCCCCCTACTCCTTTTCGTGCAGGGGCCTCCCGCCGGACTCGCTGCGCGCCCGCGGCATTCCGGGCGTCCCCTGGCGCGGGGACAGCGCGGTGCTGGTCGGCGCATTCGAAACGCTGGAGCAGGCGAGTCTCACCGAAGCGCAGCTCAAGCGCGCCGGGATTCAGGCCACCCTCGTCACTCGGATGGGGACCACACCATGAGATTGAGCCGGCTCGAGCTGTCGGGCTTCAAATCGTTCGTCGGCACGGTGGAGTTGCCGTTCGAGGCGGGCGTGACCGCGATCGTCGGGCCGAACGGCTGCGGGAAGTCGAACATCTCGGACGCGGTGCGCTGGGTGTTGGGCGAGCAGTCACCACGCCTGTTGCGCGGCGGGAAGATGGAAGACGTGATCTTCCAGGGGTCGACCGGCCGGCGTCCGGTCAACGTGGCCGAAGTGTCACTCGTGTTCGACAACACCGACGGCATGCTCCCCATCGCCTACCAGGAAGTCGTGGTAACCCGGCGTCTGTCGCGCTCGGGTCAGAGCGACTACCTACTGAACCGTTCGCCGGTCCGCCTGCGCGATATCCAGGACCTGCTGAGTGGCACCGGGCTCGGCGCGGACGCGGCCGTCGTGATGGAGGCGAAGATGATCGACGCGCTGCTCTCGGAGAAGGCGGAGGAGCGCCGCGCCCTGTTCGAAGAAGCGGCGGGAATCGGGCTCTACCGCAGCCGGCAGCAGAGCTACGAGCGACGCCTGGAGGAGACGGGGGCAGACCTGGCCCGCCTCGAAGACCTGATCGCCGAAGTGCAGACGCAAGTGCGGAGCCTCGCCCGCCAGCGGGGCAAGGCGGAGCGGTACGGCGAGATGATCGAGGAGCGCTTCGGCATCGCGCTCACGCTGGTGCGCCGCGAGCTCGAGGACCTCGACCTCGAGTTGGGCCGGTTGGGGACGCGCGCGTCGCAGCTCGCGGCCGCCCTGCCCGAGGAGCGCGCGCGGCTGGTGCGGGCGGAGCGGGAGCGCGAAGCTCGGGTGCAAGCGCGGCATACGGCCGAGGCGCGGCGCACGGCGGTGGAGCGCCGCCTGGCCGAGGCGCGGCTCGAGGTGGGGCGGCTGGAGGGGGACCTCGCCCTCGCGGCGGAGCGGCTCCATAACGCCGGGCAGCGCCGGGTGACCGCCGGCGAGCGCCGGGCGCAGGAGGAAGCCCGCGCTGCACAGGCGGAGCTGGAGCGGGAAGCCGCGGCCGCGGAGTGCGCCGCGGCCGAGCGCGACCTCGGCCTGGTCCAGGCGGAGCTCGAGAGCCGGCGCGACGGGGAAGAGCAAGTCCGGGGGCGCCTGCCCGCCCAGCGCACCACCGTGCGCCAGCTGGAGGAGACCCTCCAGCGTCGCGCCGAGGGCCTGCGGGCACTCGAGGGCGAGCGCGCGGCGCTCGAGCGGGAGCGAGCGGAGCTACGGCAGCGGCTCTCGCAGGCGGTGCAGGAACGGTCGGTCCGCGAGGCGGCGGAGCTGGCGGCGGCCGGGCAGGCGGATTCGCTCGGGGCGCGCGCCGCCGCGCAGGCCCGCGCCACGGCGCAGGCGGCGGAGGCGCTGGAGCGAGCGCGCCGGCGCGTAGCGGAGCTCAAGGAGCAGGAGACGCATGGGCGGGCGGCCCGGCGCCGGGCCGAGGAAGCGCTGGCGCAGGTGACGGCGCGGCGGGACGCGCTCGCCGAGCTGGAGCGCGAACGTGTGGGGCTCGCGCCAGCCGCGCAGGCATTGCTGCGCGCGAAGGCGCAGTTCGACGATGCCGTGGTCGGGCCGCTGTCCGACTTCGTGCACACGAGCCGCCGCGACGCCGAACTCGCCGAGCGGCTGCTGGGCGAATGGCTGCAGGCGGTGCTGGTGCGTGACGCGTCCGCCGTCGAGCCGATCCGGCTGTGGCATGAGCAGGCGCAGCCCGGCCCACTGGTGCTGCTCCCGTGTGTCCCCGGCCCTCGGCTCGCGGCCGACGGCCATCCCCTGCAGGACGAGCTGCGGGCCGACGGCCCGGCGGCGGCATGGGTGCGGGCCCTGCTCGCGGGCCACGAGGTTTTGCCGGGGAGCGGAGGGCGTGCGCTGCGGCGCGCGAACGGTGCCGTGTTCCTGGACGGCGCCACCGCCGGAGGGGGAGGGGGGGGGGGACCCCTGCAGCGGCGCGCCGAGCTCGAGGTGCTCGAGCGGGACGTGCGCGAGGCGGAGGGAGCGCGCGAGCACGCCGCTCTTGGGCTCGAGCAGACGCTCGCCGAGCTCGCCGCAGTGGAGGCGGCTTTCACGGGCGCCGCCGAGGCCGCCGAGGGGGCGCGCCAGCAGGAGCTGGAGGTGGGCGCGGCGAAGGGTGACGCCGAACGGGCGGCGACGCACGCGCGGCGCGACGCAGCCGACGCAGCCACCCAGGTCGAGCAGCTGTCGCGCCGCCTCGGGGAGGTGGACGAGCGACTCGCGACCCTGCACACGGAGGTCGAGCGACACGAGCTGGAGCGCGTCCGGCTGGACGAGCAGCTCGGTGCGGAGCGCGCGCGTCTCGCCGAGCTCGAGGCGCAGCAGGAAGCAGCCCGAGAGCAACGGGTGCAGTGGCAAGTGGAGGCCGCGCAGGTCGAGGCGCGGCTGGCGGCGGCCCGCGAGCGGGCGGCGCGCGCCGCCGCCGACGCCGGCCAAGCGCGTCGTCAGGGGATCGCCCTCGCCGAAGAAATGGCGACGCTCGACCGCGAGACGGCGGCCCTCGAGACGCAAGCGTCGCAGTGGGAGGACGCCGTCCAGGAGCGCAGGCTCGCCCTGGGCGCTCTCCAGGCCGCCGCGGAGGGGGCCGGGACCGAGGTGCAGGAAGCCGATGGCCGCCTCGTGGAGGCCGAGGCAGCGCTCGACGAGGCCCGCAAGGGGCTCGACGCGCTCGGCGCCGATGAGCACAAGCTCGAGCTCGAGCGGACGGAGATCCTCGGGCGCAAGCGGGGCCTCGTGGACCGGGTGGAGACCGAGTGGCGGAAGCCCCTCGACCAGCTGCTGGCGGAGGCTCCGGAGGTAGCCGGCGACATCCCGTGGTTGCGCCAGGAAAACGAGCGGCTCCGCACGGCGATCGACGCGGTCGGCCCGGTCAACGCCCTGGCCGTGGAGGAGCACGCCGAGGAAGTGAAGCGCCTCGAGTTCCTCAGCACCCAGCGCGACGACCTCCTCGCCGCGCGTCAGTCGCTCCAGCAGGCGGCGCGGGAGATCGACCAAACGGCGAAGGCGATGTTCCTCGAGTCGTTCGGCAAGGTGCGCGAGAATTTCCGGACGGTGTTCCAGACGCTGTTCGGCGGGGGCGAATGCGACGTCCGGCTCGCCAACGAGGACGATCCCCTGGGGAGCGAGATCGAGATCCACGCGGCCCCCCACGGCAAGCGCACCCAGCGCATTCACCTTCTCTCCTCGGGGGAGCGCACGCTCGTCGCCGTCTCGCTGCTCTTCGCCATCTTCCTGGCGAAGCCCAGCCCGTTCTGCCTCCTCGACGAGGTGGACGCGCCGCTCGACGACTCCAACGTGGGCCGCTACGTCCGGCTGCTGGCGGAGTTCAAGGACCAGACCCAGTTCGTCGTCATCACCCACAATCCGCGCACGATGCAGGCAGCCGACGCCGTCTACGGGGTAACGATGCAGGAGCCCGGCGTCTCCACCATCGTGGGCGTGCGCCTCGGCCAGGTGGAAGCGGTCTAACCCGCGTGCGCCCATCCTAGGCAAATCGTTTTCCTCGAGGAAGGAGCGACTGGCACCATGCAGTTGGTCACCGTGGGAACGGGCACGGTCGCGCCGTCGGCCACACGCACCGCGGCGTGCAACTGGGTGAGTCACGGCCGCCTGAAGATCCTGTTGGACTGCGGGGCGGGCGCGCTGCATCGCCTGGCTCAGTTCGACCTGCCGTGGCAGCAGGTCACGCATGTGGTGCTGTCGCACTTCCATCCCGACCACTGGGGTGAGTTGCCGATGCTCGTGTACGCCCTGAAGTACATCGCCACCCCGCCGCGCTCAGAGCCGCTCGTCATCCTCGGACCCCCGGGCGTGGTTCGGCTGCTGCGGACGATCGCCCAGGGCTACGGGCCCTGGCTCCTCGACCCAGGGTTCCCCCTCGGCATCCTCGACGTCCAGCAGGGCGAGTCGTTCCCGCTCGATGCCGACGTGAACCTCGAGACCTTTCGCGTGCCGCACACGCCGGAGAGCGTGGCGCTCGGCATCGCCACCCCCGAAGGACGGCTCGTCTACACCGGGGACACCGGCTTCTCGAGCGACCTGGCGCGCTGGGCGAAAGGGGCCGACCTGCTGCTCGCCGAGTGCTCCCTGCCCCAGTCACTGGCGATGGACATCCACCTCACGCCGGAGCAGGCAGGCGATCTCGCCCAGGAAGCTGGCGCGCGTCGCCTCGTCTTGACGCACTTCTATCCCCCGGTAGAAACTTCGGATCCGGCGCGAGCAGCCGGCACGCGCTTCGGCGGGCCGGTCACCGCGGCGCGAGACGGAGATCGTTTCACCATCGGAGGGACCTCGCAGTGCTGATCGTGATGCGGCGCGGCGCCACGGACGCCGAGATCCAGCGCGTCGTCGCGGTGATCGAGGAAATGGGCTACAAGGCCCGCCCCATGCCCGGCGCCCAGCGCACCGCCGTCGGCCTGATGGGGAACGACGGCAGCGTGGACGCATCGCGTCTGGAAGCGCTGCCGGGGGTGCAGGACGTCATCCACGTCTCCAAGCCCTACAAGCAGGTGAGCCGCGAGTGGCAGGGTGAGAACACCGTGGTTCGCCTCCCGGGCGGCGTCACATTCGGCGGCGCCGAGGTCGCGGCCATCGCGGGGCCGTGCTCCGTCGAGACCGAGGGCCAGATCCTCGAGGCGGCCCGCCAGGTGAAGGAGGGAGGCGCCGTGATCCTCCGCGGCGGCGCCTGGAAGCCCCGCACCTCGCCCTATTCGTTCCAGGGCCTGGGGAGACCCGGATTGAGGCTTCTGGCCAAAGCGCGCGAAGAGACGGGCCTCCTGATCTGCACGGAGGCGATGGACCCCGAAAGCGTGGGGCCCGTAGGGGAAGTCGCGGACATCATCCAGATCGGCGCGCGCAACATGCAGAACTTCTCGCTCCTCAAGGCGGCCGGCCGCGCCGGGAAGCCGGTGCTCCTGAAGCGCGGCCTGTCGGCGACGATCGAGGAGCTCCTCCTGTCCGCCGAGTACCTCCTGGCCGAGGGGAACCACGACGTGATTCTGTGCGAGCGCGGCATCCGCGGCTTCGACACGGCGACCCGCAACCTCTTCGACCTCACGGCCATCCCGGTGGTGCACAAGCTCTCGCACCTGCCGATCATCGCCGACCCGTCGCATGGTACCGGGCTGCGCGACAAGGTGATCCCCATGGCCCGCGCCGCGGTAGCCGCGGGCGCCGACGGGATCATGGTCGAAGTGCACCCGCATCCCGACCAGGCGCTCTCGGACGGCGCGCAATCGCTCTTCCCCGATCAGTTCGCCCAGCTGATGAGGGAGATCCGGGTGATCGCGGAAGTCATCGGCCGGCGGATAGCCGAGCCGGCGTCGGTGGGCGCGTGAGTCAAGTGCGGAGTGCGGAGTGGGGAGTGCGGAGTATATCGCTCGGGGTTCGAACCCCGACGCCCGCGCTCGTGCACGACATGCGTCCGACCAATTCCGCATTCCGCATTCCGCATTCCGCACTCTGTGCAATACTGCTCTTCGCAAGGCTCCCGACGCAGGACCCCTGGCCCGTCCTCGACCACGCCAGCCAGACGTACCAGACGATCCGCACGCTCTCGGCGCAGTTCGTGCAAATCATCGAGAATCCGATGATCGGCGCACCGGACACCACGCGGGGCAAGCTGTACCAGATGCGGCCCAGCCGCTTTGCCATGCGGTTCACCGAGCCCAAGGGAGACCGCATCGTGGCCGACGGCCGGTACCTCTGGCTGTACACGCCGAGCACGGCGCCGGGTCAGGTGATCCGCTCGCGAATCCCCGAGGTCGGCACCACGGGCCCGAACCTCATCGGGCAATTCGTCGAGCGGCCGCGCGAGCGCTATCGCGCCCGTTACGTCCGTGTCGACTCCCTGCCGGACGGGATGGCGGACGCGGTCGCGCTCGTGCCGACGGAGGCGGGGCAGCCCTACACAGAGGCGGTGCTCTGGGTGGGACGGAACGACGGATTGGTCCGGCGCCTGGAGATCAGCGAAGCCGCCGGGCAGCGCCGCACCGTGATCCTCACGCATCCGAAGGTCAACGGCGGCGCGCCCGGCCGCGAGTTCACGTTCGCGCCCCCTGCCGGAGTACGGGTGGTGGATCAGTAGCGAGGGCGTCGGCGACCGCCAGCGCCGTCGTTTCGTCCATCCCCTGCTCGCGGGCCAGCTCGAGGGCTGCGCGCCCCAGCGCGCGATAAAGCAGCGCGTCGTCTCGACTCAGGCGTTCGATGTGCCGGCGGAGAGTTGCGGTGTCGCCGCGCGCGACAGGCCCTGTCAGCGCAGCCAGCGGCCCCTGCCCGGTGAGGTTGTCGAAGGTCCCCGCCACTAGCGGTCGCAGGGCCTGCCATGCCTCCGCATCGCTGAGCCCCGCGAGACGGAGTAGGCGCTGGGCTACGGCCTCCACTACCACGAAATAGTTCGATGCGAACACCGCCCCCGCGTGGTAGATCGGCTTCGCCTCCGAGGGGATGTGGAACGGCCGCAGACCGAGCGCCCGCGCGAGGCCCTCCGCCGCCTGCACCGCGCGCGGCATCCCTTCCACGGCAGCCCAGGCGCCCTTCAGGCGCGCGGGCGCGCGCTCGGCTGCGGCGATGGTTTGCAGCGGGTGGAGCGAGCCCAGCGCGGCGCGGGAGGAGAGCAGCGGGGCCAGGGCTTCCTGGCCCTGCGCGCCGGAGAGATGCAGCACCACTTGGTCCGGCCGCACCGCCCCAGTCCGCGCGAGCGACTCGGCGAGGAAGCGGATGGCGTCGTCCCGCACGGCGAGAATGACGACGCCCGCCTGGGCCATCCAGGCGGGCGGCGGGGAGTCGGCAGGCCCGACGGTGAGCGTGAGCGGCTCGGGGACCGCCTTCTTCCGGCGGCCGTACAACAGCACTTCGTGGCCCGCGAGGGCGAGCGCCAGCGCGAGGCCCACGCCGGCGCGGCCGGGGCCGATGATGCCGACCGTGGGCCTGTCGTTGAGCCGCTCGCCGCCCACCTAGTTCCGGGGGCTCGCGGAGGCCTGCGCCGCCGCAAGCGCGAGCAGGTCTTCCGGCGAACGGGCGCGGTGCGCCAGCGCTACCGCAGTCTGGACCTGGCGGTCCATCGTCATCCGCCGACGGACTTCCACGGGCCGTCCGAAGACGTAGCGCGCGATCTCGTAGCCGAGGTCTTGGGCGATCAGGGGGCGCGCGCCTGCCACGAGACTGTCCGGAATCGTCACTTTCCGCGCGCGCAGCCGGCGGAGCACGTCGTCAACCATCTCCTGCGTGACCGAGAAGTTCGGATCGGTCATGCGACCCGAAGCCTTCGCCTCCAGCGCATACGTCGAGCGCACGTCCCAGTACGTCGGGATGTTGCTCCCCAAGGATTTCATGAAGTTGCGCTCTGCCGTCGTGAAGGTGTCGGGACTGATGAACAGGTCAGGCCTGATCCCCCCGCCACCGACCACGACGCGCCCGTGATCGGTGTGGAAGATCAACGTGGAATCGGGCTGCGTCGTGTCGCGGCCTTCCTCCGCGGCGACGACCTGCGCCTCCTGGTCCGCCTCGCTCTTGCTCTTGCGCTGGATGGTGCGCCCGCTCGGCGTGTACCAGCGGGCCGTGGTCAGCTTCAGCGCCGCCTCCGGCGTGAGCTGCCACAGCGACTGCACCAGCCCCTTACCAAACGTCGGCGTCCCGACGACCAGTGCGCGGTCGTGGTCCTGGAGCGCGCCGGTAATGATCTCGGCGGCGCTCGCGGTGCCGCCGTTCACGAGCACGACCACCGGCAGGTTCGGCCAAAGCTGGGGCTTGGCATCCTTGAACGTACGGGTCGTGTTGGGCGCCCGGCCGCGCGTGGCCACGACGTCCTCTCCCGGATCGAGGAACAGCTCGCTCACCGCCACGCCCTGGTCCAGCAACCCGCCGGGGTTGCCGCGCAGGTCGAGGAGCAGCGACTTCATCCCCTTCTTGAGCAGGCCCGCGATCGCGTCGCTGAGATCCTGCGTCGAGGTCTCGCTCACCGGGTTCAACTGCACGTAGCCGACTCTGTCGTCCAGCATCATCGCGACCGGCACCGACCGGATGTGGATCGTCGCGCGCGTCATCTTGAACGTGAGGGGCTGCTCTACGCCGACCCGCCGCACCCTGAGCTCCACCGGCGTGCCCGGCTGACCGCGCAGCTCCTTCACAGCCTGGTCGTTCTTCCAACCCTCGGTCGAGCGGCCGTCGAGCACGACGATCCGATCGCCGGACTGGATGCCGGCGCGCTCGGCGGGGGTGTCGGGGAGGGGCGCCACGACGGTGATCCAGCCGTCGCGCACGTCGATCTGGATGCCCAGCCCGCCGTAGTTCCCGGTCGTCGCCTCCGAGAGGGCGCGGAAGTCGTCGCGCTTCAGGAACACGGAGTACGGGTCGTGGAGCTGGTCGAGCATGCCATCGATCGCCATCTGATAGAGCTGCCGCTCGTCGAGCGAGTCCACGTAGTAGTCGGCCACATGGGCCAGCACGTCCTCGAACAAGCGCGCCTGCTGGTAGACCGATCCGGCAGGGGCGGCCTCACGTTGCAACAACCACCCGCCCGTAACGAGCGCGAGGCCGGTCACAACGGCGACGGTCAGGATCTTGCGGAGCTTCATGAAACGCCTCGTGTTGAGAGTGCGGTCGCCACCGTGACTTCGCGCCACGCGGCTTGCTGCACGGCCTTCCTGGACTGGGTGGCGTCGACGTGAACGATGCCGGGCCCGGCGGCGTTGCGGTACGCCTCCACCACCCGCCCGTGAAACGCATCGTCCCGGCGCTCGAACCGGTCCTGCGCCTTGCCGGCGAGGCGCTGCCGCTGGCGCCCCACCTCCACCGGCACGTCGAGCACCAGAGTAACGTTCGGCACGAGGCCGCCGGTGGCGAGCCGGGTGGCCCGGGCCACGTCTTCACCCGGCAACCCCCCGCCCGCGACCTGGTAGGCCATGGTCGAGAGGTCGAAGCGGTCGGCGACTACGACGTGCCCCGCCTCGAGCGCCGGCCGGATGACCTGATGCACGAGATCCCCCCGCGCGGCGAGGATCAGGAACAGCTCGGCCACCGGCGCCATCTCGTGCGGGAACTTGAGCGCCACCCTGCGCGCCGCCTCCGCCACGGGCGTGCCGCCCGGTTCCCGCACCGCTACGACTTCCCGCCCATCCCGGACGAGCCGCGCGGCGAGCCAGCGCACCAGGGTGGACTTCCCCGCTCCCTCAGGGCCTTCGACGACGATGAACAGGCCAGCCGCGCCACCGGACGCCGTCATCCGAGCGTGATGATCGGGCTCGCGGCCCCCTGCTTCAACCCCTCGTAGATGCGCGCGTTCACCTTCGCCATCAGCTTCTCGAAGTTCGCCTGCGCGGCCACGACTTGCTGATACACCTGATGAGACTGAACGCCTTGGAGTGCGCGGTCGTAGCGCTCGACCTGGTCTTTCGCGGGCTCCCGGCCTTCGTGGGCGGCGCGCTCGATGTCCTGCGCGATGCGCTCAACGTCGGCGAGGAGCTGGCGGCACGTCGCATCCTCCCGCAGCCGTTCGCTGGCCCGGAGCAGCGCCTTGTACTCCTCACTCTGGCCCAGCAGCCGTCCCAGTTCCTGAGCCTTCTGGTCGATCACGCTTCCTCCTCAGCAAAAGCCAGCAAGTACCGCGGCCGGCCGAAGATGTCCTCGTAAATGGCCGCACCAAACCAGCCTTGCTCACGCGCCAGCGAGCGCGTCCGCTCCGCTCGCCGCGCGTCGATCTCGATGGCCAGGAGCCCCCCGGGTTCGAGCAGCCGCGCCGCTCCCGCGAGCAGCGCCCGCGTCGCGTCGATCCCGCCGGCGCCCGAAGCGAGCGCCTCGCGGGGCTCGAACAACCGCACCGCCGGGTCGAGCGCGGCGTACTCGCCGTCGGTCACGTAGGGCGGGTTGGCAACGATCGCCCGGTAGCGCTCGCCGGCGAGTGGCGCGAGAAGGTCACCCTCCCGCACCTCCACGGGCACCGGCGGACGCACGAGGTCCACGTTCTCACGGGCAAGCGCCGCTGCCTCAGGCGAACGCTCCGTCGCGATCACGCGCTCGAAATGCCCCTCCACGGCGAGCGAGAGCGCGATGCAGCCGCACCCCGTGCCCACGTCCGCCGCTACCCCACCCCCCCCGACACCCCGTTCCACGTTCCACGTCCCACGTGGCACGCGGCGCGTCCAGTCCAGCACCAACTGGACCAGGCCCTCCGTCTCGGGGCGGGGAATCAAGGCGCGCCGGTCGAGGCGCAGCTCGAGCCGGCGGAAGCTCGCGCGGCCGACCGCGTACGCAAACGGGACGCCGCTCGCACGTCGGTCCGCCGCCACGCGGAACCGCTCCGCCAGCGCCGCATCGGGCTCCCGCTCGCGTCCCAGCCAGACGTCGCCAGGGCTCACACCGGGGCCGGCCACGGCGGCCCAGAGCGCCGTCGCCTCGCGACGCGCGTCCGCCACACCGGAGCGCTGCAGGCGCTCGGCAGCTTCCGCCAGCACGTCCGCGATCGAACAGCGCCCCGCCGCCTGCTCACGCACTGAGGCGTTCCTTCTCCCCCGCCAGCCGCAGTGCGTTGATCAGCTCGTCCAGGTCCCCGTCGACCACATTAGAAAGGTTGTGAACCGTGTGGTGGATGCGGTGATCTGTGACCCGATTCTGGGGAAAGTTGTACGTCCGGATCTTGGCCGAGCGGTCGCCGGTGCCAACCTGGGCCCGCCGCTCCCGCGCCCGCGCGGCCTCCTGCTCGGCGAGGATGCGGTCAAGCAGCCGAGCCCGCAGGATCTCGAGTGCCTTTATCTTGTTCTGGAGCTGGGACTTCTGGTCCTGGCACTGAACCACGAGATTGGTCGGGAGGTGGGTGACCCGCACCGCGCTGTCCGTGGTGTTGACGCTCTGGCCACCCGGGCCCGAGGAGCGGAACACATCGATCCGCAGGTCCTTCTCCTCGATCTTGACGTCGACCTCTTGCGCCTCGGGGAGCACCGCCACCGTGGCGGCGGAGGTGTGGATCCTGCCCTGCGCTTCCGTCACCGGCACGCGCTGCACGCGATGCACGCCTGACTCGTACCGCAGTGTGCCGTAGGCGCCGGGGCCCCGGGCTGCGAAGATCGCCTCCTTCAGTCCCCCCAAATTTCCCTCGGAGAGGGACACGACCTCGACTTTCCACCCTTTCCGCTCGCAGTAGCGCGTGTACATGCGGAACAGAACGGCGGCGAACAGCGCCGCCTCATCCCCACCGGTCCCGGCACGGATTTCGACGATCGCGTCGCGGTCGTCCATCGGATCCGCGGGCGCGAGCAGCGCGGCGAGCTGGCGCTCGCAGCGCTCCACCTCCGGGCGCAGCCGCTCCACGTCGATGCGGGCGAGCTGCGCCAACTCTGGGTCCTTATCTTGCAGGACTTCGCGCGCCTCCACCAACTCCTTTTGGAGACGGGCGAGGCGGGCGTTGGTCTGACGGATTTGCTCGAGACGCGCATGCTCGCGGCCGAGCTGTCTCAGCTTGGCCGGGTTCCGCGCGGTCTCGGGGTCGGCCAACTCGCGGGCGACCTCCTCCGCCCGTGCGAGCGCCTGGCGGAGTCGGGCCTCCATGACTCAGCGGGGGGTCTTCTCCGTCCCGTACTTCCGGCGGAACCGCTCGACGCGCCCAGCCGTATCCATCAGCTTCTGCTTGCCGGTGAAATACGGGTGGCATTTGGCGCAGATCTCCACGTGAATCACGGGGACCGTGGACCGCGTCACGAAGCTATTTCCGCAGGCGCACTGCACGCTGGCCCGCTGATAGGTAGGATGAATTCCAGGTTTCACCGCTCACTTCCCCTGCCGAGGTCAAGATCGCCCGAAACGTCGAAATATAGCTGGGACCGCAACTTGCCAGCAAGCCACTCGGCCTCAAACGAATTGACACCGAGCACGCTACTACGTAAGCTTGCGCACCTCCCTCTGAGCTCTAGGAAACGCGAGCGTGTCTGTTACGGCCATTCTCCAGCAGGTTCCGCTGTTCAGCCAGTTGGCCCCCATGGAGCTTGAGCGCGTGGCGGAGATCACCCGCGAGCGTAGCTATCCCCGCAACTCCGTCATTCTCTTCGAAGACGACCCGGGCGACGCCCTCTACGTCGTCGCCCAGGGGCAAGTCAAGGTGGTGCTCATCGGAGAGGATGGCCGCGAGGTCATCCTTTCGGTGCTCGGGGAAGGGGACTTTTTCGGCGAGATGTCCCTCATCGATGAGGAGCCGCGCTCGGCGCATGTGATCGCGATGGAGGATTCGAACCTGCTCGTGATCCGGCGCGAGGACTTCCAGGCCATCCTGCAGCAGTCCCCCGGCATTGCCCTGGCGCTGCTCCGGGAGCTGTCGCGCCGGCTGCGGCGGGTGGACGAGAAGGTCGGCAGCCTCGTGCTCCTCGACGTCAACGGGCGCGTTGCGCAGCTCCTGCTCGACCTCGCCGACGAGGCCGGCTCGGACCGCATCACCCGCCGCCTCACCCACCACACCATCGCCCAGATGATCGGCTCGAGCCGCGAGACAGTGAGCCGCACGATGCGCGAGCTGGTCGAGAAGGGCTACATCGAGATCAGCCGCCGCGAGATCCTGATCCGAGACCGAGCCGCGCTGGAGGCGTCCGCCGGACGGTCGTGAGGTGCGTCACGACCGACCGGTGAGGCGGCGGCTTGCTCTACGTGCTGAATTTTCCATAGCTTAGCTCCGGGTACCGCGTGCCGAGAGGGATGGCCTGCACGGTGACGTTCTGGGGGACCCGGGGCTCGATTCCGACCCCTGGCCCCCACACGGCGCGCTACGGCGGGAACACGCCATGCGTCGCGGTGGCGGGCGCCGACGGAGAACTGCTCGTCCTCGACGCCGGCACCGGCATTCGGGCGCTCGGGGTGCAGCTCGTCGAGCAGCAGAACGGCGCGGTGCAGGCGGAGATCCTGTTGTCGCACGCGCACTGGGACCACATCCAAGGGTTGCCGCACTTCAAGCCGTTCTTCGCGCCGGGCAACACCGTGCGGATCTGGGGCGCCCGGCAAGGGACGACGTCGCTCGAGGCGATCCTGCGCCAGCAGATGGACCCGGCGGTGTTTCCGGTGCCGCTCGACGCGCTCTCGGCTCGGCTGACGGTGCAGCACATCGAGCCGGGGGAGTTCACCGTGGGCGCGTTTCGGGTGCGGGCGATCAAGCTGCGTCACCCTGGCACCACGCTCGGGTACCGGCTCACGCCCTCGGCCGGAGGGCCAAGCCTCGCGTACGTGACGGACAACGAGCTCGGGTCGGGCGGCCATTACGACATTCCCGCCACCTGGCGGCGGGACCTGGTGGCGTTCCTCGCGGATGCGGACCTCCTGATCCACGACGCGATGTACACGCCGGAAGAGCTCGAGCAGCACCGCGGATGGGGCCACTCGACGTCCGAAGAGGCGGTGGCGCTGGCTGCGGATGCGGCGGTGAAGCGGCTGGTGTTGTTTCACCACGAGCCGGAGCATGGCGACGCAGAGATGGACGCCCTGCTCGACGGCGCGCGCCGCCAAATCAAGCAGCGTAGCCAGGCGGTCGAGGTGCTGGCGGCCCGGGAAGGCATGACCCTGACCCTTTGACCCAGAGGTGGCTCCATGCGTGCGCGCGCCTGCCTCGACCTGATCCGCAACGTCGCGATGCGCTCGATGAAGGACGCCTAGCGGGAACCGTGCGGTACGTTCTGCTCCACACCCGGACGTGGCAGCCGGCCAGCGTCGCGCCCGCGTTCGACGGGGCGCAGATCGATGCGCGCGAAGTGCGCTTGCCGCGCGACCTGGGCGTGGACGAGCGGCCGAGCGTGTTCCTGCTCGACTCCGAAAGCCGATCCGTGTTCCCGGTCGACGTGCTGCGAGCGTTCGTGGACGCGGGTGGCGCCATCGTGGCGCTCGGGCGCGGCGGCGAGCCGGACGTGCCGTCGGAATTGCCGGCCGAGCTGCTTTCCGGATTCCTGCCGCACCCGGTCGGCCCGCGACAGCTGCTGGTGGCGGTGCGCGCCGGCTATCGCGAAGCGGCGGCCCGGACGGAGACCGCCCGGGCGCGGGCCGAGGCGGCGAGCCGCAGCCGCGAGATCGGCGAGCTGACCCGGATCGGCGTAGCGCTCGGCACGGAGCGCGACCTGAAGCGGTTGCTCGACCTGATCCTGACCCAGGCCCGGCGCATCACATCGTCCGACGCCGGCAGCCTGTATCTGATCGAGACCAGCCCGCAGGGCCCGAAACGCCTGCGGTTCCGGCTGGCGCAGACGTATTCCAAGCCAGAGGCGCCGTTCGTCGAGTTCACTATGCCGATGGACCGGACGAGCCTCGCGGGCTACACGGCGGTCACCGGCGAGCCGCTGGTCATCGATGACGCGTATTTCCTCCCTCCCGACGTCGAGTACAGCATCAACCGCTCCTTCGACGAGCGCTACGGCTACCGCACGAAGTCGTTGCTCGTGATCCCCATGAAGGATCACAAGGAGCGGGTGATCGGCGTGCTGCAGCTGATCAACCGCAAGCGCAGCTTCGACGCCGTGCTCGCGACCACACAGGACGTCCAGGAAGAGGTGGTGCCGTTCTCGAAGCGCACCGTCGAGCTCGTCACCGCCCTCGCCGGCCAGGCCGCGGTCGCGATCGAGAACAGCCAGCTATACGAGGAGATCGAGCGTCTGTTCGAGGGGTTCGTGAAGGCGGCGGTCCACGCCATCGAACAGCGCGATCCCACCACGTTCGGGCACAGCGGCCGAGTGGCGAGCATGACCGTGGGCCTGGCCGCGATCGTAGACGGGACGGACGAGGGGCTGTACCGCGGCGTGCGGTTCACGCGCGAGCAGGTCCGCGAGATCCGGTACGCCGGCCTGCTGCACGACTTCGGCAAGGTGGGCGTGCGGGAGCAGGTGCTCGTCAAGGCGAAGAAGCTCTACCCGCTGCAACTCAACCTCATCAGGCAGCGCTACGATTACGTGCGCCGGACCGCGGAACGGGAATTCTGGCGGAGGCGGGCGGAGTTCCTGGAAGCGCACGGGCGCGAGGGATACGAGGCCTTCCTGAAGAGCATCGAACAGGAGCACGCCCGCCAGCTCGCCGAGCTCGACAAGTTCCTCGATGCGGTGCACCGGGCCAACGAACCGACCGTTCTCCCCACGACGCGATTCGAAGAGCTCACGACGCTCGCCCGCCACACCTACGAGGACGCCGCGGGAGAGAAACGCCCGTATCTCAGCGACGAGGAAATGCGCTATCTCACGATCCCGAAGGGCAGCCTCGACGGGGCTGAGCGGCTCGAGATCGAGAGCCACGTCACGCACACCTACCGCTTCCTGAAGCAGATTCCCTGGACGCGCGAGCTGCAGGACATCCCCGAGATCGCCTACGGCCATCACGAGAAGCTCGACGGCCGCGGGTACCCGCGCCGCGTGACGGGCGACGCGATCCCGGTCCAGACGCGCATGATGACGATCAGCGACATCTACGACGCGCTGACCGCCGCGGATCGACCCTACAAATCCGCCGTGGCTCCGGCGCGCGCGCTCGACATCATGGCCGAAGAAGTGCGAGCCGGCCAGCTCGACCAGGAGCTGTTCCGGCTGTTCGTCGAGGGAAAGGTGTACGAGGGCAACGGTTAACGCAGCAGGAGCCGCGCCGCCACAAGTATCAGAAACACCGCGAAGGCCTTGCGCAGCGTGGCGTCGGCGAGCATCCCAGCCAGCTTCGCGCCCGCCAGGGCGCCGAAGAACAGGCCCGCCGCGAGCACCGCGGCGTAGGCGAGGTTGACCTGGCCCCGCTTGTAGTACTCGAGAGTGCCGAGCAGGCCAACCGGGAGGAGCAGAGCCGCGAGCGACGTCCCATTGGCGGTGTGCTGGGGCAGCCCCATGAGCAGCACCAGCCCGGGGACGATGACGATGGCGCCTCCGACACCGAACACTCCGGCGACCACGCCCGCCACGAGGCCGATCACGCTCACCAGCACCCAGTTCATCGCTCGTCTCCTTAACCCGGGGTTCCCCAGCCGCCGCCGCCTGGAGTCTCGATGCGAAGCACGTCGCCCGGCTCGAGCAGCGTGCCCACCTTCGAGGGGAGCGGCGTCCCGTTCAAGATAGTGCGCCCCGGCGCGCCGTGCCCGCCCCCGGCGGCGCCCTGTGGCGCGTGGCGCCGGCGCTCGGCGAGGATGCTCGCTTCCATGGGCACGAGCGCCTCGAACTCTCGAATCACGCCGTCCCCCCCGGCCCACTTCCCGGCGCCCCCACTCCCCCACCGCAGCGCGTAACCCCGCACGCGCAGCGGATACTCGAGCTCGAGCACCTCGATTGGCGTGTTGCGCGTGTTGGACATGCCCACGTGGACGCCCGAGGGCCCGGGCGCGGTGGGGGACGCGCCCTGGCCACCGCCGATGGTCTCGTAGTAGGTCCACGCCCGCCCCTCCCGGCCCGAGCCGTCCGTCCCGCCGAAGGTGACGTTGTTCATGGTCCCCTGCCCCTGCGCCGGCACGGCGACGCCCCCGCGCGCGAGCGCGAGAAACACCGTGTCGGCGATCCGCTGCGACGTCTCGACGTTCCCGGCGGCAACGGCGCTGGGATGTCGCGCATTCACGAGGCACCCCTCCGGCGCCGTCACACGCACCGCGCGCTCCACGCCGCCGTTCGTGGGTACGTCGGCCGGCAGCAAGGTCCGCACGACGAACAGCACCGCGGAGCGCGCGACCGCAAGCGGGCAGTTCACGTTCCCCCGCGCAGCGGGGGCGGTGCCGGTGAAGTCCGCGTGAAACGCCCCGTCGCGGATATCCACCCGCACCGTGATCGCCAGATCGGCGTGGTCCACCCCGTCACCCTCGAGCGAATCCGTGGCGGCGAGTCCCGTGGCCGCCATGCGCCGCAGCGCCTCGCGTGCGCGGCGCTCTGCGTAGACGACGAGGTCCCGGGCCGCGTCCCGCACCGTCGCCCACCCGTAGCGCTTCACGAGCGCCCGCACCCCATCCGCGCCGCGCTCGACCGCCGCCCGCTGCGCTGCGAGGTCGGCCCGGCGGGCGTCCGGCGTGCGCACGTTGGCGAGCAGGAGCCGCTCGACTTCGGGCGTCAGCCGGACCGCCGGCAGGATGACCCCCTCGGCGAAGATCTCCCGCGCGCCCGACGGCATGCTGCCCGCCTGAACCCCTCCCACGTCGGAATGGTGCGCCCGGACGACGCCGTAACCACCCACGGCGCCCTCGACCTCGATCGCGCCGATGAGCGTGATGTCCGGTAGGTGCGAGCCCCCCGCGTACGGGTCATTGAGGATAAAGACGTCGCCGGGCTGCGGGTCGAGGGCTCGCACAGCGGCCACAGACTCTGGCATGGCGCCGAGGTGCACCGGGATGTGGGCTGCCTGGGCGACCATCGTGCCTTCGGCGTCGAACAGGGCGGCGGAGCAATCGCGCCGCTCCCGGATGTTGGGCGAGACGCTCGAATGGATCAGCACGAGTCCCATCTCCTCCGCGATCGAGGCGAAGGCATGACCCATGACCTCGAGGCCAACCGCGTCCAGCGTCATCGCCGCTGCAGCACCAGGGCCCCCGAGGGGTGGGCGGTGCCCCGCCACCCGGGCTCGATCAGCCCAGTGGCATCGCGGCCGGCGGCGACGGCGGGGCCGTCCAGCGTCACGCCGGGGGCGAGGTCGTCGAGGGACCAGACGCCCGCCGTGAGCCGTTCGCCGCTCAGGGTGATGGCACGGCGACCCACCGGCGCGCGCGCGCTACGCTTCGCCGCCGCGAACTGCGGCAGCGGCCCCTCGCGCAGCGCGACGACTCGCAAGTTCACGATTTCGATCGGTTGGCCGCTTCCCGTGTGTCGGTAGCGCGTCCGGTGCGCGGCCCGGAACGCGTCCGCGATCTCCCGGGGATCGTCCTCGGTCACCGGGACCGTCAGCTCATACCCCTGCCCCGCGAACCGACAGTCGGCGAACCTCAGACAGGCGGCGCCCGGCGCCTGCCGGGCCGCCTCCATCAGGAGGGAGGTGTAGGCGCGTCCGATTTCCCGCGCGTCGAGCTGGCCGAGCGGGCGATGAAACGACGCAAGCACGTCCACTCGCTCGGCCGCGGCCGCTAGTCCGAGGGCGCTCAGCACCCCCGGATGGGGCGGGATGACGATCGAGCCGATGCCGAGCGCGTCGGCGAGGGCGCAGCCGAACAGCGGGCCTGCGCCCCCGAAGACGAGGAGCGCCATGCGGCGC
>Ga0209378_1000639_pt1 | contig 25792 bp, 22 predicted proteins | sample GraSoiAngelo_156_FD_186170 | JGI IMG/M metagenome (GOLD analysis project Ga0209378, IMG submission 186170) | Grasslands soil microbial communities from the Angelo Coastal Reserve, California, USA - 14_1009_13_40cm (SPAdes) (version 2) | ecosystem: Environmental > Terrestrial > Soil > Grasslands ...
CAGTCTCTTCATCTCGGTGAGCTTCTATGTCAGTGAACGCTTCCGCCGAGAGCCGGAGAAGGGTCGGCTTCCGGACGCGGTGCCCGCCCCCATCAGCGGGGGGACGAACGGCACGGCGTCGGCCGATGGGAAACAGCCATGACACGCTCCACGAGCCAACAGATCGTCTCCGGTGTCGTCGCGGCCGCGCTCCTCGGCGGCTGCGCGATCGGTCCGAACTACAAGCGCCCGTCCGTGGCCGAGCCTCCGACGTTCCGGGGCCAGGCGACCGCGGAAGCTGCGTCGCTCGCCGACGCGCCCTGGTGGGAAGTGTTCCAGGATCCCAGTCTGAAGGCGCTGATCCAGGAGGCCCTCCGCAACAACTACGACGTGCGGATCGCCGCCGCGCGGGTGCAGGAGGCCCGCGCGAATCTCAGCGTTGCTCGATCGGACCTGTACCCGTCGTTCGACTACAGCGGCGGCGTGTCGAGGAGCAAGGTCGGCCCCGGCATCCAGGGACGACCCGGCGGACCTGTGCCGAACGCGACGAACTTCTATTCCGCCACGATGTCCGCGTCGTGGGAGCTCGACATCTGGGGCCGCATCCGTCGCTCGAACGAGGCGGCCCGGGCAACGCTGCTCGCCACCGAGGACGCCCGGCGCGGCGTCTGGTTGACGCTGGTCAGCGATCTGGCCCAGGCCTACTTCGAGCTGCTGGCTCTCGACGTGCGCCTGCAGATCGCGCGGAACAGCACGGACGCCTACCAGCGCACCTACGATCTGTTCCTGGATCGCTTCAACCTGGGCGCCGCCTCGAAGCTCGAAACGTCCCGGGCCCAGGGCGCGCTCGGCGAGGCCCAGGCCAACATCCCGCAGCTGGAGAGCGACATCGTCGCCAAGGAAAACCAGATCAGCATCTTGCTGGGGACGACTCCCGGCCCGATTCCCCGCGGCAAGCCGATGTACGATCAGCCCGTCGTGCCGGCGGTGCCGGCCGGATTGCCGTCGACGCTCCTCGAGCGGCGCCCCGACCTCCGCCAGGCCGAGCAACAGCTCGTGAGCGCCAACGCGCGGATCGGCGTCGCCAAGGCAGAGTTCTTCCCCAAGCTGAGCCTGACGGCGCTGTTCGGCACGGCCAGTCCCGAGGTCTCGGCCCTCACGGGGGGGTCGGCGACGATCTGGGCGGTGGCGGGCATGTTCAGCGGACCGCTCTTCAACGCAGGCCGCACCCTGGGGACCTATCGCGCGTCCATCGCGCAATGGGAGCAGGCCCGGCTTCAGTACGAGCAGGCGGTCCTCGGCGCGCTCCGCGAGGTCTCAGACGCGCTCACCGCGCTGGGCAAGCTCACCGACGCCGAGACGGGACAGGACACGGCCGTGAAGGCGCTCGCGGAGGCCGTCGAGCACGCCACCGATCGCTATCGGCAGGGGTTGGCCAATTACTTCGAAGTGCTCGAAGCCCAGCAGCAGCTCTACCCGGCCCAGAACACGCTGGCGCAGATTCGCCAGAACCGTCTCCTCGCCTACGTGCGTCTCTACAAGACGCTCGGCGGTGGCTGGAGCCTGACGGATGCCGAGTGGGCCGGTCAGGATGAGGCGGGGACCCGGGGAGGTCGATGATGAGCCGGCAGGCCGTGGAGCAGGCGCTCGGGAAGCTCGTGCTGGACTGCGAATTCCGCGCGGCGTTCTTCAGCGACCCATCACTCGCGGCCCATCACGCGGGCCTCGATCTCACGGACGGTGAGCGCGAGACCCTCGCGCTCATTCGACCCGGCGCCCTCGCGGCGTTCAAGCAGTATCTGGACCGGAAGCGCACGATGGCCATGCTCCTGGTCTCGGAGTCCGACTGAATCGACGAAGAGCCAACCCGCATCATTCATGCAAGGGGAGCACGCACCGAGGAGGTCGTATGCCAAGCCGCACAGCGGAAGCAGAATGGAAAGGCGATCTGGTCAAGGGCAGCGGACGCCTCGCCGTGGGCAGCGGTGCCTTTCAGGGACCGTACTCGTTCAAGTCCCGGTTCGAAGACGGTGAATCCGCCACGAATCCCGAAGAGCTCATCGGCGCCGCGCATGCCGGCTGCTTCACGATGGCGCTGACCGCCCAGCTTTCGCGCGCGGGCTTCGCGCCGACGCGGATTCACACGCGCGCGACCGTGACTCTGGCGAAGGTCGGCGACGCGTTCGCCATCACACGGATCGATCTGGAGACGACCGCCGAAGTTCCCGGCCTCGACGACACGACGTTCCAGCGACACGCGCTCGACGCCAAGCAGAACTGTCCCGTCTCGAAGGCGCTGGCGGGGACCGAGATCCGCTTGACCGCGAAGCTCGCGTCGTAGCGAGACGTCACGACATGGACGACACCGTCCAGGGGCTGCTGCAGTATGGCTACGTCCTGCTCTTCGCGTTCGTGCTGGCCGAGCAGGTGGGGCTTCCGGTGCCGGCCGTGCCCGTCCTGCTGGGCGTGGGCGCGCTGGCCGGCGGCGGGCGCATGAGCCTGACGCTGGCGTTCGCCGCGGCGCTCGCCGCATCCCTGCCACCGGACGTCATCTGGTACGAGCTCGGACGCCGGCGCGGTGCTCGTGTTCTCGGCCTCCTCTGTCGCATCTCCCTCGAGCCGGATTCGTGCGTGCAGAGGACTGAGAACCTTTTCATGCGGCGCGGGCGCAAGGCACTCCTGATCGCGAAGTTCTTCCCGGGGCTCAGCACCGTCGCGCCGCCGCTGGCGGGCATGGTCGGGATCGCGCGCTGGCAGTTCCTCGCCCTCGACGTCGCGGCCGCGATCCTGTGGGCGGGAGCGTGGATGGGCCTCGGCTACGTCTTCAGCGATGCGCTGGAGCTCGTGGCGTCACGGGCCGCTCGCCTCGGCCACGTGCTCCTCATCGTCGTCGGGGCGGCGCTCGCCGCCTACGTGTGCGTCAAGTTCGTCCAGCGCCAGCGGTTTCTCCGTAGTCTCAGGGTCGCGCAGATCACGCCCGAGGAGCTCAAGGGTCGTCTCGACATCGGTGACGAGACGCTCGCCGTCGTCGACACTCGCTCCGTGCTGGACGTGACCGCCGCGCCGTATGCCATCCCGGGCGCGCTCTGGATTGCCGCCGAGGACATCGCGCGACGACACGGTGAGCTCCCTCGCGGCCGCGAGCTCGTCCTGTACTGCTCCTGACCGAAGGAGGCGACGAGCGCCCGGGTGGCGCTACAGCTGAAGCGGAAGGGCATCACGCGGGTGCGCCCTCTCCATGGCGGTCTCCGTCTCTGGATGGACCACGCATTCCCCGTCATCGACATGAAGCAGAGCCTCGCTGGAAGGCTTCCCTGATCGCGGCGGGCGGCTCCTCCGTGATTTGCCACAGCCGCGGATCCAGCCGATCGCGTGCTCTAACGTAGAACGAGCGTGCGCTGCATGATCGTCCCGCCGCGGTCGAGTTGAACCTGGACGGTATTGCTGTCGGGATCGCGGCGCATGTTGAGGAAGGCCATGAACACGCCGCCGGCCGGGCCGTGACCGTTGACGGCGAGAATCCTGTCATTCGCCTCGATCCCGACGGTCGTCGCGGACTTCGGATTCGTGATGGTCAACCCGTCGGCGGTCAGGATCCCATCGACGAGCTCCGACTCGATCTCGTAGCCGAAGCGTCCGGAAAAGAAAGTCGGCCGGACCTTGAGAGCGCCCGTCAACGTCGGCAGCCGGTCCGCGAAGCTTCGGACGTCGATGTCGTAACGCTCCGGCTCGCTCGTTCCGGCGCCGGCGCCCGGCCGCCGGACCACGCGCCGGCCGAGCGCCGTCGGCTGAGGCGTGGTCCGTCCTCCGTGATCCGAGGAATGAACGGCGTCGATATCGGCCTGGACCGACGGCCGTGGCGACTGATGAGTGGCACGATCCAGCAAGCCGATCGCGACGGTGAATGCCGCGGCGATCGCGAACGCGATGACGGCGGCTCGCCGCCGTCCGACCCCGCGGCAGCTCACGAGCACGACGGCGGCCAGCAGCGCGACGAGGGCGCTGGCCGCACCGACCAGCACGACGAAGGCGAGCCGGGGACTGACGAGCGCGACGTGCGCCGTCCAGATCACGGGGCGAAGCGCAGCGCGCGTCACCACTTTCAGGCTCTCGTGGCGTGCCACCACGCCGGCGAACGGCGGGCTCACGCGATAATACGCGGCGACGAAGGCGCGCCCGGCGGCATGCGGGACGAGCACACGATCGCGGAACGTGCGGAGCGTCACTACCTCGCGCGCGAGCGGTGACCCGAACGCCGCGGTGGCGATGAAGCACTTGATGCCGCCGGACGAGCTGCGGCCACCGGTGGCCGTGGTGACTTCCGTGACCTTGACGGCAAACCCATCAGTCCCGCCGCCGAGCGCTGCCTGGACGGCGCCCGGGGTGAACGGAAAATCGCCCGACGTCGTCTCTCCGGCGAGGAACACGTTCCCGGCGGCGTCGACGGCGAGCGCCAGGCCGAAATCGTCGCCGGTGCCGCCGACAAAGAACTCGGCACTCGGCGAGGTGAACGCCGGGTCGAACACGATGATGAAGGCGTCCGTCAGCCGGGGCGCGGCGCGAGTTTCGGAGCCGGAGAGGTAGACGTTGCCCACAGCGTCCAGACCGATGCTCGTGCTGACACTGGGCAGCGCCAGGTCGGGGTCACGTAAGACACTGCTCAGTGTGCCCGTCGGCACCGGGCGCGAGAGCGCGATGACTGTAGCCGTCGCATTCAGCTTGGTGAGGAACGCCTGCGTGGCACCGGTGAAGTTGGCGAAGCCGACCGTGACCGGAAAGCCCGCCGGCGAAGCGCCCCCGGATGACGTGCCGCCTGTCACGTACGCATTGCCGCCGCCGTCGACCTGGATGGCGAGTCCCTCATCCGCGAGGGTTCCCCCGAGAAAGGTGGAATAGCTCAGCAGGCCCGCCGGCGTCAGCTTGGTGACGAAGACGTCGGTCACCCCGGCCGCTTCTCCCACCGGTCGGGTGGCTTGGACGACACCCGGCGTTGTGGGGAAGTCGGCGGGCGGCAAAACGCACGGCAGGCTGGCACATGTGGTCGAGCCGGTGATGTACGCCGCGCCTGTGCCATCGGTGGTGATTGCATTGCCGACATCGGTTCCGGCTCCGCCGAGATACGTCGAGTACGAGAGCGCCATGCCCATCGCGTTCAGCTTGGTGACGAACGCGTCGCGACCGCCGGCGAGCGCCGTCTGAGCCGCGCCAAAGGTCGGAAAGTTCGCCGAGCGCGTCCCGCCGGTGACGTACGCGTTCCCCAAGATGTCGATCGTGATTCCGAGACCGACGTCCGGGCCGGAGCCGCCGAGATATGTTCCGTAGAGAAGGACGGAGCCGGTGGGATTCAGTTTCACGACGAACGCGTCGAATCCACCGCCGCCGAACACGGTCTGGAACGCCGCAGGACTGGTCGGAAAGTCGGTGGAGGCCGTGAAGCCCGTGACGTACACGTTGCCGGTCGCGTCGACGGCGATCCCTCGACCCGCGTCATCGCCGTCCGTTCCGCCAAGGTAGGTCGAATACGTTCTCGCGGTGAAGGTGCTGTTGAGCTTTACGACGAATGCGTCGATTCCACCCCGCGGTGTCTCCCGAAACGCGCCCACCGACGTCGGAAAGACGCCCCCGCTCGTGTTGCCGGTGAGGTAGACGTTGGCTGAAGCGTCGATGGCGATCGCGAACGCCTGGTCGGTGCCGGCGCCGCCGACGTATGTGGCCAGCGCGATCGTGGGATCGATGACGAGGGGCCGGCGCGCGTCGTAGCTGCCGACGTGGAATCCGACCGTCGTCCGGTTCTCGAACGCCCACCGGCCGGCCACCTTGCGCCTGGCGCCCTCCGAGCCCTGGTAGACGAGCGGCTTGCCGAAGCGAAGCGAGGTGTCGCCCACGTGCAGCACGAGATCGCCGGTCCCGTTCAGCTCGAGCCGGTCCACGCCGTCGAAGGTCAGCCGGATCGCCCGCGGATCGGCGCCCGGACCGACGACGAAGTCGTATTCGAGCTGCCGCTCCTGGGTGCCGTAGTAGACCAGGTCGATGCCGGGATAGATGTCGCGATAGGCCACGCGCGCGTACGTCGGCACGTTCGTGCGCCAGCGGCTGGGATCGCGGCCGATGAACGAGTGGCTTCGCCCGGGTAGCTCGTCGAGCCCCTGGATCCGAGCCGCCGAATTCGCGCCGACGAGCCGCATGCGAACCGCGGTCCGTCCCGTCGAGAGCACGGTGTCGGTCGCGGTGAGGAACACGGTCAGTCCGCGCGTGCGGGCCAGGAATTTCACGCGCGCGTCGCTCTGCCCAAGGTTCGGCTCGAAGCTGAAGGGAAGCGATCGATACGCTTCGGTCAGCCGGGCTTGGGTCGCCTGGTCAGCCGGGGCTGCCCCGGACGGCAGGCTCGCACTCATCGCCGATGTCCCGAATATCGTGACGGTCAGGAAGACGAAGAGACCCGATGCCCTTCTTACCACCGCGCAGAAGGTCATGGCGGTTGATGGTGGCACAGGCTCACGGCGTATCACAACTCTTTTATGGGGTTTTCGGGCGCGTTCACGCTCGTCGAGACTCAGTCAGGCTCCCGATCCTGTCCATCGCCGACCGGGGCGGCGCTCATCCGGCGCATGACGCAGTCGTACTCGATGACGCGCATATCCTCGGCGTCGAAGGTCACCGGGAAGAGATTCGTGAGCTCGAAACCGAGCGCGGTGTAGTACGCGATGGACTCCGCGATGCTCCACATCCCGTCGTAGATCGGGATGATCGAGACTTCGGACTGCAAGGCGACGACGTCCGCGAGCCGCGGGCCTGCTCCCGCGAGGACGTCACGATCCCAACCCTGGGTATCCATCTTCAGAAACACGCGAGGGCGCTCGATCCCGGCGGCGAATTCCGCGTACAGGCTCTCCAGCCGCTCGACCCGGACCGACTCCGTCCGGCCGTCCCAATGCGCATGGGGAAAGCGCTCCTGGCAGTAGTCGTTCGGCCGAAGGAACGAGGCGAACATCGTCGAGTCAGGGACGTTGATCGGCAGCGTGCCGGCCTCGCGCCCAAGCGCGACGTTGTACCCGCGCCAGTGCGGGTCGCCCGCCGCCACGCGCTGCAACCGCGCGAACGAGTCCGGCACGGGCTCGAACGACACGACGCGGCCGCCGTAGCCGGTCTGACGCAAGAGCTGGTAGAACTCGCCTTCGTGGGCGCCGACGTCGAGGACGCAGTTCACGGCGAGTGTCGAGAGCAGTCTGCGAATGTGCCGTTCGTGCGAATGCAGCGCGGGGAAGCGCATGATCTGATAGCCGAAGCGCTTGAAGATGCGCTGGATGCCACGTTTGAGGACCCCCCGTGGGCCGACCGCCGACTGATCGCCCACGCCGGCCGAATCCGGGAACCGGCGGGTCATGAGCCTCCCCCCTCCCCTGCGCATCTTCGTCAGCGGCCTCTCCCATGCGAGGGCGAGGCAGAATCGAGTTCGGTCGAGATCATCGCTAGCTCCACCAGCCCGCGCGCGGCGCGGGGCTCCGTCCGATTTCCAGAGATCGTCAGGCGACGGCGCGGCGAGCGAGTCTAGCGAGCGGGCGGGGAGCGGGGAGCAGGGTGGAGCGAACCGTCGTATGGCTCCGCGGGCGTCGGCTCCTCGCGGACGACGGCGAGAACGATCGGAGTCGGTGGTTGATCGACCGTCTTCCAGGTGGGGATGGCGACGGCCGATCCTACAGCAATGACGACGTCATCGAAATCGCCGTCATCCCAGAACCCGCCGACCCACGTCGGATCCGGCGGGCTCGCATACGCCAACGAAGTGAGCAGGAGCGCGATGGTAATGAGAACCATCGCCACGACGGGCCGTATCAAGTTCACGCTCGTGAGCCTAGCGCAAACATCGCCGGTCTTCAATCGGCGAGCTGAGAGGGCTGTGGATCAGGCGCCGCGCCGCACGCGGTAATCCACGTTGTCCCTTACCCACTTCCAGAGGCGATCCTGGTTGGCGAGATCGGTATCCGGCTTCATCTGGGCGCGCCAGCCCTTCATGACATCGTACTCCACCGCCCAGAAGCGCACGCGGTCTCGCTTCACCAGCTTTCGCCAGTTGTCGCCGACCTTCGGGCTCGCATAGACCAGGCGGACGGTGACGTTCTTCGAGAGGTAGTCGAGGGGGCTGAGATCGATCTGCTGGTATGACGCGGGCGAGCCCGACTTGATCCTCGCGTCGTGCACGTCGGGGACGCCGTCGCTGACCACCATCACGGTGATCGGCGCCAGGACGAGATTCCGCTCCCTCACGGTGCGCGCGATCTGCTCGAAGAAGACGTTGAAGTCAGTGAGCGTGTCGGTGGGCGGGAACCACTTCCGGAGGTCCGTCTCGAGCTGCCTGACGTCCTTGTTGTTGAACTCGTGGATCGGGTGGAAGGACTTCGGCTCGCGGTTGTCCTTCCCTCCGATGGCCGTCACGAAGAGATCGCGCGGCTTCGAGAGGCCGCCGAACTCGCGCATGTGACCGTAGAGGTAATGGGCGACAAACGTGAGGGCGTCGTCATAGGCGGATCGGAAGGATCCGCTGGTGTCGATGCCGACGAAAAGCGTCGACCGCGGCGGCTTGTTGTCCTCCGCCGCCGCCGAGACCACGACGGCGGCACTGATGACAGCGACCGCGACCAGGCGAGCGGCGAGCGAGATGCGCAGGCGACTCATAGCGTCGCCTGCTTCCTCGGCGTCGCCTGCATGTGCAAGGTCTGTAAAATGTGCCAGGTCTGCGTGATTTCACTGCGGTCCTTGAAGGGTAGCGAGAAGACCTGGCGGGAGGCCACCAGGACCATCCCGAAGTTGAGCGCGGCCGCCGCGATCTGCAAGACCGGCAGCACCAGGTAATCGACGAGCTCTTCACTTCGAGCGTGGAGCCACTCGATCTCCTTCTTGAGCTCCGCCACCGGCTGCCGCCACCAGGGGGGCTCCGGCGTGGCGTTGGCGGGGCGCGGGTGGGCTTCGTCCACCAGCGGCCTGCGGGAGATGAAGGCGAGCATCGGCGGTGTTCCGTACTGGCCGAACAGGAACCACGTCATGCCGCGGATACCGACCCATCCGAACGCCGACAGCCCGAGCGTGACCGTGAGGCCCATCTTCATGCCCGTCTGCTGCGCGATCCACGGCGTCAGCGCGTCGATGAGCTCCCGGTAAAGGAACATGACCTCGAAGAACATCACGAACAGCTCCACCGCGACCATCTGGACGATGAACTTCCACTCACGCTTCTTCACGGCGTCCATCAGGGTCTGGATGCACGCGAAGCTACCCATGATGAGCAGCAGCAGGAAGAAGTAAAGGATGGGGCCCGTGTAGCGTGCCGTCGACTCGCCACCCACGAGGTCGGCGAGGAGCTCGGTCACGGTCGGCATCAGCGTGTAGCTGAAGATGGCGGCTTCGAGCACGCACCAGAAGATGAGCATCACGAACGCGATCCAGGGCACCCCCGGCGTGAAGTAGGTCTGCGTCATGCGGCCCGTCATCGTGAAGGGCATGAGCGCGATCTGGCGGATCACCTCGAGCACGAGCTTCGCCACGAAGGTGCTGAACGCCACCGCCCATCCGAGCGCCACCCCGACGAACCGGAACATCCCCACCCAGTACAGCCAGACGGCGCGCACGGCATCCCACCACGTCAGCATCATCGTCGGGATGAACTGCGCGCGCCCCGAGCGGAACGGCAACGTGTAGAGGGAGAGCTGCGTGCACCAGACCGCGGCGATGGCGAGCAGAGCCGGGAAGACGAGGAAGAGGTACTTCGCGACGACGAGCCACAGCGGACCAGGGGCGAAGAAGAAGTCCCACAGCATGTGCTGCATGCGCGGGATCCACGCCAGCGGCGCCATCAGCACGTCCACCGGCTGACGCCAGGGTTCTGGAATATGCTGAATCAGCTCGAACATTCACCCCTCCTTGTGCCCGGCATGGGCGAAAGAGCACCTACCGCGTAGCAAGCCTTCGGCCGTGCGTGTAAGCCGCTGATTCGGCGAAGATGATGACCGTTCGCCGGTGGGCTTTTTGGCATCCCGCGAGCGAAATTGACACGTGTGGGTGGCACGGTTGGTGACACAAGCGGCAGTTGACCGCGAGATCGCTAACGTCTTCGCCAACTGCGACACGCTGCGCCCAGGGGTACTATCCCGAGGTCCCGGCGGGATCGGCGGGCCGATTCAAGATTCCCTGCTCGTCGCACCGCGAATGCCACGACCATCGCCCTGCGCACGCCTTCATCCTACTCCCGTGCCGCGTCTGCCTGCGGCCACTGTGCTGGCCGGCTGCAGCACCGCGGAGGTGACACCGTCGGCGTCAGTGACGACGCTCATGCCGGACGCCGAACGGTGGTTCAAGCTGGGCTGGGAGACGGCGCCGGGGCGCGACGGCTCGGTTCGCCTGCGCGGCTACCTCGTGAACACCTACGGTGAGCCCGCGGGCAGGTGCGGGTGCTCGCGCAGGCGCTCGACGCCAACGGGAACGTCCTCGCGCAGCGTATCGAGTGGGTGCATTTCTTTCTGTCAGCCGGAGATTCTGGATACACTTGTGAACTATGGTGGACGTTTACCGTGTGCTGGTCGTTGACGACGATCCGAACGTGGCCTCGATGCTGAGCGACATGGTCGAGACCTTCGGCTACCGCACGGCAACAGCCAGCAACGCCGCGCAAGCACTCCGGGCCGTGCGCGAGTTTCTTCCACACGTTGTCCTCCTGGACATACGCATGCCGGGTATCGGCGGCGACACCGTTCTTGTCCGCCTGCGCACCTCGACGCCATCGCTTCCTGTGATCATGGTGACCGGAAACCGCGACGAGGACGAAGCCAAGCGGGTACTCGCGGCGGGCGCCTTGGACTACGTGAGCAAGCCGGTCGACTCGGCCTACCTCGAGCATGCGATTGCCGCCGCGATAGCGACATCGCCCAAGTCCTGAGGCGCTGATCGCGGCAGCCGGGCCCTCAGCGCCACCAGCTCGTCAGGCCCGCCATCATGACGCGGCGAAGCGCGAAGAAGATCGCGACGGGCGGCAGCGCATAAATGATGGCGGCGGCCATCATGGCGTTCCAGGGCGGGTCGGCGTCGTCGAACAGCTGCGCCTGCATGACGGCCGCGGTCATGTGCTTTTCTGACGCGAGAAGCACGAATTGATAGAGGTAGTCGTTCCAGGCGAGCACCAGCGCATAGGTAGCGACCACCGCCAGCGCCGGCGTCATCAACGGAAGATACACGCGCCGATACACCTGGGCGCTGGAGGCGCCGTCGACACGCGCGGCGTCGTCGAGTTCGAGCGGTATCAGCCTCGCGTATTGCCGCAGGGTCAAGATCGCAAACGGGGTCGCGAACGTCACCTGCGCCGCGATGACGGCCCAGGGATCGTTGGAGAGGCCGTAGTCGTGCATGATCCGATGGAACGGGAAGATCAGGAACGACGCGGGAATCGCATAGGTGATGAGCGAGGCGTTGGTGAGCACCGCGGCGCTGGTGAGCGGCGAGCCCTGGCCGAGCCGCATGCGGCCCACGGCGAAGCTCGCCAGCGAGGCGATCAGCACGGTGAGGACCATGGTCGAGAGCCCGATGTAGAGGCTGTTGCCGAGCTGCCGCCAGAAGTGTTCGAGATACCGAGCGTCCTGCGTCAGGACCACGCGGAAGCTCTCGAGCGACGGCTCCGGGGGCCAGAGGTTGCCGCTGAACTCGACCTCGCCTTCCTCGGGATCGAGCGCGATCAGCAGCATGTTGTAGACAGGGATCACAGTCCAGATCAGCAGGACGATGCCGAGGATCACCGCGCCAGCTTCAGTGAGAAGCCGTCGGAGTCGGACGCGAGGGGTCGCGCGCCGGCCGGACGTCATCACGACGCTCACAGCTGCACGGCCCTCGTCTGGAGCGCGCGCATCAGCACGATGACGACCGGGACCAGCAGCGGGAGGACCGACATCACCGCCGCGACGCCGAGCGCCGGGTTGGCGGCGTCGAAGGCGTAGTGGAAGGCGAGTGTCGCGAGCACTTCCGTGGACCACACCGGCGCGCCGCCGGACACGAAATACACGGTGGTGAACTCGCCCATCGTCCACACGGTCGAAAGCAATGTGCAGACGAGATAGAGGTTCGCCAGCAGCGGAAACGTGACGTGAACGAAGCGGCGGGAGCCAGCGGCTCCGTCGACGGCGGCCGCGTCGGAGACGTCCCGGGGAATGGCCATCCGGCCCGCGAGAAAGATGACGGTCCAGAACGGCATCCATTTCCAGACGTAGGCGACGATGTTGGCTCCGAGCGCCAGCCACCAATGATTGAACCAGATCGGACCGTCGACGCCGATCAGCACCGCCAGTGCGCGATCGACCAGCGCTTCCTCGCCGGCCAGCATCCAGCGGAACGAGATGCAGGCTTGAACCGCCGGGAGCATCCAGGGCAGGACATAGACGACCAGCAGGGCCTTGATCCACCAGCGGGGACGCATGAAAAACCCCGACAGCAGGAGCGCCAGGAACATCGTCACGTTCACGCCGACGCCGACGAAGAGCATGGTGTTGAGCACACTCGAAAGGTAGAGCGGATCCGCGATCAGGTCGGCGTAGAGCGAGGGTTTGCTGCCCATCCAGAGCGCGTAGCCGATGGGATAGACGGCGAAGGCGAAGAAGAGCGCCGCGTAGGGCGCGACGAAGGCGATCGCCAGGGCGACATCCGGCCCGTGCATGCGGCCGTGGCCGGGTGGTTGCCACCGCCCCTTGACCGATACGGACGGCCCGGCTGCGAGAACCTGCTGCGCGCCGCTCATGCCCACCTCCCGGTCCGCGGCCGCCGGCGGATCTTGCCGCGGGGCCCCAGATACAGCGCCGGCAACAGACCTGTCAAGGGTTCCCGTCGGCGAGAACGGCTGACCTGACAGGTCGGTCGACTTGACAAGTCCGGGGCCGCGAGAGTAGAAGAGCGAAACTCTTCGGTCGGTAGCCCTCTGGAACGGACGGCGCAAACGCGCGGGACAACACGACGCGCGGGATACAAGGGAGGAGCAGCATGGTCCACCTCACCAGGCGCTCGATGCTCCGCGGATCCCTGGCTCTGGCTGCGGCAAAAACGGTCGGCGTTCCGTACGTCGCCAGGGCTGCGGCGACCACCGCAACGGTCTGGTTCGCGCAAGGGTTCGTCCAGGACGAGGACGTGGCGTTGCGCAAGGCTGTCGCCGACTACGAGAAGCAGAGCGGCAACAAGATCGAGCTGAGCATCATTCCCTTCGCGCCGGAACGGCAGAAGATCATCTCGGCGCTCACCAGCGGCGTCGTCCCCGATATGGTCGATTCCAACCCGGGGGAAATTCTTCAGCTGTACGGGTGGCAGGACAGGTGGGTCGACGTCAGCGACGTCGTGGAGACCCAGAAGAGCCAGTTCAGCGAAACCGCCCTGCTGGCCGCTCAGGCCTACAACAACGTGACGAAAAAGCGCGCCACGTACGGTGTGCCGCTCAGGGCCGCCGTCGTCCCTTGCCACATCTGGAAGTCGCTGGTCAAGAAGGCGGGGATGAAGATCGAGGACATCCCGAAGACCTGGGACGCCTACTTCGACTTCTTCAAGAAGGTGCAGGACAACCTCCGCAAGCAGGGCGAGCGGAAGGTCTATGGCCTGGGCTTCCAGGTGACGGCCAACGGGGTCGACCCCTACAACCTCTTCATGGCGTTCCTCGTCGCCCACGGCGGTCAAGACATCGTCACCAAGGACGGCAAGCTTCATCTCGACGATCCGAAGGTCAAGGAGGCGGCGATCAAGTCGGCGGCCTACCTCGGCGGCGCATACCGGGACGGGTACGTGCCGCCGAGCGCGATCAACTGGAACGACGCCGACGACAACAACGCGTTTCACGCGAAGCTCATGGTGATGGACGTCGACGGGACCTTGTCGACCGAAGTCGCGATCAAGGAGAAGCATCCGGAGTGGTACTACGACGAGATCGTGACCCATGGCGCTCCCGGCTATCCCAACGACAATGCCGGCAAGCCGATACCGAGCATCGTCGGGTACACCAACGGACTGATCCCGAAAGGCGCCAAGAACGTCACGGTGGCCAAGGAGTTCTTAAAATATTTCATCCAGCCCAAGGTGATCGGCGAGTTCGTCGAACTTGGTCTGGGCCGCTGGCTGCCGGTCATGCCGTCGCTCGCGAAGAGTCCGTTCTGGCAGAACCCGAAAGATCCGCACCTCAAGGGATACGTTCAGCAGGGTCTCCTCGGCCCGACCCGGCCCGATTACTACGTGTTCAACCTGGCGATGGCGGAAGTCCGCTCTCAGCACGTGTGGAGCATGGCGATGATCGACGTGGCGAAGGAGGGCGTGAAGGCGGAGGCAGCGATCGAAAAGGCCTTCAAGCGGATCGGGGAGATCTTCGCGAAATACCCGATGGCGTGAGAGCGGGAGGCGAATGATGGATACGACCTCGGTCGTCGAGATCGGTCGCCCCTCGGTCCCGCGTGAAACCGTCTGGCGCTCGCTTCGCGGCCATCTCAAGGGTACGGAGTACACGTGGGCGCTCGCCTTCGTCGTGCCCTACGTCGCAGTATTCCTGACCTTCGTCGCGTATCCGGTCGTGTACGGGTTGTGGATGGGCAGCGAGGCGGGCCTGTACCGGGAGCTTTTCGACGACCCGATCTACCAGAAGACGGTGGTGAACACCGTCCTCTATCTTGCGTTCGGCGTGAACGTGAAGATGTTCCTCGCCCTCTTACTGTCCGGCTTCTTCATGCGCCCGGGCTGGTGGATGAAGGCGCTGCTGCTGATCTTCGTCCTCCCATGGGCGGTGCCGCAGATCTCGACGTTCATCTCGATCCACTGGATGCTGAACGGCGAGTGGGGCTTCCTCAACAACGTCCTCTACACGCTCTTCCACGTCGAGGGGCCGCACTGGCTCAACGACCGCTGGACGGCCCTCGCCGCCGTCATCGTCTCGCACATCTGGAAATGGACGCCGTTCTGGACGCTGATCCTGCTCGCGGGCCGGATGGCGATTCCGCTCGACATCCGCGACACAGCAAAGGTCGACGGCGCCACCGGGCTGCGCGGGTTCGTTCACATCACCTTCCCGCTGCTCGCGAACCTCTACCTGATCTGCACGCTACTCTCGACGATCTTCCTGCTCGGCGACTTCAATGCCGTCTACTTCGTCTCCGGCGGCGGTCCCGCGAACACGACGCACGTGCTCGCAACGCTCGGCATCCGCAACGCCTTCGAGATCGCTCAGCCGCGCCTGGGCGTCGCGGCGGTGATGTCGGCGCTGCCGCTGGTGATCCCGCTCGTGATCGTCCTGATGCGCAAGCTCCGCACAGCCGAGGTTCAGCTATGAGCATCATCGCGGTCGACGCCGCCCTGACCTCCTCCCGCGCGGAGTCGCGGGCGCACCGCGCTGTGCGGCGCCGACGATACCTGACCACCGCAGGGACGGCGGTGCTGTCCCTCGCCCTCGTGGTGTGGACGATCCTGCCCATCTACAACATGGTGCTGATCTCTCTGGAGCCGGAAGGTGACGTGTTCACTGACCACATCTGGCCGAGGGTGGCGTCGCTCGAGAGCTTCTGGGGCGTCCTGACCCAGGGCCACTGGTACCTGGAGCATTTCTGGCGTCAGTTTGCCAACAGCATCTACATGGGAGCGATGGTGACCATCTTGACGCTGGTGATCGGCTCACTGACCAGCTTCTCCCTCGGCCGGATGCGAATCCGCCACGGCTGGCTGGTGAGCAACGCCGCCCTGTTGACCTACGTGATCCCGGCGTCGTTCCTGGCGATCCCGTTCTATCGAATCATGCAGAACTATGGAATGGCGAACAACGTGTGGTCGGTGATCGCGGCCCTTGTGGCCTTCGCCACGCCGTATGCCATCTTCGTCTTCCAGGAATACGGTCGGAGCATTCCCATCGAGGTCGACGAGTCGGCGCGCATCGACGGGGCCTCTCCGATCCAGGTCTATCTGCGGATCTACCTGCCGCTGATGGCACCCGCCCTCGTCGCGGTCGGCACGTACGCAATGCTACTCGCGTGGAACGAGTACCTCTACCAGTTCCTGCTCTTGTCGTCGAAGTCGAGCATGACCGTGCCGGTGGCGCTCGCACAGTTCCTCAGCAGCGATCAGTCGCCATGGAACTATATGATGGCGACGGCGATCATCTATGCGCTGCCGCCCGTCGCGATCTATTACGCGTTCCGCCGCCGCATGTCTGCCGGCCTGACGATGGGCGGGGTCAAGGGCTGATCGTCGCGCCTCGACGTGCGGCGGCTGTGCGCCACCGCCACGTATCGCTCACGACAGCGGCTCGAACGGATAGAGGGGGCGGCGGCGCTTGCGGTAGTCGAAGAGCGCGAGATCGGAGCTCGTGACGCCGTCACCGTCGCACAGCACGATGTGGCGTGCGATCGGCTCGAAGCCGGCACGGAAGTGCTGGCGCGACTTGATCAGCACGTAGCGCTTGCGGCGCGGATCGATGCCCGCGTGTGTGAACACACCGAGATCGGAGGGCTCCGCGCGCCGCTCCGAGACCACGATCTGCATCGAGCCGGTGTCAAGCACCGCGGTTCGGCCCATACGCACGCGCACGCCCGTCGCCATCGGGCCCGTGACGGTGAACTCGCCGTCCGTGATCCGCGCGACCTTCGCGGTCACGGTGAGCGGCGCGCCCTTCAGATTGAGCTGCGGCATGTCGATGCGGCCTCCGAGATCCAGCGTGACGCTCGCGACCGTGCCGGCCGACACGATGCGTGCGACGGCGGTGGGATCACAAATCGGCCCGACGAGAACGTCCTGGAGACGCTGGCGCATCACCTCCGCCACCACGCTCATCACGTCCTGCGTGCCGCCGGACGCGGTGTTGTCGCCGTGGTCGACGAGGATCACGGGCCCCTCCGTCAGCGTCCGCGCGTGCGCAATCTGCGAGGCGAGCGGCGCGCCCTTGTAGAGGAAGTCCGCGCGCCGCTGCCACGCGAGATCCAGCATCCGCTCGAGCAAGGCCTGGCCCTGCGTGGTCTGTCCGTCGCACACGACGATCGCGGAGCACGAGAGATGCGGGATGTCGGACTGCGGAAAGCCGCCGAGCACCGACGCGTTGAGTACGACGCCGCGCTTCTCGGCGTCGATCGCCATGTCCATCACGTCCTTCATCGGCTGACGCGACGGCGTGTGCTCGAGTGTGCTCGTGAGCATCGGCCGGATGCCCCACACCATGACCGGCTTCACTTCGCCGTCGAGCGTGCGCACGAGCGTCCTCGCGGCGCGCTGCGCCGTCTCCGCCATGTCGATGTGCGGGTAGGTCCGGTAGCCGGTGATGACGGTGGCGTTCTCGACCATCGTCGATGTGAGCTGCGTGTGGAAGTCGAGGCCCACGGCGATCGGCAGGCGCGGCGCGACGGCGCGGATCCGCCGCAAGAGCTCGCCCTCGCCGTCGTCCACGTGCTCGGCCACCATCGCGCCGTGGAGGGCGAGGAACGCGGCGTCGCAGCCGCGGCGAATGCCGCCGACGATCGCGTCGCACATGTCCTCGTACGCGCGACGCTCGACGTAGCCGGACGGATGAGCGCCGGCCGCGAGCGGCACGACGATCTCGGCGCCCATCCGCTGCGCGACGTCGAGGAAGCCGCCGACCTGCGTGTTGGTGTCCTTGAACTCGGCGGTCGCGGCGTCGCCGCTCAACGGACGGAACGACTCGAGCGGGGTGGGAACGGGCGAGAACGTGTTCGTCTCGTGCATCATCGAGGCGATCAGGATCTTGCGGCGCGGCATCAGACGACGCCCTTCTTCCGGAGCGCGTCGATCTCCGCCATCGAGTATCCGATCTCACCGAGGATCGCGTTCGTGTGCTCGCCGAGCGTCGGCGCGCGATGCCGGAAGCGGCCCGGCGTATCCGAGAGATCGACGGGCGTCGGCGCGAGCGGGACGCGACGCGCGACGCCTGGATACTCGGTGTCGACCAGCAACCCGGCGCGACGGATGTGAGCGTCGTCGAGCGCCTGCTGCGGCGTGTAGAGCGGGCCGGCCGGAATCTTCGCGCCCTCCAGCTCTTTCAGCGCCTGCTCGGTCGTCCGCTGCATCGTCCACGCGCTCATGCGCTTGCTGATGTCCTCGGCGTGGTTGCCGCGCGCCTCGTCGTCCTTGAAGCGCGGATCCGTGAGCCAGCTGTCCTCACCCATCATCTTCGCCCAGCGCGCGAACATCGGATTACCGATGGCGTACGCGATGATCCAGCCGTCCTTCGTGCGAAACAGATCCGACGGCGCCGACGTCTGCCCGCGGTTCTCGGTGGGGATGCGATTGACCTGGATCGCCTGCTGCTCGACGAGTGCGGGGTTGTTGAAGGCGACCGCCGTGCGCAGCAGCGCCCCTTCCACCTTTTGCCCCCGGCCGCTCTTGCCACGCTCCATCAGCGCCGCGAGCGTGCCGAACGCGGCGAGCGACGCGGTGCCGCAGTCCACCCACGCCACGGCAGCGCGGTACGGGGTCTCGAGCGTGCCGGTCATGTACGCGGCGCCGCTCATGACCTGGCCGATGCCGTCGAAGCCGTGCTTGTGGCTCCACGGTCCGCCGGCGCCGAACGCCGTGACGGTCGTGAGGATGATGTCCGGCTTCACCCGCCTCAGGCTCTCGAGATCGAGCGAGAGCGAGCGCAAGACTTCCGGGGGGAGGTTCGCAACGACCACGTCCGCCGTCGCGACCAGCTTCTTCACGATCTCGCGTCCCTCGGGTGAGGACGGATCGAGCGTCATGCCGCGCTTGTTGCGGTTCATGGTCACGTACATCGCACCGATCCCGTCCTCGTTGATCGGCGCCACCCACCGGTCTTCGCCGCCGCCGATTCGTTCGATGCGGATCACGTCCGCGCCGAGGTCGGCCAGGAGCGCCGCGCAGTAGGGGCCAGCGATGTACCGTCCGAAGTCGAGCACCCGGATGCCGTCGAGGACGTTTGTCATGGCGGCGGCAGTGTACCCTACCGGAACATAAAGCCGACGTAGCCGTCGGCGGCGACCGCCTCGCACTTCTCGCGATACTTCGGCGCGCCGCCCGCGTAGACGATGAACGTGCGCTTGTCCTTGCCCGCCACGTTGGAGTTGATGCCCATCATCCATGAGTCGACCTGAGTGAAGAGCATGCGCCTCCCTGTGTCGTGCACGTGCTCGAGCCAGTCACGCTCCGACTCGGGCGTCGGCTCCACACGGGTGTGGCCCCGGCCGCGCATGTAGGCGATGAGCGCGGTGACCCAGTCCACGTTCTGCTCGATGCAGCGCGGGATGTTGCAGAAGGTGGCCGCGTTGTGCGGCCCGACGAGCGTGAACAGATTCGGGAAGCCCTCGATCTGCAGCCCCAGGTACGTGCGCGGGCCTTCCGCCCACTTCTCCCGCAGCCGTCGACCCCCCCGCCCGCGGATGTCGATCCGATCGAAGGCCCCGGTGATGGCGTCGAAGCCAGTGGCGTAGACGATCATGTCCGCCGCGTACTCCGCGTCGCTCGTCTTCACGCCGGCGGGCGTGATCCGCTCGATCGGCGTCTCCCGGAGGTCGACGAGGTGCACGTTCGGCTGGTTGTACACCTCGTAGTAGCCGCTCTCGAGCGGCACCCGGCGCGTGCCGAAGCCGTGGTTGGTCGGGATCAGCTTCTCCGCGACAGTCGGGTCCTTCACGCGCTCCCGGATCTTCCGACGCATGAACTCGGTGATGGTGGCGTTGGCCTCCTCGTTGATCAGCACGTCGCGGAAGTTCCCCATCCAGATGCCGAAGCCGGGCTCGCGGTAGAGCTTCTCGAAGAAGGCCTCGCGCTCCTCGGGACTCACCTCGAGCGCCTTGCGCGGATCGGCGTCGTGGATGAAGCAGCCGAACGACTCGCGGCAGCGCGCGAAGATCTCCGGGTACGTGGCCTTGATGCGCGCCTGGGTGGCCGCGTCGATCCGGCTGTTGTGGAGCGGCGCGCACCAGTTCGGGGTGCGCTGGAACACCGTGAGGTGGCCGACCGTCTTGGCAATCTCGGTGATCGCCTGCACCGCGGTCGCCCCGGTGCCGATCACGGCGACGCGCTTGCCCGCAAAGGTCACCGGCTCGTGCGGCCACAGGCCGGTGTGGTAGGCCTCCCCGCGGAAGCTCTCCACGCCCGGGATGGTCGGCATGGTCGGCGCTGACAGCGGCCCGATCGCGGTGATCAGGAAGCGGGCGCGCGCCTGCCGGCCGTCGTCGCTCTCGATCTCCCACTCGCCGGCGGCCTCGTCGTAGACCGCGGCCTTGATCCGGCAGCCGAACTCGATGTCACGGCGCAGGTCGAGCTTGTCGGCCACGAAGTTGCAGTATCGCAGCGTCTCCGGCTGGGCCGCGAAATGCTCGCTCCATTCCCACTCGCGCAGGATCTCGTCCGAGAAGGAGTAGCCGTAGGTCCACGACTCGGAATCGAACCGGGCCCCCGGGTAGCGGTTCCAGTACCAGGTGCCCCCGACGCCGTCTCCGGCCTCGAACACCCGCACGCGCAGGCCCAGCCCGCGCAGCCGATGGAGCTGGTACATGCCCGAGATGCCGGCCCCTATGACGATGACGTCGTAGCCCGCTGCCATGGCTCAGTGTACAGAACGCTGTAGCGTCGTATAGATGAAGAGTAAAAATATCCCGGCGATTGTGATCATTCCAGTATTCCTCGCTGTCTTGGGCAGCATAGCCCTTGCGGCGCAGGACAGGTTCACGCTGAAAGCGCCGAACGAGGTCGCGTTTTCTGAGATCAGAGGATATGCGACACGAACGTGGATGGAGCGGGAGCCACGAGCGCCGACCGTGGCAGAAAATCCCTTGACAGATCGGTTGTCCGCGCTGTACGTGGGGGGCAGCAAGAGCCAGCGACTGACGCGTACCGACCCGTGGGGGCGTTCCGACAATGGTGGCTTGTGTCGCTTCCCGCCGTGATCGCTCTTTCGAGCCTTCCGTCAGCCTGCACCGAGCGCTAGCGATTTACTGGGTGCGCGCCCGGCGCGGGCGCCGCTGGAAACGCTTTTCACCGTCGTCCGTTGCCCTCGCCTCCGCTACGGCCTCGTAGCGTTCGGAGACAGGAGTGAGCGCATGAAAGCCAGCGATATCTGCGCGGTCGTGTTCGTTGCCCTCTCATCCGTCGCCTCACCCGGCTGGGCCCAGGTGCCGGGCCCGAACAACGCCATCACCGACGTGCCCGGCATCAAGGTCGGCCACTTCACGGGCAATCCTTTGACGGGCACGACTGTTGTGATCGCCGAGAAGGGCGGCCAGGGCGTGGCGGGCGGCGTGAGTCAGCGCGGAGGCGCGCCCGGGACGCGAGAAACCGACCTGCTGAGGCCGGAGAACCTGGTCCAGATCGTCAACGCCATCACGTTGAGCGGCGGCAGCGCCTACGGTCTGGCGGCGGCGAGCGGGGTCATGCAGTGTCTGGAGGGTCAAGGCGTCGGATTTCCGGTGGGCGGGGGCAACGTCGTGCCGATCGTTCCGACGGCGATCCTCTTCGACCCGGGGCGGTGCGGCGCCCCGTTCAACTACCGCCCGAATTTCTCCTTCGGTCTCGCGGCGTGCAGCGCGGCCCGGTCTGGCCCCGTGCAGGAGGGCAATGTCGGAGCTGGAGCCGGCGCCGTCTCCGGCGGCGTGAAGGGCGGGCTCGGCACCGCGAGCGTCGTCCTCGACAAGGGCGTCATCGTGGGCGCCATCGTCGCCGTGAACTCGGTGGGCGCGACGTTCGACGCCAACGGCAACCTGTACGCGGCGCCGCTGGAGCTCGCCGGGGAGTTCGGCAGTCTGATACCGATCGAGGGCGGGCCGCCGCCCCACATGTCCAAGCCGGCGGCGCTGCCGGGCGGTCTGCTGAGGAACACGACGATCGCCGTCGTGGCGACGAACGTGGAGTTGACGAAGACCCAGGCGACGAAGATCGCCCAGATGGCGGACGACGGGCTGGCGCGCGCCATCAAGCCGACCCACACCCCGTACGACGGTGACACCGTCTTTGCGGTCGGAACGGGACGAATCAGCATGGCCACGCTCGGCGACCCGGCATTCGCGGAGTATGTGATCGGCAGCGCGGCCGCCGACGTGCTTTCGCGCGCGGTCGTCCACGCCATCCTGTCGGCCGAGTCGACCCCATGCGAGAAGAGCTATTGCGACCTCTTCCCCAACGCCTGCCGTAACCGGAAGAAGGGGGCCCAGAAATGAGCCGCGATCGACGCTCGTCCAGCTATGCGTGTGCGGCGGCCGTCTTCACGCTGTTCAGCGTCTCGGTGTCGTGGGCGCAGACGCCGGGTCCTTTGAATGCCATCACCGACGTCCCCGGCATCGAGGTCGGGCAGTACACGTCAACCGATGCGACGTCGGGAGGGGGCACCGGCACGACTGTTGTCGTGTCTCGAGCCGGAGCGGTCGGGGGCGTGAGTCAACGGGGAGGCGCGCCCGGAACGCGCGAGACGGATCTCCTGCGCCCCGAAAACCTGGTCGAGAAGGTCAACGCGGTCGTGCTGAGTGGAGGAAGCGCGTACGGTCTGGCCGCCGCCGACGGCGTCATGCTGTGCCTCGAGGCCCAGGGCATCGGGTTTCCGGTCGGCCCAAACCAGGTCGTGCCGATCGTGCCTTCCGCCATCCTGTTCGATCCGGGACGGTGCGCTCCCTTCTCGCGTCGCCCCGATGCGTCGTTCGGGTTGGCCGCGTGCAACGCGGCCAGTGGTGGCCCGGTTCAACAAGGAAACGTCGGCGCCGGCGCCGGCGCGCGATCCGGTGGCTCCAAAGGCGGGCTGGGCACGGCGAGCACCGTGCTGAGCAACGGCATCATCGTGGGCGCGATCGTGGCGGTCAACTCGAGCGGACGGACGTTCGACACGGAGGGCAACTTCTACGCGGGATTCCTGGAGCTGGGGAACGAATTCCCCTTGGCGGCGCCGACGGGAGCGGACGTCGTTCCGCCGTCCAACCTGCTGCAGAACACCACCATCGCCGTCGTGGCCACCAGCGCCAGGCTGACGAAGGCCCAGGCGACGAAGGTCGCCCAGATGGCGGATGATGGCCTGGCGAGGGCGATCAAGCCGTCCCACGGCGTCGGCGACGGCGACACGATCTTCGTGATGGCCACCGGGACGGACACCCGGGATGCGACGAATCTCGTGAACGGGATCGGCAGCGCGGCGGCCGATACGCTCTCGCGGGCCGTGGTGCACGCGATTCTGGCGGCCCAATCGATCCACGTCGACTCATGCAACGTGAAGAGCTATTGCGAGCAGTTCCCGCAAAAGTGCGCAAAGTGATCCGCCCGGACATGTGAGAGGACGGCGAGCCGGCCGCTCGTCGAGTGAGCACCGGCTCGTCGGTCGCCCATCCTGATCTCGTCGTCGTTCATGAGCGCCAGCCCCGCCTCTGTTGCACGCGGGCGCCGCCGATCCCGAGCAGAGCGAGCGAGAGCCTACCGGAGGCCGTTATCCTCAGCTCGCCGTCGACCCTGCGCAATCTGACGCCCACGGGAGGCACGGTGAGGATCGTCGCGCACGTGGACATGGACGCCTTCTACGCCGCCGTCGAGGCGCAGCGGGATCCTGCGCTACGAGACCGGCCGCTCGTGGTCGGAGCCGATCCCAAGGAGGGCCACGGCCGAGGCGTCGTGACGGCGGCGAGCTATGCGGCCAGACGGTACGGCATCCGCTCGGCCTTGCCGATCTCGCGAGCCTGGCGCCTGGCGGAGGCCGCGCGTCGCCGGGGCGAGCCCGAGACGATCTTCGTCCGTGACGATCACGCGCTCTACCGGGAAGTCTCGGCGCGGATCATGGCGATCCTCGCCGCCGCCGGCGACGCCTTCCAGAAGACCAGCGTCGACGAGGCGTATCTCGAGCTCTCGTCGCTCGGCAGCTTCGACGCCGCGGTCGAGCGCGCCCGCCGGCTCAAGGCGGAGATCGTGAGCCAGGAAGGGCTGACCGCCTCGGTGGGCATAGGACCCAACAAGCTCGTCGCCAAGATCGCCTCCGATTTCCAGAAGCCCGACGGGCTCACGGTCGTGCGACCGGAGGAGGTCCAGCCGTTTCTCGATCCGTTGCGGATCCGGGTCATTCCGGGGATCGGACCCAAGACCGAGCATTTCCTGCACGAGCGTCACATCCGGACCGTCGCCGATCTCAGGACGCTCGAGCGGGCGCAGCTCGCGGAGTGGTTCGGCCGCCGGGGCGGGGACCTCTTCGCGAAGGCCCGCGGTCTCTCGGAGAGCGCGGTGTCGAACGAGCGGGAGCGCAAGTCCGTCGGCGAGCAGGAGACGTTCGAGGTCGACACCCTGGACGCGACGTTCGTGCTGGAGCGCGCCCGCGCGCTGGCCCGCACGGTGTGGAGCCGGCTCGAGGGCCACGGCTTCCGTGCGTTCCGGACGGTCACGGTGACCGTCCGCTTCGAGAATTTCATCACCTTCGCGCGCTCGCGAACCGGCCGCGAGGTGTGGACGAGCGAGGAGGCCCTCTGCGCGGCGGCGCTCGAGCTACTCCTGCCCTTCCTCGACGACCGCGAGAATCCCCGGCACCGCAAGCTCCGCCTCATCGGCGTCCGCGCGGAGAAGCTCTCCCGCTGACGAGTCCACGCTCACGATCCCTCGCGCGCCTGCGCCCAGGCGCAACCAGGAGTCAGCCGACTTCGCTCAGCCCTTGTTGTACTCGTCGTGGCGGCGCCACCAGAGGCCCGTCTCGTTGCGCCCCTTGGGGGCGCGGTCGAGCCACTGGTACATGCCCCAGAGGCCGTCCACTCCGCGCGAATAGGCGGAATAGGTGTGGTAGACCACGCCGTCCTCGAGCGCGAACGCGCTCAGGCCCGGCCTCTCGCGCGTGTACGTGGCCACGTCGGTCCCGGCCGAGGCCGCGAACTCGGCGACAGGTCCTTCGCCGCCGGCTGCTTCCCGGATCAGCGGCGCCTCGCGCCCGTAGTTGTATTCGACCGCCCCCTCGCGCTGTTGCTCCTCGGTGAACCAGACATTGAAATCGGAGTTGAAGTCGCCGCCGAACGAGGACGCCCAGGGAAACGTCCACCCCATCCGCCGCTTGTACGCCTGCAGCTTCGCGAGCGGCGCCCGCGACACCGCCGAAAGCATGACGTCGTGGTTGGCCAGGTGGACGGCGAAGCCGTTGAATCCGTCCGCGATCGCCGAGCAGGACGGACACCCTGCTTTGTAGTCGGGCCCGAACATGAAGTGGTAGACGAGGAGCTGCGAGCGCCCTCTGAAGAGGTCGGCCAGCGAGGCGCTCCCCTCGTCGGTCTCGAATCGATACTTCGTGTCGATCCGAACCCACGGCAGCTCCTGCCGTCGCCGCGCCAGCTCGTCGCTGCGCCGCGTGAGCTCCTTCTCCGCCTCGAGCAGCTCGAGCCGCGCTGTGAGCCACTCTTTACGTGTCCCGGTCATGTGCTTCGTCATTGCTCGTCTCTCCTTCCTTCGGGTGTCGCGGCTCCTCACCGCAGCCCTTTGATCTTCTCGGCCAGGATGCCGGTGAAGTGCTTCCAGCCCTCCTCGTGGCCGCGGCCCATCTCGTCGTCGGGGAGCCCGTTGTGCGTCAATATCAGATCCGTGGCGCCGCGGGACGCCGTCATCTCGAGGGTCACCCGGGACTCGAGCCCGCGCGTCGCCTCCGACATCCACGTGAACTCCAACAGCCGCGGGCGCTCCACGCGCAGGTAGCGGCAGTAGTGCGCCCACAGACGGCCGGCATGGTCCGCCTCCCAATACCAGAGCTCGTCGACCGCGGCCTTGCGGAGAATGGCCCGGTGCGGCTCGAACCAGCGCCTGAACAGGTCGGGTTCGGCCCACGCGTCGAAGACCTCTTCGGGCGAAGCTTCGATCCGGCGGGGGACCGTGA
>Ga0209378_1000645_pt1 | contig 25622 bp, 24 predicted proteins | sample GraSoiAngelo_156_FD_186170 | JGI IMG/M metagenome (GOLD analysis project Ga0209378, IMG submission 186170) | Grasslands soil microbial communities from the Angelo Coastal Reserve, California, USA - 14_1009_13_40cm (SPAdes) (version 2) | ecosystem: Environmental > Terrestrial > Soil > Grasslands ...
CACCCGGCTGCACCGGCTGGTTGATGAAGTTGCCGAGGTGATCCGAGGTCATCAGGCGCACGGTGGTCCGGCTCAACACGCGCCTGCCGGCGAGCACGCCGCCATTCATCATCATCTGGCAGAAGCGCAGGTAATCCGCCGCGGTTGAAACGGCGCCCGCGCCGCCCGAGTCGTTCTTCGGCACGGCGGACACGTCGATCAGCTTGTTGGGCTGCCCGGAGAAGCGGTCCTTGTCGAGCGGCTCGGCGAGGCGCGCGAGCTTCTCCGCCGGCAGCGAGAAGGCGGAGTCCTTCATGCCGAGCGGCCTGAACAGGCGCTCTTCGAGGAACTCGGACAGGCGCTTGCCCGATGCCGCCTCGACGACGCGGCCGAGGATGTCGACCGACAGGCTGTAGTGCCAGGTAGTGCCCGGCTGGAAGGCGAGCGGCACGCCCGCCATGCGCTCGATCTCCTCGGCCGGCGTCACGCCGCGCGCTTCGTAGTCCATGTCTTTGCGGTAGACGCCGGCGCGTTCCAGGCCTTCCTTCACCGGCGTGTTCTGAGTGATCTCGCCGTAGGCCAGGCCGGAAGTATGACGCAGCAAGTCCTGCACGGTCATCGCCCGCTCCGCCGCAACGATGTCGTAGGCCGGCGTGTCGGTCGACTTGACGGGAACGCTGACGCGCATTTTGTCGAAACCGGGGAGGAATTTGCCGACCGGGTCGGTGAGCTGGATGCGGCCGTCCTCGACGAGCATCATCGCCGCAACCGAGGCGAGCGGCTTGGTCATCGAGTAGATGCGGAAGATGCTGTCCTCGCTCATCGGCACCGACGCGCTCTGCATGCCTACCGCGTCGTGGTAGACGAGCTTGCCCTTCCTCGCCACCATCACCACCGCGCCGCGGAAGCTGCCGTCGGCGACCTCCTTCTTCAGTGCCGCGCTGATCTTTGCGAGCCGCGGCGACGACATGCCCACCGTCTCGGGCTTGGCCACCGGAAGCGGCGGCTGCGGCGCGGCGAGCGCCGCGAATGAAAGGATCAGCGCAAGCCACGCAAGCGTGGCGCGCGACGCCCAATTACGATTCATGGTTTTCTCCTCCACTTAGACTCACCTGCAGAGAAGGTTCCCGCGATCCAGCACGATCGGCTTGGTGCAGTCCTGCTCGGCGACTGTGCGCGCCGGATCCAGCGGCGCCGAAGAGGCTCCAGTCTAGCTCAGGTCGTCCGGCGCACGAACGCCGGCGTGAGCTCCCTGAGCGAGCGCACGCCGCATTGCTGCATCGCCGCCTGCAACTCGGTGCGCAGGAGCTCGAGCACGCGCTCGACGCCGGGCTGGCCGAAGGCGCCCAGTCCCCAGAGGTAAGGCCGGCCGACGCACACCGCGCTCGCGCCGAGCGCGAGGCCCTTGACGATGTCGGTGCCGCGCCGGAACCCGCTGTCGACCAGCACCGGGATGCGGCCGCGCACGGCTTCGACGATCTCGGGCAGGGCGTCGATGGTGGAGCGGCCGCTGTCCTCGCCGCGCGCGCCGTGGTTGGAGACGATCAGGCCGTCGAGGCCGTTTTCCACGCACAGCGTCGCGTCCTCGTGCGCCAGGACGCCCTTGACGAGGATCTTCATGCGCGTGATGTCGCGCACCCGCTTGAAGAAATCCCAGGTCATGTTCGCCGATTCCATGCTGGTCATGCGCGAGAGGTCGATGCCGTCGTAGTTGGGCCTGCGCCGCGCCCGCGCCACGATTCCGGGCTGGTGGCAGTCCTGGCAATTCCTGGTGTCCTCGCGGCGCAGCCTGAACAGAGTTTCCTGGTTGCGGCCCGCCACGCGGTCGACGGTCACGACCAGCACCGGGCAGCCCGCGGCCTCGGCGCGCTTGATCAGCGCGCGGGCGACGTCCCAGCTGGGCGAGGCGTAGAGCTGAAACCAGATCGGAGCGCCGCGCGCCTTGGTGGCGTCCTCGACCGACGTGGAGGCCGAAGTCGAAAGAATCTGCAGATGGCTGCCGGCTTTCGCCGCGCGGGCGACGGCGAGCTCGCCCTCGGGATGGAAGAACTTGTTGCCTCCCGCCGGCGCAATGACGATCGGCGTGCTCCACCGGCTGCCGAAGAGCTCGCAGCTCATGTCGACCTTGGAGACGTCGTTGAGGCGGCGCGGGCGCAATTGGAACTTCAGGAAGCCCTCGCGATTGGCCCGCAGCGTCACCTCGTCGTCGATGCCCGAGGCCATGTAGCCGAAATGCGCCGGCGGCACGGTCTTGCGCGCCACCGGCTCGAACTCGAACACGTTGATCGCCTCGGCCGGCGACTTGATGAGATCCTCCGTCCTAAGCGGCGCCCAGAGGATCGGATCGGAAAGCCGCGGCGGCGCTGTAGGGCCGTCGGCGGCGAGCGTGCCGAGGCCGGAATAGGCCAGCAGCGGACTACCGGACAGGAACTTCACGAACCGGCGGCGGCTTTCACTCCTGATGTCGGACGCTGACATAACCGACCCTCCCTGGATCGATTATCAATCCCAGTCGTCGTCCTTGGGAAGGGGCGCCACCTTGGGCGGCTTCTCCTTGCGGCGCCTCCAGCCGTAGAGAAAAATGCCTACCAGTCCTCCTAGGGCGACGAGGAGGAAGAGGGCGAACAGGAGGTTGCCTACTTGCCCAACCCCATGCGTTTACCCGCTTCGGTGTAGGCGCGCACGCGCTCGTTCATGAAGCTTTCCATCCTGTCGATGCCGACATTGACCAGCTCGAAGCCGCTTTTCGCCGCCAGTTCCTTCATCTCCGGGTCGGCGTTGAGGACCGCCCACAGCTCCGACATGCGCCGGCGCGCCTCGGCCGGCGTCGATTTCGGCATGCCGATGCCCCGGAAGGCGCCGTCCACCCAGTCGATGCCGAGCTCGCGGAAGGTCGGGACGTCGGGCAGCAGGGGGTGGCGCTGCTCCATCGCCACGACCAGCGCCCGCACCTTGCCTTTGTTGTTGACCGCAAAGGCGGTGTACGACATGGCGCCGGCGACGTGGCCGCCGATCACCGCGGTCGTCATGTCGCCGGTGCCCTTGAAGGGCACGTAGGTCGTCCTGATGCCGAAAGTGGCGTCGAGCCGCTCGTGCGCGGCGTGGTTGGCCGAGTTGAGGCCCGAGCCGCCGAGCGTGATGCGCTCGGGCTGCTCCTTCGCCGCCTTCACGAAATCCTGGAAACTGCGCAGCGGGCTCGACTCGGCGACGACCAGCGCGTCGGGCGTGTAGTGAAACCAGTACACCGGCGCGATGTCGTCGGTCTTGTACTGCACCGTGCCCTCCATCGGCTGCAGCACGATATGCGGCAGGTTGATGCCGGCGATGTTCAGCCCGTCGCCGGGCAGCTGGTTGAGCTGCATCCACAACAGGCCGCCGCCGGCCCCCGGCTTGTACTGGATGATGGTCTCGATCGCCGGGCATATCTTCTTCAGCACCAGCTGCTGGTGGCGCGCCGACAGATCGGACTCGCCCCCCGCCGGAAAAGCCTGCCAGTAAAGCAGGTTCTTTTCGGGACAGGCCTGCGCCGCCGCTGCACCCGACAAAAGACTGATGACGACTGCAAAAGCGAAACGCATCAATCCACTTTGGCGCCGGAGAGCTTCACCACGTTCGCCCACTTGACGATGTCCTCGCGCAGGAACCTGTCGAACTGCTCCAGCGTCATGGCCATCGGCGCCGCGCCCTGCTTCGCCCAGGCCTCCTTCACTTCCGGCGCGTTCACGACCTTGTTCACTTCAACGTTCAATTTCTCCAGGATCGGCCGCGGCGTTCCCGCCGGCGCCATCAGCCCGAGCCAGATGGTCGCTTCGTAGCCGGGCACGCCGGCTTCGGCGAGCGTCGGCACGTCTGGCGTCACCGGCGAGCGCGCCTTGCCCGAGCTCGCCAGCGCCTTCACCCTGCCGGCGCGCGCATTGGCGGCCATGGTGGTGATGGCGTCGAACATCATGTCGACCTGCTTGCCGAGGATCGCGGTGCGCGCCTGGTCGCTGCCCTTGTGGGGCACGTGGACGATATCGACGCCGGCCATCGCCTTGAAGAGCTCGCCCGCCATGTGGTACGGCGTCCCCGGCCCGGAAGACGCGTAATTCAGCGCCCCGGGTTTGGATTTGGCGAGCTCGATGAACTCCTTCAGGTTGCTCGCTGGAACGGAAGGGTGGATCACCATCAGCAGATCCGAGTAATTCACGCCGCTGATCGGCGCCAGGTCGCGCATCAGGTCGAACGGCTTTTTCGGGATCAGCGTCTCGTTCACCGTATGCGTGTTCGACATCATGAGCAGCGTGTAGCCGTCGGGCGGCGATTTCGCGACGACGTCGGTGCCGACGATCGAGCCGCCGCCCGGGCGGTCCTCGATGACGAACGGCTGGCCGAGCGCTTCCTGGAGCTTCGCGCCGAGGAAACGCGCGTAAATGTCGGCGGGGCCGCCGGTGGCGAACGGCACGACGATGCGCACCGCCCGCGCCGGATAGGCCTGCGGCCACGCGGCCGCATTGACGGACAGCAGCAGCAGCGCCAGTACAGCGCGAAGCATCTTTCCTCCTTGTCTTTGCCGCTTAGAATGACCGCGGAACATGAGAATACCAAAACTGCCCTCGCGCATCACCGTTGAGGGACTGGATCGCGCCCCCCATCGTGCGTTCCTGCGCGCGCTCGGCCTGTCGGATGCCGATCTCGGCAAGCCGTTCGTCGGCGTCGCCTCGACCGACGGGCGCGTGACGCCGTGCAATGCGCTGCTCGGGGAGTTCGCGCGCCAAGCCTGTGCCGCCATCCGCGGCGCGGGAGGCGTGCCGTTCGATTTCGCCTCGATCTCGGTGGCCGACTCGATGTCGATGAACCACGGCGGCATGCGCTACTCGCTGGTGTCGCGCGAGATCATCGCCGACGGCGTCGAAGCGGTGGCGCGCGGCCATGCTTATGACGCGCTCGTCACTTTCGCCGGCTGCGACAAGACGCTGCCCGGCATGATGATGGCGATGGTGCGACTCAACCTGCCCTCGGTGTTCGTCTACGGCGGCGCGGCGCTGCCCGGAAAATGGCAGGGGCGCGATGTCACCGTGCTCGATACCTACGAGGCGGTCGGGGCGGTGCTCGCCGGAGACATGAAGGAGGATGACTTGAGGGCGCTCGAGCATGTCTGCCTGCCGACGCTGGGCTCGTGCCCGGGACAGTTCACCGCCAACACGATGGCGATGGTGGCGGAGACGCTCGGCCTTGGGCTTGCCGGCTCGGCGACCTTGCCCGCCGTTTCTCCGGAACGAAACGATCTTGCCCGCAAGGCCGGCCAGGTCGTGATGAATCTTTTGAAAGGCGGTCCGCTGCCCAGGGAGCTGGTGACAAAGAAGAGCCTGGAGAACGCCTGCGCCGCGGTCGCCGCGACCGGCGGCTCGACCAACGCCGGGCTGCACATTCCGGCGATCGCTCACGAGGCCGGGATCCGCTTCTCGCTCGATGATTTCGCGCGCGTGGCGAAGCGCACGCCGCTGATCGCCGACATGAAGCCGGGCGGGCGTTTCCTCGCGAAGGACCTGCACGCGGCGGGCGGCGTTTATGTCGCGCTCAAGGCGCTGCTCGAGCGCGGCGCGCTGCACGGCGATTGCCTGACGCTCTCAGGTAAGACGCTCGAGGAAGAGTTGATGAACTGCCGCGACCCGGACGGAGAAGTTATCAGACATGAACCTATCATGAAGACCGGAGGCATCGTCGTACTCAGAGGCAACCTCGCGCCCGGTGGCGCGCTCATCAAGGTCGCGGGGCTGAAGTCGCTGCTGTTCGAGGGCCCGGCGCGGGTTTTCGATTCGGAGGAAGCCTGCGCCGAGGTGGTGAAGAGGCGCGCTTACAAGGCGGGCGAAGTATTGGTGATCCGCTACGAAGGGCCGAAAGGCGGACCGGGGATGCGCGAGATGCTCGGCGTCACCGCCCTCATCTACGGACAGGGCATGGGCGAGAAGGTCGCACTCCTCACCGATGGCCGCTTCTCCGGCGCGACGCGCGGCATGATGATCGGCCACGTCTCGCCGGAAGCCGCCTGCGGCGGGCTGCTTGCGCTGGTGCGCAACGGGGATCGCATTCGCATCGATGCCTCTTCAGCCAGCCTCAGCCTTATGGTGGAGAAAGCGCAGTTGGCGAAAAGAAAACCAAGGCCTCCCAAACAGTCGCTCTCGGGCGTCCTCGAGAAATATGCGGCGCTCGTCGGCCCCGCCAACCTGGGCGCGGTCACGCACAGCGGAGCCAAGAAGGCTTAAGCTTCGCCGATGTCCGACGTCGTAGACCTGCGCTCCGATACCGTCACGCGCCCCTCGGCCGCGATGCGCAGGGCGATGCTCGAGGCGGAGCTCGGCGACGACGTGTTCGGCGACGATCCGACGGTGAACCGGCTGCAGGAGCGCGCGGCCGAGATCTTCGGCTTCGAGACGGCGCTGCTGTTCCCGTCCGGGACGCAATCCAACCTCGCCGCGCTGATGAGCCACTGCCAGCGCGGAGACGAAGTGATCCTCGGCGCGGAGTCGCACAGCTACCGCTATGAAGCCGGCGGCCTCGCGGTGCTCGGCTCGATCCAGCCTCAGGCCATCGCCAACCGCCCCGACGGCACGCTCGAGCTGAGCGAGGTCGAGGCCGCGATCAAGCCGGACGATCCGCATTTCGCGAGAACGCGCCTGCTCGCTCTCGAGAACACGATCACGGGACGGGTCCTGCCAAGGACCTATCTCGAGCAGGCGGTCGGCCTGGCGAAGAGAAAAGGCCTTTCAACGCACCTCGACGGCGCACGCATCTTCAACGCCGCCGTGGCGCAAAACATGAAGGTGAACGACCTCTGCGCCGGATTCGATTCGGTGTCCTCCTGCCTGTCGAAAGGCCTGGGCGCACCCGCCGGAACGGTCCTGCTGGGCAGCACAGATTTCATTCAGCGAGCCAGGCGGGCGAGAAAAATCCTCGGCGGCGCGATGCGCCAGGCGGGCGTCATCGCCGCAGCCGGGCTGTACGCGCTCGAGAACAACGTAGAGCGGCTGCGCATCGATCATGAAAACGCCGGCAGGCTCGCGCGCGGGCTGCGCGAGCTCAAGCTCGAAGTCCAGCACCACACCAACATGGTGATGGTCCGCATTGCGCCGGGAATTGCGGGGGAACTGGCCGGCTACTTGAGGAGCAGGGGGATCCTGGTGCTGCCGGGCGCGCCGCTGCGCCTCGTCGCCCACCTCGACGTCGACGCGCCAGGGATCGATCGCGCGCTGGCCGCGTTTGGCGCCTTCATTTCATCATGCCAGGCAGGTAGGTCGAGATGACGGGAAAGGCGACCAGGATCGCGAGCCGAATGCAGTCGGCGGCCATGAACGGCAGCACGCCGCGGAAGATGGTGCGCGTCGGCACCTGCGGCAGCAGCGTGTTGAGCACGAACAGGTTCATTCCCACCGGCGGGCTGATGAGCCCGATCTCGACCACCACGACGATCAGGATGCCGAACCATACCGGATCGAGGCCGAGGTGCACCACGAGCGGAAAGAACACCGGCACGGTGAGCAGGATCATCGACAGCTCCTCCATCGCCGTGCCCAGGATCACGTAGATCGCCATGATGGCGGCAACCACCAGGATCGGATGCAACTCAAAACGCCTTACCAGGTCGCGCAGCTCTCCCGGCATGGTCGTGATGTTGACGAACTCCGCAAACATCAGAGCGCCGATCAGGATCAGGAACAGCATCGAAGTGGTGCGCGCGCTTTCCACCAGCGACGCGTAGAGCGTCTTCCAGTTCAGCGCGCGGCGCGCGATAGCGAACACCATGGCGCCGAAGGCGCCGATCGCGGCGCCTTCGATCGCCGTGAATACGCCGCCGTAAATGCCGCCCATCACCAGCGTGAACAGCGCGATCACGCTGGTCACGCCCTTGTACACGAGCGCCAGGCCGAACACGATGAATGCGCCGATCACCGCCGCGTCATCTGCGTCGAGCCAGCCGAGCTTCGCAACGCCGATGATCGCCACGCCGGCGGTCGCGAACGCCGACAGCCCCTCGAGCGTGGCAAAGCGCTCGCGCCAGCTCATCCGCTCGCCCGGCGGTCCGGCCTTGGGATCGCGCCAGGTGATGTATTGCACCGCGAGGCACAACAGGACTGTCGCCAGGACTCCCGGCAGGATGCCGGCGGCGAACAGCTTGCCGATGTTGGTCTCGGTCATGATGCCGTAGATCACCATGATGGTGGAGGGCGGGATCAGGATGCCGAGCGTGCCGCCTGCCGCGATCGCGCCGGTGGACAGGTAATCGGCATAGCCGAACTTCTTCATCGATGGATACGCCACCTTGGCGAAGGTCGCCGCGGTGGCGATCGAGGAGCCGCAGATCGCGCCGAACCCCGCGCAGCCGAGGATGGTCGCCATCGCCAGGCCGCCGCGCAGGTGGCCGATGAACGCATACGCGGTGCGGAACAGCTCTTGCGACATGCCGGCGCGGGTGACGAAGTTGCCCATCAGGATGAACAGCGGGATGACCGACAGCGTGTAATTGCGGCCGGTCTCGTAGATCTTGGTCTGCGCGGTGGCGAAGGCCACGGCCCAGTTCCAGTCGCGCATGTAGGCGTAGCCGACGATGCCGACGATTCCCATCGACAGCGCGATCGGAATGCGCAGGAACGCGAGGACCATCATGGCCAGCAAGCCGCTCAGCGCTTCAGCCACGAGGTTCTCAGGTGGTTGCCTGGGAGGCGCGCAGGGTACCGGGCACGAAGACCCGCAGCACGTGTACCGCTCCCGTCAGCCCGATCATCAGCGCCATGAAATACACGAACGGGCCGACCGGAACGCGCAGCACGTCGGTGGTGTCGCCGTACCCGGCGATGCGCGTGGCCTTGATCCAGACCTGCCACGCCAGGAAGAACATCACTGCGGCGCAGAGGGCGTGCACCACGCGCACCAGCGCCGCGGTCGCGCGCGGCGTGAGCATGCGGTCGATGAAGTCCATGGTGACGTGCTCGTCGGCGTGCGACACGAGCGGCAGGCCGGCGAAGATCAGGACCAGCAGCATGAGTTCCGTGGCCTCGAACGCGCCGCGCAGCGGCCAGTTGAACAGGTAGCGCGACACCACGTCGGCGAACGTGATCAGCATCAGCGCGAACAGGATCGCCGAGGCCGCGACGCCGAGCGCGGCGTCGAGCCGTTCCTCCCACAGCTTGCGCTTATTTTCCGGCGGCAACGCGCTTCAGTTCCTCATGGAACTCTTTCAGCACCGTCGCGCCGTCGATGTTGCGCTTGTCCTTCGCGTCCTTGATCCAGGCCTGGATCACCGGCTGCGCCTTGCTCTGGATTTCCTTGACCAGCGCCGGGTTCGCCTGCTCGATCTGCACGCCCGCCTTCTTCATGCCCTCGTTGCCGACGCGGTCGACGTTGTCCCAGGATTTTCCGGCACGCCGCGCGAGGTGTTCGCCGCCGAATTTGCTGAGCAGGTCCTGGTCGGCCTTGGCGAGCTTGTTCCACTTGTCTTCGTTGATGAAGAAGCCGAACGAGGAGCTGTAGAAGCCGCCGGGGAACAGCGTCGCGTACTTCACCAGGCTGTCGAGCTTGAAGGAGATGATCGACTCCTGCGGGAAAAACACGCCGTCGGCGATGCCGGAGCTCAGCAACTCGTAGGACTCGGGCGCGGGCTTGACGAAAGCCGAGGCGCCGAGCGCGCGCGCCATCGCCTCAGCGATGCCGCCCCCGGTGCGGATTTTCATGCCTTGCAGGTCCGCCAAGGTCTTGATCGGCCGCTTGGTATTGAACATCTGGCCGGGCCCGTGGGTGAACACGCCGAGCAGATGCACGCCCTTGTACTCGCCCGCCTTGTGAAGAAGCGCCCAATGGATGCGGTTATAGGCGACGGAGTTGATTTCGGCGGTTTCGCCGGCGCCGGGGAGCTCCGCCACGAGGGGCAGGACGTGGCGCGCCGGCGTGTAGCTGGCGGTCACGTACGAAACGTCGACCAGGCCGTCCCTCACGGCGTCGAAAGTCCCGGGCGGCGCTGACGGGTGCTTGGGCAGCATCTGGAACTTCAGCCGCCCGCCGCTCGCCTTCTCGACTTCGTCGCCGAAGCCTTGCAGCACCACGCTGGTCAGGTGATGCTGCGGCGACACCCACGACGACATCGTCAGCGTGGTCTGCGCGTGCGCTGGCGCCGCGAGCGCGCAACCGGCAAGCGCGGTAAGCGCAAGCTTACGCAAGATGATCATGTAACTCCTCCTCTTTGCACTCCTAATCATAAATGTTTGTCGTGAATGCGTGTGCGATGCGTTGTATTCGGCGCGCGATTTGGATACGATTCCGGCTCGCTCGCTTGCCGCAGAGCGGGCGGAAAAAGGGAGAGCACATGCCACACGTGGTCACCAAGTCTGATCTGGTCCAGGTTGCGGCGAAGGCCAGCAATCTCAGCAAATCGGCGGCGGGCGACGCGCTCAACGCGGTGTTCGAAGCGATCGTCGCCAACGTCGCGAGCGGCAAGCGCGTCACCGTAGTCGGCTTCGGCACATTTCTGCCGCGAAAAAGAAAGGCGCGGGCCGGGCGCAGCCCCTCCAGCGGCAAGGAGATCAAGATTCGCGCCAAGACCATCCCCGCCTTCGCCGCGGGGCAGGGCTTCAAGGAAGCCGTCGACAAGTAAGCTTCTCTTACGCCTGAGGGGCTGCGATTCGCAGCCCCTTGTTTTTTTAGGCATTGCAAAGGATGGGAAGGCTTGGCAGAATCCGCGAAGCACAATTCCTGCCACATGGACAAGCCGCTCATCCTCTCGCTCGACAGCCACGGCGTGCCGCACCGCTGGATCAGCTGGCAGCAGGCGTGCTTCTACTACGCGAAGAACCTGGTCGCGTGGACGCTGGGTGACGAGACCTTCACTTATTACGGCGGCATCAGCCGGCTGACCGGCGAGCGCTCGAGCATCACCGCCCACTCCATCGTCGCCATCAAGGGCAAGGCGCTGGCGGCGAAAGGCTTCCACCACGTGCCGCCGCTGAACAACCGCGAGCTGTTCAGGCGCGACCGCCACATGTGCGCGTACTGCGGCGGCGAATTCAGCTACTTCCGGCTGACGCGCGACCACATCACGCCGCTGTCGCGCGGCGGGCGCGACTCCTGGATGAACGTCGTCACCGCCTGCCGGCACTGCAACGGGAACAAGCGCAACCGCCTGCCGCAGGAGTCCGGCCTGGAGCTGCTCTACGCGCCCTACGTTCCGAACAAGGCCGAGTACCTGATCCTCACCAACCGCCGCATTCTCGCCGACCAGATGGAGTTCCTGAAGCAGCACTTGGCGTCGCATTCGCGGTTGGTTCTCGCTCCTGCCTGATTTCTGGCGCAATAGCGGCTTTCACCTGCTGGAACGCGACGTCGCAGGGCGCCTGCGGATCACCGACGATTTCCTGCGCGCCTATTACCTGCGGCCGGAGATCCATCCGGTCGACGAATCCGGCGACGACGAGCATCGGCTGCATGCCGCTCTCATGGAAAGTCCAAGAACTGAAGTTTCGGAAGAGGTGCTTAATTCGATAAGCGACGCAGATGCGCGGGACAACTACCGCGTCCTTCTGCGCTTCCGCGACAAGCTGCTCGAGGCCGGCACGCTCGAGGGCTGCTACATGAATCTGTTCAAGGGCGCGGTCGACGTGCCGCCGCTGTTCATCGGGCAGCTCGTGCACGTGATCCTGCGGAACATCCTCGACGGCAGCGACGATCCGCTGCAGCTGCGCGCCGCCGAGCTCTTTTTTCGCGAGCAGAAGGCGACCCTGCGCGACGGGCACCTGCTGCTCGCCGATTCCGAGACGGTCGAGATGCACGCCGCCGGAACGCGCTTCGGCAGCGTGGGGCGCCTGATCGTCGAGGCGCAGGGCGCGCTCGGCACGGTCGGGCTCGACGTTCTGGACCGCGCCAACGCGGCGCTCTACTGGGAGCGCGAATCGCGCCACGACACGGTGATCAGCATCGCCTACGGCCGCCCGGCGCTCGATGCGCTGTGCCGCGTCATCGAGGCGTGGGTTGCCCACTTTCTGGAACTTCGCGTCTCAGTAAGAGCCATCCGCAGGATCGACGAGCCGCATTGGGCCTGGCACGTCGGGCTCGACGCCGAGTCGAGCGACGTGCTCAACGAGCTGTGGTCGGGCCGGGAAGTCGACGCTGGACGCATGCGCCGCGTGCTCGCGCTCTTCGCGCTCCAGTTCGACGATCCGGCAGCGATGCGGGCCGACATCGCAGGCCGTGTCGTCTACCTCGGCCTGTGCGCCGACGAACACGAGTTCGTGCGCGTGAAGCCGCAGAACCTGCTGCTGAACCTCCCGCTGAATGAAGCCTGATTACTGGGACCGCGCCAAGCGAGCGCTGGCGCGGAAGGACCCCGTCATGGCCGCCATCATCCGCTCGCGGCCGAAGGTATTCCTGGCGCGTCGCGGCGAGCCCTTTGTCACGCTGGCGCGCGCCATCGTCGGCCAGCAGATCTCGGTCAAAGCGGCGCAGAGCGTCTGGGACAAGGTCTGTCTTTGCGCCGGCGCAGTCACGCCGCAAAGCGTCCTCGCGAGAAAAAGGAGCGAGCTGCGCGCCTGCGGCCTGTCGGAGCGCAAGGTCGAGTACATCGCCGATCTGGCGCAGCACTTCCTCGATGGCGCGATCCACGTGCAGCGCTGGCCCGACATGGATGACGAGGCGGTCATCGCCGAGCTGACCCAGGTGCGCGGCATCGGCCGCTGGACCGCCGAGATGTTCCTCATCTTCAGCCTGCTGCGGCCCGACGTGTTTCCGGTCGACGACCTCGGGCTGCAGAAGGCCATCCGCCTCGCCTATTTCAAAAGAAAGGTCTCTTTGACGGCCATGGCCAAGCTGGGCAGGATCTGGCAGCCGTGGCGTTCGGTCGCGACCTGGTACCTGTGGCGCTCGCTCGATCCGTTGCCGGTAGAATACTGACAGCCAGACGATCGGCTAGAATCGCGCGCCGATGAAGACCACGTTCCTGGAATTCGAGCAGCCGATCGCCGAGCTGGAGCAGCGCATCGAGGAGCTGCGCTACGTGGCGGACGATTCCGCGGTCGACATCTCGGAGGAGATCCAGCGGCTCACCAAGCGCAGCCAGACGCTCACCAAGGACATCTACGGCAAGCTGACGCCCTGGCAGGTGGCGCAGGTCGCGCGCCATGCGCAGCGGCCCTACACGCTGGACTATGTGCAGATGCTGTTCACGCATTTCGAGGAGCTGCACGGCGACCGCGCCTTCGCCGACGACGCCTCGATCGTCGGCGGCCTGGCGCGCTTCGGCAACGCGCCCTGCGTGGTCATCGGCCACCAGAAAGGCCGCGATACCAAGGAGAAGATCCTGCGCAACTTCGGCATGCCCAAGCCCGAGGGCTACCGCAAGGCGCTGCGCCTGATGAAGCTGGCCGAGAAATTCTCGCTGCCGGTGTTCACCTTCGTCGATACGCCAGGCGCCTACCCGGGGATCGACGCCGAGGAGCGCGGCCAGTCGGAGGCCATCGGCCGCAATCTGTTCGAGATGGCGCGGCTGCGCACCCCGATCATCGTCAGCGTGATCGGCGAGGGCGGCTCGGGCGGCGCGCTCGCCATCGCGGTGGGCGACGTGGTGCTGATGCTGCAATACGCGACGTATTCCGTGATCTCGCCGGAGGGCTGCGCGTCGATCCTGTGGCGCAGCGCCGAGCAGGCGCCCGAGGCGGCCGACGTGCTGGGAATCACCGCCGGCAGGCTGAAGACGCTCGGACTGATCGACAAGATCGTGGCCGAGCCGCTCGGCGGCGCGCACCGCGACCCCCAGGCCACCGCGCAGGCGCTGCGCAAGGCGCTCGCCGAGGCGCTCAAGCAGTTGCAGGAGAAAAAGCCCAAAGAGCTGGTCGAGCAACGCCTCGAGCGCGTTATGGCCTATGGCAAGTTCAAGGAAACGGCCGAGCGGTGAGCTCGTCGCCGAGGTCGGGCGATTTCTCGGTTCCATCGATCTGCGCGGCAAGCGCCTCGCCGTCGGGCTCTCCGGCGGGGTCGACTCCGTCGTGCTGCTTCATGTATTGAAGCAACATCCTGCGCTGAGTCTGTCGGCCATCCACGTTCACCATGGCCTGAGCCGGAATGCCGGCGCGTGGGCGCGGTTCTGCCGCGCCCTGTGCGCGCGCTGGGGCGTGCCGCTCGCGGTGCGCCGCGTCAAGGTGGCGAAAAAGGGGAAAGGTCTAGAGGCCGCGGCACGCGAAGCCCGCTACCGGGCTTTCAGAGATAGTCCTTGTGACGCCGTGGCGCTCGCGCACAACCGCGACGACCAGGCCGAGACGGTGCTCATGAACCTCCTGCGCGGCACCGGCGTACGCGGTGCGAGCGGCATGCCGCCGCGCAGCCGCCTCGACGGCAAGATGCTGCTGCGGCCGCTGCTCGAAGTGCCGCGCGCGGCGATCCTCGCCTGTGCCCGGGAGCAGGGCCTGGAATGGGTGGAGGACGAGAGCAACGCCGACGAGGCGCTGACTCGCAACTTCGTGCGCCGGCGCCTCGGACCCTTGATCGAATCGCGCTTTCCGCGCTGGCGGGAAAGCTTGGCGCGGGCGGCGCGGCACTTCGCCGGCGTGGGGCTCGACGCGCAAGCGCTGCTGCGCGAGTTCCTCGCGGCGCAGGGGCTGCGCGCGCCAAGCGAGGCGAAGCTCGTCGAGATGCTGAAGCAGCTCACCTCCGGCGGCGCGCGCATCATGGTCGAGCACGACGGCATGCGGCTGCGCGTCTACCGCGGCAAGCTCGCGCTCGCGCCGGCAGCGCCCGCCGCGCCGTTCGCGCCGGTGGAATGGAAAGGCGAGCCGCGCATTCCGATCCCCGCGCTCGGCGGCAAGCTGCTGTTCAGGCGGGCACGCGGTGAAGGCATCGACCTGCGCAAGCTCGGGCAGTGCCGCGTGGCAGTGCGATTGCGCGCGGGAGGCGAACGGCTCCAGCCCGATCGGCGGCGGCCGCGCCGCACTTTGAAGAACCTGTTCCAGGAAGCGGGCGTGCCGCCCTGGCAGCGCGACCGGCTGCCGCTGCTGTTTTGCGGCGACGATCTGGTGTGGGCGCCGGGACTGGGCATCGATGCGCACTATCAGGCGACGGCCGATACGATCGGAGTGGTCCCGGAATGGCGCTAAGCCGTTGTTTTTACGAATCCCGTACGTCGGCCGTGATAAAATCTCAGGTTGATTTTTTGCAACGTTCCTGGAGAAACGCGGAATGTCGGTCGAGCGGACCCTTTCCATCATCAAGCCCGACGCCGTGAAGAAGAACGCGATCGGCCGCATCCTGGCGCGGTTCGAAGCCGCCGGCCTCAAGATCATCGCTGCGCGCATGATGCTCTTGTCGCGCACCGAGGCCGAAGGGTTCTATGCTGTTCATCGTGAGCGGCCCTTCTTTCGCGACCTGGTGGAGTTCATGACCTCCGGACCGGTCCTCGTGCAGGTGCTCGAGGGCGACAACGCGATCGCGAAGAACCGCGAGCTGATGGGCGCCACCGACCCGAGGAAAGCCGACAAGGGAACGATCCGCGCCGATTTCGCGGCGTCGATCGACGCCAACGCCGTCCACGGCTCCGACGCGCCTGACAGCGCGCGCGTCGAGATCGCCTACTTCTTCCCCGCCTGCGAGGTGTTTTCACGTTGAAGCAGAATCTCCTCGACCTCGACGCCGCGGGCCTGGGCCGCTTCTTCGAGGCGCAGGAGGAAAAGCCGTTCCGCGTTCGCCAGCTGCTGCACTGGATCCACCAGCGCGGCGAAACCGACTTCGCCCGCATGAGCGACCTCGCCAGGCCGCTGCGCGACAAGCTCGCCCTCTGCGCCTGCATCGAAGCTCCTCGCATCGTCGGCGACACCGCTGCGCAGGACGGGACGCGCAAGTGGCTGCTCAAGGTGGACGGCAGCAACGCGGTAGAGGCGGTTTTCATCCCCGAGTCGAACCGCGGCACGCTCTGCGTATCGAGCCAGGCGGGCTGCGTGCTGGACTGCGCTTTCTGCTCGACCGGCAAGCAGGGCTTCAACCGCAACCTCGGCACGGCGGAAATCATCGGCCAGCTGTGGCTCGCGAACCGGCTGCTCGAGGGCGAAAGGCCGGTGACGAACGTCGTCATGATGGGAATGGGGGAGCCCCTTCTCAATCTGGACAACGTGATTCCCGCGCTGCGGCTGATGCTCGACGACAACGCGTACGGGCTTTCGCGCCGGCGCGTCACGGTGTCGACCGCGGGAGTGATTCCCGGCATGGACCGGCTGCGCGACGAATGCCCCGTCGCGCTGGCGCTCTCGCTGCATGCGCCGAACGACGCGCTGCGCGACCAGCTGGTCCCCGTGAACCGCAAATACCCGCTGCGCGAGCTGCTTGCGGCGTGCAACCGCTACCTCGAAAAGGCGCCGCGCGACTTCATCACTCTCGAGTACGTCATGCTCGAGGGCGTGAACGACGCGGACGCGCACGCGCGCGAACTGGTGGGTGTCGCGCGCCATGTGCGCTGCAAGTTCAACTTGATCCCGTTCAATCCCTTCCCGCATTCCGGGTTCCGCCGCTCGAGCCCGGAGCGAATCCGGCGCTTCGCCGAGATCCTGCAGCGCGCCGGCCTGACGGTGACCACGCGCAAAACCCGCGGCGACGGCATCGCGGCCGCCTGCGGTCAGCTTGCCGGCGATGTCGCCGACCGCACGCGGCGCAGCGTACGGCGCATTCCTCTGAAAGAGGTGCGCGCGTGAGACGGCTGCTTAACCTTGTGTTCCTGGCGCTAGCCGGCTGCGCCGGCCAGACGAGCGAGCCGAGCGTCGACACCGGCACCATCGTCGGCGAGGTCGGCGAGCCGCGCAACCGCGCCAAGATCCATACCGAGCTCGCGGCCCAGTATTACAGCCGCGGCAACATGGGCGTCGCGCTCGAGGAGCTGCGCATCGCCGCCGCCGCCGACTCGAGCTATGCGCCGACGCAGAGCATGTTCGGCCTGGTGTACATGGACTTGCGCGAGAACCAGCTCGCCGAGTCGAGCTTCGAGCGCGCGCTGCGCTTGTCGCCGAACGACCCTGACATCAATCACAACTACGGCGTGTTCCTGTGCCAGACGCAGCGCGAAGGCCAGGCGATCGCCTATTTCCTGCAGGCCATCCGCAACCCGCTGTACGCGGCACCGTGGAAATCCTACTCGGCGGCCGGCGTCTGCACGCTGCGCACCAACAATCTCAAGGACGCCGAGGAGTTCTTCAAGCGCGCGCTGCGCCTGGACCCGGACGAGCCGATCTCGCTGCTGAACCTCGGCCAGATCCGCTACCGGCAGGGCAGCCTCGACGAGGCGCGCAAGCTCGTGTCGCAGCACAACAAGCTGGTCGCGCCCAGCGCCGAGTCGCTGTGGCTCGCGCTGCGCATCGAGCGCAAGCTCGGCGAGCGCGTTGCCGAGCATTCGTACGCCAACCAGCTGCGCCGGCGCTTTCCCGGCTCCCCCGAGTACCAGGCGCTGCAGCGGGGCAGCTTTGACTGAATCGTCCGTCACCGGGGTCGGCGAAGAGCTGCTGCGCGCCCGGCAGGCGTGCGGGCTGGAGATCACCGACGTTGCGCAGCAGTTGAAGTTCGCCCCGCGCCAGCTCGAGGCGCTCGAGCAGGAGCGCTTCGACCTGCTTCCAGGAGCGACGATCGCGCGCGGCATGCTGCGCAACTATGCGCGCCTGCTGAAGCTCGATCCGGAGCCGCTGATCCAGCGCATGGCCGACCGGCTGGACGCCCCCGACTCCAACCGCCTCGCGGAGCGCTTCAGCCAGCCGGTGCCGTTCTCCGACGGCGCCCGGCGCGCCACCTTCATCTACTTCGGCCTCTCGCTCGGCATCCTGGCCCTGGTCGGCGGCTTGGTGTACGAGTGGCGCCACGAGCGTACCCCGCCGCAGGAAGCCGCCGCCAGTCCAGCGCCGCCGGCCGAGCCGCCCCCACCGCCGATCGCCGCGCAGCCGGCGGTCGCGGCGCCCGCTGCGTTGCCGCCGCTCGCGATGACCCAGCCCCCGGCCTCGCTCGATGCGCAGGAGCATCCAGCGGTGGCTCCGGCCAAGCCGGTCGCGACAGGTCCGAACCGGCTCGTCGTGAGGTGCGAGGAGGAAGCCTGGCTCGAGGTGCGCGACAGCGCCGGCCGCGTGCTGGTGTCCTCGCTGCAGCCGGCGGGCACGCAGCGCGTGCTCAGGACGAGGCCCCCGCTCACGCTGGTGATCGGCAATGCTTGGCACGTGCAGGTGACGTTCAACGACCGGCCGATCGACCTCAAGCCTCACACCAGGGTCGAGGTCGCCCGACTGACGGTGCCATGAGCGCGCTGCGGCGCAGGATTTCCCGCCAGGTCGCGGTGGGCGAGGTCCGCGTGGGCGGCAGCGCGCCGATCGTCGTGCAGTCGATGACCAACACCGACACTGCGGATGCCGCGGCGACCGCGCGGCAGGTCGACGCCTTGTGGCGCGCGGGATCCGAGCTGGTGCGCATTACCGTGAATACGACCGAGGCGGCGGCGCAGGTGGCGCCGATCCGCGAGCGGCTCGACGCGATGGGCTGCAGCGTGCCGCTGGTGGGCGATTTCCATTACAACGGCCACAAGCTGCTCGCGCAATTTCCCGATTGCGCCCGCGCGCTCGCCAAGTACCGCATCAATCCAGGCAACGTCGGCAAGGGAGCGAAGCGCGACGAGCAGTTCGCCACCATGATCGAGTGCGCGCTGCGCTACGGCAAGCCGGTGCGCATCGGCGTCAACTGGGGCAGCCTGGATCCCGAGCTGCTGGCGCGTCTGATGGATGAAAACGCGACCCGGTCTGAGCCGCTGGAAGCCAACGCAGTGATGCGCGAGGCGGTGATCCGCTCGGCACTCGAGTCGGCGCGCCAGGCCGAGGCGTGGGGCTTGCCGGCCGAGCGCATCGTGATCTCCTGCAAGATGAGCCAGGTGCAGGACCTGATCGCGGTGTATCGCAGCCTCGCCGAGCGCTGCGAGTACGCGCTCCACCTCGGACTCACCGAGGCGGGCATGGGGTCGAAGGGCATCGTCGCTTCCACCGCCGCGCTGTCGGTGCTGCTGCAGGAGGGCATCGGCGACACGATCCGCATCTCGCTCACGCCGGAGCCGGGCGGCGATCGCACGCGCGAGGTGCAGGTGGCGCAGGAAATCCTGCAGACCATGGGGCTGCGCGCCTTCGCGCCCATGGTCAGCGCCTGCCCCGGGTGCGGGCGCACCAGCAGTACGGTGTTCCAGGAGCTCGCCGACCGCATCCAGACGTACCTGAGAACCCAGATGCCGCTCTGGCGGGAGTCCTATCCCGGCGTGGAGGAGATGCGCGTCGCCGTCATGGGCTGCGTGGTGAACGGGCCTGGCGAATCGAAGCACGCCGATATCGGCATCAGCCTGCCCGGGACCAACGAAGTACCGGTCGCCCCGGTGTACGTCGATGGCAGGAAGACCGTGACCCTCAAGGGCGAGCGCATCGCCGAGGAGTTCCAGGCCATCGTCGAAAACTACGTGAAACAGAAATACGGACCAGATGCCCCGGCGCGCCGCCCCGGCAAAGAAATCAAAATCAAGACCATCTGATGTCCAAAGTACAGCCAGCGCTATTGAGGGGCTTCGATCAAGAATACCTCCCTCAGGAGCAGCTTCAATTCAATCGGCTCGTCGAGATCATTCGAAGAAACTTCGAGCTCTTCGGTTTTGTGCCGATTGAAACGCCGGCCGCGGAGCGCAAAGAGGTCTTGACCTCCAAGGGTGGCGTGGAAAAGGAGATCTACGCTCTTACACGATTGGCTGCCGACGATGACGAAGCCTCGATAAAGGGAGCGCTGCATTTCGATCTGACAGTACCGCTTGCGCGTTACGTGGCGATGAGAGAACGGGAACTGCCGTTTCCATTCCGCCGGTACCAAATTCAGAAAGTTTGGCGCGGCGAAACGCCCCAGGCGCGAAAAGGAAGGTTTCGAGAATTTTATCAATGCGATATCGACATAATTAACCGCGACAAATTGAGCTATCTCGCGGAGGCGGAGATACCAAGTGTCATCCATAGCGTCTTCAGAGAGATGGGCATCGGTGAATTTCGGATACGGATCAACAACCGGAAGGTTCTGAAAGGCGTCCTGCAAGGGTTCAATGTATCGCACGACAACTCTGCCGTCGTTCTGCGGTCTCTTGACAAGATAGAGCGGGAAAAAAGCTCGGTGGTTCTTGAGGACCTGTCCCGGGCGGGCATGTCCGACGCTCAGGCGTCCCGGCTTTTCAGCTTTATGTCCACCAAGAGAGACACGAATGAAACTCTTGGCGCTCTATCCGAATCGGCCTTCCAAAACGAAATGTGCAAAACAGGCACGGCGGAACTGAGAGAGCTAGTGGCCGCTGTTCGGAAGTTCGGCGTTCCAGAGTCTGCATTCTGCATAGATTTGGCAGTGGTGCGAGGCCTGGACTATTACACCGGTACGATCTACGAGACGACGTTGAACAGCTACCCGGAGCTTGGCAGCATCTGCTCCGGCGGTCGATATGATGATCTGGCGAGCTACTTTACCGATACGAAACTTCCCGGCGTCGGCATTTCTATAGGATTGACTCGTCTTTTTTCCAAACTAAGGGAAGCCGGGCTTCTGCACGCGGTGGAGAAAACACCAACCGAGGCGCTCGTTGTCACCATGGATCATCGGTATCTCGACTGGTACCTGGATATCGCGCGCTTGCTCAGGGAGGCTGGTGTTAACACGGAGGTTTATCTCGAGAGCGCCAAGCTGAGAAATCAGCTTGCGTATGCCGACAAAAAGGGGTTTCGTCTTGCGCTGATCGCCGGGCAGAGCGAGGTCGAGCGAAACGTCGTACAAATTAAGGACCTGTCTACGCAGACAGCATCAGAGTTTCCCCTTGCCGAAGTTGTCTCCGCCGTAAAAAGCGCTTTGGAAGGCTCCATAAAACGAGAGGCAGCTGATGGCACTTGATTTAGAAGAGCAGGAACAGGTTGCCGAGCTGAAGGCGTGGTGGACCCAGCACGGCAACCGGATACTCGCGGTGGTGATCGCCGTGGCGGTGGCGGTCGTGGGATGGCAGGGCTGGCGCTGGTACGAGCACAGCCAGGCGGCGCAGGCGAGCGTGCTCTACGACACGCTCAGCAAGGCGGCGCAGGCGGGCGACGCAAAGGCGCTGCGCGATGCCGCGGGCACGCTGGTCGAGAGCTATCCGCGCACGCTGTACGCGTCGATGGGCGCGCTCCTCGCGGCGAAGTTCTATTTCGAGCGCAACGACCTGAAGAACGCCAAGGCGCAGCTGCAATGGGTAATCGAGCACTCGCCGGCGGAGGATTTCCGCGACCTGGCGCGGGTGCGCCTCGCCGCGGTACTGGTCGATGAGAAGGCGTACGACGAGGCGCTCAAGCTGCTCGATGCGCCGCATGCTCCCGCCTACGACGCTCAATACGCGGCGCTCAAGGGCGATGTGCTGGTGGCGAAGAACCAGCTCGCCGAGGCCCGCGCCGCTTACCAGAGCGCGCTCGAGAAGGCCGAGCGGCGCGACAGCCCGTTCCGCGAGAGCGTGCGCATGCGGCTCGAGGCGCTCGGAGGTTGACCGTGTTTCGGCGGATCCTCGCGGCCGGCGCGGCGTTGCTTGCCGCCTGCAGCTCGCCCAGCGGGCCGAAGCCGGCCGCGCTGGAGCAGCTTTCCGATCCCCGGTCGGTGCGGGTGCTGTGGTCAGCGAACGTGGGTCGCGCGGACCGCTTCACCTTTTTTCCGGCACTGGTCGGCGACTCGGTCTACGCGGCGGCCCGGGACGGCACGCTGGCACGCTTCGACGTGGCCAACGGCGAGGAGCGCTGGCGCACGTCCGTCGAAACCCGGCTTTCCAGCGGCGTCGGCGCCGACCTGCGCACCGCCGCGGTGGCCACCGAGGCGGGCGAAGTCATCGCCGTCGACATCGCGAAGGGAGAGGTGCGCTGGCGGGCGCGCGTCTCCAGCGAAGTGCTCGCGCCGCCGCAGGTGGGCAACGGGCTGGTGCTGGTGCGCAGCGCCGACAACCGCATCTTTGCCTTCGGCGAGGACGACGGCAAGCGCCGCTGGGTCTACCAGCGCGCGCCTTCCTCGCTGATCGTGCGCAGTCCGGCCGGAGTCACGCTGCTTGGCGACATGGCTTTCGCCGGGTTCTCGGGCGGCAAGCTGACTGCGCTCGCGCTCGGAAACGGCAGCGTGCGCTGGGAGGCGACGGTCGCGCTGCCGAAGGGCGCGACCGAGCTGGAGCGGGTCACCGACGTGGTCGGCGACCCGGCGATCCAGGGACAGGAAGTGTGCGCCGCCGCGTACCAGGGACGCGTCGCCTGTTACGAGGTGGCGAACGGCAAGCCGCTCTGGGCGCGCGACGTGTCCTCGCTCACCGGCGTCAGCCTCGATGCGCGCTACGCTTTCGTCAGCGACGATCGCGGCGCCGTGCACGCGCTCGACCGCAGCAACGGCCGCTCGGTGTGGAAGCAGGACAAGCTGTCGAACCGGCAGCTCTCGGTCCCGCTCGCTGCCGGCAGCGCCATCGCGGTCGGCGACCTGGAGGGCTATGTGCATTTCCTCGCCCGCGACTCGGGCGCCTTCGTCGCGCGCTTCGCCACGGGCGGCGGCGCGATCCGCAACGCGCCGCTGGCGCTGCCCTCGGGGCTGCTGGTGCAGACGCAGAACGGCGGGCTGTTTGCGCTCGCGCTGTGAGGCCTGTCGTCGCGCTGGTCGGCCGCCCCAATGTCGGCAAGTCGACCCTCTTTAACCGGCTGACGCGCAGCCGCGACGCCATCGTGCACGACGTGCCGGGCGTGACGCGGGACCGGCACTACGGCGAGGGCAGCGCGGGCGGGCGCTCGTTCATCGCCATCGACACCGGCGGGCTGGAGCCCGGCGCCGCCGAGGGCATCTTCTTCGAGATGGCGCGCCAGGCGGAGCAGGCGATCGCCGAGGCCGACGCGGTCATTTTCGTCGTCGACGGGCGCAGCGGCGTTGCGAGCGCCGACCGCGAGATCGCGGCGCGGCTGCGCAAGCTCAAAACGCGCCTCTGGCTGGCGGTCAACAAGACCGAGGGCATGCCGGCCGACAGCGCGACCGCCGAGTTCCACGAGCTGGGCCTCGGCGCGCCGGCAGCGATCTCGGCGGCGCACGGCGAGGGCGTCCGCGAGCTGATGGAGGCGGTGCTGGCCGACTTTCCCGAGGAGCACGAAGAAGAGGAAAAGGACTCAGGTCATCCCCGGGTCGCCATCGTCGGCCGGCCCAACGTCGGCAAATCCACCCTGGTCAACGCGCTGGTCGGCGAGGAGCGGGTGATCGCCTTCGACAAGCCGGGCACCACGCGCGACCCGATCGAGGTGCCCTTCGAGCGCGCCGGCAGGCGCTACACGCTGATCGATACCGCGGGCCTGCGCCGCCGCGGCAAGACCGGCGAGGGGGCCGAGTTCTTCTCCATCGTCAAGGCGCTGCAGGCGATCGAGGCGGCGAACGTCGCCGTCCTCATGCTCGACGCGCCCGAAGGCGTCACCGAGCAGGATGCGCACGTCGCCGGCTACGTGCTCGAGCGCGGGCGCGCCGTGGTGATCGCGGTGAACAAATGGGACGCCGCCGGCAAGGAAGCCCGCGAGCGCATGAAATCCGAGCTGGCGTGGAAACTCGGCTTCCTCGGCTTCGCCGAGAGCCACCTGATCTCGGCGAAGGAAGGCAAGGGGCTCGCCGGACTGATGCGCTCCGTGGACGCGGCCTACGCGGCCGCGATGGCGCGGCTGTCCACGCCGAAAGTGACGCGCGCCCTGATCGCGGCGGTCGAGCGCCAGGCGCCCCCGAAGACCGGCCTGGTGCGCCCCAAGCTGCGCTACGCGCACCAGGGCGGCATCAATCCGCCGCGCATCATCATCCACGGCAACGCGCTCGATCGCGTGCCCGATTCCTACAAGCGCTACCTCGAAGGATTCTTCCGCCACGCTTTCAAGCTTGCCGGAACGCCGATGCGCATCGAGTTCCGCACCGGCAGGAACCCCTACGCGAAGAAAAGGCGTAGAGTCTAATGTTGTCAGAAGCAACATCTACGGCCAAAAATGTAGACGATGACAACATATCACCATGGCAACCTGCGCACGGCGCTTCTGCGAGCAGCAGGGGAACGTCTGGAGAAACAAGGGATTACAGCGCTAAGCCTGCGCGAGGCGGCGCGCCGGGTCGGGGTCTCCCACAACGCGCCCTACCGTCATTTTGCCGACCGCGAGGCGCTGCTCGCGGCGCTTGCCGCGCAAGGCTTCGAAATGCTGGGCCAGGCCATGCGCGGCCAGACCGGCCGCGGCATGGGCGAAGCGTACGTGCGCTTCGCGCTGCAGTATCCGCAGCGCTTTCGGCTCATGTTCGGCGGTCAGATCACGCTCGAGAAGTACCCGCGGCTGCGCGCCGCGGCAGCCAGCGCCTTCGATCAGCTCCAGGCCGCGTTTTCCGCGTATGGAGGCGATGTCCGCAGCGCCGCTGCGGCGGCCTGGTCGCTGGTGCACGGCCTGTGCCATCTGATCCTCGACGGGCACTTCGCGCAGCGCGATGAGGACTTCGTAAAGCGGGTCCTCGCGGTAGTGCGGTTCGCCGTCGGCCCTCAACGCTCGGCGTAGGTTCGGAACGCGGCCGCGCAAGCCTCGCCCCCGGCGGGCTCGGCGTGGCAGCGCAGCAGCCGGAATGCGGGGCTCGACGCTACCCGGGACAATTGCGCGGCGTGCTCGCTCCAGAGCTCCAAGGCGCGTGCCTTTTTCCGCGCCGCGATGGAGCCGGCCATCGCCGCCATCAACAGGTATTCGCGCGCCTCGCTGCGCAGCTCGGTCTGCGTGGCGAGAAGCGACGCGCCAAGCTCGCCCATGCGCGCGGCGTCGCGCAGCGCCACCGCGCCAAACAGGGCGATCCAGCGCCGCTGGAATTCCTGCAGGCTCGCGAAGCACCGGCCGGCGGCGATCTCTTTCCATACGGCGGCCGCGTCGTCCGGCGCCAGGTAGGGGTTCATCGCCGCGGCCACGCGGAGCGCGCTGTGCAGCCAGACGTCGTGCTCGCGCGGCGTGCGGCATTCCAGGAGCCGCAGCTTGATGAGCTCGAGGTCCTTCTGCAACGGGGTCGGCACCGCCTCGGGCTGCGGAGCGCGCGGGCTGACCAGGAAGTTGCGCGCGTACCGGGCCAGGCGGGTATTCTCGACGCGCTCGAAGGCGTAGGCGCCCTTGAACAGCGGATTGATCGGGCGGCGGCTGCGCGAGGGTTCGAGCAGCTCGAGCAACGGGACTTCCGCGTTGAGCAGCGCCACCACGTCGGCAGCGCTCTTTTCCATGAAGCGGTAGCGCGCCGCGTTGAGATCGAGCACCGGCGCATAGTCGGAGTTCGCGGGCATGCCGTAGCTTGCGAACAGCGGCTCCAGCGTGGCGCGGCTGCCGAGGTAGCGCGCATCGAGATCGCCCGCCGTGAGCACGTGCACGGTCCATAGCTCCTTCGCCACGCCCGGCTGCTCGAACACCCGCGCCAGCGGCGGCATCGGCACTACGCGCTCGCCGGCGACGATCAGCAGGTCGTGGTCGCTGGGCGCGAACACGGCGTAGTGCGGGAACACCTCGCCGAGCGCGCGCATCACCGTGGCGACGAGCGAGGCATCGATCTCGTAGAGCTGGAACCACTGCGCCAGGAGCCCGCCCGGCTCGAGGTGGGTG
>Ga0209378_1000654_pt1 | contig 25453 bp, 22 predicted proteins | sample GraSoiAngelo_156_FD_186170 | JGI IMG/M metagenome (GOLD analysis project Ga0209378, IMG submission 186170) | Grasslands soil microbial communities from the Angelo Coastal Reserve, California, USA - 14_1009_13_40cm (SPAdes) (version 2) | ecosystem: Environmental > Terrestrial > Soil > Grasslands ...
GAGTTCCCGGGATCGCCGAGCGATTATTTCGTGCGCTGGCATCTCGCGGCGTCAACGTCATCCTCATCTCCCAAGCCTCATCCGAGCACACGATTTGTTTCGCCGTCCGCGAGGCCGACACCGCTTTGGCGATTGCGGCCGTGCGTCACGAATTTCGGTTCGAATTCCAGAACCATTTGACATCGCTCGATGAAAAACCAAATCAAGCGATCGTCGCGGTCGTCGGCGATGAGATGAAAGGGCACCCCGGTGTCTCTGGCAAAGTGTTCGGAGCGCTTGGCCGGCATAACATTAATATCAGCGCAATTGCCCAGGGCGCGTCAGAGCGCAACATCTCTTGCGTAATCGACGTGGCGCAGCAAGCGCGTGCGCTGAATATCATCCATCAGGCGTTCTTCGAAGTCCGCAAACGCCTCGCGCTTGTCGTGATCGGCGTCGGAAATATCGGTGGAACGCTACTGCGACAACTGCACGAGCAGCGCGCCTATCTGCTTGCCCGTGGATTCGATGTCACGGTGATTGGCGTGGCCAATAGCAAGTGGTTTGCGCTCGAGGGTAACGGCATCAATCTCGCACGCTGGCGCGAGAGATTATCCGCTTCGCGAAGACGGATGAATCCGCAGGTCCTGTCAAAGGAAATCGCGAAACTCGAGTTGACCGACGCAGCGGTAGTCGATTGCACGGCCGCCGATTCAATCGTGAAGGCGTATCCCGATTTTGTCAGAGCGAATCTGCACATCATCACGCCGAACAAGCGCGCGAACGTGTTGCCGTGGCGACAATACGCGGCCCTGATGGAGCTTTTGCGGAAGCGGCAGAAGTACTTTCTAGATGAAGCCAACGTTGGCGCGGGACTGCCTATCATGTCGACGCTGCGCGACCTGATCGCCAGCGGAGACGTGATCAGGAAGGTGGAAGGCATTTTCTCGGGCACGTTGAGCTATCTGTTCAATAGTTTTGATGGGAGCATCCCATTTAGCGCTCTCGTGCGAACAGCTTACCAGACCGGGCTGACCGAGCCGGATCCACGCGATGATCTCTCCGGTCAGGATGTCGCCAGAAAGTTGCTTATTCTCGCGCGTCAAAGTGGATCGAAATTGGAAATCGCCGACGTCCGTGTTGAGAGTCTGGTTCCTCGAAGTTTGGCACTGAGGCCATTCTCGCACCGATTTTTCAGCTCATTGGCTAAGCACGATTGCGAAATGGCAGAACGATTGAAACGCGCGCAATCGCGCGGCGCAGTGCTGCGATACGTCGGCACGCTCGAACGCGGTCGCGCGCGCTCCGGAATCAGAGAGTTCCCGTACGATCATCCAATCGCCGCTACCAAGGGCAGCGACAACATCATCGCATTTACGACGAAGCGTTATTCGCATAGCCCCCTCGTAGTTCAGGGCCCGGGGGCGGGCGCGGATGTTACGGCGATGGGCGTTTTCTCCGATATCCTCAAGTTGCTCAATTACCTGCCGCACTAGGATCCGGAACTATTTTTTCACGCCTTCGAGTTCATCCACGAGGTCGCCCGCATTGTAAACGTTTCGCAACGCTTCAATGATCGCGGCGGAATCGACCGAGACCGCGCGCGCCTGATTGTCCGTGAAAATACAATCGAGCACGAGCGATTGAATGTTGCCGTCGAAAATGATCCCGACGAATTCGCCGGCTTTGTTCACAACCGGGCTGCCGCTGCTCCCGCCGATGATGTCGGCGTCGGAAACGAAATTGTATGGCGTGGTCAGCCCCAGCTTCTCTTTCTTGTCGATCCAACGCTGCGGCAAATCGAACGGCGCTTTGTTTTCGTGCTCGGCCGCGCGCTCGAACATGCCTTGAAAATTCGTAAACGCCGGAACCTGTTTTCCGTTTTCTTGGTAACCGCGGACCGTCCCGTAAGAAAGACGCAGCGTGAACGTCGCGTCCGGATAATTGCTCGTTCCCTCAATCGCAAACCGCGCCTTCGCGATCTCGGCATAAGCTTGATGTTTGATTTCTTCCTGCGTCTCAAAGGTTTTCTTCGCCGCGCGTGCAGTCGAATCAATCGCCCGCGCGAGATCAATCATCGGATCGTGCGCGGCATCCACCGCCGCTTTGCCTCCGGCATAAAGCTTTTTCCGAATCGCGACATCCCGGAGTTGCGTCGCTTTGATCAGTTCAAACGCGCGATCGTGCGGCGATTTATCGCCAAGCACGGTTTTTTGGACGAGCGGTTGCTGCGCGCCAAACGCGTTGCAAAGATCGGTCAACGAATCGGTGAGCGTCAGCAATTCGACATCGTCGTAAATCGGTTCGGTGGAAAAAAGTTCGAGCTCGAGCGATTCGCGATTGCTGTCACGAAATTCTTGGAACCGCTCGTTGTTGGGCTTGGCGCGCTCGTCCGCGGCGCGAACGAGTAATCGCGCGTACTTGAAAAGGGTGCTGTAAACTGCGCGCGGCTGACGATAAATCCCAAACTTTGGACGCTCTTGTTCGAAGTAACTGTAGATCAGCGTGTTCTTCGCGATTTGTTCCTGGGCTTTTCGGATTCGGTCGTAAGCAGTAATTGTTGATCTCAGTTTCGGGTCGGCGGAAATGGCGTCGCGGAGTTTTTGCTCGCGCGCTTGGAGCGCCTTCCAAACGTCGGGATCGAGCAATCCGGCGAGATAACCGTCGTAACGCTTCCGGTTGTTCGTGACCCCGTAATAATCTTCACGCACGCGGCGGGAATTTTCGAAAGAGCGTTCGCCGAAACTGTGTAACAAGACTTCGCGGCGCTTGAAGAACGACAGAAACCGCGGCAGTTCGCGGTCGCGCATGTCGGCCAGTTCATCGAGAGTGAGTTGCCGGTCGGTCTTGGCCGGATGACCGCTGACGAAAGTGAGTTCGCCGTCGGCGGGCCCGTGCGCACTGAATTTCAGATAATTGTCGATCTTTGCCGGCTGGCCGTTTTCGTAGGCGCGAAAGATGCAGATATCGAGATCGAATCGCGGATATTCGAAGTTGTCCGGGTCCCCGCCATAAAACGCGATCTGTTGCTCGGGCGCAAAAACGAGTCGGACATCATCGTAACGCTTGTACCGATAAAGATGGTAAGCGCCACCTTGATAAAGCGTGATGACGTTCGAACGCAGTCCGGTCTTGTCTTTGCCTTCTTTCTCGATCGTCGCAATCGCACCGCGACGGGCATCGGAAGCTTGCTCGCTCGTCATGTCTGAGTTCACTGCGGAATTCACGTGCGCAGTCACGTCTTCGATCGACATCAGGATGTTGAGCTCGAGATCGACACATTTCTTTTCCTCGACCCGCGTCCGCGCGTAAAAACCGTCGCGCAGATAATTATGCTGTTCGTCCGAGAATTTTTGGAGGGCGTCAGCTCCAACGTGATGATTGGTGATGACCAAACCGTCGGCGGAAACAAACGAACCGCTCCCGCCGGAACTGAACCGAACGCTCGATTTTTGCAGATGGTCGAGCCACTGCTTGCTCGGCTCGAAATTATATTTTTCTTTGAGCTGCTTTGTTGGCGGCGCGGTGTAGAGCCACATTCCCTCATCGCCAAATGCGCGATCGCTCAGGCTGGTCAACAAAACGCACAGAAAGAGAAGCGAGACGACGTTTCGCATCCGGCCACGATAATCGCGACGCGCTCGTCGACAAGCCAGTCAGGCCCGCAATCCCGAGTCGCGCTTGCGGATGCGAACGAGGCCAGGAATGGCAGTAGCGCCCAGAACAAGCAGGACCATCAAAATAATTGCATACTCGGCGACCGCGAATGCCACTGAGGTCAACCTTGCCAAAACGTGCACCATTAATATCTAAGACCGCAGGTAGCCCTTACTGGTTACAAAAAGTTGTCGCGTGAGCTGGAGGGCACTCAACCGTGGACATCGAGCGAGAGCGGTATCACGATTGGACACGTGTTTGGTATTAAAGGTCGAAAGATTGAACGGCTCGATTTCATCGTCGTGGGCGCGCAGAAGTCGGGCACGACCGCGCTCCATTATTTCTTGAGAAAGCATCCACAGATCGCGCTGCCAGAGCGGCAAGAGCTGCATTTCTTCGACGACGACGGAATTTTTTCCCGACCGGTCGATTACGACCTGTTGCATCGACAGTTTCGGCCGGTCGCAGGATCGACCCTCCTCCGCCTCGCGACGGCGCGACAGGCAATAGCCGGCGAAGTCACGCCGAGTTATTTGTATTGGAAACCGGCAATGGAGCGGATTTGGAATTACAACCGGCAAATCAAACTCGTCATCTTGCTGCGAAATCCGATCGATCGCGCGTTCGCGCATTGGAACATGCAGCGTTTCAAGGACCGCGAGCCGCTCGGTTTCCTGGACGCGCTGAAAGAAGAACCGAGACGGATTGCGCAGCCGTTGACGATTGAATCGCGGCGCTTTGCCTATGTCGATCGCGGTTTTTATTCCGGGCAACTCGAACGGGTCTTCAAATTTTTTCCGCGAGAACAAGTGCACTTCGTGAAATTCGAAGGTTTTCGCGATCGAAAGCAGGAAACACTGGACGGCGTCTTCGAATTTCTTGGCGTGAAACCATTGCGTCGCATTCGTGACAAAGATCGAAACATTGTTCCGTACGAGCGCACGATAACGGCGGAGGAGCGAGAATATCTTTCCGAAGTGTTCTCGGCCGAGATAACGAAACTCGAGCAAATGCTCGGGTGGGATTGCTCGGACTGGAAGATGTAGGGGTGCTTGTATCAAGCACCGAATTAAACAAACAGGCGCCCACCGCGGCGGGCGCCTCTACAAAATTGGGCGATCCTTAAACGTTTGTTTATTTAAATCGCGGCCTTTGATTTGGATGCACGCCCAACAACGCTTTCGAGCGAAAAATCCGTGCGCCTTGCGATAAAAAGAATTCGCGCAGCCGCGGCGTAAAAAAGGAGGAGCCATCCGGGCGCGGATTAAAGTCGAGAAGCAATCGGCCGTTTTCGTTCAGGAACCGCGTCCGAATGTCGTTGATGAAAAATTCCCAATCGGCAGGCGACCATTCAACGCCGTCGCGGACGCGGCCAATCCGGTGAAAACAAATGCGGTGCGCAGTCACGAGATCGAATTTCGCCCCGAGATCGGGCAGGGGAGTTTGCCGTTCGATCCGGCCGATGACGCGGGCAACATCGAGGAGCGCAGTGGTGGCGCGGAAAAGCGCCTCGTTGTCGGTATCGAAGCCGAGAACGTCGTGGCCGAAATATTTGCAAACGTAGAGAAAGTAGCCGGCGCCGCAGCCAAGATCGACAATTCGCATTGGTGGCGCGCGATCGAGCCAAAGATCTTGGGCGCGCTCGATATTGATCTCGATCCAGTAAACAACATCTTCGAAACGGTTGATCCGCGGTGAGCCTGGCCGATAGGGATATTGCTCCCGCAGCTTCTCGAACTGCGCGCGATCAAGTGTTTCCCAAATGCGCTGTTTGTTGACGGGATGCGTTCCGCGACTGAGATGTTCAAACGCGCTGGCGAAGAAATCGGTCGAAAGTAACTTCTGGAGCTTGCGTGACAATTTCATTGCGGCCAACTAATGCTGCGCACTAAATGACGACTTTGCTGATCAGTGGTAACAGATGCAACAAGTGAAACGAATTCTTCTCGTTGGGAAAATGAACCGGCATCTCCGAATGAGCCGAGGCGAAACGAAATGAAAAAGGTCCCGCTTTCCCGTGTTTTCGTGAACGACGAAGTCCGTGAGGCTGGCATGCGCGCGATCAATTCGGGCTGGTACATCCTCGGCAAGGAGTGCGAGGCATTCGAAGCTGAGCTGGCGGCCTTCGTCGGAACGAAAGAAGCGGTCCTTTGTTCGTCATGGACGACCGGTGCTTTGATGCTGCATCACGCCATGGGAGTTTGCCCCGGCGACGAAATTCTCGTTCCATCGCACACCGCGTTTCCATCAATTGAACCGATGATTCATCGGGGCGCGCGGCCGGTTTTCATCGATATCGACGAGACCTACTGCATGGATGTCGATCTTCTGGAGGCATCAATGAGTGAGCGCACGGTCGGAATCCTTCCAGTCCATCTTTACGGGCATCCCGCGAACATGGATGGAATTTTTCTGGCTGCGAAGAAACACGGGCTTTGGGTGGTCGAAGATTGCGCCCAGGCTTTTGGCGCGCAGTATCGCGGCCAACGCGTCGGCTCGATCGGGGGCGCAGGCGCGTTTTCGTTTTATCCGTCGAAAAATCTCACCGTGATGGGCGATGGCGGTTGCATCACGACGAATGATTCCGTTCTCGCAGGCAAACTGCGAATGCTGCGCAATCACGGCGAGAAATCAAAGTACGTGCACGACTTCGTTGGTTACAATTTTCGTCTCAATGAAATTCAAGCTGCGATCGGTCGGGTCGAGCTGCGTAACGTCGACAATTTAAACGAGCATCGGCGAGACGTTGCGGCGCGTTATAACGACCGGCTGGAAGGCGTCGTCCAAATTCCACCGGAACGGCCATGGGCCCGCGCCGTTTATCATATGTATGTCATCCGGACCGAGCAGCGTGACGCGCTGGCGGAATTTTTGAAAGAGAAAGGGATCGGAACGGGCATTCATTATCCAATAGGAAACCATCAGCAGCCAGCCATCATCAAATCGTGTTCCGACCTGCCGCGCTTGCCGAAGACGGAAGAAATCGTGACGCAAATTCTTTCGCTCCCGATTTACGGCGATCTGCCGATGGAAGATGTCGATTACGTTTGCGACGCTATTTTGGAATTTTTCGGCAAGTTCACCACGGCGAATCCGTCCGTTGACGGAAAATGATGATGCTGAGCAGCTAAATTACCTATGAACCTTCTATCCTTTATCGCCACGACGTGGTTCGGCCACGAACATCGTTTTCTTGGCCTCGACTGGAATTATCTCGTGATTCTCGGCTTGATTGGGACCGCCACCTTCTCGATGCGTTTTCTCGTCCAATGGTGGGCGTCGGAACGACAGGGCGAAAGCGTGATCCCGGTATCGTTTTGGTACTGGAGTATCGCCGGCAGCATCATCATGTTCCTGTATTTTCTTTTCCGGCGCGATCCGGTTGGGATCCTGGCTTATCTGCCAAATTCGATCATTTACATCCGCAATCTGATGCTGATTCGTAAACGCCGGCTTGCCTATACCGCAGCCAGCTCGTCGCAAACGCCGCGCGAAAACAGCTAGAGATCGAATGGCTGGTAAAGATCGACGCGTTGACGCTTACATTAAACGCGCCGCGCCGTTTGGCCGTCCGATTCTGAAACATTTGCGCAAAGTCGTCCACGCCGGTTGTCCGGATATCGACGAAACGATCAAGTGGAATTCACCGTTCTTCGAGCACAAGGGAATCATTTGTTTTACGGCCGCGTTCAAGGAGCATTGCGTTTTTGGTTTTTGGAAAGGCGCGCTGATCTTTGGGGCGAAACACAAAGGCGCGATGGGCCATTTCGGCCGGATCATTTCGATCAGCGATTTGCCCGATGCGAAAACTTTGGCCGGCTACGTTCGGAAGGCTGCGGAACTAAATGAAGCCGGCGTTAGGAAATCGCGTCCGCGATCGCGTGCGAAACAAAGGGTAAACGTTCCGCCAAGTTTGAAAGCGGCGCTGCAAAAAAATGTGAACGCGCGCAAGACATTTGAAAATTTCAGTTACAGCCACAAAAAAGAATACGTGGACTGGATAACACACGCGAAGCGGGATGAAACGCGGAAGCGGCGATTGCGAACTACGATTGAGTCGCTGGCCGAAGGCAAACCGCAGAATTGGAAATATCTCTAAGAGAACGGCGCGAACATTTCAGCCGGCGGCGCGCTCGTCCATTGCTGCCCATTTTCGATCGCGAGCTTGGACGAATGAAGCGCGTGACGCGGGAGGAGTAGTTCACGTTCAAGCTCGACGGTCCAACCGGTCTCGATAAATTCGAGATAGAGCTTCTCATCAGGTCCGTAGATTTTGTCACCGACGATCGGGTAGCCGAGCGCGGCGAGATGCACCCGAATCTGGTGCGTGCGCCCCGTCCGGGGAATCGCGCGGATCAAAGCAAACTTATCTCCATGGAGTTTTGCTTTGCCCTCACCGCTATCCTCTCCCCTCGAGGGGAGAGGAAGGCGCGAAGCGCCAGGCGAGGAGTGATTAACGGCGCCATGCTTTTTGAAACGCTTTTCCACTCGAAACTCGGTTAGCGCGGGCGCTCCATCAGGATGAATCATTTGCTTCAACCAGATCGCTGACGCTTGATGCTTGCCCTGTCGATCCAGAGGAGCATCGACAATTTCTGTTTCCCATTCCGGCCAGCCCCAAACAATCGCGAGATATTCTTTGTGCAAACGATGCTCTTGCATGAGCAATCCGAACCGCCGCGCGGCCACGGCCGTTTTCGCGACGAGGACAAGTCCGCTTGTTTCGCGGTCGAGACGATTGACGATTGAGACCTGCCCGCCGTTCGCGATCTCGAACGCGAGCAGTTCGCACAGTTCTTTCCAAAGTGTGGTGCGTTGGTCGGGTTTGGTTGGATGCGTCAAGAGAAACGGAGGCTTGTCGACCACGATGTAATCGTCGGTTTCGTCGATGATTCGAAAATCGTCAACGATATGTTGGAGCATACAAATTTCGATCCTGAAACTAGCCTAACTATTAAGCCGTTGGAGCGGCGATGTCGTATCGCTGAAAAAGCGCGCCGGTCATCCACCTACGCGATGACTACGGCGCGATAAATAAACCGCCGCTACAATTCGTTGACTTGACCTTGCTCGGAAAACCGCTTTACGTAAACGCCTTACTTTTCATCTCCCAGGAGAGCTGCGCCGTGGACCTAAAAGACATCAAAGCCATCATCGACTTGATGAAGAAAAACGATCTCTCCGTTTTTGAGATAGAGAAGGACGGATTCCGTCTCAAACTGCAAAAAGGTGTCGGTGATCAACCAACTATGACGTCGACAGCCACACCGGCGGTGGCCAACGGTCCAGCATCGGCAGGAGCGGCTCCCACTTCAGCGGAAAGCGCGTCGCTCACAGATATTGTTTCCCCGATGGTCGGCACTTTTTTTCGGGCAGCGTCGCCTGATGCTTCGCCGTTTGTCGATGTTGGAACAAAAGTGAACGAGGACACGGTGGTTTGCATTATCGAGGCGATGAAAGTGATGAACGAAATCAAGGCGGAAACCAGCGGGGTCATTGCCGAAGTCGTGGCCGACAACAGCAAACCAGTCCAATTCGGCCAGGTCCTCTTCCGCGTGCGATAATTGAGTGCGGCTCGCCGATTTCGCGGGAGCAACGGATGTTCGAAAAGGTCCTGATTGCCAATCGCGGTGAGATTGCGCTGCGCGTCATTCGCGCGTGCAAGGAGCTCGGCATTCGCACCCTTGCGGTTTATTCGGACGCGGACGTCGATTCGTTGCACGTGCAGCTTGCCGACGAAGCAATTTGCATCGGCGCGGCGCCGAGCTCGGAAAGTTATCTGAAGATCGATCGGATCATGAGCGCCGCGGAAGTGGGCGACGTCGACGCCATTCATCCCGGCTACGGTTTTCTGGCCGAGAACGCGCACTTCGCCGAAGTGGTTGAGAGCTGCAAGATCAAGTTCATCGGGCCGCCTTCGCACGTGATTCAAAAAATGGGCGACAAAGATTTGGCGCGCGCCCGCGCTCGGCGGTCCGGCGTGCCGGTCACGCCCGGAAGTGACGGCGTGGTCGAGACCGACAAAGATGCGGTGAAGGTCGCGAAAAAGATCGGCTATCCCTTGATGATCAAGGCCGTTGCGGGCGGCGGCGGCCGCGGAATGCGCGCGGCCCACAACGAAACCAGTTTAATTGCTGGATTTCACAGTGCGCGTCTCGAGGCAGACAAAGCGTTCGGCAACCCCTCTGTTTACATCGAGAAACTGATTTTGAATCCGCACCATATCGAATTTCAAATCGTGGCTGACCGTCACGGTCGGGTGGTGCATCTCGGCGAGCGCGATTGTTCGATTCAGCGCCGCAACCAAAAAGTGATCGAAGAATGTCCGTCACCGATCGTGACTCCGTCGCTGCGGAAAAAAATGGGAAATGCTGCGGTCAAGCTCGCCAAATCCGTCGGCTACGAAAACACTGGCACGATCGAGTTTCTGGTCGACGAAGATCGCCGTTTCTATTTCATGGAAATGAACACCCGACTTCAGGTCGAACATACGATCACCGAAGAAGTATACGGCTGCGATTTGGTGAAGGAACAAATCCGCATCGCTGCCGGTGAACCTTTATCGCCGCACGTCGCTCACGCTGTGCCGCGCTCGCATGCGATTCAATGCCGGATCAACGCCGAAGATCCAGCCAGCAATTTTCAGCCGTCGCCCGGCCGGATTACTTTTTACTACGCGCCGGGCGGTCGCGGTGTGCGGATCGATTCGCACGCTTATACCGGTTATGTAGTGCCGCCGTATTACGATTCTCTGATTGCAAAAATAATCACAATCGGAGCGACGCGGAATTCAGCCATCGATCGCATGCGCCGCGCGCTCGACGAGTATTACGTCACCGGAATTAAGACGACGGTGCCTTTTCATGCCGCGATCATGCGCAGCGGTGCGTTCCGCGAGGGCAAATACGACACCGGTTTCGTCGAGCGGATGATGAGCTCGGAGGCTTTTGAGCTGAAGCCGCCGCCGGTGCGGCTCCACGAATAAAAACTTTGCGAAATCTAACCGATTGCCGCCTCTACGGTATTCTCGATCTCGGTTATATTAGTAGGGCCGATCTCGAACGTGTGGCGAAGGCGATGATTGACGGCGATGTCGATCTTGTCCAGCTGCGCGCAAAACGCCAGTCGGTCGAGGAAATTGTCGATCTTGCCGGTAAATTGCATGAGATCACGTCGGCGGCTGGAGTTCCGTTAATCGTTAACGATCACGCGGAAGTTGCGGCCAAGGTTCCAGTGGAAGGAGTTCATCTCGGCCAGGACGACGACTCGCTTGCGCACGCACGCAAGAAAGCTGGCCGCCACATTTTCATCGGAAAATCGACTCACAGTTTGGAGCAGGCGGTTGCGGCGGAACGCGAAGGCGCGGATTACATCGGGTTCGGTCCTATTTTCGCCACTCCAACGAAGCCGGATTATCAGCCGATCGGACAGACGGGTATCAAGCGGGTCCATCACGAAGTCACGATCCCGATTTTTTGCATCGGCGGACTAAAGATCGAAAATCTCGGCCAATTAATTGCCACGGGCGCGCGACGCGTTGCCATTGTTTCCGGATTGCTTAAAGCGTCCGACATCGCGAAGTATGCGCGCGCATGTAAAGCTCTGTTAAGTCCCGAAGTCTGATGTCTCTGCTCGTTGTTGGTTCCATTGCGCTCGACACCGTCAAAACGCCGGTCGAAGAACATGGCGATTTGTTAGGCGGTTCGGCATCGTACGCGGCCGCAGCCGCGAGTTATTTTTCGCCGGTCCAATTGGTCGGCGTCGTCGGCAGCGATTTTCCGCAAGCCGAGTTCGATTTTTGGAAATCGCGAAAGATCGACAGCGCAGGTGTGCAGCGGGTGGACGGAAAAACCTTTCGCTGGTCGGGCGAATATTCGTGGGACTTGAACACGCGTGAGACGCGTTCGGTCGCCCTCAATGTCTTCGAAAATTTTAAGCCTGAGTTGCCCAAGTCATATCGGCAAACCGATTTCGCTTTGCTGGCGAACATCGCACCGCCATTGCAAGCGCATGTGCTCAAACAAATGGATAAGCCGCGCTTCGTTGTCGCTGACACGATGGATCTTTGGATCGAGACCACGCGCGCCGATCTCGATGCGCTCCTGCCGCAGGTCGATCTTTTGATCCTGAACGACAGCGAAGCGCGGGAAATGACGAAGGAGACCAGTTTGATTAAAGCCGGCCGCGGGATTCGCAAAATGGGTCCGCGTTATGTCGCGATCAAAAAAGGCGAGCACGGCGCGCTGCTTTTTGGCGAAAACGAATTTTTCAGCTGTGGCGCGTATCCGCTCGAAGATATTCACGATCCGACCGGGGCAGGGGATACATTCGCGGGCGGGATGGCCGGCTATTTGGCCGGGAATGTGAAGAAGGTGACCTTCACCGATCTTCGGAAAGCAATGATCTACGGCAGCGTGCTCGCGAGTTTCTGCGTGGAAGCATTCAGTCTCGAGCGCTTGCGCAATTTAACGATGGATCAAATCAACGAGCGCTACGAAACGTTCAAACTGATGAGCCAGTTCGAAGTGCCGGAGACTTAGAGCGAAACGGACCTTGCACGTTGGGTTTGATCTTGCCTTTGATTTTTCGAGGGCGTTAAATCTTTGCTGCGTTGCTGGAGATTGAGTTGGGAAGAAAGGAAGAGTGTGACCGCGCGATGTCTTTTTGTTTGCACTACGCTGCTGCTGTTTGCCAACGGCGCGTCCGGCGACGGCGTTTACCAGCATACCAGAGACAGGCGGACGCTCATCTGGAACAATTATCCGAGACGGGATGATGAGCCGACGTGGTCAGGCCAGCGAGACTCGAACGGATTTGCCACGGGATATGGCACATTGACGTGGTATCGAGTTCAGCGAGCAGTCGTGACCGGCTCCAATATTCCCTCCTCTAAAGGACGCACCGTCGGTGCCGTCGTCATCAACCGTTATTCCGGCAAAATGGTCCGCGGGAGATTTGATGGGCCCGTGGTTAATGTCGACGCGAGCGGGAAAGTGTTTCACGGCACGTTTGTCAAAGGGACCAAGGCCAATGACTGGGTGGCCGGACCGCTGCCGCGCACTGATCAACAATTGAATGAACGTGTTTCCAAAGGCGGAGTCAACGCACAGCCGCCAGCCGAAGGGCCACCGCGTTTTGCAATGGCGGCATCAATTCGACCGTTCACACCTGCGACTCCAGCACCTGCGCCTCCAGCACCTGCGCCTTCAACTCCGCCAGCCGTCGAACCTGAGGTAAAGAGCCGCATGATAACGGACTTTAAGGAACAAACCCAAGCTGTTTTGTCTCGAGTAGGCGATGCGACGGGGAATTTTCGCGAGATCGACCGACTCAATTCGGTGCAGCAGTTGCCACCGCCGGTATCGGAAAGTGTGGCGTCGCTCGTCGATCGGGCGCGTGACTTTCGGGCCAAGGTCGGATACGAAACTGCTCTGAGCGAATGCCGAAGCGAGACTGAAACAGTTGACGCGCTGTCAGCGGTTGATCAGGGCACACGTAACATTGCCGGCAACGACGCTTCTGCGGCGAACTCGGGACTAACCGATTTTCTGAAAGATAATCCCGAACCAACGGTCGATACTCAGAGACCGCTGTGGCGTTATCTGACTTCAATGCGGTTGTTGTGCAGCCGATTAGAAAAGGAGGCTGAGATCCACTTGGAGCGAGCAAGAGCATTTGCTTCGGCAGGCAGAACGGGGGACGCCATCCGCGAATATCAGGAAGCTTATCGGACATTCCCGAATCCGGCTACAGCCGAAAAGATCCGTCAACTCCGGAGGAACGGTCTCGGGTTGTGAAGAAACAATATTTCTTCGCCTACCTTTTTGTCAGAGCAGCAAGAGGACTTGCTCTGCTTGTGATACTGATCGGGGTCGGATTTTGCGTACTGCGATATTACCAAGCCAGCATTGGGGCCGACGCGGTCGCCTATCAGCGTTCGCCCCATCTCCAACAGGCACTCGATAGATTGAAAGCAGCCTTTTTGGCTACCGAACAGATTATCGACTCGTTTAATGCCGGCAATCAATCAAAGACACCGAATGTTCGGGCGCCACGTTTTCCACTGGTGATTGACTCAGACGACGATTTTGCCCGAATTAGCGCCGAGCTCTCCAGGCTCGACCATGAACGCCAACAGTTGAAAGAGTCAATTGTGAGTCGGTTTGAAACTTTGGTTAAGAGCATCGAGGAGAAACTTCATGCCTACGCAGCCGTGTTGCAGTCGTCGCCGTCGCCAACACCCGCAACCACTCAAAATTTCATCTCCAACGCGACGCCGACGCCGTCGCCGATGTCTCGGGAAGAATCTTTGTTTTCATCCCAGCTCGCCAGTTCCGACGCGAATGAGCGGAGCGCAAATCTGAAGGAGCGAAAGGAATTTCTTAAAGTGCTCGCGACTAGGGCCGAGAACGCCGATAATCGGGTGATACTTGGCGAGGCTGCAGATCAACTTGAACGATTGGCCAAGCTGCTGCCGGAAAAATTCGAGGTATCAACCGCGGCACAACCGGATACGTCGACAGCCTCCTCGAAGGATCCACGAGCAGAGCACCACGGCAAAGTCTTGCTCTCCGAGCGCGTTGCTCGGCAGCTAGAGCAGCTTCGCGGCGGAGTCCGCCAGATGTTGCTTACATCATGGACTCTTGATGATACCTTCGAGCAGGTAGCCAACCTTGATTCGGCCGAGCGCGACAAGTATCGCGCAGCGATTTTGGCACAAAAAAGCGTTTGGCTGTCAGCAGCTTCGCGGATCGTAATTGGATTGCTTGCTACAGGTCTTGTCAGTCTTCTGATAGTCGTCTTTGCCGACCTCGTTCGGACTCAACTTGATACCGCAACCAGCACCGGCACCGTGGCTAATGCGATTAATGCGCTGCGTGGATCGGTGGCACACTTGTCGGAAAGCGAACCGACGATCACGGCTGAAGAAGAAACGCCGGTCGAGGGCGGATCCTGAGAAAATCCGGCCGTCTTTTAGTTAGGCAAAGCGCGCCCGAGAGGATTCGAACCACTAACCTTCTGATCCGTAGTCAGATGCTCTATCCAGTTGAGCTACGGGCGCCCGTAAAGAAGAGCCGCTAATTTGCGGAGGAAGCGGATGCCGTCAACAAAGGGCTAGATTCTTGTGCGTAATGTCGCGTTGGTTGTGCGGCGAAGTCTGACACTCGCTTGAAATTCACATTGACCATCGAGAGACCGTTGTCAGAAAATTCTTCTGTGTGCGAAGTTTCGCACACTAAAATTCCGCTCTAATGCGTTTGCAAAGAGGGAGGATCACTTATGACGTCGCACAAATCGGATAAATCGCCAAAGATCGACAATCATCACATCAGTCGAAGAAGTTTTCTCGGCACCACTGCCGCTGGTAGCGCGGCGTTGTTAAGCGGCGGCCTCGCCACGCTCTTCAAAGACAGCGCGCTTGGCGGAAGCAGTTTTCCATTTGTGGAAGCGACGATTCCACAACTGCAAGCGGCCATGACGAACGGCCAGCTCACGACTCGGGATCTCGTGCTCGGCTATCTCAAGCGTATGCAATCACTTAACCCGACATTGCACGCGGTAATTGAAACTAATCCGAACGCGGTTTCGATCGCGGCTGGTCTCGACAATGAGCGCCGAGCCGGTCATGTCCGCGGCCCACTCCATGGCATTCCGTTGTTGGTCAAAGACAACATTGCCACCGCGGACAACATGCAAACGACTGCCGGCTCACTCGCAATTTATGGTAGCCAGGTTCCAGCCGACGCGCCGCTGATTCAGAAATTGCGCGCCGCGGGCGCAATCATTCTCGGTAAAGCGAATCTCGGCGAATGGGCAAACTTCCGGGACGATGAGGCTGAGACCTATCCTCTCGCAGTCGGTTGGAGCGCGCGCGGCGGAAGTACGAACAACGCCTACGATTTGAGTTACACGTCGTGGGGCTCGAGCTCCGGCTCCGGCGCAGGCGCGGCTGCGAATTTGTGCGCGGCGGCCGTTGGAACTGAAACCGACGGATCAATCACGGGCCCGTCGGCGGTCGAGAACATTTTCGGTTTGAAACCGACGCTCGGTTTGATTTCGCAGGACGGAATTGTTCCGATCAGCCATCAGCAAGACAGCGCCGGCCCGATGGCGCGATCCGTGACCGACGTCGCCATTCTGCTCGGCATCATGCAATCGCCGCAAACGGATTACACGCCGTTCCTTGAGCGCGGCGCGCTTGCTGGCAAACGCATCGGCCGTGACATGCGCTTTTTCGATTACATTTATTTCGGAAGCGGCATCCCGGGCGACGAAGAGACGGTGAACTTTGCCAATGACGCGCTTGATGTGATGGCGAGTCTTGGCGCGACGATTGTCGATACCGACACCGGTGACGTGTTTGCCTACACCGGCGACGAATTCACCGCGCTGCTCTACGAATTCCGGGCGCAGATCGCGGACTATCTGCAAACGCTTACGCACACAAACATGCGCACGCTTGCCGATCTTATTGCGTTCAACAACGCGCATTGTCCACAAGAGCTTGTTTACTACGATCAGGACGTATTCCTGTTGGCGGAACAGTTCGTCGGTTACCCGAACGACCCGAACTACATCGCCGCGCGTTCCCACGCGACCAACACCGCCCGCGCCGGAATTGATGGCGCAATCGCGCGCGATCATCTGGATGCGATCGTTGCGCCACATCTGACAAACTCAACCGGCCCTGCGGTCGCCGGTTATCCCAACTTTTCGATGCCGGTGGGAATTCGTTCCTCCGGCAGACCAGCTGGCATGTTGATGTACAGCACGGCCTTCCGCGAAGCGCAGTTGATCGCGATGGCCTACGACCTCGAGCAACAGCTACAGCCGCGACGGCAGCCGATGTTCCTCGGCGCCATCACGCCGATCCCGAACGGAGGATTCTGCAGCGGTCATCAGCCGCAAGGCAAGGCGCACCTGCCACACGGACGGTTCTTTTAAGTCCGAGCCGGACTGGCATTATTGCCATCTTCGCGCTTGAGCACGCGAGCAGAATGACGACTCTGCTCGCGTGACGGTTTTCCTCGGCGGCGGGTTTGCGGCGAAATATCTCCAAGGTGGCGGCAATTTTTCGGTTCCATTGCAATGGATGCTCGGCCTGCGCCGACTGAAGCTGGACGCGATCTGGCTGGAACATTTGCCGAGCGAAGGAAATCTTCGCGACGACCAGCGCAAGATCGACAACTTCCAGCGACAACTGCGCGCGCATGGACTCGGCGGGCGATATTGTCTGCTTTACCAAAAAACGGCGGACAGCCTGCATGATCTCGATTCGCTCCAGTGCATTGGCATTTCAAAACGTGAGCTGCTCGATCGACTGGTCGGCCCGAACGCACTTCTCAACCTTAGTTATTCCATTCATCCGCCGGTGCTTTTAAAATTCGAGCGCCGGATTTTTTGCGACCTCGATCCGAGCGAAATCATTTATTGGATGACGCAGATGGAGATGGGCCAGTCGTCGCATCACGAGTTCTGGACGATCGGTCTGAACGTGAACGATCCGGGTTGCAAACTTTTGAAAATTGTAGCGGCGCCCGTGTCGGACGCATCTTCATCATCGCGGCCGACACGGCCGCCTCTACATTGGAAAACATTTTATCCACTGGTGGATACCAAACTCTACCGGCCGCAGCCGCGTCCTCGCTCGCCGAAGTTCACCACGATCGGTCAGTGGTATTGGGGTGGGGCGGTGGAAGTGGACGGAACGTTTCCTGACCTCTCGAAGAAGTACGCCTTCGAACAATATCTCGATCTGCCAAGACGCGTGCCGAAAGCGAAATTCGAACTCGCGATGCACATGAGTCCGGACGATCCCGAGCGCGAACGATTGCGAAAACGCCGCTGGCACGTTGTCGATCCACATCGCGTGGCGCGAACACCGGCGAAATATCGCAACTATCTAGCGAGCGCTCTCGGCGAATTCACCGCTATCAAAGGGGTCGATGTGAGCTGGAAAACCGGGTGGTTGAGCGATCGGGCGGCGGCGTTTCTGGCAATGGGGCGACCAGTTGTGACGGAGGACACGGGTGCGGCAAGGTATCTGCCAAGCGCGAGCGGCTTTCATTTGGTTGGCGATTTGGAAGACGCGGCGGCGGCAATCGAAGATCTGCTGGCGAACTGGCCGCGCCGCTCCCGCGAGGCGCGTGCATCCGCCCTCGAGGTCTTCGATTCGGCGAAAAATCTGCGCAAAATCCTGGCCGCTTAACCCCGCTCGTTTTGGCATTGCAAAACGTTTTTCGGGTGTTACTCGTTGTCACCGTTATGGCCGACTTGATGAAAGCGCCCGAGTTGAAAGAGCGCCTGAAAAAGATCCCGGAATGGGAATTAGAGAAGAAGCACATCGAACGCACTTTCGAGTTCGACGATTTTGCCGATGCCATCGATTTCGTGAACGCGCTCGCGGAAGTGGCTGAGGAAGAAGAACACCATCCCGACATCGACATTCGCTATAACAAAGTGCGACTCGTGCTTTCGACCCATAGCAAGGGCGGACTGACCGAGCTCGATTTCGCGTTGGCCGAACGGATCGATACACTTTCGGAATAGTGACCAGTGACCGGCCAAACGGCGGCACTTTGCGGTGGTGGATCGCGACGATCGCGGTAGTTCTGGTCGTGATCGCGGTCTGGAAATTTATCGATTACCGGATGCGACCGCCCCCGCCGCCGAATAAGATTGTGATTCCAGTGCCAGCACCGCCGCCCTGATTTTGTTTGCAGGGTGTCTATGTCAGACGCCGCTTACTCGTTGAATTGAAATTGATATGGCCAATCATCCGCAACACTGACGAGGCCTGCACGAACCGGATTTTGGTGGATATATTCCCATTTTTCGCTGAGAGATTCGTCGGATCGAAGTAGTCGATCAAAACAGCCTTCTTGCCATTTCCAGGTTGGTTCGAGCTTTCGGACGGGCTGACTAGAGGATGAAGCTACAAATGCTTGGTTGAACCAACGTTTGAACCACTTTGCAAAACCGTTCACCGAAGCGTCTCGATCGGCGGGTGCAGCTAACATGTGAATGTGGTCTGGCATTGCTAGAGCACTGAGGATTGTCCATTGATCAAGCTTCTCGAAAACATCGCAGCAGGTGCTCCAAGTTCGCTGTTTGCGAGGACGGCTTTTCGTTCTTCCACACAAAAGGTAATGAAGTAAATCGTGCTCTGATCGTCCGGCAGCCAATTGGAAATCCGCGGCGGGCGGCTCATGTTCTGGGGTTGCGTGCAGTGATTGTAGGGCGTCTGTGTCAGACGCCAATCGATTTATGTGCCGTCTCGCAGAGACGGCCTACAATTTAGTCTGGCGCCGGCTGGAGCTTTTGGTTCCCGACTAATAAGCGGCCTTCGTCGGCGTCGATGAAGGTGAACATCGTCTGGATCTCGGAGCGGCCGGCCATACCGGCTTCTTTCTTCCGGCGTTTGAGGATTTCGGAAAGCTCGTCGTTCCAGCCCCGTTTCCGCATAAATTCATTCCACACGTAAATCTCATCTTCTGTCGGACAGTGCCCCATGCCGAAACACCATTGCAGGATTTCGTCGTCCGTGCCGCCTTGGTCCACTCGGGCCACCAGCCGGTTGTAATCGATCCGCAAAAATTTTGTGCACGCGGAATCAAAGCCGCGGCCAAGATTTGCCTGATAATCGGAAGGTAACTGTCCTTTTTGGTGTTGCCGAATTTTGTCGAGCATCCGCCCAAAGTAAACAATTCCGGCGACTCTCGACGCCGGACTACGCAGGCCCAACTCCCTCATGCGGTGGCGAGTCTGTCCTGTTCTTACGTAAGTTTCAAGCCTGCACTAGCACGCCTAAAAACCGCTCACGAAAACGTCCTGCGTCAACTCTGCGGGCGGCCCGTAGAGTGCGCGATTTACCTCGTCGTCAGTCAATTCGAACACGAAGACCGAATAGCCGATTTGGGCGGCGGGAGCCTGATGACGCAAATAGGCACACAATCGCTCGAACCGGAGCCGCTCGAAGTCCTTGATCTTTTTTGCCCAGTTAAGCGCACCATCGTTTGCGATCATTGCAACACGCCTCGCCGGATCTGAAGCTGTATCGTGATACCGCCGTATCCCCGCCGCTGCGGCTTGGTAATGCTGTTCGTAAGGCACGCACCATTGACCGAGCTCGCGCGCGTAGGCGCTTTGCAGTGTCGTCGCGCTAATGCAGTAAATGCCGCCGGTCAGGGGCGCAAAAACGCGATCGCCTGATGAGTGGTTTTCGGGGAGCAGTTTGGCGTTAATTTCATACGAGCGCGGTTCGGCGGTGCCGAAGTAGGCGAGATAGAGTGGCTTTCCATTGACTATGACCGAATGATTATCGAGCCATGTTTTCAACGCCGGTAAATCCTGGCCCCAATCAACCGAGCTGTCGGCCAAGTGCTGGTAACCGCGACTCGGTCCGCCAGCGACTTCGTTGAAGTAGGCGAGATAATTTGGCCGGATCGCAAGAGATTCCCCGATTTGCCAAAACAAAATGATCCCGACCGCGGTGGCGAAGATTGCCGGGCGATTCTTGCGAGCGAGATGAACTACCGCACCACAGCCAATGAAGAGCGCCGGATAAATCGGAAGAATATGGCGGTGCCCGATGTTTAGCTGACTCGTAATTGCAATTGCGCCGTAAATGAGAGCAAACATCGCCAATGGATTGAGCTTTGAAATGCTCCAGGAACGGCGCCGCGAGAGCGCGGCGTAGAACGCGAGCGCTACCAATAACAAGAATGGCAGCGGTGTTTTGTAAATGAACGCTCGCGGAAAGAACGATCGAAATCCGACGACGCTCCATCGATTGTCCAGAAACGCAGGTCGATCGATCTCGTGTTTGTGAACGTAAGAGAAACCATACAAGTACGCTTCCGGCAGGAGACGATGGGCGCGCGCGAACCTCGCCGCGCTCTCGAACGTTCCGCGATCTTCGAGCAGATAATTCCAATGCCAGGTTGTCCCCTCATGAAGTGACTCATTGTTCGTCCAGGCTGAGTAACGAAACGAGAAGGACAACCAAATTGCGAAGAACACAGTTGCGGCCAGAAGCAGCCAAGACCCTCCGATAGCGCAGGCTTTCTTCCACTTTTCGACTAGCTCAGTTTCAATTCGTCCGAGTCGCAACTTGATATAGCGCCCCGAGAAAATTTGCAGAATGGACGCCGCGCCGAGCACTGGGAGAACAATCGGTGCCGAGAATTTCGTCAGAAACAGTCCAGCCAAACTGAGCGCAGCGGTCGTCAAGGTCGCCGGAGAAATTTTTTGGAATAAACGCCAGCTGCTCCAAACTGCGGCGGTGAAGAAGAAGGCCGCCGGCACGTCCGAAGCAACGAGCGCGCTGTGCGCGAGAAAGTTTGGATCGAACGCGGCCACGGTTTCGGCAAGCAAACCGCCGCCAACTCCAAAGAATTCTCGCCCGCAGCGATACATTAAAAGACAGAGGGCTGCGCCAAAGATCGACATCATCATTCGCGCTTGGCCGAGCGTCCGATCGGGATCGTTACCGACCTCGTAGAAGAATTGGTGACCGGTGCGTCCTTCCTCGGCGCGTTGCCAACCGCGGTCATTCAGCGGCACGAAATTCGGATGGCTCAATAGCAGTGGAAGCGCCGCCCAGCGCGCCGGCAGGTTGCCGCTTTCGGGATCGAGCCGGAAATCGTTTGTTACCCAGTAGCTGTAACCCGCGGTTAAGTGTTGGGGCTCATCGAACGTCGGCGATTTTGTATTTACGGCGGTCACCGCCATCGCGGCGTGCAAGAGGGCGATCAGAATGGCAATCAGCCAGACCCGTTGCGAGAAGAACGTGGGTGTAGCTATTTCCCTCGAGAATTCCATCCAGGCTCGTAGAGAGCAACCCGCGTGCGAAAAGATTTAGAGATTTGCCGATTCGATGGTTAAATCGTTAACCGATGGACCGGATCGTCGGAATCGAAACCGAATACGGCTGCCTGATGAGCAGCGAAGAGTTGCGCTGCAACTCTGAGGTTTGGCCGGCCAAGGTGAAGAATTACCTCTTCAATAAAGCACGCGCCGGCACGATCGACCTCCACTATCGCGATTACGAGGAACCGCCCGGCAACGGGGGTTTTCTTTTAAATGGCGGCCGGCTTTATCTCGACATGGGCCACATCGAGTACGCGTCGCCCGAATGTTTGCACCTCCACGATCTCGTCACCTACGAGATGGCCGGCGACGAACTGTTGCGCAGCTCGCTCGTCGCGCTCGAAGCCAGCGATCGCGTTTCATTCATTAAGAACAATGTTGATCATCACACCGGCGCGACATTTGGTTGCCACGAAAATTATTTGATGAAACGCGAGGCGCAGTTTACGCCTTCGGTGCTCGGGACGCTGCTCACCTTTCTTGCGACGCGACAAATTTTTACTGGCGCTGGGAGAGTAGGGCAGGCCAATCCGCTCGCATTCGACTTTGAGCCGCCCCAAGCGGAAACGCCGGTCGCGTTTCAGCTCAGTCAGCGCGCCGACCACATCGTCAACGACATCTATCAGTGGGTGCAGTTCAACCGCGCTATCATCAACGCGCGCGATGAGCCGCTGGCCGATTACCGCAAATATCGGCGGCTCCATTTGCTCATTGGTGATTCCAACATGAGCCCGTTTGCCAACGCGCTGAAGATCGGCACCACCGCGGCGGTGCTCTCGCTCCTCGAACAACGCCAGTTGCCGCGCAATCTTGTTCTCAACGACGCCGTTCGCAGTACGCGCGACATCTCCCGCGATCCGACCCGAAAGTGGATTGTCGATCTTGAAAACGGTAAAACTATTGGCGCGCTCGATGTCCAATGGCAGTTCCACGATCTCGCCCAGCGCCATCTGCGAGAAAGAGATCCGGAGACCGATTGGTTGCTCGAGACCTGGAGTTTTGTTCTCGAATCAATCGAGCAAAATCCACAGGCGCTGATCGGCGGCGTCGATTGGATCACCAAGAAATGGTTGCTCGAGACTTTCATGGCCTCGGAAAAAGTCGGCTGGGACGATCCCTGGCTGCAAAGTTTGGATCTCGAATATCACAACATCGATCCGACTCGCGGTTTGTTCTTCAGCGTTACGCCCGGCAAACGCGTCGCCGAATGGAACAACAGTTTCCAACCCGCAAACGCGATTCGTGTTCCACCGGCGAACACGCGCGCTTCGGGCCGCGCTCGCGCCGTCGCGTATTTTCAAGATCGACATCAACCCTACGTGATTAACTGGGACTCGATCGCGCACGACAGCCGCGATTTCCTCGTCATGGGCGATCCATTCGAAACCTACAACACCGAAGTCGACAAATTCCTCGCCAAACCCCGGCCGCCTGCAACTACCACCGACGACTAGATTGAATGAGGAAGCGGAATAAGAGGGAGACAGGTGCAAATCTGAGCGCTGCCCAAGAGGTTCTACTCAAGCTCTGGGAGGAACATGTGCGACACGAGTTTACTACACGCCACACCGAGGACACACTCGCTACGATGGTGGAGGATGCCTATGTGAATCACATTCCCGTGCTAACTGGAGGAGTTGGCAAAGAACAGCTAAGAGAATTTTACTCCAAGCATTTTATTCCGCAGATGCCTCCGGACACGGAGATGGTTCCTCTCTCACGGACTATTGGCGACGATCAGCTTGTCGATGAAATGATCTTCAAGTTTACCCACACGATCAAGATGGATTGGATGTTGCCCGGAATTGCTCCAACAGGAAGGCGCGTGGAGATCCCGCTCGTCGCAATTGTCCGATTCCGCGATGGCAAACTGGCCCACGAACACATCTACTGGGACCAAGGGTCGGTTCTGGTTCAACTTGGCTTCCTCGATCCGAGGACGCTCCCCGTTGTCGGCGTGGAGAGTGCCAAAAAAGCAGTGGACAAACAATTGCCATCAAATGCTCTGATTGACCGGGCGGAGCAGTCACATTAAGCCCCGAAGAACTTCGGCATGCAGCCAAACATCTATCGTCTGTTAGACTGGTTCGCAGTCGCGCGGCGTCGCAATAGAAATGGCTGAAGCCGCATCGGAAACAGGCGTGCCGCAGAAAAATAAATTACTGCGGATTCTTGGTTTGGGTTTTGGATTGGCGGTGGTTGTTGGCGGAACGATCGGTGTCAGTATTTTCCGTTTGCCTGGTCCGACGGCTAACTTGCTCGGGAATACTTGGCTGATTCTTGTGATCTGGACCCTCGGCGGAGCGTTTACTCTGTTGAACGCAAATTATACGGCTGAGCTTGCGACGATGATACCGAAGGCGGGCGGTCCTTATGTTTATGCCCGGCATGCTTACGGTGATTTTGCCGGCTTCGTCGTTGGTTGGAGCGATTGGCTGGGCAACGTTGCCGCGGTTGCTTTTCTGCCGATCGCTTTTGCTGAATATGCGATTGGCCTGTTTGCCCCATCTTTTGCCGGAGTCACCACGGTTGCGCTGGCGTTCCTTCTTTTGCTCGCGTTCCTGAACTGGATCGGCCTGCGCGCGGGTAGCGGAACTCAGAAGCTGACGAGTTTTCTCAAGGCGATTGCGCTGCTTGCATTTGTTGTTGTCTGCTTTGCCCTAGGCGGGCACCACAGCTCAGTCGACGCGGGACAAACGACGCACCCCGCGCCTGTTGGTTCTTTCGCCGCACTGGTCGCGATCGTGTTGTCGTTTCAACTCATTCTCGGCGCTTACGGAGGTTGGAACTCTGTCATTTATTTTGCCGAAGAAGACGAAAATCCTGGCCGCAACATTCCGCGCTCGCTTCACGCTGGAGTCTTGTCGGTGATCGGAATCTATCTGCTCGTTAACGTCGCGTTGCTTTATGTCTTGCCGCTGCCTCAAATCGCAGCGTCAAAACTCGCCGCCGCTGACGCAATGCGAGTTGTTTTCGGAGCGCGAGGCGGACAAATCGTCACCGGACTCGCATTGCTTTCTATCATCGCCATCGTCAACGCGATTTTGATGTTCACGCCGCGCACCCTTTATGCGCTCGGGCGCGATGGTTTGTTTTCAAGTAAAGCTATCGCGGTGAATGAAGGCGGTACACCGGTCGTCGCTCTGGCTGTTACTGTTGTTATGGCGACGATTTTGATTAGTCTCGGGACCTTTGAGAAGTTGATGGCGATCTACGCGTTTTACGCGGTAGCAAATAACATTGTGCTGATCAGCGCGCTATTTGTTCTCCGCAAACGCTCGCCGGATTTGCCGCGGCCGTTCCGGGCATGGGCGTATCCGTTTGCGCCGCTCGCGGTGCTGTTGGTTAGCAGCACGCTCGTTGTCGGATTCACCGTTAGTGATTCGAGAGACAGCATTTACGCTCTGGTCCTACTGGCAGCGAGCTATCCGATATATCGTTTGATAAGAAGGAAGTCAGTCGAACAACAAAGCAGGAATTAAGAAGAATGAAGCCGATCGACGGTTACTTCGTGATCAAGCCGGATGATCTGGACTGGGGCCCCTCGAACCTGATGAAGATTCCCAACGCGGATTTTCTGGAGCGAACGGGTAGCGAGATTCTCGGGGCGAGATTGTGGCGGCTTCCGCCGAAGAGTGCGAACACGCTCCACAAACATCCGAAGGCTGAGGAATTTTATTTTGTCGTTGAGGGCACGGGGCGCATCCGCGTCGGCGACCAGACGTTAACGGTTTCAAAACATGGCGGCGTCCTCGTTGGTCCGAAACTTTTGCGGCAAGTCTTCAATGACACCCATGAGGAAGTTCTCTGGTTGATCGTCGGCGCGCCCGACAAAGAATTCGAGCCCGGCGAACCACATGACATGAAGGTGTATTATCCGGTCGATCCGAAACAGTTGCCGAAAGAGTTAGATGGCGTGACCTGGCCACGTGAAGAGAGTTGAGGG
>Ga0209378_1000659_pt1 | contig 25374 bp, 25 predicted proteins | sample GraSoiAngelo_156_FD_186170 | JGI IMG/M metagenome (GOLD analysis project Ga0209378, IMG submission 186170) | Grasslands soil microbial communities from the Angelo Coastal Reserve, California, USA - 14_1009_13_40cm (SPAdes) (version 2) | ecosystem: Environmental > Terrestrial > Soil > Grasslands ...
CGTGCCCCCGACACCGTCGAGGAACTCTCGGGGAAGGATCGAAGCCGGCGACCGCCTGTCTTCTGCGTCCTCCATCACGGTCCGTCCTCGCCTTGCGATCCACTGGAGCAATGCACATGCCGTGGGTGTGAACCTGCTGTACCCCTCGAATGCGATCGCCGTATACGGATTTGGATGTTCCCAGCTGTCGGAATCGGCCGCCGTGAGATTGTCGATGCCGCAATCCACCGGCGCCGAGGATATCGAGATGGCATAGTCCCATGAGGCCTTGGCGATGCGGCGGACCAGCGCGGGGGCGGTCGGGAACGAGGCTTGGCCTCGGGCGCTGGACCTCGACCAGCGCGGCCTGCTCGCCGAAGCACGCCGGCGGACACGCTTCGAGGCCGAGAGGATCCGGGAACGATATCGGTGGTACCGAGAGCGCTTCGCAGCATAGCTGGCGCCAGATGGCAAGACCGGCACCTGCACGGCGCGTAGACTCGGCGTCGAGGACACGCATGCAGACCGGGACGATCGAGGAGCAAGACGACCATGCGGAAGGCGCTGGCTACGACCCTCGGTTACTCCTCCAGGCTCTCGAGCAGGATTTCAGCTAAAAGTTCCGCGTCACGGATTGCGTCGCGCCGGGCGTGATGAAGGTCGCGGTCGCGATCACACATGGAAAGCGCGCCGGGCCTGGCCTGCGCACCGTGTCGATGCTCGCGTCTTGCCCATTGTCCACGCTCGAGTACCTCGCCACGGGCACCTATCCATTCATCGGCGTCGCGCTGGTCGTGAACCGGTGGTCAGGGACCGCGGCCACGAGGGTGGCGCCGTGGACGTCGGGAACCGGGACGCCTTGACCAAGGTCGGTGCGGGTTCGAGCAGCCCGACGAAGGGCGCCCAGATCGATGTCGAGATCTGCGCCGACCGGACGCTGCGGATTCGTTTGGGAGGGAGATGGACCCTCGCGGAGGCGCTTCCTTCCACCCGGCTCGTCGAGGAGGCTCTTCAGGGTGCCCCGCCGCCGCGGGCGGTGACCTTCGAAACCGCCGAGCTCGGCTCGTGGGACAGCTCGGCGCTGCTCGTGCTCGAGCGGATCGACGGCTTGTGTCGCGGCCGGGGTGTGCCGGTCGAGCGCGAAGGGCTTCCGGAAGGCGCGCAGCGTCTCCTCGCGCTCGCGGACGCGGTCCCGGAGAAACGGGACGCACGCCCGCCGGACACGAGGTCGCCGTGGCTCGCACGGGTAGGGCAGGCGGCTACCGCGGCCTCGCGGAGCGCACGCGAGTCGATCGCGTTCCTCGGCGAGACGACGCTCGCGTTCGCGCGGCTCGTCGGCGGTCGGGCGACGTTCCGCGCGCGCGATCTCGCCCTGGTCGTCCAGGAGTGCGGTCCGCAGGCCCTACCGATCGTCACGCTGATCAATTTCCTGGTGGGGCTGATCATCGCGTTCGTGGGCGCGGTCGAGCTCCAGAAGTTCGGTGCCACCATCTATGTCGCCGACTTGGTGGCGATCGCGACCGTGCGTGAGCTCGGCTGCATCATGACGGGAATCATCATGGCCGGCCGCACGGGCTCCGGATTCGCGGCCCAGCTCGGCACGATGAACGTCAACCAGGAGATCGAAGCGTTCGTGACCATGGGGGTTCCCCCGATGGACTTCCTCGTGCTCCCGCGCATGCTCGCGCTCTGCCTCATGATGCCGCTCCTCGGTCTCTATGCCGACCTGATCGGCATCCTCGGGGGCGCGACGGTCGCCGTCGGCATGCTGGCACAGTCGCCCACGCAGTACTGGGAGGAGACTCGGCACGCGATCGGGTTCATGAGCATCGGTCTCGGAATCGGGAAGAGCCTCGTCTTCGGCGTGCTGATCGCGCTGGCGGGTTGTCTCCGCGGAATGAAGTGCGGGCGCGACGCGGCCGCGGTCGGCCAGGCCGCGACGTCGGCGGTGGTGCTGGCGATCGTCTGGATCATCGGGACCGACGGGATACTCGCGGTGATCTGCAACGTCGTCGGGATATGAGATGGCGGACGACTTCGGCATCCGCCGCAGCGACATCTTCTTCATCATGGGCGGGAGCGGATGCGGCAAGAGCACGCTCCTGCGGCACCCGATTGGCCTGAACGAACCGGCCCGGTGTCATAATCTGGTTCGGCGACGTCTCTCAGGGCGCCTCGGCCGAGGAAACGGGACGCGATCCGGCGCCGCTTCGGCATTCTGTTCCAGAGCGCGTGCTTTGGAGCTCCATGACGCTCGCCGAGAGCGTCGGTCTTCCTCTCGGGCAGTTCACGCCCCTCGCGCCGGCGGCGATCGGCGAGGCGGCCACCCTGAAGCTCGCGCTCGTGGGGCTTCGGGGCTTCGAGGACTACTTCCCGTCCGGCGCTCGACCCCGGGGTGCTCTTCTTCGGCTAGCCGTCCGCCGGTCTCGATCCGGTCAGCTCGCGTCTGCTCGACGAGCTCATCGATCGCCCACGACGGCGTCTTCCAGGACAGGCGCACCATGAGCGCCCGCGAGCTGCTCGCGAACCCACCGAACCCGAACGTCCATCGCTTCCTCACTCGCGGGCGGAGCGACGGCGGATCCAGATCCCCGTCATGAGCCGCGGACGGAGGGCCAACCCGGCGCTGATCGGCGCGTTCGTCTTGGGCGGGGTGGCCCTTGCCTCGATTGTCGTCGTCGTCTGGGGGTCGGGTCGCTTCTTCCGAGAGACCAGATCCCTCGTCTGCTACTTCAGCGGCTCGGTGAACGGCCTCAATGCCGGAGCGCCGGTGAAGTTCCGCGGCGTCCAGATCGGGTCCGTGACCGACATTCGTTTCCGCCTGGCCGAGGTCACGGCGGTCAGTCCGGAAGAATTCCGGATTCCGGTGTGGTTCGAGGTCGATCTGAAGCAGCTTTCCGACCTCCGCGGCGGCCGTCCAGTCCGGTTGGATCGAGCGCGGATCGACGAGCTGATCGCGCAGGGTCTCCGCGCGCAGCTTCAGACCGAGAGCTTCGTCACCGGTGTCCTCTTCGTCGGCCTCGACTTCTTCCCCGGCTCGCCGATCGCGCTGGTGCACGGCGATCGGCCCGACATCCTCGAGATCCCGACCATGCCGACCGCGCTCGAGCGGGCCTCGCAGACGATCTCGAAGCTCGCGGCCCGCATCGAGAACCTCGACATCGAAGGGCTCGTCCGCTCGGTCACCGAGGCCGTCGACGGCGTGAATGCGCTGGTCCGCTCGCCGGAAGTCGCGCGGACGATCACGGCGGCGCGTGAAGCGCTCGTGTCGGTCCGGCAGCTGGGCGACTCCCTGACCCCGGGCGTCCGACCAATGATGCAGAGCCTCGACGCGACGAGCGCCAGCGCTCGCGCCTCGCTGCAGCGTCTCGACGCCGCGCTCGCCGACCTGCAGTCGCTGATCAACACGCAGGGGCCACTCACGGTCGAGCTCACCCAGACGCTCATCGATCTGGGCGACGCGGCGCGGAGCGTGAGAGATCTCGCGAGTTACCTCGATCGCAGGCCGAACGCGCTCCTGACCGGACGGCCTGGATCATGAGCGATCGCGCCGCACCGCTCGCGACGGCATGGAGCGCCATCGCCACGCTCGCCGCCGGCGTCGTCGTGAGCTCCTGCATGCTCGGACGGGGGTCCGACCCGACCCGGTTCTACGTCCTGACGGCGACGGTTCCGCCGTCCAGCTCCGCACCGGGGTCGCTCGGGATCGGCCTCGGCCCTATCGCGATGCCCGGTTATCTCCGGCGACCCATGCTCGTCACGCGCATCGATGGCACGCAGGTCCGGTACGCCGACTTCGAGCGCTGGGCGGATCCGCTCCCGGCATTGTTCGCGCGCGCGCTCGGGCAGGACCTGTCGACGCTTCTCGATGGCGCCCGCATCGTTCCCTACCCCTGGTACCCGACCACCCCGCTGGACATCGTCGTGCTCGTGGACGTCGGCGCCTTCGAGGCCGACGTCGAGGGGAATGCCAGGCTGGAGGCGTGTTGGACGATTCGAGATCCTCGTACCGCGACGGTACGGCGTGGCGATTGCTCGTCGATCGCCGAGGCGGTCGACGAGGCTGACGCACGGGCTCAGGTGGCTGCCCTCAGTCGTGCGGTCGGCGAGCTGGCGCGGCGGATAGCGAGCGCAGCCCGTCCGTGATCCCTGGCCCGGCTTCGGGCTCGCCTCCCATTCCTGAGAACGTGGGCTCCGACGTGGACTCGGATCCAATGGCATGGCGATTGCTCAACAGATGTTGAGGAAGGTGGCGAAAGGCAGGAGGTCTCGAATGGCAAAGCTGTTCGGAACGGTGATGCTGATCTGGCTGGCTTGCATCCCCGTCCGAGTGAGCGCACACGACGCCTACGATGACTGCGGCCGATGCACTTCGTCGTGTCCCAGCCGAAGCTCGAGCCGGTCTTCGGGCACGTGCCGCACGAGAACCCCTTCGGGGATTACGAGCCGTATCAGCCCGAGTCACCCTGACGCGCGTCCTCGCGACCGCGCGGGTGCGAGACGGGACAACTAGCTAGGTAGTGGTCACCTCGGAGGAGCCCGGCGTCGCCCCACGTCTGCGCCGATATTCCTGGGGCGAGCAGTCTGCCCATTGCCGGAAGGCGCGCGTGAAGTGTGCGTGGTCGGAGTAGCCGAGGTCGAGTGCGATGTCGAGAATCTTGGTGTCGGTCTCCTCCAGCAACGCGGCCGCGGTCGCGAACCGTGACTTACCAACCAACATCTCATGGGTGACCCCAGCCGTAGCGAGACAGCGTTGCAAGGTGCGAACGCTCATGCCCAGAAAGTCCGCGGTCACGTGGATGCTCGGATAGCCTCCCCACGACAGCATCTCGATCGCCTGGACGACCGATGTGACGAAGTCGCGGGCCGGTGCTGACGCTGTCCACGTATCGACACTGTCGCCTGGCATCTGAACGTCGGCACTGGGCGGCGGAAGCCGCTGGCGGAGCAGCGTGGCGGGAAGCGTGATGGTCGTTGCCGGTTGCCCGAACGCGAGGCGTGCGGCGACCGGGGGCTCGGCGTCACGGAGCACGGCGGATTCACCGGTCTGCACATCTACCTGGGGGGGCGACCAGGTCGGGTCGCCTCCGAGCCGAACGATACCAAGCATGAGCATCAGGACGTAGTGGTTCGCCTGCTGCCAGCCCGCGTCGAACTTGTCGAACTTGTTCGTGAACGCCTGACAGAATTCGACCTGTTCGTCCCGAGAACCGAGCCACATCCGGCCATTCGAGCTGAACATCGGGTGATAGCTGACGACCTCCCTGAGCGCCTCACCGACCGTCTGCGAGCGGCGGATCAGGCGGCCGAAGACACCGAGGCTCTCGATCCGGGCGTCCTGTCCCGCGAGGAGTCCCAGGTTCTCGATCCCCTGGGTTCGTGCTCCGTCCGCGAGGAGGCGCGCGGTGCTCGATGTCGGGATCAGCGTCTCGGGGTCGGTGCGAGCCCACTCGGGGATGTTGGCTCTCTTGAGAAGCTTTTCGACCGGCGCACCGACGCGGTCGAGCACGGCCACGATGGGTGAAATGATACCGGCGCGGGTCAGAGGTACCAGAAGCATTGCGTGCAGCAAAAACCAAGCCATGCTGACGCGGGCGGCGTCCAGCCCGTAATTCTGCGTAGGTGTTACGGTGGTAGTTTTACGTAGGTATTACTACGCCTTGGGACGATTCAGGGAGAGGACGATTCAGGGAGAGATGGTTTATTTGACTAACGCCCCCCTTCCTAGATGACAGACCGCTGGGGGCGATTGCGTAGGGAGGCTCGTGCGAGTTAAGGACAACTGGCGTGACCGTCTGGCCGGCGGGCGAGAAAGGGGTGGCCCACGATCCGACACGACGTTCGGGATCGGCAACCCGATGATCGTGCGGGTGTGGATCTACGGGCGCCGGCCCTCCCCAACCGTCGCCTGTCCACAGCAGTGGGCCCTGCCGCGTGGGAACGTGCCCGTCCGGCGGGAGAACCCCGAGACCAGTCCAGGGATACTGTTCCGCGTGAGCCGCCTTCCGCGCAGACCTCGCGAGTGACCCACATGCCGCTCCATTGGCGATCGCGCCGGTCGACGGCGTCTTGGGAGCGATTGGAGCAGGGCCGAGGACATCGAGCGGACGCTCGCAAGGCTGCACATCGAGCCGTTCTGGTGGGAGCCGACTGCCAGCACGCCTCCCGGCGAGTCCGAAGATCGCTCCGCCGCCTGCGCCGGCCACGAATGCATTCCGAGCCGGCGTGCGCCCCATGGGATCACCCGTAGAAAGATGGGCGACTCGACGCCGACGGTGTTCGTGGTGGATGACGACCCGCGGGTCCGGCAGTCGGTGTGTACACTGCTGGGCGCCGCCGGGCTCCGCACGGAAGCGTATGCATCGGGGAGAGCGTTTCTGGCCGCGTACGATCCGTCGCGACCTGGCTGTCTCGTCCTCGACCTGCGCCTGCGTGGCGAGTATGGCCTCGACGTCCAGGACGAGCTCCACCACCGGAAGGCTGCGCTGCCGATCATCGTGCTCACCGCGCACGGTACCGTCCCGGCCTCGGTGCGCGCGCTCAAAGCCGGGGCGATCGAGTTCCTCCGAAAACCGACGCCGCCGGCGACCTTGCTAGCGCGCATTCGCGACGCGCTCGCCATGGACGAGAGTGCCCGCCGGCAGACGGCGATGTCGGCGGCCCGTGAGCGGCGGATCGCGCGCCTCACGACACGGGAGCGCCAAGTCTTGAATCTGCTGCTTGGCGGCAAGACTTCGAAGCAGATCGCGACCGGCCTCGGGCTGAGCGTCCGCACGGTTGAGGGATACCGCGCCCGGATCTATCTGAAGACCGACGTCTCATCGGTCGCGCAGCTCGTCCGCGTAGTCCTCGCTCAGGAGTAGTTCCACCCACGTAAATCCCCGGATTGTCCGCGCCTCCCCGCAGTGGCAAAGAGGCGGTACCTCAGCGACGCTCACGCGCGTCCCCTCCCCAGCCGCCCGAGCGCGGTGGCCGATCGTGGAACCAGGACATCTGCCGATCGCCACCGGCGCGGCCGCGCGGCCTACCCGGGAACCGATCGTGCCCGGTAACCGCTGAACTGCGCGCCCACAAACAGAACGACCGCCGCACTCGCATTTCCGTGCTGGACCCTCCGTGGTCCCCCTGCTGCGGCCGCCAGCGGCGGAGTGAAGCGCAGCGTGGGACCGCCCCGGGGGTTCCGCCCGGGCACGATCTCTATGCGTCCCATCGTGGGCTTCGATGATCGACCGGCTGATGGCGAGGCCCATGCCGAGGCTGGTACACCATCCTCGTCCCGCTGGAACAACCCCGACTCGCGTCGGTCGTGGCCGCCCGGTGGATCGCTGCACCTCTTCGCGCAGCTGGTGTTCACGATGATCCTGGCAGGGCGTGCGCGCCACGGCCGCGATCGCCCAGCGTCCGGTCCGCGCGGCCGACTGACCGGCACACGGGCGTCGCGGCAGGCGCTAAATGGCAAGCCGCCGCGCGACTCGCCCACTATGATGAGGACTCGCCAGGACGTTCCGCGGCGGGTGCTGGCACCAGACGACGAGGTCCAGCGGCTCGTCGACTGGGCTCGAAGTCGAAACAGGAGCAGAAGCGTATGCGACGGATGATCGGAAGGGCAGCGATTGCGGCGCTCGGCCTGTGCGTCACGCTGGCCCGGGCGGGGGAGAAGACGCCCGACGCGACCCTCAACTTGAGCGGGGCGTCGGTCGCGGCCTGAGTCGGCATCAACTGGGGAGGCGGTACGCTCACCTACCAGGGCAAGGACTACTCGGTCGACGTGAAGGGGCTCACCGTCGGCGACGTCGGCATGACGAAGGTCGAAGCGTCCGGGAGGGGTCCGCGGAGCCAGCGGCGTGGCGATGCGGAACCAGCACGGGGTGACCGTCGAGCTCGTCTCGACCAGGCAGGGGGTCAAGGTCGCGGCGGGCGCGGCCGGTGTCGACATGAGGATCCGGGAGTGAGGCGGTCCGCGCAACGCTGTCGCGATCGCATCGCGAGCGCTCGAGAACGCTTCCAGTCAGGCCACCTTCCCCCGAGTGATACGTCGGGAAGGCCGGCGGACCCCGGGGGGGAGGACGGTCGACGATTGCCACTAGGACGATAACCCGATGTTCTGGCGAGGCGATGCCGCTCGCGCCGATCGCATGACGACCTGGCCCACGCGGATCGTGCCGCGCCGACGCCCGTCGGCCGAGCCCTCCACGTTCACCGGCGCCGCGATCGACCCCGACGCCTGGCCGACGCGAGCGTTCCTCGCGCTCGCGGACGTGCTCCGGCGCTATCATCGGCACCGGGTCGTTCGCCTCGGGCGCCTCCACCGGCTGCTCCGCGGCCGCCGTCCCGTGCTGCTGGTCGGGAACCACGCCCTCGACATCGTCGATCCGCTGCTCTTCCTGGCCACGGTGTTTCGCACGCTGCACCGCGTGCCCCGGTTCATCGGACACGAGAACGGCTGGTTCCGCGTGCCCGTGCTGCGCGAGATCTCGGCACGCTTCCAGATCATCCCATCTCGCCGGCCGGAGGAGACGCTCGCGGCACTGCGCCGGGACGGATTCCTCATGCTGTATCCCGGTGCGATCAGCGAGGCGGGCATGCGCCGCTACCGCGACGAGCCTTACCGGCTCAAGTGGCTCGGACGGACGGGCTTCCTCCGGCTCGCGCTCGAGGCTGATGCGGAGCTCGTGTTCGTGGCGGCCCTCGGGGCCGACGAGGCGTACTACCAGTCGGCGATCGCACTGCCCGAGACACTGATCCGCCTCATCAACGCCGGTGACGGCGCGCGGTACCGCGGGATGCCGCTCGCCTTCGGGCTCCTCGGGGTCCACCTGGTACCGGGACTCTTCCCCCTGCCCGTCCGCCTGACGCACGTCGTCTCGGGACCGATCGATCTCGGCGACCGCGAGCGGGCGCGTCGGGAACCGCACGCGCTGGCGGACCTTCATGCTCGGATATGGACCGACTGCCAGCGCTTCCTCGACGGTGTCGTCGCCTCGCGCGACACCTACTCCGATGCGCTGGATCGCTCCATCCGGGGCGCCGAACGGCTGCTCCAGGGACTCGCGCTGTAGGGATATGCCGGACTCCACCCGGGTACCGCTGATCGGGCTCAGCCCGCACGGCCAGCAGGCGCTCTTTGGCCTCGCCGCCTTCCGCGGCCTCGGCGAGGCGGAGCGCAGGGACGTCGCCGGCCTCCTGCGCGAGATCGCGGTCGGGAAGGGCGAGACGGTCTACCGCGCGGGCGAGGACGCCGACGCGCTCTACATCGTCGCCTCGGGTGCGGTCGACGTGCTCGACGGCAAGCAGCTGATCGCGCGGTATGGCCCCGGCGAGGTCTTCGGAGAATCGGTGCTGATCGCCGGCGAACGGCGGCTCGTGACCACGTGCGTCGCGCTCGACGCGATTCTTCTGGTGCTGCCCCGGGAATCTCTGGCGCGCATCCTCGAGCGGCATCCCGCGTTGCACGAGCGCCTGTCCTCGGGTCTCGTCCGACGGGTGAAGGAGGCGGTGAAGCTGGCGCTCGCGGCGCCGAGGGCGCGGCCGAGCGAGATCGTCGTGCTCCAGGGATGGACGTCCGGCGAGGAGCGCCGCGCCTTCGTCGAATCCCTGGCCGATGCGCTGGAGCACGAGCTCGGGCGGGCCGTCGCGATCGTCACGGTGGCGTCTCGCGCACGCTCGTCGTCGGTCGCCGCCCGGCGCGACCGTCCCGACGCGGTCGTCCTCGGTGAGCCATCGCACCGCGGCGAGGTGCGCGATCGGCTCGCCGCGGAGCTCGCCACGCGAGGCGCACAGGCGCCGGTCGTGCTGGCGGCGGTCGACGATGGACTGGACGAGCTCGAGCCCGAGCTCACCCGCCTCGGCGACACCCTCCTCGTTCACGCCAATGGCCGCCCAGCCGCCGACGACCAGATCCGGGCCGGGCGCACCGTCCTCGTTCATGACCGTCGCGCCGGGGACGGCCCTCCGTTGTCCGGGAACGGGATCGTCTCCCTGGCCGTCGACGAACGTGGTCGCCGCCGGGATCTCGGACGGCTGTCACGCCATCTGGCACGGCGGAGCATCGGACTCGCGCTCGGAAGCGGCGCCGCGTGGGGACTCGCACACATCGGCGTGCTCGACGTGCTCGAGCGCGAGGGGATTCCCGTCGACGTGATCGTCGGCGCGAGCATGGGAGCAATCGTCGGCGGGCACTACGCGCTCGGGTTCTCCCCCCCGCAGCTCGAGGAGATCGCAACCAGGGTCCGGGACATCCTCGGTATCATGCGGATCCTGCCGCGGTTGCTCTACCTGGCCGCGGACTTCAACGTGACGCGACCGGGGCTCTTCGCGGGCGAGCATTTCCAGCGGATCCTCGAGGGGCTCGGGCCCGTCCGCGGGCACAGCTTCGCGGATCTCCGCATCCCGTTCCGCGCGATCGCGACCGACATACACACCGGCGCCCGCGTCGAGCTCGCCGACGGCGACCTGAGCGATGCCATGCGCGCCAGCTTCTCGGCCCCATGGATCTTCTCGCCGTTCCGCGTCGGCGAGCACGTCCTGATCGACGGGGGTATGAGCGACCCCGTGCCGGCCGAGACGGTGCGCAGCATGGGAGCGGATCTCGTGATCGGCGTGAACGTCGTGCCGCCCCTTTACCCGCACGCCCAGAACCCGCTCGAGGCGGCGCTGCGCGCGTTCGAGCGCCTGCGGCCGATCCAATCGCGGAACAGCCGCGGTCTGCCGAACAGCTTCGACGTCGTGGTCCGTACGCTGCAGATCATGCAGCACGAGCTGGGCAACGTCCGGGCCGGGGAGGCGGACCTTCTGATCATGCCGGACCTGCGCGAGTACTGGGTGCTCGAGTTCTGGCGGGCAGCCGAGATGATCGAGCGCGGCCGGCGTGCAGCCGAGGCGGAGCTCCCCGAGATCCGGAGGAAGCTCGACGCGCTCTGTGGGAGGGCAGCATGATCGAGATCGAGATCGCGATCGCCGCATCGTTGCTGCTGGCGGCCATCGGCCCGGCGCGAGGGGCCACGCTCGCCGGGGTCCAGTTGCCCGATACCGTGACCGTCGACGACGCGCCGCTCGTGCTGAACGGGATGGGGCTGCGTCAGGCGACGGCGCTCCGCGTGAAGGCGTACGTGGGAGGACTCTATCTCGAGCAGCGCTCGAGCGATCCCGCGACCGTGATCGACTCCCGCCAGCGCAAGCGCGTCACGATGAAGTTCCTCCGCGACATAGACCGTCGGAACCTGACCTCCCACTGGGCCGAGTCGCTACGCAACGTCGGCGGCAAGGCGATGGAGCCCTCGATCACGCGGTTCACGTCCTTGATCGACGACGTGAAGAAGGGCGACACGTTGTCCTTCACCGCGCGGCCGGGGGCGGGCGTCGAGGTCACGCTGCGCGACGCCGTCCGTGGGACCGTGCCTGGTGACGAGTTCTCCCGGGCGCTCTTCACCGTGTGGTTCGGTCCGAAGCCGGGGGACGAGAACCTGAAGCGCGGAATGCTCGGGAAGTGACGCGCCGGGCGGGCCGGCGTCTCACCGGCGGGCCGTCGGGATGCTCTGCTGCACATCGACGAACGGCTGCTTAGAGCGACCGTCCATGCCATGGCGGTTCTCGCGCTGGTCGTCTTGCCACGCAGCGCCGAAGCGCGACCCCTGGACCGGCCCGGCCAGGGGATCGGTTCCGTCCCCCCGCGATGCTGACGGATTCGGGGACGACGGCGCGAATGGGCAAGCGGTCTCCGTTGGGATCGACTACGGTATCCGTCACACCGACGTCAGCGGAGCTTTCGGAGAGCCGTCCGTGGTCATGAGGCGGCGGCTAGATGCTCGTGAGGGAGGAAAGGCGCATAGCGGCTCTGGCACGCGCAGTGATCGGCGTGATCCGGCTTCCACACGGCGACCGCGTCCTCAGCCATGGAGCGGGCCTACCCAAGGTCGTCGGGCCGGTCCACTGACTTCGGATGCGGCCACACTCGCAGCTCGATGCCAACGCCCCGCGATGGCGGACGGTGATTGGCTACGGGACCGCCGCGAGCGTCTGGATAGTCTCGACCGACCTGCTCGCGCACGAGTATGCGCCTGGGTCGTTCCTGCAGCTCGAGCTGTTCTCGGACTTCACTCCGGCGCGGTTGAACCTCGCTCGTCTGCTGAATGAACTCGGGCGCAACCCGGATGCCGAGCACGTCCTCCGGGACGGAATCGCGCGGGTCCCCGACGAGGGCGAGCTCCACTACTCGCTCGGCCTACTACTCGGCGAGGAGGAGCGTCTACCAGAGGCGGCGGCCGCGCTCGGCCGCGCCGCCGACCTCATGCCGGCGCGCGCCCGGGTGCGATACAACGAGGCGCTCGCGCTCCAGCGCCTCGGGAGGCGCGCCGACGCGGAGGCGGCGTTCGTGAAGGCCCAGAACACCGATCCGGAAGACCCCGACGTCGCATACGCGCTCGCCGTCCTTTACGCGCAGCAGAGCGACTGGTCGCGCGCGCGGGACGCGGCGGCGAGGCTCGCCGCGCTGTCCCCCGGTAACCCGCAGGTGCAGGAGCTGATCGACCGCATTCGTCGGCGGTCACCCTAGATGCTAGGCCGGGTCGGGGTTCTACCCCCGACCCAGCCGCGCGTGAATCGGAGACGGCAGCTATTCCTCGGTGATCTCGACGCGTCGGTTCCGCGCTCGGCCTTCCTTCGTCCTGTTGTCGGCGGCCGGCTTGGACTTCCCCCAACCCTTCGTCGTGATCCGCGATGACGCGATCCCTTGCGCCGCCATGTAATCCGCGACGGCGTTCGCCCGCCGCTCGGACAGCCGCTGGTTGTACGCGTCGGAACCGATCGAGTCGGTGTGGCCCTCGACGAGCGCGCGGAGCTCCGGATGCTCCTTCATCGGCCGCACGACCTCCGTATCGATCCGCTCCTTGCCCGCGGGCTTCAGCGTCGCCTTGCCGAAGTCGAAGTACGTGTCGGCCGAGAGCTCGATGTGCTTCGGCGCCGGCGGTGGAGGAGGCGGTGGAGGTGGGGGCGGAGGCGGTGGCGCTTCCTCCGTCGGATCGCAGATTACGTGGCCGAGAAGAGCTCCAATGGCTGCTCCGACCACCGCGCCCCCTCCTGCTGCAGCGCCCGTGTGCTCGTCGGAACGGTTCTTCTCGTACGCATTGACGAGCCCACCCGCGGTGCCCGCGCCGACGGCGGCTCCGGCGAGTCCACCGGCGACCGCACAGTAACTCCATCGCCGCTCCCGCATGGCGCTACAGCCACTCAGGATCAGGACTGCGACGACACCTATCGCAACTCTGCGGTCACGCATGGGGCGCCCTCCCTGGCTTGACAGTCCGAATGCGTGGCGTTCGTAGCTCGGTCGAGCTAGCCAGGTCAACCCGTCGGCGCAGACAGGCTTACCATTCATCATGCATGAGAGCAGGGGAGCCCGCGGCCGAATGCCGGCCTGGGCGGCCGCCCGGGTCGTGACTGTACAGAACTGTACAGAAGGCGAGCGGGGTACGGGCACATCCACGTTTCGATGTCGATGCTCGCGGGTCAGCGGGATGTGATCGAGGCCATCGCAGCGCCGGTGCTTGCATCGTCCGCCCGGACGGACGTAAAGGCGAAGCTCCAATTTGCTGTCATCGCGTCCTTTGGTTCCGGCTCCATCCGGCATGGGCGTGCGCGCTCTGCGCGGCCGCCCGAAGCGGTGGAGCCAGACGATGAGGAGGTCCCAGCACGCATGAAAACCGTCGTGCAGTACGTGGTAGCGGGGACGGCGACGCTCGCGCTGGCGGGCACCGGGTTGGCGGCCGACGTCTTCGTGTATCCGCAGAAGGGCCAGTCCGCGGAGCAGCAGAACAAGGATTCCTAGGAGTGCTACAACTGGGCCAAGGCGCAGAGCGGCGTCGATCCCGGCGCCCCGCCCCCGCCGGCGCAGCCCGGCCAGCGCGCCCGCGGCGCGGTCGGGGGGGCGGCGCGCGGCGCCGCGCTCGGCGCGGCGGTCGGGGCGATCGCCGGCGACGCCGGGAGGCGTGCGGCCGCGGGGGCCGTCGTCGGCGGTGTCCACGGGCGTCGTCGGTCGATGGCCGCGCGGCAGGCACAGCAGCAGGCGACGCGCAGCGCCTACGACCGCGCCTTCGCCGCCTGCATGGAAGGCCGGGGATACACGGTCCGATGAGCGCAGGGGGATCGGGGTTTTTCGACGAAACCGCAAGGAGGGAACGATGCACCGCATAATGCTGGGGGTCGTCGCGTTCGCATGGATGGGAATCGTTTCGAGCCCTGGGGTCGCCGCCGCCAAGGAAAAGCCCGCGGCGACGCTGAAGCTCTCCGGAAAGTCAGTCGCGGCGGGGGTCGGCATCTCCTGGGGCAAAGGAACGCTCAACTACAAGGGGAAGCAGCACCCGTTCAGTATCGATGGCCTGTCGGTGGCCGACGTCGGCGTGTCCAGCATCGACGCGACCGGCAACGTCTACCATCTGAAGAAGCTCGAGGACTTCGAGGGTCAGTACACCGCGGCCTCCGCGGGCGCGGCGGTGGCCGGAGGCGCCGGCGTGAGCACGATGAAGAATGCGAACGGCGTGGTGATCAACCTGCACGCCATGACCCGCGGCGTGAAGTTCAAGTTGGGCGTCGACGGCGTGAAGATCAAGCTCGAGGAGTAGCGTATCGGGCGGCCGACGGATCGTCAGCGCGAGGGGTCCCTTCGAATCATCCGGCTTCCGCGCGGTCGAGGCCAGCGGTAACCTGGCTCCGATGCGCGGGCATGCCGTCGCTCTGCTGCTCCTCGCCTGCGTCAGCCAGGCCGGCGATGGTGAGTGGGAGCGGCTCGGCGAGCGCGAGGGCATCGTCATCGAGCGCCGCAGCGTCGGGCCCTCGTCCATCCGCGAGCTGCGTCTCACCGCGCGTTCCCCGGTCCCGCCGGTCGCACTCATGGCGACCATCTGGAGACATGACGAGTACGCTCGGTTCCTGCCCCATCTCAAACGGCTCGACGTGCTGCGTGACGAAGGAGACGCGAAGCTCATCTACGAACAGATTCGCGTTCCGCTCGTGAAGGATCGAGACCTGACCGTGCGGGTCACACGCTCGTTCTCGCCCGACACCGGGACGTACGAGGTCGCGAGCCTGGCCGTCCCGAACGAGGGCCCACCCGAGAGCCGCGACTACGTGCGCGTACGAACGAGCCTGACTCGATGGTCACTCGCGCCGGTGCCGGACGGCGGTACGGCCGTGACGTACAGGATCTGCACCGACGCGGGCACGCGGCTCCCGGCGTGGATCCTGGATCGGATCCAGAGGGACGCTGGGGTGAAGATCCTTCGGGCTATGCTCGATCGGGCGCGAGAGAAGAACCCGTGACGGTGCGGAAGAGGTCGTAGGCCTCCGCCCTGGGTGCAGGCGCGCTCGAATGGCGCGGGCCGGTCGAGCTGGACCGCACTCCCGGGCGATCCGACCCATGTGTCGGAGTGACCCGGCCCAGCACCCGCGCCTTCACCACCTGGTGGCAGTTCTCGCCGGCATCGGGGCTGCTATGGCGCGCTGTCGGGAGATCGCATGCGGCAAATCGACGAACAGGCCCGCGTCAGCTGCCGCCGCTATCAGCGCGGTGCTTCGACGCGACGCGCTCGAAGCCGGGGGACGTCGAGGCACTCCTCCGCTCCCTCGAACGAGTCAGCGCGAGTTGATCGCCGGAGCTGCAGCCGATGAACGAGTTCGATTCCTCCGCGATCATCAGGGATCTCGAGATGCCGCTGGACCAGCTGTACTACTGGGATGCGCGCGCGGCGAGCTGGGCGCAGCCAGTGTCACCGTGAGCGGGGAGGCGAACGAGATCGTAGCGGCAGACGTGGCGCACCTCACGCGTGCGATGTCCGGAATTTTACGGCGTCTCGATCCGTGCGGCCGTGGCCTGCACCTCACGGTGGCCCGTGCCGAGCGGGGTGGACGGCGTGGAATCGAGATCGTGCTCCGGACGGGCCCCGAGGCATCGCCTCGACCGGCGGCGACGTGGCGGCGCCGGCGTGATCACGCAGATCGGGAGCAGCTTCGACACGGTCGGCGTCGCGTGGGTATCGCTGGGGAGCGGGGTTGTAGGAGTCATGCGCCTCAGCGCGTGCCGGCTCGTTGCTGGACGAACCGGGCGAGCCCTTCGCGAAGCCTCTCGGGCTCGACCCCGAGTGCCTCGCAGATGTTGACGAACGAGAACGCCCATCCGCGGTCGTTGGAGCAGATCCATTCCGCGGCGCGGCGAATGAGAATGGCCTTGCGGGCGTTGACCGCGCCTCCATCGAACAGGACGAGCTCGATCGCGTCGCTCAGGACCGCGAGCATGAGCCGCTTCTCCGGCTGGAGGGCGGCGTTGTGACCGCGCTCCGCTCCCCACTGCGCCGGCAGGACCGGCTCGAAGTCGAGGGGGAGGAAGTTGGGCGGCCGTCCCAGCCGCCGCGCCCCGTTTCCCATGCTCTGGTTGAGCGCCATCGCGAGCACACTCGAATGCACCGGACATGCCGGCGGGAGGTGCGTGCGATTTCGCGTGCCGGCCGCGTGAGAGGCCCGGGTCGTTTCGCCCCGCGGGTCAGAAGGCCCCGGTGCCGCCCTCCGCCGGCTCGCGTGCCGGAAGCGCTACTCTTTTGGGTGCTTCGTGCGTTAGGGTGGGCCCGAGGTCGGGCCGGTGCGCGGTACCCGGCTCGCAACGGGAGAGAGAGATGAAGCTCGCGGTGAAGCTGACCATCGCGCTCGTTCTCGGGATCGTCGTCGTCATGGCGATCTACGCGTGGATTCAGATCTCCAACGAGGTCGTGCTATCCGAAGCCGACGCGCACCGGGCCCGACGGAACGGTCTCGCCTGGCTCGGCGCGATCGAGTCGGTGTGGTCGCGTGAGGGCGAGGCGCGGGCGCGCGAGCTGATCGAGCTCTCCGCCCGCCGGGTCGGGGCACGAGAGGGGGCCGTGCGCATCATTTCCCTCGCCCCGGACGCTCCCGACCGGCCGCAGCTCTCCGGCGAGGAGGTCCGGACGCTCGAGGCCGGCGGCATCGTACGTCGCGTGATCCGTGACGCCGACGGGCAGGACTGGATACACGCCTGGGCGGACATCAGAACCGCCGCGCACCCGACCGGGCTCGCGGTCACGGAGCCGCTGGGGCACGAGCAGACGTTCGTCCGCATGAGCCATCTCGCCATCATCGGAGCGACGATCGCGGTGATCGTCATCTGCTCGTTGCTCGTGAGCGCACTTCAGCTGCGGTTGGTTGGCCGTCCGCTCGTGCTGCTCCGCGACAAGGCGCGACGCGCGGGCGCCGGCGACTTCTCCGGGCCGCTCCGCCTGACGCAGGACGACGAGATGGGGGAGCTCGCGGGGGAGATCAACGCGATGTGCGACCGGATCGCGGACGCGAACCGCCGGGTCGCCGACGAGACCGCGGCCCACCTCGCGGCGCTCGAGCAGCTCCGCCACACGGAGCGGCTCGCGACCGTGGGGCAGCTCGCCGCCGGCGTCGCGCACGAGCTCGGCACGCCGCTGAACGTAATCACGGCACGTGCGGAGCTCCTCGTGGCCAGCACGGCGACGGCTGCCGACGCCGCGGCCAACGGCCGCACCATCCTCGAGCAGGCGGATCGGATGACCGCGATCATCCAGCAGCTCCTGGACTTCTCGCGACGGCGGGGTCCGAAGCTGGGTCTCGCCAACGTAGAGCAGCTCGTCGCGCGCACCCTCGAGCTCGTTTCTCCCACCGCCCAGCGCGCGAAAGTCCGGATCGAGCGGGTCGCGACCGGCCAGGCCTTCGCCCGTTTCGATGAGAGTCAGATCCAGCAGGTGCTGGCGAACGTGTTCATGAACGCCATTCAGGCGATGCCGGGCGGCGGGAGGCTCAGCATCGCAGTGGGCGCCCGCCGCGCGCATCGCCCGGGCGAGTCCAGTGGTGCCGAGGGCGACTATCTCTGCGTCACCGTCGAGGACGAGGGACGGGGCATCGCGCGCGAGGACCTCGCGCGTGTCTTCGAGCCGTTCTACACCACCAAGCCGATCGGCGAGGGTACCGGGCTCGGCCTCGCCGTCGCACACGGGATCGTCGCCGAGCACGGCGGCTGGATCGAGGTCGAGAGCGAGGTAGGGAAGGGGAGCCGGTTCACGATCTTCCTCCCGCGCTCGGCCGAGCCGGCGGAGGCCGCGTCATGAGCGGGCGTGTGCTCGTCGTCGACGACGAGCGCGAGATGTGCGAGGCGATCGCCGCCGGTCTCGGCCCGCGCGGCTACGACGTGTGCTCGGAGACCTCGGCGGAGGCCGCCCTCGCGACGCTCGAAGGCGCGGAGGTGGACGTCGTGCTCACCGACCTCAACATGCGTGGCATGGACGGCCTCGCCCTCTGCGAGCGCATCGTGACGAGCCGACCCGATGTACCGGTGGTCGTGATCACGGCCTTCGGAAGCCTCGAGACGGCGATCGCCGCGATCCGCGCGGGCGCGTACGACTTCATCACCAAACCGGTCAAGATGGACGCGCTCGCGGTCGCGCTCGCTCGCGCGGTTCAGCATCGGTCGCTGCGCGAAGAGGTGAAGCGCCTGCGGCACCTGGTCGGGGAGGCGGAGCGCTTCGACGAGCTCGTCGGCGACAGCGGCCCGATGCGCCGGGTCCGACAGCTTCTCGACCGGGTGGTCGACTCCGACGCGAGCGTGCTGGTGACCGGCGAGAGCGGGACCGGCAAGGAGGTGGTCGCCCGCGTCCTCCATCGCCGCGGCCGACGCAAGGAGGGGCCGTTCGTGGCGGTCAACTGTGCTGCCATGCCCGAGCCGCTCCTCGAGAGCGAGCTCTTCGGCCACGTCCGCGGCGCCTTCACCGACGCGCGCGCGGCGCGGACGGGCCTCTTCGTGCAGGCCCACCGCGGGACGCTCCTCCTCGACGAGATCGGCGATCTCCCGCTCGCGCTCCAGCCGAAGCTGCTGCGCGCCCTCCAGGAGCGGGTCGTGCGCCCGATCGGCGGGAACGAGGAGGTCCCGTTCGACGTCCACCTCGTCGCCACGACGAACCGCGACCTGGAGTCCGCGGTCGAGGAGGGCCGCTTCCGCGAGGACCTCTTCTTCCGCGTCAACGTGATCCACGTGGCGATGCCACCGCTCCGCGCGCGTGGGAGCGACGTGCTGCTGCTCGCACAGCACTTTCTCGTCCATCACGCCGGGAAGGCGGGAAAGCGTGTCGGCGCACTCTCGCCCGAGGCGGCCGAGCGGCTGCTCGCCTACGCCTGGCCGGGCAACGTGCGCGAGCTCCAGAACGCGATGGAGCGCGCCGTCGCGCTCGCGCAGTACGATCACGTCACCGTCGACGACCTGCCCGAGAAGATTCGCTCCTACCGACCTTCCCACGTCCTCATCGCGGCCGACGATCCCTCGGAGCTCGTACCGCTCGAGGAGGCGGAGCGGCGTTACATCCTGCGGGTGGTGGAGAGCGTCGGCGGGAACAAGACGCTCGCCGCCCGGGTCCTCGGGATCGGGCGGAAGACGCTCTACCGGAAGCTCGTGCAGTACGGGGCATCCGGCGAGTAGAGCCGACGCACTTCGCTGCGCGTGTCGAAACGACCCAGGGCCATCACCCGTCGCGCCCCCGCGACCGGCGCATCGGGCGCGTTCCGGCGGGCACGTTACGTGCACCGGTGTGTCGTGGGACGCGAACGATGCCAGGGTCTCCAGGACGAAGCTCCGAACGGTCGACACAGGAAGAACGACAGATGTGCGGCGGCCGCTGATGGAGCGCTGCCTCTGGCACGCCGCGAACCGCCCACCGCAGCAGGGACCGGGGACGGTGGACAAGCCGTCCTCGGTCCCCCCGCCGTCCGGCGCGCGCGCAGGGCAGGAGGACGTCGACTGGCACGCGTGGTTCCGTAACCTCGGCCGGCAGGCGCGTACCCTGCGCGAGCTTCTCGGCCTCTCCCAGGACCGGCTCGCGCTGCTGGCGGGTGTGAGCCAGGGCTCGGTCAGCCGCTTCGAGAAAGGGATCGCTCAGGGCACGACGGCCGTCGTCATGTTCAAGCTCGCCGTCGCTCTCGCGCGGCAGTCCCGCGCGGAGAATCACGAGCGCCTGGCCGAGCTGCTCGTCCGGGTTCTCGATGACATCGAGGGGCTCGTGCCGGTGAGGGCGGTCCGAGACCTCCCGATGATCGCGCGGAACCCCCAGGCGGAGCGGCTGCACATCCTCTTCATGGCCGCGCCGCCGCGTGCGCGCGAAGCCGTCCTCTCGATCGTCCGCGCGTTCTGCACGATGGCCGGCAGCCCTCCGGTCTGACCCGACGCACGATTGTCCGACGACGTGACGTCGGGCGGTTCGGCGTGGTATCGGGCGACCGGCTGCACGGCGGTCGTCGGACGAAAGGAGGGTACCCATGCGCAAGACGCACGCGGGCCTCGCTGCCGTCCTCGCCCTCACGCTCGGTGGCGCCTGCGCCCGCAACCCGGTCAGCGGCCGGCCGGAGGTGACACTCGTCTCCGAGGCGAAGGAGCGCGAGCTCGGCGAGGCCGAGGCACGGCGCGTGGCAGAGACGATGGGGATCCTCGAGGACCCCGCGCTCTCCGCATACGTCCGCGCGGTCGGCGAGCGGCTCGCGCAGTTCTCACCCCGGACCGACGTGACCTACACGTTCCAGATCGTCGACATGGAAGAGCCGAACGCGTTCGCGCTGCCGGGAGGTCCCGTGTACGTCTCGCGCGGGCTGCTCGTGCTCACGAACTCGGAGGACGAGCTCGCCGGGGTGCTCGGGCACGAGATCGGTCACGTCGCCGCACGGCACGCGGTCCGGCGCGTGACCCGCGCCGCGCCGCTCGCCGTCGTGACCGGCCTCGGCGCCGCAGTGACGAGTATCGTCAGCCCGATGCTCGGCGACCTCGTCGGAGGGATCGGCGGCGTCGCGGGCGCGTTCGTCCTCGCGCCGTACAGCCGGGAGCAGGAGCGCGAGGCCGATCGCATCGGCCAGGAGCTCGCCGCGGCGGCGGGATGGGATCCGGCGGGCCTGTCACGATCTCTCCGTACCCTCGAGCGGGACGACACGCTGCACCATGGCGAGGAGCGCCCGAACTCGTTCTTCGCGACCCACCCGCCGCTTCCGGATCGCGTCGCCGACACCGAAGCTCGCGCCGCGACCCTGGCGCGCACGGCCGCCGCGCCGGTCGCGGGACCCGGCGGTATGCTGCGCCGGCTCGACGGGCTGCCCGTCGGCCCGCGGGCGTCCAATGGCGTCTTCGATGGCGAGACGTTCCTCCATCCCGATCTCGACTTCCGCGTGCGCTTCCCGGCTGGGTGGAAGACCGCGAACGAGCGGACCGTCGTGGGGGCGAGTGCACCCGACGGCCGCGCCGTCGTGGGGCTCGAGCTCGTCGGCAAGGGGAGCGATCCCGAGGCGGCCCTCCGCGCGTTCCAGGAGGAGGCGAAGATCGATCTCGCCCCCGGCGCCGAGCGGCTCATGGTCGGTGGGCTTCCGGCGATCCATGCGACGACGACCGCCCGCACGCGCGACGGGCGCGTCGCGCTCGATCTCACGTGGATCGCGCACGCGGAGCGCATCTACCGGGTCATCGGGGCGGCACCGCCCGACGGAGCGGCGGCCGCGAAGCCGTTCTTCCGCGCCACGGTCGAGAGCTTCCGGCCCCTGACGGCGAGTGAGCGGGCCGGCATCCGTGAGACCCGGGTGCGCATCGTCGCCGCTCGCGCGGGGGAGGGACTGGCCGACGTGCTCGCACGCGCCCGCAGCACGTGGACGGTCGAGACGGCCGCGGTGGCGAACGGTCTCGACGCGACGGCGCGTCTCCGCCCGGCCAAGCTCGTGAAGGTGGCCGTCGCAGAGCCGTACACGCACGAGCAGTAGAGAGCTGCGATCGGGATCACGCCGTTTGCCGCACGTCACCTCGAGCGGTGTTGCCCGATCCGCCGCTCGCGCTCCAATCGGCGGCGGCACCGGAGACTCTCCGGCGGGGACGGGGAAAATCCAGGATCAGCGCGGGCAAGATCGGGCAATACGTGCGAGGGCGACGAGACCGAACTTTCAGTGAAAAGCGGAACTGCTACGCGGCGTTACGAACGAAATGGCGGGCTACAGTCCGGAGGGTTCGACTCCCCTCGGCTCCACTTGATTTGTCCTTATCCAGTGACGTACCACGACTTGCGCGACGGTGGACAGGTTCGCGAAATAGACGAATAGGCGCTCCCGGGAGGACTGGTATGCCGCAACGGAAGAGTCTGGTCACTGTGATCCGCGACATGGTTCGGGAACAGGTGCAGGAGGCTGTCCAGGGGCTGCTGCTGGGCACTGTTGGTGGTGGGAGGCGGGAATACCGCAAATCGAAGAACGGGCGCAGACGGCGGCGGCGAGGACCGGGCCGGCCACCGGGGTCGAAGACTCGGATGCGTCGGGGACCAGGGCGTCCGCCCAAGGCCGAGCAGGCTGCACCGCAGACGGGGATGCGAAGGCGGCGCAGGCGACGTGGGCCGGGACGCCCACCGAAGCGGGCGAAGGCTGAATGAAAAGGATCGCATCCCGACCGCTTCGTCGGGCGGTTTTTCCCGTCGCCTTACTCAGCGTTCTCGCTTACGGCTCTGCCTGCTTCCACCATCACGATGTCCCCGCTGTGCGGCCGGGTGGCCATTCCCGGCACATCGCCACCCGAGGAACGCTTCCGCCCGACTTCCTCGATCTCGTCACAACGAAGAAGGCGTTCGCCGATCTCGCTACCGTCATGCCGAACGGCAGCCCACAGGTGACACCCGTCTGGTTCGACTTCGACGGCAAGTACATCCGCGTCAACTCGGCGCGCGGGCGGGTCAAGGACAAGAACATGCGGCGCGATCCCCGCGTCGCCCTCTCGATCCTCGACCCCGACAATCCGTACCGCTACCTCGCGATCCGGGGCCGAGTCGTCAAGGTCACCGAAGACGGCGCGGTCGAGCACATCAACGCGCTCGCGAGGAAGTACCGGGGGATGGAGACCTACCGCAACCGCAGCCCCGACGAAGTGCGGGTGATGTACGTGATCGAGCCTCGGCGGGTGGCGGGGCAAGGGTGAACCGAGCGCCTGTGCAGCAAGTGCCACGACTCTTCGCCTTATGCCGCCTGATTCCTTCCCAGAGAATAACGATCTGGGCCAGCATAATCCTCCTCGCACTCGTTGCCCCCTCTGCGGACATGGCCCGCGCTGCGGGCAGCAAATGTACGGCGGCCAAGTATAACGCGGCCGGCCAACGGGCTGCGGACAAGGCGAAATGCCTAGGGAAGGCGGTCAAGAAGGGCGGGGGTGTCGATTCGGCCTGCCTGTCGAAGGCCGAGGGCATGTTCTCCTCGCTCTTCATGAAGGCTGAGTCGCACGCCGATTGCCTCGCCCCCAAGGGCGATGCAGGCACCGTCGCGTCTACGGTCGATGCGTTCGTGGAGGACATCACGCGCACGGTGACCGGCAGCACAGGCGGGGCGTTCGTCGCGAGCAAGTGCAACGCGAAGAAGATCGAGGCGGTCGCCACGAAGGTGGCTGCCAAGGCCAAGTGCGAGTCGAAGGCGGCGAGGAAGGGGACCGCCGTCGCTCCGCGCTGCCTGACCAACGCCGACGGTAAGTTCGGTCACGCGATTGGGAAGGCCGAGGGTAAGGGTGACTGCGCGCAGAAGGGTCAGCGGGCGACTCTAGAGGCGAAGGTCGATGCATTCGTGGACGCCCTCATGAGCCAACTCCAGCCGATGGGGACGGTGACCACCACGACGACCAGGACGGCCAGGACCACTACGACCACGGCTTCGACCCCGCGCATTTGCTGCCACTTCGCCTCGGGCGGGACCTGCAACTGGGCTCCGTCCGCCAACGCGTGCAGCGGCAACGAGGTCCCGGGCACTCCCGGTGCGTCAGGGAGCGTCTGCAACGGAGCAACGGGCACCTGTACGAGCCCGCCAGCGAGCGCCGGACCGTGTTGCTCGGGGGTGGCTTCCTTCTTCTCGAATGCGTGCTCTGGAGGCCCCGGCGAAACTGCCAGCGCGTGCTCGGCCGAAGGGGGAACTCTTTCCACCGGCGTCTGTCATCCCTCCGGTGCATGCGTGCCCTAGCACTTTCAGCGGCTGCAATCGCGCTGGAAGGAGCCGCTACTTGCACGTCACGACGCCGCTCGGCCGGCGCCCGCTGCCGCGTTCCTGGCTCGGCATCTTTTGCGGCGGGGGTGGGACGGGGTAAGTCTTGACGGTCGGGAAGTCCTCCGCGATGAAGCTGGTCGGGGCGTTGGTCGGGCAGTCGCTGCCCAAGACCCGCGGGTCGGCCAGGGACGGCGCGGGAAGGGTGGGGACCGACCCGTCGGGGGACGCAAAATCGAAGGCAGACGTGAGGTCTCCGACGACCGAGCGGCGCCAGGCGCTCAAGTTCGGCACCTCGACGCCGAAGCGCCGCTCCAGGAACAGCAGCGTGGAGGTGAGGTCGAAGGTGTCGGAGCAGACGAAGCCCCCGCGGCTGAAGGGCGACGCGACCAGCATTGGGACCCGGAAGCCCAACCCGATTGGCCCGCGGACACCCTCGGCGGCAGACGGTAACGGGTCGACGGTCACGTATTCGCCCGGGGTCCCGGGCGGCGCTGTCGGCGGCGGGACGTGGTCGAAGAAGCCGCCATTCTCGTCGTAGGTCACGAAGAGCGCGGTCTTCGCCCAGACCTGCGGGTTGGACGTGAGCGCGTTCAGCACCTGGTAGGTGGCGTATTCCCCGTAGGTGACGGGCGCCGGCGGATGCTCGCTCTGAACGAGCGGCGCCAGCACCCAGGAGACCTGAGGAAGCGCATTGGCAGCCACGTCCGTCTCGAACGTGCCCGGAAAGGTGGGCGTGAAGGCGTTGACGGCAAGCTGCGGGTCCGTCAGGTAGGCCTTGAAGTAGGAGAGGACGTTGTCGCCGTAGTTGCCGTCCGGGTTGCCGTAGACCTTCCAGCTTATGCCCCGGGCCTGGAGCTGCTCCGGCATGGTGGTCCAGGTGAAGGCGCCGAACTTCGTCAAACGGTCGGAGAGCAGGGTCTCGAGCAGCGGCCCGCCGTTCTTGCCGTCCGGGTCGAGCGTCCCGGACATCGAATAGAGCCGGTTCGGGTCGGTCGGCCCGATCACCGAGCAGTGGAAGCGGTCGCAGATCGTGAAGGCGTCGGCGAGCGCGTAGTAGAAGGGGAGGTCCGTGCGGCGGTAGTAGCCCATCGTGAGGGGCCCGTTCGCGCTTCCGTTATCGGCCAAGTGCTCCCTGAGGAAACCGTCCATGGCGCCACCGTTCCAGCTTCGGTGCTGCGGTCCCCAGTCGTGGGTGATGTCGTTCGTGCACTCGCCGTTTTGCGACGGGTCGGTGTCGAAGTGGAAGGGCAGGAGGTGGCCGCCGTAGCCGGGCACCGGGTAGCCGGGCTGGGCGAACACGGTTAGTCCGCTGCCGTCGTTCAGGAGTAGCGCCTTCCGGTCGCCGTAGCCGAG
>Ga0209378_1000660_pt1 | contig 25264 bp, 17 predicted proteins | sample GraSoiAngelo_156_FD_186170 | JGI IMG/M metagenome (GOLD analysis project Ga0209378, IMG submission 186170) | Grasslands soil microbial communities from the Angelo Coastal Reserve, California, USA - 14_1009_13_40cm (SPAdes) (version 2) | ecosystem: Environmental > Terrestrial > Soil > Grasslands ...
CCACCGGCTTCCGGGTTCGCACCGCCTCAAAGAAGTTCCACAGGTGCGCCCGGGTGAGGTCCCCGTCGGGACTCGTGAACGACACCGTCTCCGCGAAGGGGAACGCCTCGCCCGGCTTGGGATCGTGCTCCCGGTGCCATTGCTGCTCGTACGCCTCGCGCAGGGCGCGCGGGTAGCTGCCCGTGTAATAGCTCGGCGAGTCGTCCTTCCCGTCTTGCGGGGAGAAGGTCAGCGTATGGCCCGCGACCTCGAGCACGCCCTTCGATCCCTGGATGCGGTACAGCTCCGGCATCGCGGTCCCCAGATTCAGCCGCATGTAGACGGGGAGATCGCCATAGTAGAAGAGCGTCGCGTGCACGTCCGGCATGTTGCGGCCATCCTTCCAACGGCGGATGCCGCCGACGGCCGCCGCCTGCCTGGGCGGCTCGTTGGTGCCGAGCATGAACATCATGCCGCTGATGAGATGGACGAGCAGATCGCCCGCTACCCCCGTGCCGTATTCCTTCCAGCAGCGCCAGCGCGCGAAGATGTTCGCATCAAACGGGCGCTTCGGCACGTCGTTCTGCCAGGTGTCCCAGTCGAGCGTCTGCGGCGACAAGTCGGGAGGCGGCGGATACTCCCACGCGCCGGTCGGATCGTTCCGGCCGTTCCAGCCTTCCACGAGCGTGAGGTCGCCGAGCACGCCCTGCGCGATCATCTCCTTGACCTTGGCACAGATCGGCGAGCTGACGCGCTGCGAGCCGACCTGCAGGATGCGGCCGCTCTTCCTGACGGCGTCCACCATCGCGACGCCATCGGCCGCCGTATGCGACATCGGCTTCTCGATGTAGATGTCCTTGCCCGCGCTCACCGCTTCGACCACCATCCGCCGGTGCCAGTGGTCGGGGACCGCGGCGACGATGCAGTCGATCGTCTTGTCGTCCAGCAGCCTGCGATACTCACGCGTGGCGGGAAGATTCGGACCCGCGATCTCCTTCGCCAAGGCGTGACGGCCGTCGTACAAGTCAGCGGCGGCGGCGCACGTCACGCCCGGCAGCGCAATCGCGTCTCCGAGGAGGCCCGACCCCTGCATCCCCACGCCGATCATGCCGAAGCGCACGGTGTCGCTCGGCGGGACGCGCACCCCAGCGAACGGCGCGGCGAGGCGCGTTGCCCCTGCCACCGCCGCGGTCACTTCCAGAAACTCCCGGCGCTCCATCACGGCGTCCTCCCTCCGTACGAAAGCGGCCAGCTCTACACGGAATCATTCCAGGGGACTATCAGCCAACAAGATAAGCTGGCCCTCCTCACTCCCTCCAGGCGCCGCTTGCGGCGACCGGGCAGGGCCCGTATCGTCCTCGCCTTCCCCTAGCGGAGATCCGTCATGCGACTCATCCCGTACGTTCCCGCGCTCCTCGCAGCCGCACTCGGCTGTCAGGCGGCCCCCCCACCCGACACCTCGGCCAGCGCCAAGCAGGCGATCGACGCCGCCAATGCCCAATGGCCCCGACTCACGAGCACTGGCCACGCCGACTCGATCGCCGAGTTCTACGCCGCCGACGCGGTGATCATGCCGCCGAACATGGCAACGATGCGCGGCAAGGATGCCGTCCGGGCGTTCTTCGCGACCATCAATACCATCGACCCGCGCCCCACACTGACCCTCCGTGCCGTGACCGTGGTGGCCAGTGGACCGGTGGCCGTCGAAACAGGGCGGTGGCACTGGGCCTACGCCGCCGGCGCCAAGCTGCCGCCGGGCATGCCAGCCGTGGACTCGGGCAAGTACATCGTGCGCTGGGCACAGCAAAACGGACGCTGGCTCATGGCGGACGACGTCTGGAACAGCGACTTGCCATTGCCCACGGCTCCTGCCGCGCCTGCGCGGGCACCGGGGCGACGGTAAGACGCGCCTCGCGACGCGGACGTCGTTCACGCTCGGACCGGCCCTGTGGGCGCTGGCCGCCTGCGCGCCGGCCCGGGCTCGGGCGCCGGCTCCCCTCCCGGACACGACCGAGGTGCGCGCCCTCTGGGTGGTGCGCTCCACGCTCGCCGATCCCGACAGCGCGCGAGCGATGGTGCGCCGGGCCGCGGAAGCGGGCTTCAACACCCTGATCCTGCAGGTCCGGGGTCGCGGCGACGCGTACTACCGCAGCCGCTGGGAGCCCCCGCCCCCCGCGCTCGCGAGCCGCAACGGCTACGACGCGCTCGACCGCACGATTCGCGAGGCCCACCGCCGCGGGCTGCGCGTGCACGCCTGGATCAACACGCAGCTCGTGGCCAACGCCGACAGCCTGCCCACGGACTCCACGCACTTCATCTATCGCCGGCCCGATCTGCTCGCGGTGCCGCGCCCGCTCGCCCGCGAGCTGTACGACGCCGATCCCCGCGATCCGCACTACGTGCAGGCCCTCGCCGAATACGCGCGCGCCAACCGCGATCATGTGGAGGGCCTGTACACCAGCCCCGCCGCGCCCGACGTGAAGGAGCACCTCTACTCGGTGTGGATCGATCTGGTGGAGCGCTACCAGCTGGACGGGCTGCATTTTGACTACGTCCGCTACCCCGCCCCGGACTACGACTACTCGCGCGTCGCGCTCGAGCGGTTCCGCGACTGGCTCGTCCCCACGCTCCCGGACTCGGTCCGCACCCGGTTCGCCGGGCTCGAGCCGGCCGACCCGCTCGTGTACAGCGACTCCTTCCCGGACGCCTGGGATCGGTTCCGGCGGCTGCAGATCACCGAGCTGGTGGAGCGGATCTATCACGGCGTGAAGAAGCGCAACCCGCGCCTGATCGTGAGCGCGGCCGTATTCGGCGACGCCGACAACGCGTACCGCTTACGGTTCCAGGATTGGCGCGACTGGCTGCGCCGCGACATCATCGACGTCGCGTGCCCGATGGCCTACACCGATTCGACCGAGCTGTTTCGCGCGCGGATCCGCGCCGCCGTGGAGACCGCGGGGGGCGCGCGGGTGTGGGCGGGCATCGGCGCGTACAAGAACACGGTGGACGGGACGGTGGAGCAGATCGGCGTCGCGCGCTCGCTCGGCACCGCCGGTGTGGTGCTCTACTCGTATGACTTCATGGCGCGGCACGGGGGAATGCGGCCGGGCGAAAGCTATCTCCTGGCGGTGCGCGACCGTGCGTTCCGCTGATCGGCGATCAGCCTTACCTGTTGGGTGTATTGTCGAGTATGGGCCGCCTGGTAGCCGTCGAGTCGGTTATCGTGATATCGCCTCTCGCGCCGATGGTATAGACCCTTCCTCCAGAAAACGACACGCCTCTTGTGGTAATCTTATTCGTCGTCGAGTCCGTATAGCGCGCGAAGAGATCGTACACGCCGTTCGGCAGCACTGTGAACGCGCCGACTCCTTTGTACGCCACGGCGGCGCCAACGACCACCTCGGGTTGGGTGATATCGGTCGTGCTCTTGGCGTACAACGTCAGGGGATTCGCGTTGCCGATGGCGTTCACGAATCTCACGGTCGCGACCGTATAATCCGTTGGTGCGACAAATGGATCCTCCAGCACGAAACCGTCCACGGTCTTCGCCGTGGCATTGTAAAATCCACTCATATAGAACGAGTAGTACTTCCCGTCGCCGATGGTCGTGCTGACCGTGGCAATGGGCAGGTTCTTGTCGGTCGCCGCCGCGATCCTCCCTGCCAACGTGTACTGGCCCGGCGCGATCTGCGAGTAGGCCCCGCCATTTCCCACGCCGCCGTACGCCACGCCCGTATTGAGTTCCACCCCCGTCCCGGACTGGATCGCCGTCATCTTTGTTTCGTCGGCGTAGAAATTCACCCCGGGGGCGTTCACCCCAAAGTTGAAGAACTTGATGCGGGCGTCCAGCAGCGGTTCGACGGGAAGCTGCTGCACCGAATTCTTCTCGCACGCGGCCAGTGCCGCCGCCGTCAGCAGCACTGCCGCGGTCCGATATACCTGCATGCGCTTGCTCATTGTTTTTGCGTAATCCACAGCTCTTTGGTGTGATAATCGCCCGCCAGCCCACCAATGGCATTGAGTGCATCCCGGTTCCACACGTATTCCGAGTTGAACCTGGGCCGGATCCGCTGCACGACCTGACCGGCATTGTCGCTAAAGAGAGGATTGGGAGGCGTCAATCCGCGGAACACCTGCGTGCCGCTGATCGAGTCGGGGGCGGTGTAGTGATAGCGACGTATATCCATCCAGATTTCGTTGTGGCCCCACCCCCACAGCGCGATGTACTTCTGCGACATGACATGCGACAACGTCAGGGTGGCGGGAACGATGTTCGGGGACGCCAGGAACGAGTCCCGAGTCGCCGTGGTAATCGACGCGGGGTTACCTGCTTCGGTGCTGCGGTCGTTCACGAACTGGAAGTGTGACTGGATCCCGGTCTTGTAGGCCGCCAGCGCCGTTGCCTGATCACCCATCCGCAATGCGGCCTCCGCCTTGATAAACTGCAACTCGAAGTACGTCATCACGGGAATCCTCGACCGGTCGCCGAAGATATAGCGGGACGACAAGCCCAGTCCGCCGCTCCCAACGTAGCCAAAGAAGTTCCTCGGCCGCAGTGAATCGGTGATCGGGCCAAACGGCTGTTGCGAAGTGACGGCGTTGATATCAAGACCACGGTAGGTCTTATTCGCCGAGTCGATCGCCAGCATGCGACTGATCCGTGGATCGACGGTACCGCCGAATTGCGAGCCATTCATCAGGTTCACGACGAACTGCGTCTGCCGGTACAGCGTGATGTTGTTGCGCGTGCGGCCCCAGAAATTGCAGTCCGCGAAATCCGTGGAGCCGCACGGATACGCGAGCAGCGCATCGTCGGCACTGCTCGTGAACGAAGAATCGACCAGCCTGATCACACGCGCGGCGTCGTACGTTGCCTTGTTGGAATAGTGATTGAGGTTCAGCGCCAGCATCCCGTACGCCAGCTTCAACCACTGCGTTCTGTCGCCGTTGTAGATGTGGTCCCCGACCGCCAGATACCCCCGATCGACGGCCCCGTCGCTGCGTTTGAGGAGCACGATCGCGCTATCGAGCAGTCGCTTGACCTCCTGATAGGCGTAGTCCTGCGTGTCGTAATCGAACTGGGTCCGCGTCTGGTCGATCGCTTCCTTGACGATGATCTCCCCGTGCAGGTCGGTCAGCACCTGCCATCCCCATGCCTTCAGGATCATCCCCACGCCCAGCAGATCCCAGCGCTGCTCGGCCTGCGCCTTGGTATTCATGTCGATCAGGTTTTGCCCGAGCGACCAGTAGACGTCGCGCCACTGCTGCGCGCCGTTGTCACTGCCGCCGTCATAGCCCATCTTGCCCCAACTTTGTGCCGGACTGAAATTCGTGGAGGTCGAGATCCATTCCTGCGCGTAATGCCCCACGAAGCGGCCATCGAACTGGGGAGACGTCACCATCCAATGCAACATCGGCGGCAGATAGAGATTCGCCGACACCGACTGAGGACCGTTCGGGTTCGTATTGACGTCGAGGAAGTCGCTGCATCCGGCCGACAGAGCCAGCGTGCCGATCAACACGGCTGTGTGTGTGGTCTTCATGATCAGAACCCCACGCTGATGCCGAAATTGACGCCGCGCGGCATCGGGAGATTCCCGAAATCGATCCCCACCGCCCCGGAGCCGCCCACGGCCGCGGTGTTCCCGTTGATGATGGGGTCCAGGCCGGTGTAGTTCGTGAGGACGAACAGATCCGTTCCGGTGAGATACACGCTGGCGCTGCGGGCCCTGAGGAACCCTCCCGGAATCTCGTAGCGCACGGTGACGTCCCGCAGCCGCAGCCAGTTGATGTGCTTCTCGATGAACAGCTCTTCGCTCATGTTCGTGTAATAGACCGGCTGCGCGCTCGGGATCACGACGATGTTGTTGACCGTCGGGGTCGCGCTGTTCTCCTTCCCGTCGCGCAACACACCCGCGATGACGCGCGGCTGGTCGCGGTCCAGCGTCTCGAGGCTGAGACCACGCGACGTGAGATAGTGCTCCGTCGCGTTGAAAATGTCCCCGCCCTTGCGGATATCGAGCAGGAAATCGAGGGAAAGCCGCTTGTACCGGAGCGTATTCCCGACCCCGATGGTGAAATCCGGCTGGCGATCGTAGCCGGCGTCGATGAAGTTCGCCGACACGGCGTTCGATCGGACGGGGAGGCCCGACGCCGGATCGATCAACAACTGACCCCGATTATTCCGCAGGTAGAACCAACCGGTGAGCGACATCGTGGACAGGCCCACCTGGGTCCCGTTGCGTACATTGCCGTACAGCCAGGTGTCCGAGACGTACGATTCCGGTATGCCATTGGGCAGCTGCGTCACGATGCTTCCCGAGCTCGTCCAGTTCAGTGTCATGTCCCACGAGAACGACGGCCTCAGAATCGGGGTGCCGCGGATGGTCAGCTCGAGACCGCGGCTGCGCGTCGCGGCGCCGTTCAAGTTGAAGAGAATGAAGCCGGTGCCGTAGCTGCCGCGGATGTCGTTGACGATCTGGTCCTTGGTCGTGGCACGATACGCCGTCGCATCGAGTCCCAGTCGGCCGTTCAAGAAGGAGAGCTCGACCCCGCCCTCGACGGACCGCTTGTACTCGGGCTTCAGCGCGAGGTTGGGACCCCAGAAGTCGTACCCGTACCCACCGAACGACGTCGTCTTGAATTGCAGTGACGGCCGGTAGGCGTAGGGCCGCGCGTCCTTGCCGACCGCGGCATAGGCGAGTCGTACCTTCCCGGTCACGAAGCGACGGACACTGGGAAACGCCTCGGAGAAGATGAAGCTGCTCGAGATGGATGGATAGAAAAACGAATTGCGGGGGCGGGGGATCGTCGACGTCCAGTCGTTCCGCCCCGTCACGGTGAGATACCAGAAGTCCTTGTAATCGAGCACCGCCTGGCCGAACAGGCTGACCAGCCGGCGCTGCTCGATCGTGGTCAGGGTCGACCGCGTGCTGGTGTTGTTCATCGACACGAAGTTGGGATCCAGGAAGCCGATGCCGGTCTGGGCATCCGACGTGGTCTTCAAGTCGCTCACCTGATGGCCCACGAGGCCGCTGATCGAGAAGCTGCTTGTGAGGGGGTGGTTGTACACGTTGAGAACCGTGAGGGCATTCAGGTTGCGCGTGATGACGTCCGCTTGATCGAGTATCCCGTTCGACGCATTCCCCGTCACACTTTCCGGGTTTCTGAGCAGCAGGTTCTGATTCGTGTATGTATCGATGCCGAGGTTGGACTTGACGCTTCCCCACGAAAACGGCGCAACAATGAAGCCGACGTTGGCGATCAAGCGGTTGGTTTTGGAATTGATCTTGTTCTTGGCGACGTTGAAGTACGGATTATCGAGCTCCGTCGAGGCCGCGAGCGCGGTCAGCCGGCGCCGGGTGCCGGCGGGCGTCAGGTAGTCCTTCGCATCGTCGGTTTGCGGCCACAGCATCAGGCCCATCAGCGGACCGATGTCGCCCTTGTACACCTGGTCGTTGTTCGCATAGGTGTACATCATCGACAGGTCGGTGGTCAACCAGGAGTTGATCCGTGCCTGGGAGGATCCGGTGACGTTGACGCGATCGTATGCCGAGCTCTGGACAACGCCTTCCTGCTTATCGAGGGACGTGCTCAGCCGGTAGTTGATCGTATTGTCGGTCGTCGCTCCGCTGAAGGACAAATTGTGGTTCTGGCTCAGCCCGGTTCTCAGGAAGCCGTCGATATTGTCGTAGAACTGCGTCCCGGCGGGATACGGGGCGCCGAAGTACTGGAACGAGCCGAGCGTGCTCCCCGTCACCGTGGTCGGGCCATAGACGCGCTGCAGCCGATAGTTCGCGCTGGTCCGTTCGATCCTCATGCTGGAGCTGTACTGCATGCCCCCACCGGCCCTCCCGCGCTTCGTCTTGATCACCAGCGCGCCATTCGCCGCATCGATGCCGTACAGCGCGGCGGCTTCCGGGCCCTTGAGCACGGTCACGGTTTCGATGTCCTGCGAATTCAGGTCGGCGGCACGGTTGGTGAAATCGACACCGCGGTTACTGAACGCGGTGGTCGAGCTCTTATCGGACGCGAGCACGCCCGTGTTGACGGTCCGGTTGTCGACCGGCAGCCCGTCGAGGATGATCAACGGCTGGTTGCTGCTGCTGATCGAGCTCACGCCGCGGATGACGATAGAGGAAGAAGCGCCGGGTACCCCCGACGTACTGGTGACGTCGATGCCGGCGACGCGTCCGGACAAGGCGTTGAAGAAATTCTCGCGCTGCGTCTGCGCGATCTCGGCGCCCCGAATGGTCTGCTGCGCGGTTCCCAGGGCCCGTTGCGCCGTGGTCTGACCCAGCGCCGTGACCACCACGGCATCGAGATCCAGGGCGACCCGGCGCAGCTGCACGTCGATCACGTCGGCGTCGCCCACCGTCCGCTCGACCAGCCCCGTCCCGATGAACCGGAACTGCAGCACCTGGCCCGCCGCGGCGCGAATAGAGTAGTTGCCCTCGTTGTTGCTCGAGGTACGCGTGTTGGTCCCTTTGATGACGACCGACACGCCGGACAAGGGAGCGCCCTGCTCACTCGTCACCTTGCCGGTGACGGTCTTTTGTTGTGAAACAGCTTGGGGAGCGACGCAGAGTATTCCGAGCAACGCTATGACGACGCCTTTTTTCATAATGAGGCCTGCCGGGGTTGGGTCCATGGGGCCCGACGTTACCGCGCGCTCGTGCAGGCCGCAAGACGCCAAGGCCTGGCGCGCCCACCCGGCGGGGCCTACTCTACCGCATGGGTTTGCTCGATTCGAAACAGCAGAGCGCTGCCGCGATCGTCCTGCTGCTCGGCGTCGCCATCGTCATCGCCTTGAGCCCCTACGTCACCGGGCTCGTCGGCGTCCCCGTGCTGTACGCCGTGTTCGCCCCGGTGCAGCAATGGCTGGCGCGCCGCATGCGGGAGCAGCTCGCCGCCCTGCTCGTCGTCGCGCTCGCCCTTTTCCTTATAGTCGTGCCCGGGGTCTCGTTCGCGGGGCTCGTGGTCGCGCAGGCGCAGCAGATCGCCGGCAGCGTGGTGCGCAACCCGATCCTCGGCCGCTTGGCCCAGCTCCAGATCGCCGGCGTGGACCTGGGCCCGCGCATCGCCGACCTGGGCGCGCAGGTGGTGTCGTGGATCGGCTCCTCGGCGTTCGGGTTGATCGGCACCGCCACACGGCTCGCCCTGAACCTGACGATCTCGTTATTCGGCCTGTTCTACCTGCTGCTCCGGCCCGAGCAAACCTGGGAAGCCGTGCGACCCTACATCCCCTTCTCCGCCAAGAACGCCGAGAAGCTGCGCCAGCGCTTCCGCGACGTGACCACCTCGACGATCATCGGCACCGGCCTGACCGCCGCGGTGCAGGGGCTGCTCGTCGGCGTGGGATTCTGGATCGTCCACCTCCCCAACGCGGTCTTCTGGGGCGTGGTCACGATGGTGTTCGCCGTCCTCCCCGTCGTGGGGAGCGGCCTGGTGTGGGGGCCGGGCGCCATCGCGTTGCTGCTCGATCACCGCCCCGGTCCCGCCGTGTTGCTCGCCCTGATCGGCCTCGTAGTCGTGGGGAACGTCGACTACCTCGTCCGACCGATGGTGTTCCGGCGCTGGGCGCACATCCACCCGCTGGTGACGCTGGTGGGAGCGCTGGCGGGAGTGCCGTACTTCGGGCTGTTAGGACTGCTCATCGGACCGCTGGCACTGTCCTACCTATTCGAATTGATCAAGATGTATAGGGAGGAGTACCTCAGTTAACAGGACAACTAACTACTAGACGCACAGACGTACAGCGGTGAACAGACGGGAGCAAACAGGACGACTGTTCGCTGCCCTCCGCCCTAGTAGTGTTGACGTCTGTGTTATGAGGGACTGAAGTCCCCGCTCGGCCCGTGAGCGTCCTCAAGGACGCTTGCTCCACGTGCGTCCTTCAGGACGCGCTCGCGCCGAGTTGGGACTTCAGTCCCTCATAACCGCAACGAGAGTGGACCTCACCGCAACGAGAGTGGACCTCACCGCAACGAGAGTGGACCTCATTTCTCCGCACCCGCTCCTGGAGCCCGCGCCGCGAGCACATAGGCCAGATTCGCGCTCCCATCCATAATCGGCTCGTTCGTGGAATAGTCTCCGACGTCGTCATGGTACACGATGAAGCCGGTGTTGAACGGGGCGTACTGGTCCGCCACGAGCAGCCGGATCCCCCGCAGATGCTCGAAGATCGAACGGTACACCGGGCCGTCCACCAGCCCGCCGGTGAGCTGCAGGTGCAGCTGCTGCGCGACGACTGAGTGGGGCGTGCGAGGATAGGTGGCTCCCAGGCCGATGACCATGGACACGCCCCAGGGATTGGTGCCGAACAACCAGTCGAGCGCCGCCGTCTCGTACTCGAGGTAACTCGAATCGCCGGTCATCCGCCGATAGAAGTGGGCCTGAGTGGCGAACGACGCGAGCAGGTTGTTCGAGCACCAGATGAAGGGAATCCCGATGCGGAACCCGTTACGCCCTCGGCGCGCCACCGCCGCGAGGCCGCGGGCGTAGTACTCGGCCACGATTCGCCGCGCGCTGTCCGGACCCGCGCGCCAGATCTCGTAGTGGCCATTGTTGTGCCAGGGATACCACTGATAGTGGCGCGCCGTGTCCTGTCCCATCCATGGGCTCACGGGTTCGAGGGCGGCGTCCTGGAGCGCGGCGCCGAGATAGGTCGGCTCGCGCGTCAAGGCGTACAGCTCCACCGCCCCGAGCTCCATATCGTCGGCCCAGTCGTCCTCCTCATAGAAGTACGGCGCCCGGGCGGGCGCCGTCTGACACACGCCGGGATGCGCAACGCCGAGTGCGTACACCGCCCGCGCACGCGCGCCGAGCCGCTGGGCGAACGCACTGTCGCGCTCGTGGAACGCCGCGGCGCCCAGCGCGAATGCGGCCGCGTACTTCCCCGCCGTCGAGGCGAGGCCGGTGGAGCGGTTCTTGAATTCGAACAGTCCCTGCGGTTTCCCGGTGCAGGGGTACACCGGCCGCCGCCCTCCCCTCCCCCACCCGTAGTCTGACGAATCGTTGACCGGCAGGTCCCAGAAGGCGTGATCGCGATCGTCCCCCAGCTGGTTCAGGAGCAGGTCGTCCTCCGGATACATCTTGAGCAGCCAGGCGAGCCCCCAGCGCGCCTCGTCGAGCACGTCGGGGATCCCGTTCGCGCCGGGCAGACCGTTCGCCTGATACCTGTCGGCAAACGCCCCCGGGTGGTCGCGGTACGCGAGCAGCAGCATGGTGGTCGCGTGTGCCGTTGTGGCGCCGTACTGCAGGTAGTCCGACGCGTCGGCCCACCCACCACTCACGGGGATGAACTCGCCACTGCGCGTCGGATGATCGACCAGCACGCCGTCGCTGCGGTGGTGCACGGAGTCTCGGAACACGGGGTTGTAGCCGGAGCGCTGCTCCCGCAAGTACGCGAGCAGCGAGTCCGCCGCGCCCTGATAGACGTCGTCCCCGATCCGCACCGGAAGGGAGGTCACGCCCGCCGCCTCGATCCGATAAACGCCCGTCTGTCGCAGGGTCGAGAAGTCGAGGCGGGACGTGGCCGCGCAGGGCCCGAACGGCCCGGCCGCGTCCGCGGCGCGCGGGCCGAAAACCCTCCGGTTGCGCTCGTCGACGACATCAAAGCTCGTGATGACGCGCGGCTCGAGCGCGCACACGACGGCCACCTTCGGCGCGTCGGGGAGGTAGCCGACTTGATTGACGCGGATCGCCAAGCCGCGGGGAGTCGGGGCTGGAGGAGGGAAATGGTGGCACGCGCCGATCAGGCAGACAATGAGCCAGACGCGGTGGCGTCCTTCAGGACGCGTCGTCGCCGAGTAGGGACTTAAGTCCCTCATACTATCGTGATCACGGGGCTCAGTGAGACCCGAACGTCATCGGCCGATCGAAATCCAGACCGACCAGCCCCAACGGATCGAACGTGATGCGGCCGTACGCGGCGAGCCAGTGGAGGTGCGGGCCGGTCACCCGCCCCGACGCCCCGACGTAGCCGATCAGCTGGCCGCGCCCGACCGTGTCCCCGACCGCGACCAGGGCGCGGCTGAGATGCAGGTATCCGGTGACGAGCCCCGCGCCGTGATCGATGAGCACGGTGGTGCCGCTCAGGTATAAGTCGGCGACCAGGGCGACGACGCCACGGTTCGCCGCCTGAACGGGCGCGCCCCGCCGGCCGGCGAAATCGACGCCCAGATGACGGCTGCGCAGCACGCCGTTGAACACCCGCGCCACGCCGAAGCGACCCGTCACCGCGCTCGAGCGGGGGCGCACGAACGGCTCGTGCCACAGCCGCGGCGTCTCGTGGGCCCGTTGGTGCACCCCGTCCACCAGCTCGCGCTCCTGCTGCATCCGCCCCGTGAGCGAGTCGGGCGGCTGCACCAGCTCTGGCGCCGCGTGCAACCGCTCGCGCGGCGCCCGGCGCCGCCCGGGCACGAGCCACGCGACCACCGTGTCGCTCGCGCCGCCGGGGTGCTCGATCGTCGCCCGGGCTGCCACGCTGTCCCCCGCACCGAGCGGCACGGCGGCGAGCGCGCGCAAGCCGCGCGTCGTGCGCTCGAAATGCAGTGGCTCGCCCGCGAGCTCGCCGTGCACCGCAGTCACGCTGTCGGTGGCGAGGGCCGAGAGCTCGAGTACGACCACGGAGCCCTCGAGTGGTAGGCGCGGACGCCACGCGAGGCGTGGCGGGCCCGCGACACTCGGCGCGGACGAACCCAGCACACCGCAGCACACGACCCACGTGATGAGCGACCGCCACACCGCCGGCATGCGCGGGATACCCGAACGCCACGCACTCCGTTCCGTGCGCGCGCGAAACCTGCACGCCACGCCGGGGGTAGCTACGTCTGTCTCAGGAGGAACTCAATGACCATGACGCAGGCTCTGGGTTGGGCGCTGGTACATTCGCTGTGGCAATGCGCGCTCGCCGCAGCCGGGCTCGCCGCGCTGCTCGCCGTCGTGCCGGCGCGCGCGGCGCGCGCCCGGTACGCGCTCGCGGCCGCGACGCTCGCCTTGACGCTTGCGCTTCCGGTCGGGACGCTGGTGCGGCTCCATCCCGCGTCGTCGGAGACGAGCGTCGACAGCGCCGTCCCCGCGGCCGTCGCCCCCACCCCCGCCGCTATCCCCCGGGCACCGGAGGCGTCGCCCGGCCTCATCCCGCTCTCGCCGCAGTCGGCGCGCCGCTACGGCTCCGCGGCGCCCGCGATCGTGGTGCTGCGGCTGGCCTCGCGCGTCCGCGCACGACTCGAGCCCCTGCTCCCGTGGATCGTGGTGCTGTGGCTCACCGGCGTGGTGACGTTGTCGCTGCGGCTCACGTCGGGGTGGCTGGCGGCGCGCCGCCTTCGCGCGCTGGGCACGCTCCCGGCACCCGAGCCTTGCGTCGCGGCGTTGCACCGCCTCGCGGCGCGACTGCGCGTCAGCCGGCCGGTGCGGCTGCTCCAGTCGGCCATGGTGCAGGTGCCCGCCGTGCTCGGGTGGGTGCGTCCGGTCATTCTGCTCCCCGCCAGCGCGCTGACGGGCCTCACGCCGCTGCAGCTCGAGGCGCTGCTCGCGCACGAGCTGGCCCACGTGCGCCGCTACGACTACCTCGTCAACCTCGTCCAGTCGGTGATCGAAACACTGCTGTTCTACCATCCGGCGGTGTGGTGGATCTCCGCTCGCGTGCGGGACGAGCGCGAGCACTGCTGCGACGACCTGGCGGTCGCGGTGTGCGGGGATGCGCACTTCTATGCGTCGGCGCTGCTCGGCATGGAGCGGTTGCGGGTCACGACCCCGATGCTCGCGCTTTCGGCGGCCGGCGGCTCCCTCATGGGCCGCGTCCAGCGCCTGGTCGCTCCCCCGCCGGTGGAGATCTTTCCGCGGTGGACGGCGGGAATGATGGCTGTGTCGCTCGTCCTGGCCGCCGGCGGCTCCCGCCTGCTGCGCACCGGCGCAACGCCGCCGCGCCATCCTTCCGACGGTGCCGGCACGGCGCCCGCCAGCGTGCTCCGGTATCCCGATCCGGCCCAGCCACTCGCGCGGCGCTGGGACTGGGCGCTCGAGCGAGGCGCACGGATGGGGGGCGGATTCTGGATCGGGTACCGGGTGCAGCAGGTCGCGAGCGTGCCCGATCGGTCCGAGAAGCACCACCGTGAGCGGCACGACGAGCGCAGCGACGAGCCGGGGGCCGGGGGCTTCCGGGGCGTCCCGCTGGCGCCGGTGATCGCGGACAGCGGTGACGAGGACGATCTCGCGCTGCTGTTTCGCTTTCGCGCGCGCGGTCCCGGCCGACCGACGCTGGAAACCGTGCGCGTAACCAGTCTCGTCCTGCCGGTGGACCTGGGGCGTACGCCGCTGGTCTGGCTCGGACCGGCGGATGACGGCGCCAGCCTGGCCCGTCTGCAGGCGCTGTTCGCCGAGGCGCCGACGGCCGATTTGAAGGAAGATCTCGTCACCGACGTCGGACTACACGGCAGCTCGAGGGCGGTGGTGCCGCTGCTCGACGGCTGGCTGCGGGGTGACGTGCCCTCCGAGGTGCGGGCCCAGGCCGCCGAATGGCTGGGCCATCATCCGGATGCGGCGGCCGTGCGCGGGCTCGCCCACGCGGCGCGGCAGGACCCCGCCGCGCGCGTGCGGGAGCAGGCGGTCAAAGGGTTGCGAATCAATCCGTTTGCGACGGCGACCGATTCGCTGCTCGCGCTCGCCCGGGCGCACGACGATCCCGACGTGCGGCGCGAGGCGGTCGAAGGCCTGGACCACAAGAGCGACCCGCGCGTGCTGCCGGCGCTGATCGCGATCGCGCGCTCCGATCGCGATGAGGACGTCCAGCGCGAGGCGGTCGAAGGCCTGGGTGAGATGAAGGAGCCGGGCCTGCGCGCCGTCATCGACATCGCCCGCACCCACGCCGACCCGGACGTGCGCAGCCGCGCGGTCGAGACCGTCGCCGAGGCGGCATCGCACGACGTCGCGCTCGCGGTGCTGGAAGGCGTCGTCCGCCGTGACCCCGACCGCCACGTCCAACGCAAAGCGGTCGAGGAGTTGGGGAAGGTGGGTGGCCCGCGCGCGCTCGCGCTCGTCATCGCCTTCGCCCGCCACCATCCGATCGCCGAGGTGCGCCGGGAGGCCAGGAAACAGCTGGGCGAGTTCACCTCGGACAGCACCACGGCGGCGCTGCTCGAGCAGACCGCGTTGGCGGGAACCGACGTCGATTTCCAGCGCGAAGCGGTGGAGGCGCTCGCCAGTCAGGGCGGGTCGGAGGCATTGGACGCCGTGGCCCGACTCGCCCGCGTCCATTCCAGCGCCGACGTGCGGCGGGAGGCGATCGCGCGGTACGCCAAGGTCGCAGCCCCTGAAAGCGCCAGGCAGCTCCTGACCGACCGGCTCGCGAACGACCGCTCGCCCGCCGTACAGGCGGAGGCGCTGCGCCGGCTGATGGCGTTGCCGGGTGGCATCGGGATCCCCGCCGTGGCCGAGGCGGCCCGCGCCCACCCCAACCCCGAGCTGCGCGCCGACGCGCGCGAGCGCCTCAAGGAGAATCGCTAGCCGTCTCCCGCGGCGGCTTCGATCTGCAGTCCTCGGATCAGACCGCGCGGGCGGTGGGATGGGCGTTGGGTCGGATCCCGACTCCCACCGGCATGACCTCCCAGGCCTCGGCCCGGGCGAGAATGTAGTCCGCGATCGTGCAGGCGGCGCCGGCGACTGCGGTGAAGTTGGGGAACTCGTTGACCTCGAGCACCGCCACCCCGTCCGCCGTTTCGACCGTATCGACGCCGTAGACGTCCAGGCCGAACACCCGTCCGCAGCGCAACGCCAGGTCCACCAGCGCCGCCTCGGGCTTGAACGGCTGCGCCACGGCGGAGCGATCACCGTTGAACGGCGACGGCTTGCGCGTGGCGAAGACACGGTCGCCGCACACGTAGAACTTTAGATCGAATCCGTCGTTCGGCAGGTACCGCTGGGCCACTACGAGCTGCTCCGGCCAGTGCACATCCCACAGGTCGTCCCGGCGACGGATCAGCCTCAACCCCTGGCTGTTGTCGCCGTACGTCGGCTTGAGCAGCAAGGGGAACCAGTCCTCCGAGAGCCCGGCCACCACCGCGACGTCGCTCGCCAACACCGTGGGTGCGGAGGGGACGCCGGCGCGCTCCAGCGCGACCGCCATCTCGGCCTTGCTGCGGACCTGCTCCGTCGCCGTGCGCGTGTTGATGGTAAGCAGGTGAGCGGTCTCGGCATACGCCAGCATCGCGAGCCCGAGCGCGTCGCGGCAGCGCGCCACGACAACGTCACACCGGTTGAGGTCGAGCCGGAGATTGGAGTCGGAGGAGAAGATCCCGGACTGCGGATCGAACTGCGCCCCGTGCGGGCACAGCACGTCGGGCTCGAGGCCCCGCGCCTCGAGCTCGCGAATCACCGCGCGTGGCATCTCCTGGCGCAGGTACCGCCCTTCCACTATGAATGCAATCTTCGGTGCCATGATCTATTCAGCCTCATATCCAGGCCTGAAGGCACCGCAGGGCGGCAAGTTCTGTACCTTCCGAGGGCGTTCCGAGCGCAACGCCGCGACCGTGTGAGCGCGGTCACACGCCGCGTCACGCAAAGTCTTTCTTGTTGCGTGCTGTCGGCGTCGCCCCGATCCACCAGTGCCGGCACACCACGCCCTGTCGGAGCTAGACCACGCCGCGACCGGAGTACCTTGCGGCGAGGAGGTACACCGGCACGCCGAGCGCGAGCAGGCCGGCCCCGATCAGCGCATTGCGCGGGTTGGCGAGGATCGAGCTCGCCACCACATACAATGCCGCGAGCACGAACAGCCCCGGGGTCCAGGGATACCCAGGCACGCGGAACGCCCGCCCCGCCCCCCCCGGCCCCCCCGGCCCCCCCGCCTCCCGCGCCCTATAGATGAACAGTCCCGCCACGGTGAGGCCGAAGAAGATCCAGTCCCCGAACGCCACGTAATCCACCAGCTGAGCGAACGTCCCCGAGAGCGTGAGCACGGTCGCCCAGCCGGCCTGCACCAGGATCGCCAGCGCAGGCGTCCGGAACCGGGGGTGCAGCACGGCGAGCCGCGGCAGGAACACGCCGTCCGCCGCCATCGCCTGCAGCACGCGGGGCGTCACCAGAATCACCAGGTTCAGAAACCCGAAGGTGGACGCGGTGATGCCGGCGGCGATGAGCGTGCCGCCCGCGGGACCGAGCAGCGCGCGCATCACGTCGGCCGCCGGTGCCGTGCTGCGGGCGAGCCCGCCCAGCCCCAGCACACGCAAGTACGCTACGTTGGCGAGCAAATAGACGATCACGACCCCGGCGACGCCGAGCACCAGCGCGCGCGGCAGGTTCCGCTCCGGCTCGATAATCTCTTCGGCGATGAAGTTGGTCTGCTGCCACCCCCCGTAGGTGAAGAGAATCGGCACGAGGGCGGCGCCGAGGGCCACGACCACACCCACCACCCCGCCCCGGTCGGTGGCGGGCGGTGGAGGATGGTGGAGGACGGTTGAGGGAACGGCGAGCACGAGACCCGCGACGATCAGCGCGGCGAGGGCGGCGAGCTTGAGGATCGTGAAGACGTTCTGCGTGACCGCCGCCGGTTTGACGCCCACGTAGTTGATCCCGGACAAGAGCGCGATCGCGCCGATCGCCACGGGGACCGTGAGCCCGGGGGAGAGCCCCGCCAGCGCCAGCGCGTAGTTGGCGAACGTGACCGCCACCGCCGCGATGGCGCCCGTGGCGATCACCAGCAACAGCGCCCACCCGTACAGGAAGGCCGGGAGCGGTCCCCACGTCTCGCGCAGGTACACGTAGCCGCCACCGGCGCTCGGGCGGCGCCGTCCCAGCTCGCCGAAGCAGAAGGCGCCGACCAGGGCGATCGCGCCACCCACCACCCAAGCCGCGAGCGCCAGGCGCGGCGACCCCACTCGCTCCGCGACGGCCGCGGGCGTGCGGAAGATACCCCCGCCGATGATGCCGCCGATCACCGCCATCGTGCCGGAGAAGAGACCGACGCGTCGTGCGTAGGTGGTCAGGACCGGGGACCGGGAAAAGGGGAAGGGGGAAGGGTACGACATGGCGCAGAACTTAACACCCTTCCCCCTTCCCCCTTCCCCGCTACCCCTACAGTTTTCGGGACGCACTTCTCTCGAGGAGCCCTTCCGATGCCGCCGATCACTTTCACCGTCAACGGTAAATCCCGCTCGGTCTCGGACAGCGCCGACACCCCGCTGCTCTGGGTGCTGCGCGACACACTCGGCCTCACCGGCACGAAGTTCGGCTGCGGCATCGCTCAGTGTGGCGCGTGTACCGTGCACCTGGATGGCGTCGCCACGCGCTCGTGCGTGACGCCGATCGCCGCCGTGGCCGGCAAGCGCGTCACGACGATCGAGGGCCTGTCGCCCAACCGCTCCCATGCGGTGCAGAAGGCCTGGATCGCGGAGGATGTGCCGCAGTGCGGCTACTGCCAGTCGGGCCAGATCATGGCGGCCGCCGCGCTGCTCGCCAAGAACGCCAATCCGAGCGACGCCGAGATCGACGCCGCGATGACGAACATCTGCCGCTGCGGCACATACCAGCGGATCCGCGCCGCCATCCACCGCGCCGCGCAGCGGGCCTGACCATGAGCGCGCGCACTCCGCTTACCCGACGGGAGTTCCTCGAGACGTCGGGCGCCGCGAGCGCCGGACTCCTCATCGGCTTCCATCTCCCATCCGGATCCCGGTTTCGCACCGCGGCGGCGGCACCGCTCGCCCCCAACGCGTGGTTGCGCATCGGCGCCGACGAGAGCGTGCTCGTGATCGTGGACCGCTCCGAGATGGGCCAGGGCGTGACGACCGCGTTGCCGATGCTGCTCGCCGAGGAGCTCGACGCCGACTGGTCCAAGATCAAGATCGAGTTCGCGCCCGCCGACAAGGCGTACGCCAACCCGCTTTTGTTCGGCATGCAAGCGACCGGCGGCAGCAGAAGCGTGCGCGCCGCCTATACTCCGCTCCGCAAGGCAGGCGCGGCGGCCCGCGAGATGCTCGTCGCCGCGGCGGCCGAGACGTGGGGAGTCGACAAGTCCGCGTGCCACGCGGACAAAGGCGCCGTGATCCACGCGCCCAGCAAGCGAGTCCTCACGTACGGCAAGCTGGTGGCGAAGGCGGCGACCGTCCCGTTGCCGCACGACGTGCCGCTCAAGGATCCGAAGGATTGGAAGATCCTCGGCACGCGCGTCCGGCGGCTCGACACGCCGCCCAAGGTGGACGGCAGCGCCCAGTTCGGGATCGACGTGAAGCTGCCGGGGATGCTCGTCGCCGTGATCGCGCGCTCGCCGGTGTTCGGCGGCAAGGTCAAGAGCTTCGATGCGGCCAAGGCGAAGGCCGTGCCCGGGGTCCGCCACGTAGTGCAGATCTCGAGCGGCGTCGCGGTCGTGGCCGACGGCTACTGGCCGGCCAAGAAGGGGCGGGATGCGCTCGACGTGTCCTGGGACGAGGGCCCGAACGCGCAGGTCTCGAGCGCGAGCATCGCGCAGCTCTTCGCCCAGCGGGCGGAGCAGGCGGGGGCGGTCGCCCGACACGACGGCGATCCCAGCGGCACGCTGGCATCGAGCGCGTCGAAGATCGATGCCGCCTACGACCTCCCGTTCCTCGCGCACGCCACGATGGAGCCGATGAACTGCACCGCCCACGTGCGCTCCGACGGCGTGGACATCTGGGCGCCGACCCAGTTTCAGACCGGCGCGCAAGGGTTGGGCGCCAAGATCGGCGGCGTAACCCCCGACAAGGTCCTCGTCCACACGACCTATCTGGGGGGCGGGTTCGGCCGGCGCTTCGAACTGGATTTCATCCAGGAGGCGCTCGAAACTTCCAAGGCCGCCGCGGCCCCGGTCAAGGTGATCTGGTCCCGCGAGGACGATATCCGGAACGCGCAGTACCGGCCGGTCAACCACCACCGGCTGCAAGCGGGACTCGACCCGAATGGCAGGCCGGTCGTCTGGACGCACCGCATCGTGGCGCCGTCCATCATGGCGCGCGTCTTCCCCGACACGATCAAGAACGGGCTCGACGAGGAGGCGGTCGAGGGCGGCGTCGGCATGCCGTATACGATCCCCAACGTGCACGTGGACTACCTGCTCACCGACACGGGTATCCCGGTCGGCTTCTGGCGCTCGGTGAACAACTCTTACAACGCCTTCGCCGTGGAGAGCTTCATCGACGAGCTGGCGCACGCCGCCAAGCAGGACCCGTACGAGTACCGGCGGGACCTGCTCGGCAAGGCACCGCGGCATCTGGGGGCGCTCAACCTCGCCGCGAGCAAGGCGGGCTGGGGCACGCCGCCGCCGGCGGGCCGGGCGCGCGGGATCGCCGTCTACAAGGCGTTCGAGAGCTACGTCGCGGAAGTCGCGGAAGTGTCCCTGGCATCGGACGGCGCGGTGAAAGTGCACCGCGTGGTGTGCGCGGTGGACTGCGGGCCCGTCGTGAACCCGTCCATCGTCGAGGCGCAGATGGAGAGCGCGATCGTCTTCGGGCTCACGGCGGCGTTGTACGGCGAGATCGCCATCGAGGGTGGCCGCGTCAAGCAGAGCAACTTCCACGACTACCCGATGGTGCGCCTCGCCGAGATGCCGCAGATCGAGGTGCACATCGTCCCCTCGACCGACGCGCAGGGCGGCGTCGGCGAGCCGGGCACGCCGCCGATCGCACCGGCGGTGTGCAACGCGATCTTCGCGGCGACGGGGAAGCGGGTTCGCAAGCTGCCGATTGGGAAAGTGGTGTGAGATTCGACCTCCAAACGTGGTGTGCGATTTCGACTGTGGTGTGCGATTTCGCTTTTAGTAAGACATTCGAGCTCGTGGTTATGAGGGACTGAAGTCCCTGCTCGGCGGCGGTGCGTCCTTAAGGACGCACATGCGGCCGAGGGCGGACTTCAGTCCGTCCTAACCCCACGGAGGGGATCATGGGCGGCAAGGGAATCATGGGCACTAATAGCATCATGCGTACCGGTATCACCCGCCGCGAATTCGTCGAGACGAGCGCCGGCCTCGTCATTTCCTTCTATCTCCCCGCGCATCGCCGCGACGCGGGGCCCGATCCCGCGGACGCGGGGTTCGCCCCCAACGCCTGGCTGCGGATCGGCGCGGACGACGTCGTCACGCTGACCGTGGACAAGTCCGAGATGGGCCAGGGATCGCAGACCGGTCTCGCGATGATCCTCGCCGAGGAGCTGGAGGCAGATTGGGCGAAGGTGCGGCTCGGGCCGGTGCCCGAGAATCCCGCGGGCTGGTCGCGCCGCATGTCCACCGGCGGCAGCACGGCGATCCGCACCTCGTGGGACCCGCTGCGCAAGGCGGGCGCCACGGCGCGCGAGCTGCTGATCAGCGCGGCGGCGGCGACGTGGGACGTGGACCGCGCCGCGTGCCGCGCCGAGCAAGGCGCCGTGATCCACACCCCCACGCAGCGCCGGCTCACCTACGGCAAGCTCGCAGCCCGCGCCGCCAAGCTCCCCGTGCCCACCGAGGTGCCGCTCAAGGACCCGAAAGACTTCCGCCTGCTCGGCACGCGGACGCCGCGGCTCGACACCCCGGTGAAGGTGGACGGCAGCGCCGTGTTCGGGATCGACGTCAAGGTGCCGGGGATGCTGATCGCGTCGATCGAGCGGTGTCCCGTATTCGGAGGCACACTGAAACGCTACGACGCGGCGAAGGCGAAGACCCTCCCAGGCGTCCACGCGGTCGTAGCGCTCGAGCCGAGTCCCTGGACCGGTACAAGCGGCCCCTGGGCGGCAGGGTGTGCCGCGGGAGTCGCGGTGGTCGCCGATACCTACTGGCACGCCGTGCAGGGGCGCCGCGCCTTGGAAATCGAGTGGGACGAAGACGCAGCCGCGACGCTCGACTCCGACGGTATCCGGGCGCAGTTCGTACAGGGCGCCGAGCGGGCCGGCGTGGAGGCGCGCAAGAACGGCGATGCGGCCGCCGCGCTCGCCGCGGCAGCGAAGCGGGTGGAGGCGGTGTACGAGGTGCCGTTCCTGCATCACGCGACGATGGAGCCGATGAACTGCACGGCGCACGTGCGCGCCGACGGCTGCGATGTCTGGGCGCCCACGCAGAATCAGACGCGGGCGCAGGAAGTGGCGGCGGAGCTCACCGGCCTGCCGAAAGAGAAGGTGACCGTCCACACCACCTTCCTGGGCGGCGGGTTCGGGCGCCGGCTCGAGCCGGACTTCGTCTCGGAGGCGGTGCGGGTATCCAAGGCCGTGAGCGCCCCGGTGAAAGTGATCTGGTCGCGCGAGGACGACGTGCAGCACGGGTTCTATCGCCCGGCAACGTACAACAAGTTCGCGGCGGGTCTCGATGCCGCGGGCACCCCGGTGGCCTGGACGCACCGCATCGTGGCGCCGCCCATCCTCCTCAAGTTCGGGCCGCTCGACAAGGGCATCGACCGGACGTTGATCGACGGTGCGGCGAACCTGCCGTACGCCATCCCCAATCTCCTGGTGGATCAGGTGGCGGTCGATCTCCTTCCGGTGCCCCGGGGCTTCTGGCGGTCGGTGGGGATCTCGCAGAACGCCTTCGTCACCGAGAGCTTCTTCGACGAGGTCGCGGCGGCGGCGGGCAAGGACCCCTACGAGCTGCGGCGCCAGCTGCTGCGCGACAAGCCGCGGCACCTGCGGACCCTCGAGCTTGCCGCGCAAAAAGCCGGGTGGGGCTCGCCGCTTGCCGCCAGCCGCGGGCGCGGCATCGCCGTCGCCGAATGGGACCCGACCGTGTGCGCGCAGGTGGCGGAGGTGTCGGTGGGGGCCGACGGTGCCGTGCACGTCCACCGCGTGGTCTGCGCCGTGGATTGCGGGCCGACCGTGAACGTGGGGCAGATCGAAGCCCAGCTGCAGGGCGGCATCGTGTACGGGTTGACCGCGGCGCTATACGGCGAGATCACGCTCGAGCGCGGCCGGGTGAAGCAGAGCAACTTCACGGATTACCCGATGATGCACATCGACGAGATGCCCGTGGTCGAGGTGCACGTGGTGCCGAGCACCGACAAGCAGGGCGGCATCGGCGAGCCTTCCGTCGGGCCGATCGCGCCGGCGGTGTGCAACGCCATCTTCGCGGCGACGGGCAAGCGGGTGCGGAGGCTGCCGATCGGGAAGCTGGCCTAGCGTCGGGAGGGTGGCGCAGTGAGGGAGTGGAGGAGTGAGGGTGTGTGTGTGTGGTTATAAGGGACTGAAGTCCCAACTCGGCCACGGGGCGTCCTAAAAGGACGCTGGTGTGCGCGACGTCCTTCAGGACGCCTTGGCGCCGAGGTCGGACTTCAGTCCGTCATGACCCAACCCCACAGACCCCGAGACTCTCGGGTCCTCGAAGGCTAGTGCACGACCGTCAGCGTGCCGTTCATCCCCCCGTGGATGGTGCAGGTGTAATTGTACGTCCCCACCGCCGTGATTGTCCTCTGAGCCGTCCCGCTCATCTGAGCGGATTGGTTGGCCGGCAAGGGCGTCGGACCGAAGGTGAACGTTAGCGTATGAGGGTTCGCGCCGGCCCAGGTCCAAGTGACTGTGCCGCCAGTCTGGACGACGCTGTTCTGGGGATTGAAGTGGTTGTCTTCCACGCTCACGGCTGCCGACGTGGGCGGCGTTGTCGCGTGCGCGGTGAAGCTGACCGGGCCCGCCAGCCCCGTGAACGCCGCACTGACCGTCTGGATGGTCGAGCCGCCGATCGAATCGGTCGTGGTCGCGACACCGCTGGCATTGGTCGTGCTTTGTGTCGGCGTCACCGTGCCGTCTCCGGTCGCCACGGCCCACGTGATGGCCACGCCGGGCACGGGCCGGCCGTCCACGTCCACCGCGGTGACGCTCAAGGCCGTCGGCAGTGGGTTGTTGAAGTACCAGCTCTGATTGTCTCCCGCCTTCAAGAGATCGACCGGCGGACCGGGGGGCGTGGTGCCGCCATCACCACCGCAGGAGAGCGCCCCCAACACGGCACCCAGCACGCATAACTGCTTCCGACCCAACACGCTCATTCGCACCTCCTCGTGCAAATGTAGTAACAGCAAGCGATCTCAACGGCAGCCAACAACGCACAGAGCGGGAACCGGGTCCGCACGCCGCCGGACCCAGGTCCCGCCCAGGACTGTTCCCTTTACTGAATCCGGAAGATCGTCCCCCGGATCTCGCCGCCTTTGTTGACTTCGGTGTGGACGTTTACGTAGGCAGTCCCATTGCGCATACGGGTCAGTACGGAATCCACGACCGTGGTCGTGTCCGCGACCAGGGTGCCGCTGAAACCCCGGTCTGTGGCCGGCTTGGGTGGCACGTACAGATTCCGCATGACTCCGCCGTTGACGCCCGCCGGCCCAGCGTGAATGTGAGCCAGGAACGCACTGTCGATGTTGGAAAGCTCGACGCGGAAGCTGAGCACGTTCCCGTTGACGACAATCGTAGCGAGCCCTTGTGCGGCCGTCGTGATCGGAGTCGGTTCGTTCCCGCCATTCAGGACGGCGATGTACGTCTCCGGTAACGACGTCAGCCCAACGTCGTCCTTGCAGCTCCCGACCGCCACCAGCGTGGCGAGCGTTACTCCGCCCAACCAGACGTGTCTGCGCATGAGCGCCTCCCTAACCCCTAGAGGTGAAAGAAGGACTGCACCAGCCTCGCTCTTACGCATACCCGCGGAACGGCGCTTGTCAAGCCACCACTAGTAATAGAAATCACTCCCGGCCCGCGAGCTGCTCGGCCCTCGCCTTCAGCGCCGTGTCGATGTCCGCGAGCGAGACCGGCGCCGGCACCGTCCAGCTGCCCCGCTGCATCGTCGGGACACGAACCGAAGCCACCTCGCCCTGCGGCCCGAGCTCGATCACCGCCGTGGCCGCATCGTCCGGCCCCTGATTCGCCTTGATGACGAGGGTCCACACCCCGTCGGTGGGCCACATCCGCTTGAGCGCGTACACACCATCGCGCGACGTCTCGCTGAACTCGAGCTTGATCGAGCGACGCTCGCCGCCCACGATCCCCTCGGCCGTTCCGGTGACGAGGTAGCCGATCGGCGTGCCGTGATGGAACGCGTGGACGAGCAGGAAGGCGCCGCGCGTCGCCTGGTCATACGGGTTGGCCGGGAGCTCGATCGAGATCCACGGGGGCCCCGCGAGCGCGGGGGTAGCCACGAGCGCTGAGACTAGGGCGGCGAGGCCGAGTGAACGAATGCGGAAGAACATGGGAAGCTCCTGGAAATGGGTTACGGCTAGGATGCCGACAGGAGACCAAGGGTTGGGACAGCATGTTGCGCCCCTACTCGCGCATCCACCGACCCGACGGGGATACTAGTTCGGTGGAATTATGAGGGACTGAAGTCCCAACTCGGCGG
>Ga0209378_1000667_pt1 | contig 25091 bp, 29 predicted proteins | sample GraSoiAngelo_156_FD_186170 | JGI IMG/M metagenome (GOLD analysis project Ga0209378, IMG submission 186170) | Grasslands soil microbial communities from the Angelo Coastal Reserve, California, USA - 14_1009_13_40cm (SPAdes) (version 2) | ecosystem: Environmental > Terrestrial > Soil > Grasslands ...
GGTTCAGGGCGGGTTACGATGCTTCGAGCCGTGGAAGGTCAGCGAGGTGGAGGAGTCATCTTCATCTTGTGGGGCGGAACCTTGCTGTTTGCGGCGTGGAAGCCGGAGTCGCTCCCGGGGCGGTTGTTGGTCGCGGTGACCTGAACCACAGCCGGCTTTGGTCTGTACGTAGATATTGGTGTGGTGGCTTGGGAGTGTTCTTACTCCTCCTTGGAGCTGTTTTCGGAGTCCTCGCCTGACTTCTCGAGATCATGTCGACTCGCGGGGGTCACCGTCCATCAGCCAAAACAATCGCTCGCTGGCACCGCACGATGGCGGTCCCTAGCGCCAGCTTCACGTGCGAGGCGAAAGTTCCGAACGCTTTCCTAGGGCGGCGCCGCTAGCGATGCGCCACCAATCAGGAGCCCGAGTACCAAGCAACCAGCTCACTATTTCTGGAATCCGACCGGGGAATGAAAACAGCCTTCCCTGGCGAATACGGCGTATGAATCCGACCCACCAACTGATAAAGACCGCGGGCAGCAAGATCGCTGCCGCGGCGATCGCTAGTGGGGGAATGTCGAAGCCCAATCCTGCGACTGCAGCCCCGACCAGGGCCAGCTGAGCCGCATACCATCTCATTGCTTCCGCAGTCAAGCCCCAATCCTCAGATCCCTGGCCGACACCTCCCGCGGGTCGCGTCGCTAGGCCCCACCGATTTAATGCGACAGTGACAGAGAGAACACACAACCCGAGATAAGTAGCAGCGACGATTTGCCTCATCGGGCTCACGCGGTCACTGTCGGTTTTGGCGCTTTCGGTCGGGCTTTGGTTGCGGTAAGAGCCGGCATGCAAGCGCTGTGCTATTGCTTCGTACCAGGTCTACTTGGAAACTCGAGTTCAAGATGTGGTGGGCCGCGGTGGACTCGAACCACCTACCTCCGCGTTAGACACGGCTGAGCGCTGTGCTAACCACGCCTCCTGATCTCGCGTCGACGCAACGTAGCGGCCCGAGTTATGTGGTGCGGCCGGCACAGGTCAAGAGTGATTTGTATGCGGCGGCCGGACGGAAACGTGCACGTATTGACTTTGCTCGAGGTCGCGCGGGCCGTTTTTCACCCGCAGTGGCCCAGCGCTGGCGTCGCACGGCCCGTGGCGGCGCTCCACTGACCCTGTCAACTTCACCGGAGGGCCGCTATGGTCAAGACGGGTTTCCGTTTGCTGCCACCGAAATAACCCAGGTGGATCGAAATCGTACCTGCGGCCGTCTAACGCAGGGTGGCGCGAACGCCGCGCGTCGAGCGCACGGTCGCGTGCAGGTCGGCCATCACCCGCTCGCGGTAGCCGGCCGAGTTGTAGGCACAAAAAGGAATCATCCGGCCGTCAGGGACCAGGAACTCGACGCAGCACTTCATCACGTTCTTGACGTTGAAGGTCCACGGATCCATGAAGTCACGCGTATTGACCATAAAGACATGACGCGCCAGATCAGTCGACCGATGGCTGGAGAGCGGGAGGCCCGCGTGACATGCCGGACAGCTCGGGGTCGGTCCAGCGAGGGTTCGATGCACGTCAGCGGCGGCGGCCTCCGAGCCCACCGTGGCGGAGGAGCTCCAGAGCTGTTCGAGCGTGGCCAGGATCTCGGCGTCGAACGTCGCGAGGGTCTTGTTCTTCAAGTAATCGAGGTGGCCCTGCACGTCCACGAGCCGCGTGATGGGCGTGACGGAATCGCCGCTCAGGAGCGCGTACGTGACGAAGTTGCACGTCGGCATGCAGCAGGGCACGGGAACGAAGTCGCTCAGCTGAAATCGACGCGCTGTCTGCGCCTCCAGCCCTTTCAGCACATCCGGGATCGTCATCCGGCTCATTGGGTCCATCGCTATATGCCTTTGGGCTCGGAACGCCGGCTGGAAGTTGACCCCGAACACCGCCGCGTGACGGATCCCGAAATCGACTATCGCCCCGATCTCGTGATCGTTCACTCCCCTTTCGATCGCCGCGACGAGAACCGCCCGCACACCGGCTTCGGCCAGACGATCAAGGGTCTTCAGCTTGGTCTCGACTAGGTCCGCCCGGCCCCTCAGGGCGAGGTTGGTCGCCGGATCGAAGCCGTCGAACTGAAGGTACACAGTCGGCTTCAGCTCGGCGAGCCGGCCCAGCAGCCGATCGTCATGGGCAAGGCGGATGCCGTTGGTGTTGATCATGACGTGCCGGATCCCGCGGTCCTGTGCGAGCGTCACGAACTCGGGCAGCTGGGGATGCAGGGTTGGCTCGCCGCACGAGAACTGCACCACCTCGGGTGATCCTTCGGCGGCGACGAAGGTGTCCAGCATGTAGGAGACCTGCCCCGCGTCCAGCTCAAAGCCGTCCCTGGCCAGGTGCGTCCCCGAGCTGGCGAAGCACAAGGGGCAATCGAGGTTGCACGCCGAGTTGACCTCGACGAGGGCCAGGCAGGCGTGCTGCTTGTGCTCGGGGCACAGGCCGCAGTCGTGGGGGCAGCCGTCCCGAACCTCGGTCTGGAACTTCAGGGGTAACGTGCCCGGCTTGTTGTAGGGAGCGATGTCGGCATACAGCTGGGCGTCGCCGAACACCAGCGCTTCGAACCGCCCATGGGCCGGACACCGCTTGCGCATGATCACGCGGTTATCCCTGAATAGGATCTGGGCATCGATCACGCGCCGGCATTCAGGACAGAGGCTGCGCGTCAGCTCCCAGAAGATTTCAGGCCGGTCGACGCGCGTCATCATTTGCCCAGCCGGCGGTGGACGCCGCGCAGGATGAAGTAGCCCGGGATCAGACCAACCAGGAAACCAAAGCCGAAGCCGACGGCGCAGGCGGAGTTGCAACCAAATTCGCCGCATCCGCTGCCAGACGCGACCGCGAAGCACGCCGCGGTGCCGGCAGGCGCGTCGATCACGGTCGCGATGAGCGCAACCGCGAAGGCCCAGAGCGCCCCGATCGCAACGTAGCGCCGCGTGAAGGCGAACAGCACGATCAGGGCGATGTTCGCGACGAGCTGAACGACACCGACCCAGGCCGGCACCCAGCCGGCGAGCGTCACGACCACAAGGATCGCGTTGATGGCGAACCAGCCGATGACTCCGGCCCAGAGGTCTCTCCGCTTCTCTTCGACGGTTGTGTACGGCGGGCGAAGGAAGTTCAAATCGGCCTCAGGCCGTGGCGAGGCGCTTCTGATGCAGTACGAACCAGACTCCGAGTCCGGCGAGCAGGACAAGGCAGAAGAGCTGCTGCCCGGTGAGACCCACAAAGATGACTCTGTTGTTGCGCACGAACTCGATGAAGAAGCGCACCACCGCATAACCGGCCAATCCGAACTTGAGGAGGTTTCCGTTCTGCATCGCGGGATGATCGCGCAGCGCCATCAGGAGCAGGAACCAGGCGACGTCAAAGGCAGCGTCGTAGAGCGGAGCCGGATGCACGAGGTAGTTGTTGCCGGGCTGCACGCCCCAGGGCAGGGTCGTCGGCTTGCCCAAACCATCGACGCCGCCAAGGAAGACGCCGATTCGGCCGATGGCGTTGCCGAGCGCCATCGCGGGCGCGAAGGCATCGCAGGCGCAGCCCGGCTTTCCGATCGCCTTGCTGGCGATGTAACCGCCGATGTACGCGCCGCCAATGCCGCCGAGAATTGAACCCGGGCCGATTCGAGGGTCGAACAGCGCCATGAAGGTGACGTGGGGCGCTGTCTGCCAGCCGTTGAAGAAGACGATGGAAAGCCTGGCGCCGACGATGCCGCCGACGAATCCGGCCAGCAGGATGGGGGCCAGCTCCTCTTTCGGCCAGTGGCGCCGGCGGGCTTCGTACAGGACCAGCGTGAGCATTGTCAAGATGGCCAGGAGGTAAAACACGCCGTAGGCGTAAACAGGAACCCCATCGACTTCGAAAAGGACTGGCCTCATTCGCCCCTTCCGAGTCTCGAGCCGGCGCGCGGCCATGATATCCCCGATCGGCTGCCGTGAGCTGAATCCGGAGGTTGGTGGAGACTTGCCCTGACCGGCTTTGACGTGTGCCAAACCGATTTCGGCCAAACGGGCTTCTCGCCCGTCTGCCCACGATTGGTTGTTCGTCGGGAAACCGGATTGCGCGCTTCGGTAAGCGGAAGAGACCGGTCAAACCGAAAACTCCTATTGCCGATCTCTCGAAAGGAGAGTAAGCAAAGGTCCGGAGCGGTCGCCACTCCGGCCGGGCTGGGAGCTCGGAGGTGGTCGTGTACACACAATTTCTGGATTGAATGTCTTGGATGCCTCAGCGTCCAGGCGTAAAGAGGTAGGGGAGATGCGTCAATTGCGCCTACGAGCAGTCGGTGTTGCGGTAGGACTCGGCTTGTCGGCCGCGGGGCTATTCTTTGGCCCGCTCGAAGCAGCCGCCTTCACCTGGTCGATCGTATCCAGCCCCAACGTCGGGACGGATAACAACTACCTCGATGGCGTGGCCTGCGTCTCGTCTAGCTTCTGCACGGCCGTGGGTTGGTACGGCAACGGCAGTGGCACGAGCCAGACTCTGATCGAGTCCTGGGATGGCACCAACTGGTCAACCGTGACCAGCCCCAGCGCCGGAATAGCCGACTACCTCTTTGGCGTGGCTTGCACCTCGCCCAGCTTCTGCACCGCCGTGGGCATCTACTTGCCCAACGAAAACGGCGGCCCGCAGTCCCTGATCGAGGCCTGGAACGGCACCAACTGGTCGATCGTGCCTAGCCCCAACACCGTGTCGCACTATAACTACCTCGATGGCGTGGCCTGCGTCTCGTCTAACTTCTGCACGGCCGTGGGTTGGTACGGCAACGGCAGTGGCACGAGCCAGACTCTGATCGAGGCCTGGAACGGCAGCAACTGGTCGATTGTGTCCAGCCCCAACGGCGGGCCGGGCAACAACCTCCTTAGCGGCGTGTCCTGCCTCTCTTCCAAGTCTTGCACCGCCGTCGGCTATGAAAGCGATCGGACTCTGATCGAGTCCCTCAACGGCGTCAGATGGTCGATCGTGCCCAGCCCCAGCAGCGCGCCCCCCAACATTCTCTATGGCGTGTCCTGCATCTCGTTCAAGTCGTTGAAATCGTGCACGGCAGTGGGTGGGCATGCTGGAGGCCAGACCTTGATCGAATCCAAGAAGGCCAACAAATGGTCGATCGTATCCAGCCCCAGCACCGGCAGCTACAGCACCCTTATTGGCGTAGCTTGCTTGTCGTCCGGCTCCTGCACTACAGTCGGCTATTACGTCAACAACAGCGGCGTCGCCCAGACCCTGATCGAGTCCCAATAGCGGAGAGAGAACTGGCCTCAGGAGGGCAGGCAACGTGACCGTTCCGACAGTTGGCCATGCCCTCGGGCGGCAGTACAGAACCAGTAGTCCCTATCGGCGCAGTCAACGTGAATTAGCGAGCGCCACAGGGGCAGCGCCCGCCGTCCGCGCACGGGCGACCGGAACCGCGTCAGAGTCCGCGACGCGATTCTTGTAAGCCCGCGCCCCGTAGGCCAGTTTGGGGCGCGCCTTTCAGACTCCTTGACAGGCGCCATCGGCAACCAGCTGGTGGTCGAGTCCTACGCGCTAGCTGGCGGACGCCGCGGATCATGCGCATGAAGACCGTCGCGAAGAAGAACCAGATCGCCGCCGTCCCGAACACCACGCGGTAACCGAGCTCAGGCCCGAGCAGGTTCAGGTAGAAGAGCAACTGGCCCGCGACCGCAACCGCCAGCACCTGGGGCAGCGTGTAAGAGACGTGGAACAGCGCCATGTCCTTCGCCCCTGACCGGCTTTGACGTGTGCCAAACCGATTTCGGCCAAACGGGCTTCTCGCCCGTCTGCCCACGACTGGCCGTTTGTCAGAAAACCGTGTTGCGCGCTTCGGTAAGCCGCAAGAGACCGGTCAACCGAAAACTCCTATTGCCGATCTCTCGAAAAGAGAGTAAGCAAAGGTCCGGAGCGGTCGCCACTCCAGCCGAACTGGGAGCTCGGAGGTGGTCGCGAAGACACAATTTCCGGATTGAATGTCTTGGATGCCTCAGCGTCCGGGCGTAAAGAGGTAGGGGAGATGCGTCAATTGCGACTACGAGCAGTCGGCGTTGTGGCAGGGCTCGGTTTGGCCGCCGGGGCACTATTCTTTGGCCCGCTCGAAGCAGCCGCCTCCACCTGGTCGATCGTGTCCAGCCCCAACAGCGGGACGGGCAACAATTACCTCTTTGGTGTGTCTTGCCTCACGTCCAGTTCCTGCACCGCAGTGGGTTCGTACAACGGTGGTGCCCAGGTTCTGATTGAGTCCTGGAATGGCACCAGCTGGTCGATCGTGCCCAGTCCCAGTAGCGGCATAAGTTCCCTCCATGGCGTGGCCTGCGTCTCGTCCAGCTTCTGCACCGCGGTGGGTGGGTACCAGAACAACTTCACCGGTCAGGGCCAGACCCTGATCGAGTCCTGGGATGGCACCAGCTGGTCAATCGTGCCCAGCCCCAACACGGTCGGCAACAATTACCTTTCTAGCGTTTCCTGCGCCTCGTTTAGCTTCTGCACCGCCGTGGGTTCTATAAACAATGGTGCCCAGACCCTGATCGAGACTTGGAACGGCACCAGTTGGTCGATCGTGCCCAGCCCCAACAGCGGGACGAGCGACAACCAGCTAAATGTCCAGCTCCTGCACCGCAGTGGGTAGCTACCACAACGGCGTTGTCTCCCAAACCCTGATCGAGTCCTGGGACGGAGCCACCTGGGCGATTGTGTCCAGCCCCAACAGGGGGACGGGTGACAACGTCCTCTATGGCGTCTCTTGCCTCTTGCCCAAAACCTGCACAGCTGTGGGCATTGGAACTGGGCAGACCTTGATCGAGCTCCTGAATGGCAGCAGGTGGTCGATCGCGCCCAGCCCCAACAGCGGGACGAGCTATAACTGGCTCTATGGCGTGGCCTGCTTCTCGTTCAAGTCCTGCACCGCAGTGGGTGGTGTTGGGAATGGAACGCAGACCCTGATCGAGTCTGGAAAACACAACAAATGGTCAATTGCGTCCAGCCCCGACATCGGCAACGCCAACGCACTCACTAGCGTGGCCTGCATATCATCCGGGTCGTGCACCGCAGTGGGCTATTACGTCAACAGCAGCAGCGGCGTCTTCCAGACCCTGATCGAGTCTGAGTGAGCGAGGCGGGCGCGGGACCCTTATCGATCTACTACGCAATGGTCTATTTCCGGTTCCGCCGAGCCACGAATCTGTGTTTGCAGGTGAAGGAAACGCCATCGCCGGGTTGATCCTCAGCGTGTTTGGCATGTCGTGCGCCCTTTTGGCGATGGTCTTGTTTATTGCGGCCCGCTCGCTCCGCTAGAGGTGCGGGGGCCGACTCTAAAGCGCGCCGCAGCCGGCATGCAAGCGCTGTGCTACTGCTACACACCAGATCCGATGGAAAGTGAGTTCAGGTCGGTGGTGGGCCGCCGTGGACTCGAACCACGTACCTCCGCGTTATCAGCACGGCGCTCTGCCAGTTGAGCTAGCGGCCCTCTCCTAGACTCCGAGCCGGACCAGACCAAGGGAGTCTAGCTGGGTCGCTTGATTCTACGAAGGCCCTGAAACACGCTGGCCTGACCCCGCGAGGAGCCGGCCAGCCGCCGGTGGGATGAACCGCGATTGGTCAGGTGACGGTCGGCCTCATCACCACTTCTGTCTGGTCGTCGGGCCCCGCGATCGCGTAGGCGATCATGCCGACGATGCCCAGCGCGATCAGGTGCAGGACCAGGACGCTGGCAAACCAACCCCACGCGTGCAGCTGCGCAAGTTTGATCAGCGCGCCAATCCACATCACGACGGTGACGATGCCCGCGACCGCCATCACCAGGTATGCGACCACCACCCCGGGAGGCGGGGAGCTGCTCGCGTGAGGGCTGCGCGAGAGGGCGAACATCGCGACCAACGCCACGAGCCAGACAATCCATGCGCCGATATACCAACGGGTCGTGATCCGCTTGCTCATGAGGGGCCTCCTGGGTCCACCAAGGATGGGTTCTTACTTGGTGAACGAGGCCCCGTGCGGCGCTACTCGCGCGTCAAAAAAATTGGCAGGGGCGGAAGGATTCGAACCCTCGGCCCTCGGTTTTGGAGACCGATGCTCTGACCAGACTGAGCTACGCCCCTATGCGCCTACGGAATTTTACCCAACCCCCTCCGGACCCACGGCTAGGATCGACTGAGAGATGGCCGCGGACGATCTGCCCGACCTGATCGTCGGCGACGTCCACGGCGACATCGAGCGCCTCGCCGCCGCCCTCCAGCCATATCCAGCGAGCGAGTGGCGCACGATCTTCTTAGGCGACCTCGTCGACTACGGCATGTTCGGCGTCGGGTGTCTGCGCTATGCGCGCGACCGCCAGAATACCGACGTCATCCTCGGCAATCACGAGGTCGCGATGCTCTGGGCGCTGCAAGATCCCACTCGAATCGGCTTCTTCATCAGCATCGGCGGCCACCAGCACGACCTCGACGAGCTGCGCGCCGATGAACCTCTGCAGGAGTGGCTCAAAACCCGTCCCCTGATGATCAAGCTGCGCGACGGCACGCTCGTCCAGCATTGCGGCAACGACGACTATCGGATGTTGCTCGGCAACGAGGAATCCGATCCCGTGAACGCGATCAACTCCAAGGCGAGCCTCGTCCTGGAGGCCGGCGACGCCCACCTCCTATGGGAGGTGATGAGCGGCAAGGGCGTCTTCGCGACCCAGCCCGAACGGCTCGAACGTTGGTTGCAGCTCACCGGTTGTCGCCGGGTCGTCTTCGGACACACCCCGCACCGCAACGCGACCCCGGCGCGTTATCACGGCGGCAAGGCGATCAACTTCGACGGCGGCCTCTCGCGATCGCATCTGATGTACCGGCGAGGCGCTCCTCTCGCCGCCAGCGTCGCGCCGCTGGAAGACTAGGCCACCGCCGGGCGGCAATCCTTGCACGGCCGGTAGCCCGCCGCGCGCGCTTCCGACTCGTCATGGAAGAAGACAAAGTTCTCCTCCCTCACCCGCCGGCCGTGAAAGCACGTCGGGAAGCAGAAGATCTTGGTGCTGCGCACCCCCTCGTAACGCAGCCCGGAGTGGGCCAGCTTCTCCAACCGCTTGAGCTGAACGCCCTCCAGCGTGAGAATCGAGCGCTTCGCCTCGGGTCCACCGCCGCCGTAGTTGCCGATCATCCCATCGGTACGAACCACGCGATGGCACGGGATGAAATACGGGATGGGGTTGTTGGCGAGCGCTGTCCCGACCGCGCGCACAGCCGCGGGATGCCCGATCTCGCGCGCGATCCATCCATACGGCCGGACCTCGCCGCGCCGGATCTCCTGCGTCTTCATCAAGACAGCCTGGGTGAACGGCGTCAGGCCGCGAAGGTCGAACCTAAGGCGCCGCTTGCCGTCGAGCTGCTCCTCGATCTTCGCTGCCAGGTCCTCGGGCGGATCGACGCGGACGAGCTGGCGCCCAACGTCCTTGCGGAACCACTCCTCGAACTCGCCCGCCGACTTACTGCGCATCGCCGCCGAGACGCCGAGCCGGCTCCAGGCGACGTAGACATGCCCCAGCACCGTCTCGAAAACCGCATATGAATCGGCCGCACCCACCTGGGCCAGCACACGCTCCGCAAAGCCCGCCGGCGCCTTGACGTCGGCCAGGCGCTTCACCTCATAGATCGCCGTCGACATGGTCATCTCCTCTCAGGATTTTCAATCCGCGATGCACGTTGGCCTTGACCGTCCCGACGGGTTGGCCCAGCGCCTCGGCGGCCTCGGCGTAAGACAGCTCATGGACGTGCCGGAGCACGACCGCCTCCCGATAGCGCAGCGGCAGGCAGGCCACGCGGGCGACCAGCGCGTCGATCTCGGCCCGCCGGATGACGTCCGCCTCCGGGCCCACTCCACGGTCGGGCTCGTTGCCGTTCAACTCCACCAGACGTGGCCGAGTCCCTCGCACGCGGTTGCGGAAGACGTTGACCGCGATCCTATGCAGCCACGCCTTCTGTTTCAGCTCGCGCACCCGGTCCGGTGGGTACGTCATCAACGCCCGGTACGCCCGCAGAAATGTGTCCTGCGCAACTTCTTCGGCGTCGTGCCTGTTGCCGGTCAGGGCCAGGCTCACCGCGTAGATGCGGTCCTGGTTGTCGCGCACCAGACGCTCGAAGACGCGCTCCGTAACCTCCATCTGCCTCCTCAACACACAAAAGGGCGAGTCGGTTGCAGGGGAACCATGATGCGGCCCCTGGTGTACATGATGCGTTCCGATGGAGGGCCGGCCAGCGGACGATCCAGACCTGATCACACGCGCCCAGCGCGGTGATAAGGCCGCCTACGAGGAGATCGTGCAGCGCTACCAGCAGATCGCGTTCCGGACCGCTTACGTCGTCACGGGCTCGGCCGCGGACGCCGAAGACGCCGCGCAGGAGGGCTTCATGAAGGCGTTCCGGGCGCTGGACCGATTCCGCGCGGGCGCCGACCTGCGGCCCTGGCTGCTGCGGATCGTCGCCAACGAGGCCCGCAACCGCGTGCGTTCGTCCGGCCGCCGCCACCAGCTCGAGCTCCGCCTGACCGAAGGCTTCCGCCCGGGGGATGCGGCCCCATCTCCCGAGGCGGTAGCCGTGGCGGCGGACGAGCGCCGCCGGCTACTCGAGACGATCAACGCGCTCAGCGAGGACGATCGGCTGGTCATAGCCAGCCGCTATTTCCTCGACTTGAGCGGCGAGGAGACCGCGGCCGCGCTGGGCATTCCCGAGGGCACCGTCAAGTCGAGGCTTTCACGTGCCCTGGCTCGGCTGAGGGCTCGGGTGGAGGAGGCCGCCAGTGCCTGACCTCGAGCAGCAGCTGACCGCCCTCGCGGCGGAAATCGAATGGCCGCCAACCCCCAGGTTGCATGTCTCCATGCCCCTCCCCGCTCGCCGGCCGGGCGCGCGCAGGGCGTCCTTCTGGTCAGAAGGGCGAGGGTGGGGGTTCCCGATTCGGCTATCACCTCGTTTGAGCCGTCCGCTGGCCATCGCGGCCGCCGCCCTCGTGATCGTCGCGATCGCCCTGGCCGCGTACCCGCCTTCCCGCGACGCCATCGCCCGCTGGGTCAACCTGCACACGACCATCCAGCGGGTCCCCAACCCGCCTACCCCCTCACCTTTGCCCTCCGGGTCGACAGGCGAGCGGCTCCATCTCGGCTCGCCGACCACCCTGGGAGCCGCGCAGCAGAAGGTCACGTGGAAGATCGCCGTCCCGTCGACCCTTGGCCAGCCGGACGAGGTGTACCTGAAGGAGCCTCCATCCGGCCCGAGCCAGGACGAGGTGGCGCTGGTCTACACGGGGCGCGCCGGCATTCCAACGTCGCGGCTGACGGGCGTCTCGGTGCTCGTCATGGAAGCGCGCGGCAAGTTCGACGAGATCTTCTTCCAGAAGACCATTGGGTCCGAGGGGACGATCGAAGAGGTGAACGTCGGCGGGCACGCCGGCTACTGGATCACCGGACCGCCGCACGACTTCTTCTTCACCCAGGCCGACGGCACCCGGTACTTCGACACCCTGCGGCTCGCCGGCAACACCCTGATCTTCGACGACAACGGAACCCTCGTGCGGATCGAAGGCGATCTGACCAGGGACCAGGCGATCCAGCTCGGAGCGTCTCTGTAGCCGAACCGCTCGGCACGCTGCGGTGTAAGGGAGACGAGGTGATGAACATGCGAATTTCGGGCGCCGCGCTCTGCATTGGGATCCTGGTCACGGCTTGCGGCACCACGCAGACCCAGGCGGGAAGCGGAGACAAGCTTTACGCGGCGGTCTCCGCCGGGCACTCGCAGTTCGTACAGGTGATCGACTCCCGCTCCCACAAGGTGGAGCGGCGCCTTCCGATGGGCGTTCCCTCGAGCGATTGGAAGCACCTCTACTCGATCGTCTCCACCTCTCTGGTCGACACCGACCCCCAGACGGGTGCGACCCTGTCGACGCTCGCGCTTGGGCACGCGTACCGGCTGCCCGACGCCACTTTCACCGGCGTCCCGGGCGGACTCTCGCCAAACGGACAGTGGCTCGTCATCGAGAGCTACGACGTCACCGGCGAGGATCTGCCGTCCGCTTCTCACTTCCTCCTGATCGAAACCCCCGGGCTGAAGATCAAGAGTTGGATCGACCTAGCGGGATTCTTCAACTTCGATGCCGTGAGCAACGACGGTCGGCGCCTATACCTGATCCAGTTCGTCAGCGGCAAGGCGTACTACGTGCGGTGGTACGACCTGGCCATGGGCCGCCTCGATCCCGGTGTCGTATTCGACAAGAACGACGGAGCGAACGCCATGAGCGGTCTGCGCCTGTCCGGAGTGGCATCCGCCAACGGCGGATGGCTGTACAGCATGTACGTCCGCGACCACGCGGGACCATTCATCCACGCGCTGAGCCTGGAGGGGCCCATTGCGTTCTGCCTCGATCTTCCGGGCTCCGGATACGCGGAGGACGGATCCGCCATGCAGTGGTCGCTGGCGCTCAGCCCAGGCGGCTCGACCGTCTACGCCGCCAACTTGGCGAGCGGGGAGGTCGCGAAGGTGGGCATCGCCGACGGCGCGCCGCAGATCGTGCACAAAGCACACATCGCGCTGACGACATCGACGGGCGGCCTGATCAAGAACGTAGAGGCGAAGGAGCTGGGCGCCAACGCCGCAGTGGTCAGCCTCGACGGCAGCACCCTCGTCGTGGCCGGCGGGTCGGGCCTGGTTTGGATCGATGCTCAAGCGCTCGCGGTCCGGCACCGCGCGCTCACGGATTGGCGCATCTGGAGCGTGGGCCTGAGCCCGGACGGCCGGAACCTCTACGCGATGAGCGAAGGCGGCAAGGTCGCCGAGATCTCGATGGGCTCCGCCACAGTCGGCGCGACCTTCGATCTCAGCGGCGGTCAGCCGGTTGCCCTCATGCGGGTGGCCGCTTCTTAGCGGGATCGATCTCGTAGCCGCGGCAGCTGAGGACCGGCAGCCGCGGATACTGCGGAAACGAGTGGTCGGTGGCGGAGCGCCCGCACATCCAGAAGATGCTTCGCGTGCCCTTCACGGTCCGGGAATGCTTGCAGGTCTCGCACAGGCCGACCTGCATCCTCCCCATTACGGGGAGGTGGCAGGCGAAGCCCGACGGAGGGGCTGTGAGTTGAGCGCCTTGACCAGCCGCTCAAAGTTGTTCGCGATCCCGTACTTCTTCGCCAGCTCCTCGACCTTCTTCGCATCTTCGGGATATTTGTCGCGCCGGCCTCGCGGCACTTTGATTGCCAGGTCACGCACCGGGGGCACGACCTTGAGGGCTCGCTCGAGATACTCGGCGTTGGCGTTGCGGAACACGCCGGCCTCGAGCATCGCCGCCACCGACCCATACCTCGTCACCAACTCCGCGGCCTTCTTGTCGCCCACCCCCGCGATCCCCGGCAGCCCGTCCGACGGATCGCCGCGCAGGATCGCGTAGTCGGCGTACGCACGGCCCGGAATCGCGTAGCGGCGTGCCACCTCGGCTTCGTCGACTACGGCGACCCCTCCCTTTTGGGGGTAGAGCACGATCACGTCGGTGCCTTGAACCTGGCTGAAGAGGTCACGGTCGCCGCTCGCGATCTCGATCGGAGGTTTTACCTTCGCCGCGAGAGAGGCGACGATGTCCTCGGCTTCATACCCCTCGAGGCCGACCACGTCGATCCCGACCGCTCCGAGTGATGCAAGGATGATCGGGACCTGGGGGATCAGGGCCGGCGGGATCGGCTCCCCTGTGCGGTGCTCCTTGTAACCCGGGATCAGCTCGACGCGCCAGTCCGGCCGCCAGTCCTCATCGGTGGTGAATGCCAGGTGGCGGGGACGCCGATCGGTGACATATCGCGCGAGCGTGTCGAGCGTCCCGCGCACCGCGTTGACCATGTGGCCACCGGGTCCCCGCATGGTTTGCGGGATGGCGTAAAAGGCTCGAAAGAACATGCTCGAGCCGTCGACCAGGAGCCATTCGGGCAAGACCTGACCATGCTAGTTCGCCCACAATGGCGGCGGTTTGAAGGTTGCCGTCGCGCTGGGGGTGGTCGGTCTGCTGCTCGCGGGTTGCGATCCGACCCCCGGTCCAGCTCCACTGGCCTCCCCGTCCCCGACGCCGGCCGCGAATCTTGGTCTGACCCAGGCCGGCGATCTGCGCACGCACCTCGATCTGATCCTGGGCGAGCAGGTGATGATCGTGGCCAAAGAGACCGTTGCGGCCGTCAATCACTCAGACGAGTACGCGGCGTACACGGCGCTGTTGACCGTCAACGCCGCTGACCTCACCCAGCTCATGCGGCGCGCTTTCGGCAACACCACGGCGACGAAGATCTCGGAGGCCTGGGGCACCCAGAACAGTGACCTGATCGACTACGCGATCGGCGTCGTCACTCACGACGACGCCCGGTCGAAGACCGCGATGACCAACCTCACAACGAAATTCGTCCCGCAGTTCTCGCAGCTGCTCAGCGACGCAAGCCACCTCCCGCTCGATCCCGTCACCCAACTCGAAAGCCAGCAGGTGCTCGAGGACAAAGCCTTCATCGATGACTACTTCGCAAACAAGGTGCCGGCGTTCTACGCGGGCCTTCATCGTGCATATGCGCAGAGCTCGCGCTTGGGCGATGCTCTGGCGGTCGAGGTCGCGAGCAGGTTCCCGGACAAGTATCCCGGTGACCCGTCTAGTCATGCGGTGTTAGTGCGGGTGCAGGCCAACCTGATGCTGCAGGAGCATTCCTACCTCACGACGATGGCCACGTCGGCCGCCATCGCGGGGCGTACCGCCGAGAAGAATGTCGCCCAGTCGATGCTCTCGGACAGGGCGGACGCCGTTTCGGCGCTGTTCGCGTCATCCACCGGCGCCCTTTCCGCTCCGCTGGTCGCACAGTGGACGAATGAGCACAGCGCGCTCTTCACCTACGCGGCAGGTGACGCGCGGGCCAACCCGGATCTCACACAGAAATTCGTCAACGAGTTCGCGTCGCTGGCTCACGTATCCAAGGCTTATGTCCTCGACCATGTCAACGCCACCCTCAAGGTGATCGACGACCAGCGTGCGAAAAACGCAACCGCGGTGGCGAACGACGATCGATCCGCAGCCACATCGATCCAACCCATCGGGGACTCAATCCAGGGCTGAGGCGATGATCTCCAGGCCAGTCGCGGCTTCATCAGGGTTGAGCACCAGCGGCGGGCTGATCCGGACCGCGCGGGTACCAGCAGTCAGCAGGAGAAGTCCCCGCTCGAAAGCCGCCTGGACAAGCTTGGCGGCGTGCTCGGACGTCTTCAGCTCGAGCGCGAGCATCAGGCCGATGCCTCTCACGTCGGTGACGCTCCTGTGGCTCGATGCGATCTCGCGAAGGCCGTCCTGGAGCTGAGCGCCGACGCGAGCGGCGTTGTCCATCAATCCGGCTTCGAGCAGGTCCATGGTGACAAGACCCGCGGCGCATGCGATGGGATTGCCGCCAAACGTGCTGCCGTGCGACCCAGGCGGCCAGCTCATCTGCTCCGCCCGCGCGATGAACGCGCCCAGCGGAAGGCCCGAGGCGATGCCCTTGGCGAGGCAGACGATGTCCGGCTCCACGCCCCAGTGCTCGACTGCGAGCAGGTGTCCGGTGCGGCCCATGCCCGACTGCACCTCGTCCGCGACGAGAAGGATTCCATGCTTGGCTGTCAGCTCGCGCAATCGGGGCAGGAAGTCGTCGGGGGGCACGAGGTAACCACCCTCGCCCTGAATCGGCTCGACGAAGACGGCCGCCACGCTTTCGGGCGGTGCGACGGTGGCAAACAGCTCCTCGATCCGCTCGACCGTCTGATCGGTGGTCACGTTCCGAGCCGCCGTCGGGAACGGGGCGTGGAACACCTGCGAGAGAAGCGGAGCGAAGCGCCGGCGCTGGCTCGCCTTGGATGCGGTCAGCGACAGGGCGCCAAAGGTCCGTCCATGGAACGCGCCGATGAAGGCGATGTAGCTCTGACGATTGGTCGTGTACCGGGCGAGCTTCATCGCGCCCTCGATCGCCTCGGCCCCGGAGTTGGTGAAGAACACCTTTGCCGGCGTGCCCGGAAGGATCTTGTTTTCAAGCCGTTCGGCGAGCTCAATCTCCGGCTGGTAGTAGAAGTCGGTGCCCGACATGTGGATGAATCGCTCGGCCTGCTCTTTGATCGCGGCCACCACCTTCGGATGCGAGTGACCGGTCGTGACGACGGCGATGCCGGCGGTGAAATCGAGGAACCGGTTGCCATCGACGTCGGTGACCCAGCAGCCCTGGCCGCGCTCCATCACGAACGGATACGAGCGGGTGAAGCTTGGTGACATCGCCTTGGCGTCCCGCGCGATGAGCTCGGCCGCCTTGGGACCGGGCAGGGGGGTCTTCAGCTCAGGCTTCACGGGCGGCAAGCATAATGGTCGCAATGACCAAGGCGAAGACGTTGAAAGCCGCGAAAGGCTACTCGGTCCGCCCGGCGACATTGGACGACCTGAAGCCGATCGTCGGCATCTACAACTGGGCCGTGAACCAGACCTTCGCGACCATCGACTCGGAGCCGCTTTCGGGCGAGGAGGCGCAGGCGTGGTGGGAGATGCACGGCAAGCGTTCGTTCTTGCTGGTCGCAACTGACGACACCGGCGTCGTGGGCTGGGCTCGCCTGCTGCCCTGGAAGCAGCGCGGCTTCGACGTTGTGGAGTGCCTGGTGTATGTGGACCCCGTGCACCATGGCCGGGGAATCGGCGACGCGCTGCTGAAAGAGCTGACCAGGGAGGCGCGCGGACTCGGCTACCTGACGATCGTTGCGAGCGTCGCCAAAGACAACCGGGCCGGTCTCGCGCTTTTCACAAAGCAGGGATTCGAGGTCGTCGGCACCATCCGCAACGCCGCGCACAAGTTCGACCAATGGATGGACATCACGCTGGTGCAGAAGGAGCTGGAAACCTAGCCGGTGTAGGCGGGTGGGTAGACGATCTTCATCACGCCAACCGCCTGCCACTGCCCAACCACCGCCGCGGCACGCGTGTTCTGACCCTCGTCGAGCGCTCCCACGCCGGCGAACTTCACACCCCCGCCGTTGACGCTGTCACCCACCGGCACGTCCACTCCGAGCGCGGCCAGGCGGATGGTTTCTGCGTTCACGGAGCCGTCAACCTTCGGCAGCACGTCGTGCAACAGCGTCCATCCGCCCACGAATCCCGCCACGGCCGGGATGTCCATCGATCCGCCGGAGTAGGCGGCCGTCGCGCGCGCAAGCAGCTCACGACCTGACGCCGAAAGCGCGGCCGAGCCGACATCGCCGTCGGGCTTGTCCGCGGCGTATACGCCGATCGACGCAGGACCCAGCCGCTCGCTGAAAGCCGGCATGCAGAACGCCGAGCTGGTGCCGATCGCGCCCTTGAGGGTGATGTGGTGTTTGAGCACCGCCTTCCATATGGCCACGCCGTCATCCAGGTAGCTCACGTCCCACAGGAAATCTGTGCGGTCCTGGGCGAGCCGGGCCGCGATCACGTCGGGGTCATAGGCGTTGGGGCTGTACTCGATCACGTCGACAACATCGATGCCCATGACCTGGGCGAGCTGCTCCTCACCGCCCCCTACCGAGCGCCCATAGATGTCGTTGACCTGGACGATGACCGCGCGCGGCTTCGCCAGCTTGTAGCGGGGCAGCAGGACGCTGTGGGTGAAGGTCACGGCCATGCGGCCCAGCGAGCCACCGGTCGCTACAGTCCGGAAAACGTAGTGGCGTTGCGCCGTGATAGGGTCGGCGACCGCGCCGGTCTCCCAGTAGACAGTCTTCAGCTCCTCGGCGCGGGCGCTCGCCGCCGCGGAAAGCGTGCTGCCGTAGGTGCCGAGGATCGCCGGGACGTGGTACCGCTTGACCAGCGTGTCGACGGCGGCGGCCGCAGACTGCGGTGTGGTGGCGTCGATCACCTGCAGTCGCACGTCGGCGCCGGAGAGGCGAAGGGCGGCTTGTACGCCGGCGAGCTCGGACTTGCCGCCCGGCGCCTGTGGCCCGCTCAGCGGATAGATCGCGCCGAGCAGGACCTGGTGGCTGGACGATGCGAGGTCCTGCGCGCATGCCGCGGTTATCAGCAGCGCGAGGAACGCAAGCGCGAGGCGACGCATCACGTCATCAGATTAAAGAAGGCAACTCCTCCCCATTGATGGAGAGGTGGCCCGACGGGCCGGAGGGGCTACGCGGTCGCTGTCAGAGCCGTCCTGCGCGCCTCGGCGAGCTGGCGCTCGAGCTTGGGAGCCGGCGCGTAGCCGTAATTCACATGCAGCGCGTGGCCGTCGGCGGCCATCACCACGGTCGTGGGCAGCATGTAGACGTGAAATCGATCGGCGAGTCCGCGTTCGGCGACCGCGTCGACCTTGTCGACGCGCACGTCGCCCAATCTGGCGAGCGCCGGATCCTGGTGCGTGCGACAGACAGTGCAGCCCTCGCCGGTGAAATAAAGGATGTAGGGATCGCGGGCACGTAACTCCTCCCTATTCATGGGGAGGTGGCGCGCAAGGTCGGAGGGGCCTGACCCGAGGACCCGACGCCGCGCGCGCCGGGCTCGAAGAGCCTCCAGGCCGGCGGCGGCGAGCACCATGATGCCCACCACCGCCAGGGCCCAGAGTTGCGCACTCACGAGGGTTTGAGAACTCCCCTGCGCTCGAGCTGAAAGAAGATCTGACAGCCCAGGCAGTAGCCGAACGCCAGGTTGACGAAAGCCAACACGGCGACCAACAGCGAGAGCGCCAGTCCGATGACCGGCAGCGGGATCAAGAAGATCGACGCCACCGCGAGAAACACCCCGCCCAAGCCCTGAGCAAAATTGTGCGGTTCCGGTCGGTCCTGCACGGGCCGCGGCTTGACGATGCCGCGCGGCTTGAGGACTTTGAAGTAAAGCTGCTTGAATAGCGCGAGCCGCGGCGCGAAAGTGCCGAGCAGTAGCACGATCGCGAGCAGCGGAATCAACACGAGCAGCGGCTGATAGAGCGCGCTCCCCGCGAACGCGACGAGCACGGTCGCCACGATGCCGGTCTGGTTGATCTTCAGCGCGGAGTGGTCGACGACTATCCCCACGAAATCGGAGGCTTCGCCTGGATTTCGCGGGAACCCCTTGTCAGATGTCGGGGTGCTCACTTCTCGATGGGCACCCGGATCGAGCTGCCCCACTCGGTCCACGAGCCGTCGTAGTTCTTCACGTCGGGATAGCCGAGCAGCTCGTGCAGCACGAACCACGTGTGCGCCGAGCGCTCGCCGATGCGGCAGTACGCGATCACCTCTTGGTTGGAGACGACGCCCTTTCCGCCGTAGATCTCCTTCAGCTCGTCGGTGCTCTTGAAAGTACCGTCCTCGGTGTTGACGGCCGTGGCCCACGGGATGCTCGCCGCGGTCGGAATGTGGCCGCCCCGCTGCGCGCCTTCCTGGGGCAGGTTTTCCGGTGCGAGCAGCTCGCCCGAGTATTCCTTCGGTGAGCGAACGTCGACCAGGGCGACCTTGCCGAGCTTGTTCAGGACCTGCTCGCGGTAGGCGCGGATCTTCTCGTTGGGCGAAGTCTTGAAGTGGTAGCTCGTTGCGGGATAGGACGGCGCGTCGGTCGAATACGGTCGGGCTTCCTTCTCCCATTTGACGCGGCCGCCGTCGACGAGCTGAACCTTTTCGTGTCCGTAGTACTTCAACGCCCAGTAGGCGTAGGCGGCAAACCAGTTGTTGTTGTCACCGTAAAGAACGATTGTTGTGTCGGGGGTGATGCCGCTGCGGCCGAGAAGTTCGGCGAGCGCCTCTTTCGGGGCGATGTCGCGGGCGAGCTGGTCCTGCAGGTCGCGCTTCCAGTTCCAACCCACGGCTCCTTCGATGTGTCCCTTCTCGTAGACGCTGGGGTCGACATCGACTTCGACCAGCCGAAGGCCCGAATCCTTCGCATGGTCGGCGATCCAGTTTGTGGTGACCAAAGCCTTGGTCTGTGTCTGAGAGCTCAAATTCCAATCCTCCAGAAATGCAATACGGAACGAACGGTTGAGAAAACGAAGCGGTCGAATGGGCACGCTCAGTTAGAGCGCGAGCAGACGACCGGTGCTAGCTACAGAAGCAGGCCGGAATGTGTGTCAGTCGCTGCGCAGGCCAGATGAGATCCCGCATCAGATACTCAATTCTAGGCAACCCCTGGACGGAGTGGCGAATTCCTCAGAATTTGCGACAGTGTCGCAAGTAGACCTGATCAAGTACCAGGCGCTCGGCAACGACTACCTCGTCCTGGACCTGCCCGGGCCGCTCGACGAGATGGTGGCCATCATGCCCGCCCTCTGCGACCGCCACCTCGGCCTCGGCTCTGACGGCCTGGTCGCCTTCGACCCGCGGGTCATGAGCGTGCGGATCTTCAACCCCGACCGCTCCGAGGCCCAGAAGAGCGGCAACGGGCTGCGCATCGCCGCCGCCCACGCCGTGCTCGAGCACGGCGCGCCGGAGCGGTTTGACCTGAGGACGCTCGACCGCTCCAACGCCATCCGGATCCTGGCGAGGACGGGCGCTGAGATCATCAGCGAGCTCGACATCGGCCGCCCTTCTTTCCGTGCAGCTGACCTGCCGGCGAACTTTGACGGAGAGCCCGACCAGGTCGAGCTCGAGACCCGCGCCGGCCCGGTCGAGGCAGTCCTCGTCTCGGTGGGCAACCCTCACTGCGTGGTCTTTGGTCAGCCTGTGACCCGGGATCGGTGCTTGGAGCTTGGGCCGCTGCTCGAGCGACATCCCGCATTTCCCCAGCGGACCAACGTCCAGCTGTGTGAGGTGATGGATCGCGCGCGCGTGCGCGCGGAGATCTGGGAGCGAGGGGCCGGCTACACGCTCGCCTCGGGCACGAGCGCCAGCGCTGTCGCGGCGGCATGCATGCGTCGCGGCCTGGTCGACGCGAGAGTCACCGTGCAGATGCCGGGTGGCGACCTGGCGGTGTGGCGCGACTCCGGCGGCAGCCTCGTCCAGTCGGGGCCGGCCCGCCGCGTCTATCGCGCGCGCGTCGACCTAGCGGACTTTGCTTAGTCGGGACACCGTCTCGGGCAGCTCGTCCAGTCCACGGATCACCGCGTCCGCGAGCGAGGGATCCGATTTTTCGCCCTGCCGGTTCACCCAGATCCGCGTGATGCCCAGCTCGGAGGTCGGCTGAATGTCGTGGAAGTAGCTTTGCGCGACGTGGATCCACGCGCCCGCGGAGGAGGCGAAGGTCGACTGGAACAACCGGAAGTGAGCCGGGCTCGGCTTGTATGCCGACACATCCTCAGCCGTGACCACCGCGTCGAAGTTCGCGGGGAGCCGCCGCTGGGTGAGCGCAATGATGTCCCGGTCGCAGTTCGTCAGCAATGCGAACTTCCAACCTTCCCGGCGCAGGTCCGCGAGGGCCGCACCTACGTCCGCGAAGGGCGGCCAGTAAGGGATCGTCGAGACGAGAGCGGTCGCATCATCCGGCTTGAGGTCGAGAGCAAGTTGCTTGGCCGCGCGGCGCGTCGTGTCGGTTAGCACCGCGCGGTAGCGCTTGAAGGAGCCTTCGCTCTCGACCTCCGCCTCGAGGGCGATGTAGGCGTCGAGAAACGCGGGACCATGACCTGGGAACAGGAGCTCGCCGGTGGTGCGGATGCCGTGGCGCCAGTCGATCAGGGTGCCGAAACAATCGAACGTCAGCCAGCGGTCCGCCACGAACTACTGGCCGGCGGGGCGAAACGAAAGCGTCTTCTTGGTCGCCTGGTCCACCTCTTCGGCTGTCAGCAGCACAGTGGTCTTCGTCCTAACGGTGCCGGTGGCCGCGATGCCCATGGAGAGCGCGGCGGCGGTCACGTTGTCCGGGACGTCCGCGATGGTGACGACGTCGTGCTCACCGAACGCGAAGTAATAGGCTTCCAGGTGGCCGCCCATCGCTTTGATCGCGGCCTCGACGGCTTTGCGGCGGCCTGTACCGCCCTCTTTCAGGACGCCCTTGATGCCATCCACCGTGTATGAGCCGGTGACCATGTATTTCGCCATCTCCAACTCCTCCTGAACTAACCCGCTTTCGGCAGGTAACCCGCGATCGCATGCGCAAGGTGCTGCATGCTCATCGACTGAAGCCACACCCTCCCCGGCCCGGTCAGCGCGGCAAGGAAAAGGCCCGAGCCCCCGAAGAACATGTTCTGGATCCCGGGCACCGTGACGATGTTGAACTGAACGGACTCCTGGAACATCCCGACCTGGCCCGGGTGGACGCGGAGCGTGTTGCCGGGCTGCAGGTCGTACACCACGACCTCGCCATGCAGCTCGACCCACGCCGTTCCCTGGCCGGTCAGCTTCTGCATGCGAAAGCCAGTGCCGCCGAAGACCCCGGCGCCGAGGCGCTGCTGAAACCCAATCGAGAACTGGACTCCGATGTTCGCGCACATGAAGCCGTGCCGGTGAACCATGTAGCCGTGGCCGGGTGCGATGTCGAGCGGCACGATCTGGCCCGGCAGCTTGGCCGCAAATGCGAGCAATCCAGGCCCGCCGACCGCCGTGTACTCGGTCATGAACAGGGTGCCTCCCGCCATCGCCCGGCCCAGCGCGCTCATGAAGCCGCCTTGCTGACCGCCGACCGAGGTGCCCGTCTGCATCTGGACCGTCATCGACATCCACGACAGCTCGCCAGATTCCGCGAACACCTTGTCGTTGGGCTGCATGCTCAGCTCGAGCACCGGCATCACAGTGCCGACGATCTTGGATTCCATGGACCGCTCCTTAGTGTCTGTGGTGCGGGTCGATCACGCGGCGGCGCGACGGGTGAGGCGCCGGGTTGCGCAAGCAATCGTCGCAGACCCCGACGACCAGGACCTCGGTCCGCACGGGCTTGAAACCGTGCCCTTCTTCGAGGTGCGCCTCGAGCTCTTTCACCAGCTCCTCCTGGATGTGCATGACGCCACCGCACACCTGGCAGACCGCGTGATGGTGGTCGCCACTCGCCAGCTCATAGTGCGTCGGACCCTCGCCGAGGTGTGCCGCGTACACCGAACCTGACGCGGTCAGGGCCTCGAGCGCTCGGTAAACGGTGCTGCGCGGGAAACCCGGTTTTGTCTTGTGGAGCTCTTCGGTGAGCTCTTCGGCGGTGCAGTGGCCGCCGAGGCGCACGATCGTGTCATAGACCATCGTCCTCTGCGCTGTGCGCCGCATGCCGGGCGCGAGCACTACTTAGAAGGTATGACGCGCAGCGAGCGGTCGGCCTGGGTGAGCACGTGGCAACCGCCTTCCTGCACGACAACATCGTCCTCGATCCGGACTCCGCCCCAGCCCGGGATGTAGACGCCCGGTTCGATCGTGAACACCATTCCCTCCTCGAGTAGGGTGTCCGAGCCCGGATCAAGACTCGGGTCCTCGTGCCCCTCGAGGCCGAGCCCGTGGCCGACCCGGTGGAAGAACTCCTTGCCGTAACCACCGCGCTCGATCACGCCCCGCGCCGCGGCGTCGACATGTCCCGATGTGATCCCCGCGCGCACCGCGGCGATCGCGGCGTCATGTCCGGCGAGGACCAGCTCGTGGATCTCGCGGTGCTTCTCGGTATTTGCTCCGACGACCGCCATCCGCGTCGTGTCCGCCTTGTAGCCTCCGAACGCAGCACCGAAGTCGAGCAGCACGAGGTCGCCCGCCGAGAGGCGCCGGCTCGACGGCTCCAGGTGAGGCAAGCTTGAGTTCGGCCCCGACTGGATCAGGGTCGGAAAGGACAGCGTTCCACCCAGGTCCCCGATCGCCGAGGCGAGCAGCAGAGCGACATCGACCTCGGTCTGACCGGCTCGCATCTTGGAGATCACGACTTCGTAAGCCTGATCGGTGATCACGGCGGCACGTTGCAGCTTTGCGATCTCGTCGTCGTTCTTGATCAATCGCAGGCGCTTGATCTCCGGCCCCACGTCGACGAGCTCGCTTACGCTGGTCCGCGATGTGATCACCTCCGCGGCGTGCAGGCTCAGGTGGTCTTTCTCGACGCCGACCTCGGTGAACCCAGCGAGTTCACGAGTCACCAACTCGTAGGCATCTTCTCCGTCGCGCCACGCCACGACGTCGGCATTCGTCGCCCGCCCGCGCGCCCTCTCCTCTTCGAGCGCGGGCACGATGAGTGTGGCTCCTTCGCCGCGCACGGCAAGCGCCATCAAGCGCTCGTGCGGGTTCGCTTCCAGGCCCGTCAAGTACGCGATGGAGACGGGCCGCGTGATGTAGAGCGCGTCGAGGTGGCGGTTCATCATCCACCGCCGCAGATCCGAAAGCGGCGTGGCGGTGGCGATCGACTTACTCAATGCCTTTGATGGTGACGCTGTACCTGCCGCCAGGCGTGTTGATGTCGACCTCGTCGCCGACGCGGTGACCGATCAGCGCCTTGCCCAGCGCCGACTCATAGCTGACCCGACCTGCCTTGGGGTCCGCCTCCGCGGGGCCGACGATCCGGTACTTCTCCTCGTCGGCGCCGTCCTCCGCGAAGCGCACTGTGCTGCCCATCCCCACGATGCCTTTTTCGGTGCGGGCCTCGATGATCACGTGGTTCTTGATGATGGCCTCGAGCTCATTGATCCGAGCCTCCATCATCCCCTGCTCGTTCTTCGCAGCGTGGTACTCGAAGTTCTCCGAGAGGTCTCCCAGCTCGCGCGCGGCCTTGATTTTGGCCACGATTGAAGGCCGCTTGTGCGAGATCAGCTCGTCCAGCTCTTTCTGGACAGCTTCAAGGCCTTCCGGGGTGATGTGAACGTCAGCCATGAATCGAGTCTAAACCGTGACTAAGCGGGTATCGGGCATATAGAGTCGCGGGCGTGAGACCGCTGATCCTGCGGATCGGGATGCTGCTCATGGGCATCGGCCTGCTCGGCGGAGCCGTGGGCACCATCCTGGTCGCGTCGTTCAAATCGATCGACGAGCAGGTCGGTACCAACGGGTCGGCGGCTGCAGCCGTACTCGGCATCGGGCTGATCATTGCGGCGTTCAACCCGGCGGGATCGGTCGCCTGGGTGCGGGGCGGCATCCTGTACGGGCTGATCGTGCTCGTCTTCGAGATCGTCTCGGCGATTCACGGCAAAGGCTTTCACTTGGGGCCGGTGATCTTCGGCCTCGCCTTCAGCTTGCTGCTGATCGCGGCTTACCCCGAGCGCAAGCGCTTGATCGGCGACAACGCCTCAT
>Ga0209378_1000680_pt1 | contig 24893 bp, 23 predicted proteins | sample GraSoiAngelo_156_FD_186170 | JGI IMG/M metagenome (GOLD analysis project Ga0209378, IMG submission 186170) | Grasslands soil microbial communities from the Angelo Coastal Reserve, California, USA - 14_1009_13_40cm (SPAdes) (version 2) | ecosystem: Environmental > Terrestrial > Soil > Grasslands ...
TACGGGATTAGTAATGGTGGCATTTTGGTACGCGAAGATGTTACAGACGAGCAATTGATTGACGTTTTGACCGGGAACCGGAGGTATGTTTCCTCCCTGGTCGTCTTGAACAAGGTGGACTTGGTAAATGAGCAATATCTTGCGGCTGCGAAGAAACAGATTGGAGGCGATTTCGTCCCCATATCGGCTGAGAAGGGATTGAACATGGACCTTCTTGCTGAGAGAATCTGGGGGACCCTCAATTTCATCCGTATCTATCTGAAACGTCCTGACGGTGACGCGGACTTTGAGAAACCTCTCATTCTTCCTGCTGGCTCGACGTTGCGGGATGTTTGCAAGAAGATTAGTCCTCGATTTGTTGAGGGAGCCAAGTACGCTTTTGTCTCAGGGTCCAGCGTGAAATTCACTGGTCAGCGCGTGAGTCTCGACCATATCCCTGCTGACAAGGACGTCGTCACGATCATGCGCTAAGCTAGGCAGAAGCTCAGCGACCTAGGTCGAATTTTTCGTGAATTGCACTCACTGCTTTGTCAGGGACCATCGGTCGAATTTCTCAGCTGAGACTCCGCCTCTCGTTCGATAATAACTGGCCTCGTACCAATGTCTCAATTTCGGCTGATAGGGAAAGCTTTCAGAATCGCCCATTATCAGCCCTGATATCGGTTCTAGGAGCCTTTCTCTAGATTTTCCTAGCAAATCGTTCTTGACGCCTGCTAGATTCGGACTAGCATCCAAGCCCAGACCACGCCCTGAATCCTGAGACTCGCCCATAATCACCCGCAGACACCAGATATTCAACGGGGGAGGGGGGGGTCTTAGCATCGCGTCTCGCGACGCAAGAGTGGCGAAGCTGATAACCCCACAATTGGTTTAGGCATGTCATTCGTGGTCATGAATAATAGAGCATTTTCGTGACACATAACCGTGTACTTCTCCGAAAATCGTTTCGTAGCGAAGGCTACTTTTTCCAGCCAAGCTCGCATGCATCTAGGTACGAAACTACAGTATACCCGACAATCCGTTTTTCTTGCAGACGCTCAGATCATTTTGAAATCTGTTTGTGGAATGTCCGCTCGAAGAACTGCTCCCGAGCTTCCCTCCAGTAGCGCGTTGTAGCTTCGTCCCTTGTACTCGTAGGTGCTGAACCAGACGGGCGCGTGGATGTAGGTCGGCCTTTCAACTTGGAACTTGGTATTGAAGGACGTTATCTGGTCCACCTCCTGTTTTGCCAAGAACCTTTGGTTCGTCTCCACCTCCTCCCTAGCGTGTTGAACCGCCTCCTCACTCGTCATCTCGCTGTTGAGGAACTTCGCTCCAGAATCTATTCTCTTGAAATCGAAAGGAATTTTCCCTGTATCCGGGATAGTGTAGTCTCGGGTTGGAAACTGCGCGCCCTTTCTTCCTAACACAAGCCAGTCGTAATCTCTGTCTATCACGCCTTTCCTAGGTGAAGGCGGCGAGACTCTCTCTAAGACCCCTTCGTAGTTGCTTGTCGCATCGATCGGGACGAGCCAGAACGGAAGATACCGCAATTCCAACGTCAAAATCCTGCTCTTCTTTGCCAGGTCTCCGGGCTTCATGAATCCCTCTCGCATCCAGTCGCGAAGAGCATTCTCGATGCTCGCAGCGTTGTTATAGTTGAGGACGAGACTATGCTCTAGCTGAAACGGTTCATCCGCCCCGACAACCGCAGTGTAGCCGCAATAGCGGCATGTCGAGACGATCTCTCCAGGGTTGATGCTCAGAGGTGCGCCGCAGTTCTTGCATTTTATCTCCGAGACAATGTTAGACAAGGTTCCTTCCCCGATCGTTCTAGGATAGAATTAATGAAGGCCGAATTAAGCTCTCTAACACTAAGGAAGGAGAATTGGCAGGACTCGGCGCACTCAAGCGGACGATGGGTTTCACAATAATTCTTGTCTTCGCCATATTCCTCGGTCTTCTCTTCGTCATATCCGCCTTCTTCCTCGACCCTGTCACTGGACTAGTGCTCGGTCTAGTAGGCGCTTTCTTCATAGTACTGCTTCAGTACCTGATAGGTCCGGTAATCGTCAGGGCCACGAGTCATTTGCATTATTTGGCTCCCGGCGAAAATGGTTGGCTTGAGGCGAAAGTAAGCCAGCTCGCCTCGAAGTCAGGTATTCCCATGCCCCGGCTTGCCGTCTCCCCGGACCCGACTCCAAACGCGTTCGTGTTCGGTCGCACCCGCAAGAGCGCTACGCTCGCAGTTCACCAAGGCCTGCTTCAACGTCTGGACGAGAATGAGATCGAAGGAGTCATAGGACATGAGCTAGGTCATGTCAAACATCGCGACTTTATCGTAGTAACAATGATAAGTGCCATCCCTCTGGTAGCGTATATTATCGCCCGGTCGGTTCTCTGGGGCGGCATCGCCAGCGGCTACAGCGGTCGAAGCAACAAGAACAACAGTGCCGGACTCTTGATTATCGTCGCTGTCGCAGCCTATGCCGTCTACATTCTCACCACCCTCCTCGCATTACGATTGACCCGTCTGCGGGAGAGCTATGCCGACGCGTACTCAGCCTTTCTCACCCAGCAACCGAGAGAACTGGAGAGCGCCCTCACAAAGATCGCCTACGGCCTGTCCATCGCGCCAGGCGAACCTCACGGAGCCCGAGCCTTCTTTATCGAAGACCCTGCCCAAGCAAAACAAGACGTCGCAGGCATCATGGACCAGAAATCGAAATTTGATCTCGACAAGGATGGCGTCCTAAGCGAACGAGAGCTAGAAGCGGCCATGGAAGCGGAGTCAAAATCCAACTGGCGGAAAGTAGCTCAGCTCTTCATGACACATCCGCCCACCTACAAGAGGATACTGATGCTAAGGGAAATAGAGCGGGACATGAACTCGGGAAACCTTCAGCAAAACAACGCGTACGATCACGTCTGACAAAGAGCGACCCAGCCTTCATTTTGACGATTACAATAGAACTATAAACCGGAACACTAACGCGTTCAACCGGATTGAAGATGATTCGGGTTCCGTGGGCCCCGCTCAATGGCGGAGTGTTCCTCATAGTATTCGGAATCGTGATGCTTCTTTCCCTCGTCCAAGTTGGGGGCCTCAACCTGTCCACAGGCATACCGCTGATCTTCCTAGTGTTCGGGGCATGGCTTATCGTAGCCGCCTTCGTAGTGCACGGTCCTGATGATCGATACGCCCCTCCTCGGTCAATGATCCTTGCGTGGGGAGGAATGGTCACGTTCCTCGGAGCGATCTGGTACGTTGCCACTTTGTCGCTATACCTTGTGCCTGTCGTCATACTAGTGGTGATAGTTGTTGTCGGCATCGGCGCTGTTGGCTACGCTCTGACTCGAGCTGAGGCAAAGAAAGCCCACCCTACAGTAGCATAGACCGTGTACGACTCCAAGGCCCGCTACGTGCGCAGTCTCTTCTCCAAAGTCCCGCTCGAATACGATTTGCTGCTCAGACTGCTAAGTTTCGGCCAAGACAGAAAATGGCGGGCTTTTGTTGTAGAGCAAGCTGAGCCTCTGCCTGACAGCGTGGTACTTGATGTGGCTACTGGCACCGGATTGTTAGCAGCGGATTTTGCAAACGCCATCGCCAACAAGGGACTGGTGGTCGGCGTCGATTTGACCCTCTCCATGCTAGAGACCGCAAAGGAAAGACTGAGACAGAAAGGATTGACTGGAAGAACTGACTGGGTATTAGCTCGGGCTGAGAACCTACCGTTCAGAGACGACTGTTTCAGGTCCGCTTCGATCAGCCTTGCGCTTAGAAACGTCTCCGACGCGCGATCGACATTCAGGGAGATGGCCAGGACGACAATACCGGGCGGTGTTGTAATATCTCTCGATTTTGCGAGACCGCCGAACAGGGTCTTTCGATTGTTCTACTACGATTACCTCCTAGGACTGTTTCCCATTTTCGGAAGAATTGTCTCCCAAGCCTGGGGAAGAACACTATCGTATCTTGGCCGCTCCATACTCAAGTCCCGAACCGGAAATCAGATCGCGACCCTCATGGCCGAGGTAGGACTTCCCGACACGAGACCTGTTCCACTAACCCAGGGAATCGTCTATGCAGTCTTTGGGAAAAAGCGATTGTGAGCAGAATCCAGCGATTAGAGTTTTGAGTCTTGCGACGGAACTAATGTTTCTGGTTCTCATTGTCTTGACGGAGAGGATTCTGCCTTATTCCGGAAGCTCAACCAGGCTAGGATTGCAAGCGCGACGAAGGATGTTGAGGTTGTGTAGAAAATGCTGATTGGGGTTAGCGTGTACAGTAATCCGCCGAGATAGGATCCTAGTACAAACCCCAGGCTTTCCATTGTCAGATAAAACCCGTACTGTCCTGCTCTAGATGCTCCTTTCCGCACGGTCGAGAGAATGGAGTAGGCAATGAGGCTCGGGGATCTGGCGCTTCCGATGAGGAAGACCATTGGAAACGCGAGCAAGAGGTTTCTCGTCAGAACAATTCCGATAAGACCTGTAGCAGACAGTAGAAGACCCAGAGCCATGGTTCCGCCCTGGCTTCTTGTATCCGCCCTCCTACCTAGTAGGATGGCGAAAATGGCGGCACCTAGAGATTGCACCGCACCCAGAAGCAGTATGATCGAGGGGCCTATGCTGAGAGCATCTTGGAAGTAGAGGGGGATGAAGGGCGAGACTACGCTCCAGGCGAGCGCTGCTCCGGCTAGATAGAGAAGGAGCGATCCTTCTCGACGTGACCTTGGGAGTTCGAGTCGAGGTGACCTATCATCACTTTCTAGTGGAGGCTGCGGCTTCATGAAGAAGAGGACTATTGTTGAGATCGAGAAGATCACGAATGTAAGTATGAAGATACTTCTTACAGGGATCCAGTTGAGTAGAACGCTTCCAACGAGAGGTGAAAAGACTACTCCAAGCGGTGCGGATGCCCAAGTTATGCCGAAGTTGGACGCAGATTTTGCGTTGTCGGCAGCTCCTACGATGTAGGCGTTGAATGCTGGTACATTGAACGCTGATACTTGAAACAAGACTATTCCGGGAATTACGTCAGTCCAGGTTCTCGCGAAATAGTACATGAGCGGAGGTGGGATGCTCATTACCCAGCCTATGATCAACAACGCTTTCAATTCGTATTTGTTCGCGAGTATTCCTCCTGGAATCATGCTTACGGCCGCGGCGAGGAACCCGATTGAGAAGACGAGACCTACGTCGCTAGGGGAAGCTTGGAGGTCTCTCAGGTAGAGCGGCCAGATGTAGTTGTAGAGTCCCAACCCGAAGGTCCAGAGGAACAATGAGAGAAAGAGGAGCCGAAGGTCTCTGGGAAGCGCTTGGACCGAGGTTAGCAGATTCAGCCGGCTAACTGGAAACAGGACTCATTTCCCCCTCTTGCTAAGAGGCTCACAAAAAGCCCGCAAGGGTCTCCTGTCAGGAGATTACGCCTGTTGCGATTAGTACAACTCCTGAGATGAAGAAGTAAGAGCCGAAGGAGAGGAGGACGATGCCTGCGATGAGATCTAGCAGCCATCTTGGAACCTGCATCAGGTAATCATAGGAGAACGCGCACACTACAATCAAGAGAATAAGGCTCGCAAGTGCGCCTGCGAGGGTCCATTCTATGTTGAAGGCTCCGGCTGCTGCGAGGATGAGGCTCGCTTCAAATCCTTCCGTCATTGTGATGCTGAAAACTGGTAGCGAGTTTCGGATCGAGAATGGTATCTGCCCTTCTGTTGCTATGGCGCCTTCGCTGTGTTTCCGGTCTTTCTCGACAACTTCGTCGCTCCATTTTTCCATTTTCGCTCTGAACGATTTGCCTTGGAAATAGTACTTGACGAACCCTCTCAGAAACCGATAGGAAAAGTAGAGGATAACAACACCCGGTATCAGGTTGATTAGAGCATCGGAAATTGTCTGTAGTGCAAGGAAGGCTTGTTCGACGATCAGAAACGTGACGACAGACCCGAGGCCTCCGAGGGCGACGCCGAGGAAGACGTTTCTCCGACCGATCTGTTTTATTGTGGCAAGAGAGAGGATCGCGACCTCGCTACCCTCTATTAGGATGGCTTTGAAAGCCAAGAGGAATGATGCGATAATTACAACATCTAGTCCAGCCATCTATTTTCCAATCCATTTATAGTGAGGTGCTCTCTAGTCCTTCTCGGACCAGCGCGTTCATATCTGTAACGGTAGCGTGCCCTAGATTCAATGTTCCGCTTGCCGCTTGCTGGTCTAAGACGCGGCGTTCGACTATTCTTTGGACACTGCCGATACGCTCTTCTCATCAGTTTTCTTGAAGTTTAGCGAGAGGGAGTTGACACAATACCGTAGTCCCGTAGGCTGAGGGCCGTCCTCGAAAACGTGGCCTAGATGACCGCCGCATTGCTTGCATAGAATCTCAACCCTTTTCATGAAGAGGCTGCGGTCGGACTTTTCTTCAACATTCTCCTTTTCTGCGGGAGACCAGAAGCTAGGCCAGCCTGTTCCTGAGTCAAACTTTGTATTGGAAGAGAATAGGGGTGCTCCACATCCGGCGCAGACATACATTCCCTCCTCTTTGTTGTGGAGGTATTTTCCGGTAAAGGGTCGTTCTGTGGCCTTTTTTCTCAAAACCTGATAGGTTTCGGTGTCCAGTTGCTTCTTCCATTCTTCTTCGGATTTCTTCATACTATCTAGGGGGCTATTGCGGTAGATATCCTAATCGTCATTCGAGCGGTCTCTGACGCACCTAGAACCTTGTTCAATGGACAAGACAAGACCTTCTTCAGTTTGCGGTTGCTTTGAGATGTTGCTGCAGGGACCTAGGGAATGCGTTTGGCAACTTGCCCCACAAAGGGGTTGGCCAGTTTTTCGTCACCTATACTTGTCTCTGGGCCGTGTCCAGGGTAGACGATGGTATCGTCATCCAGTGTGAACAAGCGTTCGGTTATAGAACGCACTAGGGTGTCGAGGTCTCCGCCCGGAAGGTCTGTTCGCCCAATGGACTGGTTGAACAAGGCGTCCCCGGTCAGGACAAACCTTGGGCCAACTAGGCTGATGCTCCCAGGAGAGTGTCCCGGGGTGTGAATCACCTTCACCCGGTCCTCTCCAAAGGCTATCGATTCTCCGTCCCTGAGAAACTGATCCACCTTTGGTGGCGGCGGGACGCTGAAATCCATGATCTGGCGGACACGGCTCTGCATAGACTCAAGCATCGAGAGATCGTCATGGTGGATTAGAAATGGGATCTGGAACTTGTCGCGAATAGAGTCAACGCCAAGCACGTGATCAAAGTGAGTATGAGTCGCAATGATTCGGCTGGGCTTGACAGCGATGTCGGTGAGGAAGCGAAGAATTCTTTCCGGCTCGTCGCCCGGATCGACGACCAACGCAGTTGAATCTGATTGAAGAATATAGCAGTTTGTCTGTAAGCGCCCGACCACAAGTGTGTGTACCTTGGCCATTTTCGAATGTCAGTCGCGACCTGCTCAGGGGAAGAATATGAACTTGGAGTCGCGGTCGATCTTGGTAATTCTGTTGAGATGCTGCGGGCGGTCGATCGCTAGAATGCGTTTGTTCTCCTATCTCGGCGGTAGAACATGCTGTAAAACTGCGGTTTGTCGGATTGTGGGAACGAGGATTTGAGAATAGCTTGGGCTAAAGATTTCATCTCATGGGTATCTGGGTCTATCTTCGAGAAGCCAAGAACTTAAATGGGTAGTAGGTTTTGATCCCTAATATGAAGAAAATACTAACCTTATCAGCTCTAATTGTTACTGCCCTAATGCTCGCAACGCCCCTCGGAGTCGGGGCTGTCGTCAGCGACTTCCACTACAGTCCAAGCCTTAGCTACGTTCAGCTCGGGCCTCTGACGACGAACCCTGATGGCCTACCTCTCTGCAAGAGTACTTCCCTTGGTAGCATTGTCTGCTACACGCCGAAATTCATCAAGAAAGCTTACGAGTTCCCATCTACAGCTACCCTCGACGGTGCTGGCCAGACAATCGTGATCGTGGACGCTTTCGGAAGCCCTACGGTTGCTAGTGACCTAGCATTGTTTGACGCCGCCTTCGGAATTCCACCTCCGCCATCCTTCACAATATTCTGCGGCAATTCTCCGACCCCGCTCGACCCCAGCACATGCCCTGTAGTCAATATCAATGCGAATCCGAGACATGGTGTGTTCGGCTGGACTATTGAGACAAGTCTTGACGTTCAATACGCCCACGCTATGGCTCCAGGAGCTAACATCGTCCTTGACGTGGCATCGACCTCGTCCGGGAACGCCATCAATGACGCTGAGGCTGCGGCAATTGCAGCTTACCCAGGTGCCATATTCTCCCAAAGCTTCGGCATTCCAGAGATCTTCCTAACCGGAAACGGAAACCCTGGCCAAGTCAGCCAGGCCCAACAGAACTATGCGAATGGAGTTGCAGTAGGTGACACGTTCTTCGCTTCAGCAGGTGACACAGGCGCAGACTTCGGCTTCGGCGTCGCTATGAACAACTTCCCAGCTTCCGACCTGCACAACGTAGGCGTAACCGGAACTCAGGGATTGCCTTACAATGTGACTGGAACTCTCATGCCGTGCCCCACTTCCACACCTTTCTCATGCACCTCAGGATTATCCTCATACCATGGACCATGCGTTCTAGGCCGAACGACACCTCCGAACTGCGTACCGGATGGGTACGGTGGTGAACAGGTCTGGAACGAGCCAAGCTTCGGTTCCGCGACTGGCGGTGCACCAAGCTTACTGTTTGGAGTTCCATCATACCAGGCTGGCCTCGGGCTATCCGCAAGGGGTCCGGATGTGGACTACAACGCAGCCATCGACGGCGGAGTCCTAGTCGTGTATGGAGGCTTCGGAAGCCCAGTCCTCTTCATTGTTGGAGGAACCAGTGCAGGTTCTCCACAATGGGCGGGGATCACTGCCTTGGTGAACCAGGCTCGTGCCAATGCGGGTAAAGGTCCGATCGGTGACTTGAACCCAGCCCTCTACGCGATCTACCACAGTGCACGCTACGCAACAGACTTCCACGACATCACAGTGGGCAACGACCAACTAGTCGGCTCGTCTGTTGGTTTCTCGGCGGGTACCGGATACGATGTCGCATCAGGCATCGGCTCCCCCATCGTAGACCAACTGATCGTCGACTTAACAGCAGCATAGACTAGGCTGAAAGCGGGAGGAACATCCTCCCAAATCCCCTCCTTTCTCTATTTTCTCTCGGACATGTCAGGCCACATTGCATCGTAAGACAGGATTGATTGTTGACCGATCATGTGCCTACATTGTCAAGCTCTCTTGTCTTAGCATGGACGGAGGACTGGCTCTGACCCAGAAGAGGCCCGTGGGTGAGGTAAGTTCTGGTCGTAGGTTTGTTCTTGTTGATATTCTTGCCTCCGTGTCAGCCTCACTTCAAAAGCACCCGACTGATCCCGCCACCGCCTGGAGCCTGCCCGGTAGTAACGGGGGAGAAAACCTCGACCCTGTTGTTGCTGGTTCCCACGGAGTTTCCAGTATCTGTTACGTAGACGCTTCCTGAATTGTCGACGGCCAGCCCATTCGGATTTACGAGCTGTCCGTTTCCGGACCCCGCGGTCCCAAAGGATGTGAGAAACCCGCCGTTGCCGGTGAATTCTTGGATCCGGTTATTGAACGTGTCAGCCACGTAGACATTCCCAGTTAAGTCCAGACCCAGGTGTCCCGGGAGATTGAACTGCCCGTTTCCGGGACCCGAGGTTCCCCACGACGTGATGAATCCTCCCAAACTGTTGAATTTCTCAATGCGATTGTTCATTGAATCAGTAACATACACATTCCCTAGGGAGTCAACAGCAATACCAGTAGGATTGCTGAACTGGCCCTTTGCAGTTCCAGTAGTCCCCCAGCCTGTGATGAAGTTTCCAGAGCTGTCAAATTTCTGAACTCGGTCGTTTGAATAATCCGTCACGTAGACGTTGTTTGAACCGTCGGCCGCCACCCCGTACGGATTGATGAATTGTCCGTTTCCGGTTCCAAACGAACCCCATGCTCTGACAAAGGTGCCGTTTGGCAGAAATCTTTCTATTCGGCTATTGGAGAAATCGGTAACGTAGACATTCCCAGCATGGTCAACCGCAACTCCAATTGGACTGTTGAACTGCCCGGTTGCACTTCCGGTTATTCCCCAAGCCAGTAGAAAAGTTCCCGTGACTGAGAACATTTGAATCCGATTGTTTCCTCCGTCTACGATGTAGATGTGCCCTGAACTGTCGAGGGCTGCGTCATAAGGGCTGGAAAACAGTCCAGGTCTTGGATATGTGAGACTTGAAATGTAGTTTCCTGTAGTGGCCGACAATTTCTGCACTCTGAAATTGTTAGAATCACCAACATACAAGTTACTCTGAGAATCTATCGCCACGCCGATTGGGCCATTGAACTGTCCTGGTGATGCTCCAGAAGTCCCCCAAGACGAGATGAGGCTGCCGCTACTGGTACTGAACTTTTGAATGTTGTTGAAGGAACTGTCGCTGACGTAGATGTTGGACGTGTTGTCGACCGCCATCATTGCCGGTCCTGCCAGGCTACCTGCACCTGAATTCAAACCTCCCCACGCGAAGACAAAACCACCTGTCTTCGTGAACTTCGTAACATTACCCGAGTTGGGGGCACTGTCGCTTACGTATACGAATCCTGACGAATCAACCGCGACCCCAAAAGGGGTCATGAACTTGCCAGGGGTCGACCCCTGGCCACCGAATGAGCCTATGAATGATCCATTGTTCCTGAAGATTTGGACACGCTGGTTTCCCTGATCTACAACATATACGAACCCGCTGGCGTTGACGCTAAGCCCCATAGGAGTCGTGAATTGGCCGTTTCCTGATCCGGTCGAGCCCCAAGATGTGATGAAGCTCCCGCTAGCCGTAAACTTCTGAATGTTGTTATTCACTGAATCAGAAACGTATATGTTTCCTTGGGGATCACGAGCGATTCCCATGGGATTTCTGAATTGTCCAGGACCAGTCCCTTGGGATCCCCAGGTGGTCAAGAACGATCCGTCGCCTGCTAGTTTGTAAACGGCGTAGTTCTTGGCGTCAGCGATGAATAAGTTGCCTGATGAATCCACTGCGACTCCGTTCGGGGTTATAGGCCCGCCGTACGAGCCCCATTGCCTGGCGTAAGAGATGGAGGTGGCTGCAGTAACTGTAACCTGGCTCTGACCTACCCCTGTACCGGCTAGAGTGGTGGTTCCCTGAATGATTATCAGAATCATCACAGAAAGTGATAATGCTAGAAGAATCGTGCCCTGGAGGCGGTTCGCTCTTTTCGCTCCAGTCACGCGAGAGCGGGATGTGTGACTCATTCGTACTTGGCGATGACCTTTTGCGGATAAGTTATTCATGCGGTATTGCCGCGCTAGGTCTGTTGGCATTTTCAACTGCGCAGAGGTCACTAAGGGAAGAAGCATTCTCTCTCCCGTTCGATGTCCCCAGTCCTAGAAAACACTTTCCGAGTCGGAATAGGCCCCCTATGATATTGAAATATCCAGGGGTAGCTGACGCCGGCCTGATATCTCCATCGTAGAAGCCCAGTGAAGGTGATGTGAAAATGACCGTGAAGGGAGCCGCCTGGCCCGATACCGCGGCAAGTGCCTTAGTTCTGGAGTATATGGGGGCGAAAGGAGTTCCAGATTCCTTGCTAGTTATTCCAGAAAGGCCTGGTTGCTATGAACTGTAGCTTAGCCTCCAGAAGGTCCCTATAGAATTCGTCATCGCTTTCATGCATCTTCGACAGAACTCTCGCAGCGGTCTGTGGTCCGATACCGTATACTGACTGGGCTATTATCGCTCTCCTCCCATAGGCGATTACGAGATCCGCTGAACGTCGTGCTCTGGTCAAAGCCTTCTGCTCGTTCTCGTCCAATGACTGTTTGTCTCGTTTTTTGTGGAGAATGTTCGTTGCATAGGCGCTGGACCAGAAAAGTGGAGCCAGAAGCTTGGAGCTGCAATCTTGGCAGAACGGATGGTCTGGAAGACTTGCTATACTAGCATCTCTGGTAAGCTTGCCGCAGTCGAAGCACAGCATGTCGATGGATCGTCCTTCGATCGAAATGCGGAGTCTAGTCATATTGTCAGTGGCAACGTTCTCCGGTGCGATTAGCTCGGGGATGTCAACGTGTCGATAGAGGATGTGGTAGGCTAGTGGTGTGGGCTTGTCTTTGGATCTGAAGAATCTCAGGTCAATTTTTCCTTCCATGATCTCTTTGAAGATTCCTTTCGCGCCGTCGAAGTCAGAATGTTCCATCAGTACTTCCCTGATTGTCTCGTCGTAGATGGGAGTGAGTCTAAATCTCAGCATCAGTTCCTTCATCGCATCTCCATACATGAGCCGCCCACGGGCCAGTGCTCCGAACCTCTCGGCGACATGTTTCATATAGAGCTGCCATGGGAAGTGACGATGAAGCACTCCGTGACATGCTCCGCTTAGCACAGGCTCTTCGACCCCGAACACTTGTTTCAGGAACAGATCCTCTAGATCCAAGTCAGATGTGTCAGCGGTCATCTCAAACAGAATTCGGTAGGGGTCCGACCACCACATTCGGACGAGGCCTTGGCGGCGGAAGAGTTCTTCGATAACTTCTCCAAGTGTGAAGTTGAGTATGTCTCCGAGATGGGTGTGAAGGATGATGTATCGGTCAAATCCTTCGATGAGGACTCGTTGATCGGTTGGAACAGGCGCTCCAGTAGCCTTGTGGGTTTCTATCTCTTCAATAAGTCGTCTCAATCCATAGGTGTCGCAAGGCCAACGCTGGGAGAGGGTCTCAACCGCTGTCGATCTCGTGGTGTTTTCATCAATTAGCTTGTCCATGATGGATCGGTAGACTCCGACCTTGGTTGCAAGTGCGCGGGGCACGGGAAGTATCTGCCCGTCCCATCCAGGGATAGCAGCTGTCGGGTCGACAATGGGAAGAACGTAGACCTTTCCATCGTCTGTGATCTGCTTGATCTGCCAGACCCGCCCCTTGACGATGAAGTTGAGTCCAATGCGAGCCTTGGTGATCATGAATTCTTCGCCTAGTATGCCAACGTTTTGCTGGCTGGTGAGATCCACGACCAGGTAGCGGCGTTCGTCTGGGATCATGCTCAGGTTTTCGAAATAGTAGAACCGGGTCCTGGAAGTGCGGTAGAGTGCTGAATCATCCTTCTTGAGGTATCCCATCTTGCGCATGAATTCGATGACTTTGTCAAGTGGGCCATCTTCTAGATCTCGGTAGGGGTAGGCTCTCTTGATGATGGTCTTGGCTCGTGAGATCTCAAGGCTTCCGTCAGAGTCCATCAGCACTCCGGTAATCTGATGGGCGAGCACATCTAGCGCTCCAGCATGGATACTAGTACGCTCTAGTTGCCCCTCCCTTGCGAGCTCGATTACTCCGACCGATTCCAGGATGTCCTCGGTCGAGACTGAAACCAGCACCCCTTGGGAGGTTCTGGTGAGTGTATGACCTGACCGCCCTACGCGTTGAACGAGGCTGTTTACTTGTCTCGGGGACATGTACTGTACTACTAGATCAACGGATCCGATGTCGATTCCGAGCTCAAGAGTGGAGGTGCATACCAGACCTTTGATTTCTCCAGCCTTGAAAGCTTCTTCGGCTCGAACTCTTTCTTCTCTCGGGAGCGAGCCGTGGTGGACCATTATTTTCCGGTCCATCATATTGAACTTGGATCCGAGCAGCTCGGCGTTGACTCGACTGTTAACGAAGATTAGTGTGGAATCATGAGCCTCTACCAGATCGTCTACGAGAGTAAGCCGCGCCGCCGCCTCAGGTGTAGTGTATAACTGTCGAGCGAGGTCTCGATCCTCCTCTCCTGGAGCCGGATACTCTACCTTGTACGCGGTCGACTTGTTGAGTGGAATCTGCACCGTCTTGACAGGCTGATCGCCTCCGAGGAATAGTGCGATCTCTTCGGGGTTGCCGACCGTGGCTGAGAGTCCGATTCTCTGGAAACCGTTGACGCAGATCTCTCTGAGGCGCTCTAGCCCGACGGTCAATTGGACTCCTCTACGGTCGCCTGCCAGCTCGTGAATCTCATCAATAATGACGGATTTGACGTGACGAAGATGATCTCTCATTCGTTTGCCTGGCAGTACAGCTTGGAGAGTTTCCGGTGTTGTGATTAGAAGGTCGGGGGGTTTGATTGCCATTCGTCTTCGGTCTTTGGCCGGAGTGTCGCCGTGTCGGACTTCGACCGAGAAGCCGAGCTTGTTGGACCATGTTTGGAGTCGCTTGAGAAGGTCTCGGTTCAACGCCCTAAGCGGTGTAATGTAGACGAGTGAGATCCCCTGTCTATCGTGGTTCCGGATCAGTCTATCGATCAATGGAAGTAGTGCTGCCTCGGTCTTGCCTGAACCCGTGGGGGCGATTATGAGGACGTTATCGCCCTGCGCTATCAGAGGGATTGCTTCAATCTGTGGTGGGGTGGGTTTTGAGATTCCTGTCTCTTCGAGTAGGCCTTTCAGTGGGGAGGAGAGGAGGGCGAAGGCTTCTTGGGCCATAAACCGCACTAGTCAGTGGTAGGATTGGAATGTCTCGAAGATAAACTTCCTAGGCGACCAAAAGTATCGTCTCTCGGACTCTTATTTTTTCTCGGTTATTTTCTTCAAAAAGTCCTTGTAGTCGGGGGCTTTCATGAGACCGGCCAGTTCTTTCTTCAAATCTTCCGGCTTGATTATTGTGATCCATCCTTCTCCGTACGGGTGTTTGTTGACCAGTTCGGGAGCATCTGAGAGCGTGTTGTTAACCTCGATAACTGTACCTGAGATTGGGGAGTAGACGTCAGCGACGGCTTTTACGGATTCGACCGTGCCGAGACTTTGCATGTGGGTTACCTTAGCGCCTATTTTTGGAAGGTCGACGTAGACGATTTCGTGCAACGAGTTCTGAGCATAGTCCGTTACTCCGACTCTGCACTTGTCACCTTCTAGCCGGAGCCACTCGTGCTCTTTCGTGTAATAGACGTCTTCTGGAACCTTATACTCGCCTTTCATCGCAGGACCTTTCGCTGAAATCTATTGGAGGATATGATTCGGTATAAAGATTCCAAAGAGGATTAGCTCGTGGCTCGCAAGCTTTTACTTTCCTCCTGTTGGAACTGTGGAACGAAACATGAGATAACCCGCTCGTTCTCAGGCGCTAACTGTGTATTTGCCTGAAGAATTTCGGGATTTCTGTCCAGCTTTCGACTCTGAACACTTGGCGTAGTTCGGGGACGGTTCTGTTCCAGGGTCGGCTGTATAGTATTCCCCACATTTTCGGGTTGCGCGAGATTAGAGGCATCAGTTCTGGGGCGTCGTCGATGTATACGTCGTAGTTGAGAAAGATCTTGTCTTTCCATCCTGGGACACGCACGAATCGCTGGTAGGGTATGTTGTACTCCGCGAGCCAGCTCTTTGCTGCATTGACGCTTTCTTTGCTGCGGCCTGTCACAACATCGATTTGCCCCGAGCGGGCTATCCTCCGGACTTTTTCCGCAAGCTTCGGCTCCGTGGGCGGAATGCTTTCCCAGTCGTCCCATGCCTCGTCCAGGAACTGGAAGAATTGTTCTCTGCTAATCCCAAGCTTGCGCCAGGACGCCCAAGTATCTATGTCGGAAAGTTTGAGATTTGTGCCCAGAAACTCGTTGGCGTGTTTGCACCATGCTTCCATTGTTTCAGCGAGGACCCCGTCGAGATCGACTGCGATTTTCAACCGCTCATTGCGAGAGCCTGACAACTGGGCGATTTTATGGTTGGCGCGAGAGTCTTTAACCTTAGTCGAGTTCCCATCGAGTATGCCGCGAGAGATGACCGTACTAGAGGGGATCAGCTCTCTTCGGTCAGTCAGGAAGTTCACGCCCGACCCAGTCCCTGAAGGCAAGTTGAGAATCGTCCTCGAGTCCGCGTCTAAGGCTGCCTCTGGCAGCAATACTCAGCCATGGGAGTTCGTCGTGGTTCGTGATACGAAGATGAAAACGCGTCTCAAGGAACCGATGCTGAGAACATGGCTCGAAAGGCTTGCAAGTGGCTCAGGAATGTCCCAGCGTATGCGCGGTGTCTATGACGATGCGACTGAGATGCTTAGGAACACTGAGAAAGTGCCCGTGATAATCTACTGTTGCGTTGACCTCGATCGTGTCGGGAAGAGTGAGGAGGTCCGGTACGCCAGCATATATCCAGCAGTCCAGAACTTGCTGCTTGTGGCCCACGCGCTAGGTCTCGCAACCTGCCTGACTGTTCACGGGTCAACCCCGACTCGCGGAGAACCAGAGGTCAAGAAGCTACTTGGGATTCCGGAACATGTTAAGATCGCATGCCTAGTCTATCTAGGCTATCCAGCTGTTAGACTCGGTCGTCCCAAGAGAAAGCCAATTGAGAAATTCACACACTATGACCGCTGGTAAATCGCACCTTAATCGGGTCCCTTTCTAGCTTCTAAGCCTAAAGAGAAGCCAGATTGGGAATCTGGGACACTGTCAAGTTCTCGCCCCCAAATTGTTCGGGAACCGGCCTAGATTTCCCGTTAGCTTGCTTTGTGATCAAAGCCCGGATCCTGCCCTGAATCGTAATATTCGCTGATTATCCGTGCCAGACAGAAAATTTTCCAATCAAAAATAGGGGGGTATTGCACAGAGCACCTCGTGACGCAAGAGAGGTTGAACGGAAGGACTGATTGCCCGCAGGCTATCCAGTCAATGCCGGCTTTTACTGTTCGCTACCTGTCGAGGTTTCGCGGTTCTGATCTTCCTGCGTGACGCTGGAACTGAAGTCGGAGAATATCGAATTATTCTCAGATGATGAGGGCCCGAACAGGGAACTGTCCGATGGCACCTGCCAAGAAGGCAGTGTCGCGTCTGGACTCACCGCAGTATTCGCAGTCAGCGGTTTCGCGGGAGCCCTAGTTTTCTTTCCCTCCTTAACATACACTATTGCAATCTTGTATGACTCGTGGCAGCTCTTGCACCGTCCAACCTGGACCACTCGTTTGAGCTTGAGAGTATGAGTCTTGCAGCTGGGACAGTCGATGAAATGGCTTCGTACGACTGTCTCTTCCGTATTGATAGTCTTCATCTGCGCAACACCTGCGGCCCTGTGATTCACGACATAGCCATTCTGTAACCCGCCCGGAATGCTAACCGTGACCCCCTTCCTGATCACAAAGACGAACCTCCCTCGGGTCCAGCTATCCCAAGGATGGATTATGATGATTGGAGACAAATGGCTAGTCCCGGATTTCAACAGCCGCGGTTTTGACACCCTTAAAAGTAACATAGACGTGAAATCTGAACGTATCAGAGGAAAGGTTCGAAGTTGAGCCAGCCGAGCAGCTCGTTTTACGACCGGGCGAAATCCCAGACCAATCTCCAAGAGAAAATCATGCTTCTAATTCCGGGATTCCACGGATACAAGGAGAAAGAGATACGACGTGAGTCAGACAAGCTCATCAGAAACCAGATCTACCAGAAACTATCCAGCGCAGAGGCACAAGCCAAAGACACCTACAGATCACTCGTGAACCAAGGCATCAACGACACATGGGACGACACTGACCATCTCATGGCACGACTCGACAGAGTTGTCGAACGGATCAATCACTCAGAATACGGATACGCAGGCTTCTTTGATGTCACAAAAGTCAAAGAACCAGATCTGGACCGAATGATGGACTATGACATGCAACTACTGCAGATGACAGACAGTGTGACAACTGCTATCCAAGGCCTCAAAGATACCGTGGACAATGGACATGTTCAGGACGCAAGGCGAAAGATTTCAGACGCGATGAAAGCCGTCGACGCCCTCGAGACCGCTTACAACGGCCGCAAAGACGTAATCCTAGGAGTCCAGCAGTAAATGCCACAAGTCATAGAGTGGAGAGGTGCAGGCCCAGACGACATCGTCTGGCGATACCCAGTAGAGGAAATCACCAACGCGGCACAGCTAGTCGTTCATGAGTATGAGTTGGCCGTCTTTCTCAAAGACGGTAAGGCATACGACGTCTTCCCTGCAGGTAGACACACTCTCACAACTCTGAACCTGCCGCTGATAACCTCGGCATACCGAATCTTCTTCGGCGGCAAGACACCCTTTACAGCCACCGTCATCTACGTCTCTACCAAACAGTTCGCCGGCAAGTGGGGCGCAAAGGCTCAGACTACTGAACTCGCCCCCTTAATGGTTCATGGGACAGCGTGGTTTAGGATAACAGACGCCAACCTGTTCGTAAACGAGGTTGTCGGTGGACAAGGAGCCTATAACACGCAGCAAGTGGACGATTTCATACGAGGCTTCATTAACGAACGAGTCATCGATGAAATGTCGAAATATGATCTTCAGACCGCATTCACCCAGCTCGACAAAGCATCGGTCACAGTGAAAGTAAACATCAACGATGCTCTCAAAAGACTCGGAACCGACCTTGTTGATTTCAAGTTCGAAGGCATCGACACCTCGGATCAGTTCCGCGACCGGCTCTTCTGGATCAAACAGAAGGCAGCCACATCAGACGTGTTGAGGATGGAGACCGCTAAGGACATTGGATCAAGCATCGGCTCCTCCCCAGGAGCAGGCTTCGGAGCAGGAATGGTCCTAATACCTCAAGTGATGAACGCGCAGATGCAACCATCAGTACAACCGCAGGTTGCACTAGTCGCGTGCCCCAAGTGTGGAAACGGTGTACAACAAGGAGCTCGGTTCTGCCCCAACTGTGGAGCCACTATGTTCATAGCACCTGCCGCTCAAGCTACGACACCATGTCCCAATTGCGGCAAACCAGTCGCCGCGGGGACCAAATTCTGTCCTGAATGCGGCCAAAAAATGTAATAGCCACGCGATTCCAGACTCTTAGTCCAAGCTCGTCTCTTTCTATCCAGATGGTACTCCACGCGTAGACGCCTCGTTTCCTCCCGAGGAGGGTCCTCTCGGCTAAGCAGAACCCGCTGGGATGGCTGAGGAGTGGTCTAACCTAGCCTGAGAGAGTGTCGCCGGGCTCGGTTTCAGAAGAGCTCTTTACCGCTTTCCGCCAGTCCCTCGCCTTGTCCCCAAGCCTGTGAAGTAGCCTGTCCTCTTCACGCGTAAGAGGTTCGCCTTTGCCTATCTTACTCCTAAGCGAGGATATTGTCATCTCATCTTCCTCAATCGGATATCCTGATTCCTCGATAGAGTGGAGAAGAGATCTGGCCTGGTCATCCATACTTTCTGCAGTCTGTCTGTCTGCTCTTCCACCCTCGACGCTAATCTTGCTGGGCCCAGTTGAGATCGGTTTGAATGCAAGAATGTCGGTAATAGCGCCAGTACGTTCTGACAAGTTCTTGAGAGATGGCGCTATTTTCATCCCGATTGATATGCTATCAGGGTCTTCCGCGTCAAGTAGGTGGACTATTCCTCCTTTGACGCCTTCAAACTTTACTAGGCCCACTGTTATCGGCGAGTCAGTGTCAGAGCCTGATCTGTTCCTATTGACAGAAGTGAAGCTGTAGACATAACCTGGCGTGTCGATCGGGAACTGGTCTTTCATCTCGATGAAACAGTTGGGGCAGTACATTCTGGCCGGAATGTAGGTGCTCTTACACTTGGAGCATTTCGATACTAGGAAGCGACCGTTGTCTCGGAGCTCACGGCGAAACTCTTCACCCGCAACCCCAGCGGTGTAGTGAAATTCCAGAGGTATGCTGTCGGTCCAGTGCCGAGCCTGGCCCGGCTGGGTGAGTTTTTCTAAGATCGGCATTCTCACTCGTCTCCAATTGGTTTGAAGTAGCGGATGTCTGTGATTGCGCCCTGCCGTTCGCTGGATGACTTCCATACGGCTCTGACTTTCATACCTACTTTGATCTTTGACGGCTCAACTTCTCCAAGGTTGTGGAGGATTCCCATTCCAGGAGTCGCGCCATCGAGATCGACGACTGCAACGAGGATGGGCGTTTTCAATCGTCTCGCGTCAGTTCCAACGTGAGATATTGAGTAGGTGTTGACGGTCCCGGTGTCCTTGATCTGGATCCATTCGTCGGTGGGCCTGAAGCATTGCTCGCAGTACATTCGTGGTGGGACGAGGATCCGTTTGCAGTTCATACACTTTCTTGCGATTATCTTTCCCTCTTTCAGCTCGGCTAAGAAGCGGCTGATTGCAACGCCTGCGGCCCAGCTGTACTTGGGCTCAAACTTGTAGACAGCATCAAGATATTTTCCCTCCTTAATATCCTCCGGCGTAATTTCGTGGCCTGGATAGCTTGTGATCTTCTGGGACACTTTCATCTCTCCCTTAAGATCTCATTACCGCGACGGTTCCAACTTGCATCAGGTCGCCCCAGGCCTGGGCGAGACCTGTCCGCGCGTCTTTCTTCACCTGTCTCTTGCCTGCTTCCCCGCGAAGTTGCCAGAATACCTCGCAGATCTTCATCATCCCAGCGGCCGCGATTGGATTACCAACCCCCAATAGTCCTCCGGAGGGACAGACGGGCAGATCACCGTCCCGCTGCGTAACGCCGTCAACGGCCATCTGGGGAGCTTCTCCCTTTCCTGCGAGTTGCAGTCCTTCCATGTGGTGAAGTTCCTTGTAGTCGAACGGGTCGTATACTTCTGCGATATCGATCTCTTTCCGGGGCTTCTTGATCCCCGCCATCTTGTACGCCATCCAGGCAGCCTTCTCAACATATTCTGGATAGGCAAGGTCACGGTTCGTCCAGTGTGTTGAATCAAGGGTCCAGCCTACACCGTCCAGCCAGACAGGTTGATCTGTCAGTTTCTTGGCAACTTTCTCGGAAGCAAGCACGACTGCAGCCGCGCCGTCGCTGGGAGGACTCACGTCCAACCGTTTCACCGGCCAGCAAATAGGCTCGGAGTTCATGACATCCTCGACAGTAATTTTGGCGCCCAGCTGAGCACAAGGATGATCCACCGCGTTTCCCTTGTTCTTCACCGCAACGCTTGCAATCTCCTCCTCCTTGATCCCATACTTGTGCATGTATCGCCTCATCTCCAATGAGAAAATCCACAACAACGTCGTCCCGAGCGGCCTCTCCAAGATCTGGTCGAAGATGCTCCAGAACGCATACTGAGGATGAGGATGCAAAGGCGACATTTTTTCCTCGGCAACACAGAGACAAGTATCGTACATTCCCGAGGCAACGTTCCACCATCCGCCAATAGGCGTGAAGACCCCAGTTCCACCTCCAACGTAGACCCGCTGGTTGGGCTTGCCTATCCCGCCCATCCCATCTAGAAGGTATTCTCCCTTCATGTGCACACCGTCGAACGCGTCAGGGGCTGAGCCAGATACCACAGATTGGATATCTTTCAGCTCAAGTCCCGCGGAGTCCAAGGCCATTCTTGTCGCTTCGAACGAGAGTTCTTTCGGGCTTTCTAGCATTCGGCGACGGAACAGTGTCATGCCTGCTCCAACAATTGCGACTCGATTCTTCATTACTAGATACCTCCTAGTTTCCCAACACCGCTACGGCTCCAGTAGCGGTGGGTATTCCTCTCCAGCTCTGAACCAGAGCTTTCTTCGCCTTTGGGATCTGTAAGCGTCCCGCTTGTCCTCGGAGTTGTAGAACGGCCTCGAGCACTCTGTGAAGGCCAGTTGCCTCTAACAGGTGTCCAACCCCAAGGGACCCGCCCGACGCGTTTACAGGCAAGCGTCCGTCTCTGTTGAAGGCGCCTGACTCGACCATTTTGCCCGCTTTGCCCTTTGCGGCGAGTTTGAGGGCTTCGAGGCTCTGAAGTTCCTTGTAGGAATAAGTATCATCCACCTCAGCGAGGTCAAAGAAAGTTGCGGGATTTCGTACTCCTGCCATCTTGTATGCGCGAGCTGCTGACTGTTCCGCGTACGCAGCCTTCGACATGTCGCGATCCTCTATCCACGGCGTATCAGAACTCCAACCAATGCCGTTGATCCAGACAGTATGGTTGCCGAGCTTCTTGGCCTTCTGAGCCGATGCGAAAACGAACACGATGCTCCCATCGATAGTCTTACTCGATTCCAACTCGGTAAGTGGGGAAGCCGCAACCTTCGAGCTGAGCACAGCCCTCTTGTCCAAGTTTGCTCCGTGAACTCCACGAGGGTTCAGCAGGGCGTTTTTCTTGTTCTTGACCGCAACCTGAGCGCAGTGATCTCGCTTTGTTCCAGTGTCCTTCAAGTAGCGGGTCATTTCCAGCCCAGCCACAAATCTCGGGTCCGCGTTAACATGGTGATTGTAGATCGGGTCCAGTGCGAAGCTAGAGATTTCGTCCGGGTTTAGAACATCTGAGATCTTGCTGTGAGATTCCACAACCGCAACATCCGCTATTCCCGACATAATGTGCATATACGCCGTTGCTAGGCCAACGATTCCATCTGATGAAATGGTGCACAATGGCTTGAGGACGGCCCCGAGCTGGTCGGGCATGTATTCGTCAGTTATGCTGATTCCCTCCCAGAAATCTTCAGTACAACAAATGAAACTCTGGACGTCTTTTCGAGGGTCTATTCCAGCATCCTCGTAGGCCCGGCTTCCGGCTTCAAACATTAGCTCTCGGGTTGAGAGTCCAGGAGTCATCGAGTCGAAGCCCGAATATCCGACTCCGACAATCCCTACTCGTAGAGGCAAGAATGTATCGGAAGCGACGGCGCGAACGTGTTTACTATAAGACTTCCGCGAATAAAATGCTCATTGTGGTGGTGGAGGTGGGGCCGATGAGGAAGCAGGCAGTTGCGGTGTGGGCGAGGGTTGGGTAGACCTAGATCTAGGCGTTCCACACGTCGTGCAGAAAAATTCCGCTGGGCTGAGAGGCTTTCCACAAGCTCCACAAAAGGCTACCGGGATTGCAATTGGGTAAGGCGGAGTAGTTGGCATGGCGACTCGACGAGCGTGTTCTCTCTTCAAGGCCAATAGTACAACTGCGATGGCAACGGCGATTGGAGGCATGATTACTGTGAGAAGTTCTGCAATGCTGAAGACAGGGATCGAGATGTTGACTGGGCCTAGAACACTGGTCTTAACGATGGACCGTACTCCGTAGGGTACTGTAACGCGCAAGTTGTAGCTGCCTGGCGGTAATTGTGCAAGAGTTGCGTTTCCTTCCGGGCCGGTTTCTACCGTTTGATTCGTCGAGTCAGGGAGGAACGTAAGAACGGTGGCTCCGCTAACGGGCAGAGAGTAGAATCGGCCGACTACCCGGACTGGAATCGAGAAGACACTTCCCTGAATTGTCTGGCTCGACGCAGAGCCGGACACCAGAGAACCATTTACAACATTCACTCCGTGCCAGTACGCGTAGCTGATCTTGTAGGAGCTGGATTGAGGAATCTCCTGGGATCGGTAACTGGTAAGGTATAGGACGTTGCCGCTGCCGGGGTCTTGCATCGAAATCCAATCAGGTGTGAAGGGATTTCCACTATGGTCGATGAAGTTGAGAGTGACTTGCGTTGGGAACAGAATGGACGTTGGCCAGAGGGTTGTGGAAGAGGGCGGTTGGCGAATGTTGCTCCCCGCGAGGAAATCATTGTTGTGCCCTTCGACTTCTGACACGCCGTACAAGTTTGGCAAGCCTGTCTGGCTGCCGTAACCGTAGCAGCAGTGGCTTACCCCGATTGGCATTTGGTGCCATGGACCTGCCTGGCGTATTTCTAGATCTTTGAACTCGGCAGGGCCGATTATGTCTTTGTTGTCCGAGGCTTGGGCTACTTCCGCGATTCCCGCTGGAGCCTTGTTGCCTGAGCTAGTTGCTCCTGCTCCAAGATAGTTTTTTTCCGATGGAAGAGGTGATTCTCCGAGTAGATTACCGTCCATGTAGAAAGACCAGACGCCATTGCCGGCGTGGACCATTGAGTATGTGTGCCAGGACCCTATTGGTCCGGATGACCCTTCAGGGCCTATTATGGGCGGGCAATCACAGTTGGGGGTGTTGAAGGTTTCGAAGAACCAGGCGCAACAGTATGGTTGGCCCGTAGTGCTCAGCCCGTTGAGATATCCTACCTGGACGAAACCCCCGGTGGAAAGTAATGTTCCTACCCAGTAAGAATGCGCGTCGTTCCGAACCTGGTCATAGACCGTTCTTATTGTAATGTTTGCGCTGTCAGCATTGTAACTGTTGTTGTCACCACTGGCTCCGATCTGGAACCAGTAATAACTTCCAAGAGCATAGGTGGTTTGGAGTGGTCCTTGCCTAATTGGTTGAGGGATGAGGCCCGAGTTGGAATTGACTGTCCACTGGTTATGGTCGAGAACGATGAGAGACTGGAGGCCGGCGACGCTAATGATCGCTTAATAACTTCCAAGAGCATAGGTGGTTTGGAGTGGTCCTTGCCTAATTGGTTGAGGGATGAGGCCCGAGTTGGAATTGACTGTCCACTGGTTATGGTTGAGAACGATGAGAGACTGGAGGCCGGCGACGCTAATGATCGCTAGGGTAATCCAAAAAGCCCTTGTCCTCATCGCAGGTCCTTCATTGGTGGTCTTAGAGGCCTCGCGATTTTAGGAGTGTGGAACTCTCCTCTGTTGCTCTTGATCAAGATTTGGTCCTCGGCTAAGGTATAAACCGGAGCTTCCAAAAAAGGGAATCTCCTAGAGGCTACTCGCTTGGGGTTCTTCGGAAACGAGCAGAAAGAACTTATCCAGATGATTTACGGGTCCAGCTCCGAGGACCATCTTCTCCTTCTAGACTCTCTCGGGGATTTCGTCGAGAAGGAGATCGCGCCTACTGCTCGAGAGATCGACGTCAATGCCCAATTTCCACGCGAGAACATTACAAAAATGTTCGAGCAGGGCTTCACAAGCATGGGTTTTCCCAAAGAGTACGGAGGCCTTGAGCTTCCTTGGCCAGTCTACGTTGCCGCCATGGAGATGGTTGGCAAGGCTTGCGCCAGCACTGCCCTCTCTCTGGCGATTCATGGAACCTGTTGCGAAGGAGTTCGCCAGTTCAGTAATCCAGAGCAGAAGAAGCAGTT